>Ga0302325_10005538_pt1 | contig 28649 bp, 18 predicted proteins | sample Palsa_T0_2_FD_201948 | JGI IMG/M metagenome (GOLD analysis project Ga0302325, IMG submission 201948) | Peat permafrost microbial communities from Stordalen Mire near Abisko, Sweden - Palsa_T0_2 | ecosystem: Environmental > Terrestrial > Soil > Palsa > Peat permafrost | place: Sweden: Abisko...
TAAGCAGATGAATAAAGCCGCAGTGATAAAAACGCTAAAAAAGGATTTCGAATTGATCCTTCTGCCGCAAAAAAATTACAAATCAGCCTATTTACGGAAGGACGATTCTAACCTGTATTACATTTTTCCTAAGTCAAAAGGATCGTTCTGCTACATTACCGATTTAAAGGGCACCGAAATGAAAATCATGGAAATTTCGTCGCCTCACAAACCAATTGTCCAGGCTATAATGAAGGACGATTTTAATGGTGTTCCTGATACGATCGGCATATCGCACAAAAACTTTAATTTTACCATTGGGTTAAAAAAGATAGAAAGATAATGTCACAAAACGACCTTTTTACCTTTACGTATCCAATAGCAGAGGCGGATATTGTAAAAGCCGATATTACCCTCAATCCATTGCATCCGATATTTGAGGCGCATTTCCCCGGTCGCCCGATTTTGCCAGGAGTTTACATGATGCAGATGGTAAAGGAGGTTGTGGAAGTCTGGACTGACAAGAAAATCAGGCTGGTGTTGGGTCAGGATCTTAAATTTTTGTCAGTTATTAACCCCGAGGAAAACACCATGGTCCAGCTGGAAATAAAGATTAGTACTGAGGGTGAAAAGATCAGGGTAGTCGCGCAATTACTGAGCAATGCAGTCGTGTTTTTTAAATTTAAGGGGGTATTTGTAAAAAGCGACTGAGGATGCAACATTTCTGTGGAAACCGGGTCTTTGAGGATACGCCTAAAATTTACTTATGCTCAAAAATTATCTGCGCACTGCCTTCCGCAATCTCTGGCGGCACAAGGGTTTCTCCTTTCTGAACATCATGGGCCTGACGATCGGGATGTCGGCCTGTTTTCTTGTCTTTCTATATGTGAAGTTCGAGCTGAGCTATGATGATTTTCATTCGAAAGGGGACCGTATTTACCGGGTAGTGACGGATATCGTCAATCCATCGGAAACGCTGCACTTTAGCGTTGCCGCGCCTGCGATGCCGGTCGCCGCGAAACGGGATTTCCCAGAGATCGAGAAGCAGATCAGGTTCAATCCGGGCAGCGTGCTGGTCCGGCGCGGGGATGTGAAGATCCAGGAGGACAATATGGCCTTCGCGGATTCGACTTTCTTCGAGATCTTTGATTTTCCGCTGCTTAAAGGCAACCCCGTGACGGCGTTGACCCAGCCGTACAATGTTGTGCTGTCGGAGTCAGCCGCCAAGAAATATTTCGGGTCTGCCGACCCGATGGGCCAGCACCTGATCCTGACGGATCAGAGCTATCAGGGAACGGTGACGGGGGTCATGAAAGATATGCCGGAGAATAGCGAATTGAGGGAGGATATGTTAGTGTCGATGTTTTCGGGCGCCGGTGATTCCTCCCGGGATCAGAATTGGGGCGGCTTTGGCTCTTTTTCCTACTTCCTGCTGAAACCCAACACCAATCCGTATGCGCTGGAGAAGAAGTTCCCGGCCTTCCTGGAGAACCACATCGGCAAGTTCATGAAGGAGAATAACCAGACCTATACTTATATCCTGGAACCTTTGAAAGACGTCTATCTCAAATCGACCCGGGGCGGACTGGCAAGCGGTAGCCTGACCAATGTATATGTCTTCAGTATCGTGGGTATTTTCATCCTGCTGATCGCGGGGATCAATTTTGTCAATCTTACCACGGCGAGGTCGACGGAACGGGCGAGAGAGGTCGGGATCCGGAAGGTCATCGGCGCGGAGCGGCAGCAGCTGACGAGGCAGTTCCTGGGTGAATCGGTGATCCTTTGCCTGATCGCGTTTGTGCTGTCGGTAGGGCTCTGTGCGGTGCTCCTCCCCAGCTTCAATTTCCTGGCAGGTAAAACGATCAGCACCGGGATATTCAATCACCCAAGCTACATGCTTACGCTGCTGGCGATCAGTGTTGGGATCGGCTTGCTGGCGGGCACTTATCCGGCGCTGGTGCTGTCGGCCTTTCAGCCGATCGTCGTGCTCAAGGGACGTTTTGCCACCGGCAACCGCGGAATGCTGCTGCGAAAGGGGTTGGTGATCTCGCAGTTCACGATCTCCATCGGGTTGATCGTCGCTACGTTGCTGGTGGGCTTTCAGCTGAACTATATGCGTCACCAGGAACTAGGGTTCAGTAAGGACCAGGAACTGGTGCTGGACACGCATGGAGACAATCACCGGAATGCATTGAAGGAGGATATCCGTCGGCTGCCTGGCGTGACCTCCGTAGCGATGTCCTCCAATACACCAGGCAACGGGGCGATGAACGCGTATTCTATTATCCAGAACCAGAAAGGGGAAATGCAGGTTTGCAGCCCCGACCTCTTCTTTGTCGATTTCGACTATATCCCACAATACCAGGTGAAGCTGGTGGCGGGCCGGGCATTCTCAAGAGCATTCGGAGCAGATACGACGCAGGCCATGATCATCAATGAGGCCGCGGTCCGCATGCTAGGCTATCATTCGCCGCAAGATGCGATCGGCAGGGATTTTTCGCAATGGGGGCGGAAGGGGAAGATCATCGGTGTGGTCAAGGATTTTCACTACCAAAGTTTACAACAGGTGATCAGACCGCTGTCGATGCGGATCGAGCCGAATGGCTGCGATCAGATCTCAGTGAAAGTGCAGACGACAAATCTGAAGAAGACGATTGCAGATATCGAACATTCGTGGCACACGGTCATCCCTTACCGGCCGTTCAGTTACTTTTTTGTCGATGAGATGTTCGACCGGCAATACCGGGCGGAGGATCGCTTCGGCCGGCTCTTCCTGTATTTTGCCGTGCTGGCTATCTTTATTTCCTGTCTTGGGTTGTTGGGGCTGGCTTCTTACAGTACTCTGCAACGCACCAAGGAGATCGGCGTGAGAAAGGTATTGGGAGCGAGTGTGGGAGGTATTGTAGGGTTGCTGTCGAAGGACTTCCTGGTGCTGGTGGGCATTGCTTTTCTGGTTGCGACGCCGGTTTCGTACTTCCTGATGAAAGGCTGGCTGGATGGTTTTGCCTACCGGATCAGCATATTGGGCGCCTGGTGGATATTTTTGACGGCAGGAGTGGCAGCTTTTTTGATTGCGTTGTTAACGATTAGCCTACAGGCTATCAGGGCAGCTCTGATGAACCCGGTGGTGAGTTTGAGATCGGAATAACATAACTTCGGATATGCTTAAAAATTACCTGCGTATTGCCTTCCGCAATCTGTGGCGGCATAAGGGCTTTTCCTTGCTGAACATCATCGGGCTGACCGTAGGGATGGTGGCATTCTATCTCATCTTCCTGTATGTAACCTTCGAGTTGAGTTACGACAACATATATCCGAAGGCAGACAGGGTCTATAGAATCGTAGCCGATATCAAAACGCCGACGGAAACGATGCATACCAATAAGCCGGCATGGGCCGTGCCACCGCATTTACCGGCCGAGCTGCCGGAAGTGGAAGCCGCCGTGAGGGTCACGCTGGGAGATAACTGGCTGGTCGATGTCGGCGATCAGCATTTTCAGCAGGACGATGTTGCGATGGCGGATTCCAATTTCTTTCAGGTGTTCGAGCTGCCCTTTTTGAAAGGCAATCCAAGGACCGCACTGAAGGAACCATTCAGTATCGTCTTAACCGAAACGACGGCCAAGAAGTATTTCGGCAGTAAGGATCCGATAGGGCAGTCGATGACCCTGACCAGGGATAAGTTTCATGCGAAAGTAACCGGAGTCATCAAGGATATCCCGGAGAATTCACAGATCAAGGCGACCATGTTTATGTCCATGAATACCGTCACCCGCATCCTGAATCCGGGATTGGACAATGTATGGGGCGGCTACAATCCCAATGGGTATGTGCTGCTCAAGCCGCATACGAGTGCCGCCGCGGTAGAGAAGAAATTGCCGGCTTTCCTGGAGAAGCTGGACGGTACGGAAATGCATAAAAGCAAGATGGTCCCTACCCTCTACCTCGAACCGCTCAGGGATGTCTATCTCCGTAGTACAAGAGACGGGTCGAAGACAGGAAATATTACCAACGTGGTGATCTTCTCCATTGTCGGGGTATTCATCCTGCTGATCGCCTGTATTAATTTCGTCAATTTGACGACGGCGCGGTCGGCTGACAGGGCAAAAGAAGTCGGGATCCGTAAAGTAGTGGGAGCGGTAAAGGGCCAACTGGCGCGGCAGTTTATCGGGGAGAGTGTCATCCTTTGCCTGATTGCTTATTTATTGTCGGTACTGTTTGCCGCCCTGCTCATCTATCCCTTCAATCAGATAGCCGGTAAGATCATCAGCGAGAACATTTTTTCGCATGCGGGCTCCCTGCTGATGCTATTGGGTGTAGCCGTGCTAATCGGCATTGCCGCCGGCGTATATCCGGCATTGGTGCTGTCCTCTTTCCAGCCGGTGGCCGTACTGAAAGGGCGCTTTGCTACAGGCACGAGAGGGATATTCCTGCGCAAGGCCCTTGTCATCGTCCAGTTCACTATCGCGACCGCCCTTATCATCGGTACGCTGGTCGTTTACAACCAGCTGAACTATATGCGCAGCCAGGACCTTGGTTTCAGCAAGGATCAGAAAATGATCGTGGATACCAGGGGAGATTCGTCCAAACTGGTATTCAAACAGCAAGTATCTACCCTACCTGGTGTTCTGTCGACGGCGATGAGTGGAAGTGTTCCCGGCGGCGACAATCCCGGTGCTTATTCACAGATCGAAAATGTGAGAGGAGATATGCAGGTGGCCAACCTCGATCTGTATTTTGTGGATTTCGATTATATCCAGCAATTCAAGATAAAGATCATCGCCGGACGTCCCTTTTCCCGGGACTTCATGACAGATACGACCCGTGCCATGATCCTGAACGAAGCAGCGGTGAAGATGTTCGGTTATACTTCGCCGCAACAGGCGATCGGAAAAAAATTCAGCCAGTGGGGAAGAGAGGGTACTATCGTCGGAGTCATGAAAGACTTTCATTTCCGGTCGCTGCAGGAGGTGATCAAGCCGCTCAGCATGCGTATCGAACCAGGCGCCTGCGATCTGGTGTCCATCAATGTAGACGGGCATAATCTGCCGACGACCATCGCCTCGATAGAACGCCTCTGGAAGAGGATACTGCCCGATAAACCGTTCAGCTATTTCTTTCTGGATGAGTACTTCGATAAACAATACAGGGCAGAGGACAGGTTTGGCCGGTTATTCATGTACTTTGCCGTGCTGGCCATTTTTATCAGTTGTCTGGGCCTGATGGGTCTGGCTGCTTACAGTACGATGCAGCGCACCAAAGAAATAGGCGTCCGGAAGATTGTCGGCGCCTCGACCGGCAGCATCGTCTTTCTCTTGTCCAAAGATTTCCTGAAACTGGTAGGCTGGGCGTTTTTGATCGCGGCGCCGCTGGCCTGGTTTTTTTGTCATGGATGGCTGCAGGGGTTTGCCTACCGGATCGATATCTATTGGTGGATATTTATTACGGCCGGGTTGATGGCTAGTCTTATTGCCTTGATTACCATCAGTTTCCAAGCGATTAAAGCAGCGATGACGAACCCGATCGTGAGTCTCCGAACAGAATAATTTTGAGTTTTTTTTGGTAGAATGTAAATTCTATCTAATTTTGTCTAACGCTGTTAAATTATTTAAGGCGGTAAAGGAGCAACATGGGAAGCAAGGAGAGAATTCATCGATTGAAGGAGAACACCCGGGGAAATATCCTGGATGCCGCTCACGACATCGTCAAAGAGGAAGGATGGCAGGCGCTGAGCATGCGTAAGATTGCGGACAAAATAGAATACACGGCCCCAATCATCTACGAATACTACGCCAACAAGGAAGCCATCCTGCTGGAACTGACCAAAAAAGGTTTTATGATCCTGGCCTGCCGGATGAAAGAGGCGGCCGCCCAGCACACGGACCTCGCCCAACAGATCGAAGCCATGTGGCTGGCCTACTGGAACTTCGCTTTTGAAGAAAAGGAATATTACCAGCTGATGTTTGGAGTAGAGGTCAACTGCTGTATTATGGACGAGTTGCTACCTCCCGGGTCCACGCCCTATGATATCGCGGCAGAGCCTATCGCTAAAATGATGGGAATCGACGACATGGAGGATGACCGGGTTTGTACCAAATATTACACTTACTGGTCTATTATACACGGGTTAATCTCTATCAACATTGTCCGAAAAGGCACCTCCGATGAGATCAACCGGCAAATTTTAAAAGACGCCATCACCGGCATTACCCGGTCCCTACGAAACTAGACTCCAACCATTGTTGCCGACAAAAGCAACAGTTCTGACGAAAGTCGCCATCTGAAAAATAAAAAACCGTTTTCTGTCCTTTTATGACGGGGCCAACTGTCATAGTGGGGGTTCAGCCTATTTTTTGGCCTATTGAGTTAACGCCATTAAACAATTTAATAATGTTAGTTATGAGAAAGTATCTGATTATTACCGCCTTATCAGTCGTCGCTGCCGCCTATCTGAGCAGCTGTTCACAAGTCCAGGGCACCCAAGCTGCCCCGCCGCCCCAGAGCCTGCCCGTTATGGCGCTGAATGCAGCGCCTGCCACCACTTATCTGGAATATTCGGCTAACGTTGAAGGCACGACCAATGTAGAGATCCGTCCGCAGGTCAGCGGCTATCTGGATAAGATCTATGTGGAAGAAGGAGCCTATGTGACCAAGGGCGAACCGCTATTCAAGATCAATGACCGTCCTTACGACGAGCAATTGAATAACGCTCAGGCCAATATCACCGCAGCCAAAGCCAACCTGGAAAAGGCCGCCATCGAGGTTAACCGTCTGCAGCCGCTGGTCGATAACCATGTGATCTCGGACGTGCAGCTGAAAGCGGCGCAGGCTGCCTATGACGCTGCCAAAGCAGAAGTCAACCAAACGCAGGCTGCCAGTAACAATGCAGGCATCAATCTGGGTTACACCTTAATAAAAGCTCCCATCAGCGGATACATCGGTCGCATTCCTTTTAAGGCCGGCGCTCTGGTAGGTAAAGGTGAAGCACAGCCGCTGACGATCGTCTCGGATGTGAAAGCGGTTTACGCTTATTTTGGGATGAGCGAGAACGATTTCTTAAAATTCACCAGCCAGTATCCCGGCAAAACGATCGATGAAAAGATCAAACAATTACCTCCTGTAGAACTTCAGCTCGCCGATAAAAGCATCTATGCTTCCAAAGGCAAGATCGAATTGATGGAAGGTCAGTTTGACAGGAGCATCGGAGCGATAACATTCCGCGCCACCTTCCCCAATGCAGAACGTCTTCTTCGTTCCGGCATCACAGGAAAAGTTCGGATCCCCCAGGCCAATACCGGTCTTTTGCCTGTACCGCAGACATCTACTTACGAAATACAGGACAAAATTTTTGTATTCGTAGTTGGCGATAGCAGCAAGGTTATCGGCAAGCAGCTGCACATCGTCGGGAAAACGACCGATTATTATTTAGTGGATAAAGGCGTACAGCCCGGAGACAAGATCGTGTTCGCCGGCATGGATCGCCTGACGGATGGGGCGGTGATCAGCCCGCAGCTGTTATCCACCGACAGCCTGTTCAAGGTGATGCCCATCTAAAACGTTCAGGAAGTCAGGATTGAAATACAAACAAACAGATTTATTTTATGCTTAAGAGATTTATTGAAAGGCCGGTGTTATCAACGGTCGTGTCTATCATATTACTTATACTGGGGGGGTTATCCATATTTACATTGCCCATCTCGCTGTTCCCGGATATTGCGCCGCCCAGCGTAGTCGTGGCGGCTACCTATCCCGGTGCGAACGCCGAAGTCGTTGCACGCAGTGTTGCGACCCCGCTCGAAGAAGCCATCAATGGCGTGGAGAACATGACTTACATGACCTCCAATTCCAGCAACGATGGCACTATGACGCTCACAGTTTTTTTCAAACAGGGGACCAATGCAGATATCGCAGCCGTGAACGTGCAGAACCGTGTTTCCAAGGCCACGAGCCAGATCCCTGCGGAAGTTATCCAGGCGGGTATTTCCACACAGAAACAGCAGAACAGCATCATCATGTTCATCGGTCTTTATTCGACCGACAGCAGCTATGATGAGACCTTTTTGCAGAACTACGCGAAGATCAACCTGATCCCGAAGATCCAGCGTATACCGGGTGTCGCGGACGCCCAGCCTTTCGGCACCAAGGATTATTCCATGCGTATCTGGCTGAAGCCGGACCGGCTGATGGCCAATAACCTTTCCCCGATCGAAGTGACCAATGCCATCAGGGATCAAAGCCTGGAGGCAGCGCCGGGCCGCCTTGGTCAGAGCAGCAAGGAAGTGTACGAATATGTATTGAAATACAAGGGCAAGCTGAACAAGAACGAGGACTATGAAGATATCATCGTCAAGTCCAACAGCGATGGTTCGGTGGTCCGGCTGAAGGATGTTGCCCGGGTGGAATTCGGTTCATATACCTATTCGTCAAACAGCACGCTGAACGGCCATCCTACTACCGGCATTGCGATCCAGCAGCTGTCAGGCTCCAATGCCAATGACATCCTGACGCAAGCTGAAAATTTGCTTGACCGGTTCTCGCAGCAACTGCCCAAGGGTTTGCATACTACCATCATGTTCAACTCCAAGGAATTCCTGGATGCTTCGATCGAACAGGTGAAACATACGCTGATCGAGGCCTTTATCCTGGTATTCATCGTGGTATTCATTTTCTTACAGGATTTCCGGTCCACACTGATCCCCGCCATTGCCGTGCCGGTGGCCATCATCGGTACGTTCTTCTTCCTGCAGGTATTTGGATTTACCATCAATCTGCTGACACTGTTCGCCCTGGTGCTGGCGATAGGTATCGTGGTGGATGACGCCATAGTAGTAGTGGAAGCCGTACATGCGAAAATGGAAAATACGGGATTGCCGGTGAAGGAAGCCACGTTAAAAGCGATGAGTGAGATCTCCGGCGCCATTATTTCGATCACGCTGGTAATGGCTGCGGTGTTCATCCCGGTGGGCTTTATGAAGGGGCCGACGGGTGTATTCTACCGGCAATTCGGTTACACATTGGCTATCGCCATCTTTATATCGGCTGTCAATGCCCTGACGCTGAGCCCTGCGCTTTGCGCCATCTTCCTGAAAGATCTGCACACCACGGACGAACATGGAAAGCGGACAAGCTTTGGGGCCAGGTTCTTTGCTGCCTTCAACGTGGGTTTCAAAACCATGACGAATAAATATGTGGGCAGTCTGAATTTCCTGTTCCGTCACAAATGGATCACTGTCGTTGGGCTGGTTGTCCTTGCCGGCAGCGCGTACCTGATCATGCAACGGACGCCCAGCGGGTTTATTCCCACGGAGGACCAGGGCTTTATATTGTATGCCGTCAATACGCCTCCCGGCAGCAGCCTGGACAAGACGCACAAAGCCGTTGCGGAGATAGACAGCATTATCAAGGCCGATCCCGTCACCGACAGAAGATATAATGTGGAAGGGCTGAACTTCATCACGAATGCCAATGCCTCTCCTTATGGGGCGGGTTTCGTCCGGATGAAACCAGTCGACGAGCGCGGGCCGGTAAAAGACATCAATACCATCAGCGGCATGCTGACCATGAAGGTCGCCATGCAGGTGAAAGATGCACATGCCTTCTTCTTTACCTTTCCGACCATACAGGGTTTTGGTAACGTAGCCGGATTCGAGTTCGCGCTGCAGGATCAGACCAATGGATCGATGGACCGGTTGAGCGCTATGTCCAATCAATTTATCGGTGCGCTGATGCAACGCAAGGAAATAGCTTATGCCTTTACCACTTTTGCCTCCGGCAATCCTCAATATATGATGGATGTGGACGATAATAAGGCCAAACAGATGGGTGTTTCCGTCGCCGATCTGATGCAGACGATGCAGATCTACTATGGCAGCAGCTTTGTCAGCGATTTCAACCGGTTTGGCAAATACTACCGCGTGATGGCGCAGGCCGATATTTCTTACCGGAACAATGAAGCGTCGCTCACGGGTATCTATGTCAAGAACAACCAGAATCAGATGATACCGGTCAATCAGCTGATCACTTTAAGGAAGGTCTATGGTCCGGAAACAGTGAGCCATAACAACCTTTACAATTCGGCAACGATCAATGGGGTTCCGAAACCCGGATATAGTACAGGTGATGCGATCAAGGCCATCGACGAAACGGCTGCCAAGGTGTTGCCGCGTGGATGGGGTTATGAATATACGGGTATCACAAGGGAAGAAAAGGCTGCGGGTTCGCAGATCATTTTCATCTTCGTCCTGAGCCTGGTATTTATCTACTTCCTGCTGGCGGCGCAGTATGAAAGCTATATTCTGCCGTTTGCGGTCGTCTTGTCCATCCCTGCGGGTGTCTTCGGGGTATTTGTCTTCCTTCAGATCTTTGGTATAGACAACAATATCTATGTCCAGGTGAGCCTGATCATGCTGGTGGGCCTGCTGTGCAAGAATGCCATCCTGATCACTGAATACGCCGTTCAAAGACGACATGCCGGCATGAGTCTGTGGGAATCAGCGAAGGAAGCGGCACGGCTCCGGCTTCGCCCGATCCTGATGACCTCTTTTGCCTTTATCGCGGGGCTGATGCCGCTGATGCGTGCCAAGGGCGCCGCAGCGCTCGGCAACCGAAGCATTGGTACCGGCGCGGTCGGTGGAATGCTGACAGGGGTGATCCTGGGTGTCTTTATCGTACCGGTGCTGTTCATCATCTTCCAGGCTCTGCAGGAAAGGCTGAGCCGTGGTCGGGTAGCAGGGGTGAATTTGAAGCCGGCACCCGCACTGACGGTATTGGCGCTGGTGATGATGGTGGGACTGGGGTCCTGTAAGGTGTCGAAAGATGTGGCGACGCCGGCGGCCCCGGTGCCTGTCCAGTTCAGGAATGAAACCACGACGGTAACTGATACAGCGAGTATAGGCAGCCTGCCCTGGAAGAGCTTTTTTGCGGACGCGGACTTACAGCAGCTGATCGACAGCGCTATTATCCGCAACTACGACATGCAGGTGGCCTTGCAGAATATCAAGTCTGCCCAGCTGACGCTGGGGCAGGCCAAGCTGGGGTATTGGCCCGATGTCAATGCGTCGGCGGTAGCGACGCTGACCCGTCCCGGCAGCGAAAGCCTGAATGGGATAACGGCCACTGACTTCCTCCATTCGAAATATCTCAACGACTATAGTGCCAATGTTTCCCTGTCCTGGGAGGCGGATATCTGGGGGAAAATTAAAAACAAGCAATCCAAGGCACTGGCGCAATATCTCCAGACGCAAGAAGCGAGGAAAGCTTTGCAGACCACTATTGTGTCGGGTGTAGCGGAAGGATATTATAACCTGCTGATGCTGGATGCTCAGCTAGGGATTGCGCGGGCCAATCTGGCCCTCAACGACAGTACCCTGCGGATCATCAGGCTGCAGTTTAATGCGGGAGATGTGACGGCGTTAGGCGTTCAGCAGGCTGAGGCGCAAGAGATGTCCGCAGCGGAGCTAATCCCGCAACTGCAGCAAAGTATTTTGTTACAGGAGGACGCTCTGAGTATCCTGACAGGAACCCTGCCTTCTACCATCACCCGCAATATAACGCTCGACCAGGTGGCCTTGCGTGATACCCTGTCGGCCGGTGTACCGGCGGCGCTGGTCAGTCGCCGTCCGGACGTACGGAGCTCAGAGCTGGCACTGACGGCGGCGAATGCGGATGTAGCCATCAATAAGGCGGCTCTGTATCCTTCGCTGGTGATCCAGCCGGAAGGGGGATGGGACAACTATATTTTCAAGAACTGGTTTAACATACCCGGATCGCTGTTCGGAATGGTCGTCGGCGGCCTGACGCAGCCGGTATTTCAGCGCGGTAAGCTGAGGACGGCGTATAGAGTTTCGGAAGTGGACAGGGAGAAGACGGTGATCCAGTTCAAGCAGACCGTGCTGGTGGCCGTAGGTGAGGTTTCGGACGCGTTGGCAGAACGCAACAAGCTGAAAGAACAGCAGGCTGTTGCTGCGAACCGGGTGGATACGCTGAGGCAAGCCATCGCCAATGCCAACAGCCTGTTCCGCAATGGCATGGCCAATTACCTGGAGGTGATCACGGCACAGAGCAATGTATTACAAAGCGAACTGGAATTAGCATCAATAAAGAAAGGGCAGTTGAGCGCAGAAGTGGAATTATATCGTAGCCTCGGCGGAGGATGGAATTGAGCCGTCCATGAAAATATCAGACAGGCAGTTGTTATCAGAATGGAATTATCGAATGAGAGAGCCGGGGGTACCCGGCTCTCTCGCTTTTATGCCGGATCAATTGAGAAATTTTCCGGTATAGCTTTCTTTTACTTTTTTCAATCCTGCCGGCGGTCCTGCATACACCAGCGTACCGCCGCCGTCGCCGGCTTCGGGACCGAGGTCGATGACCCAGTCGGCGCTGCGGATGACGTCGGTATTGTGTTCGATGACGAGGATGGAATGACCTTGTTCGATCAACGCATTGAATGAGGCCAGCAGTTTGCGGATATCATGAAAGTGAAGTCCGGTGGTCGGTTCATCGAAGACAAAAAGTATATGTCCCTGCGCCTTGCCTTTCCCGAGGAAGGAGGCCAGTTTGACCCGTTGGGCTTCACCGCCGGACAGCGTATCGGATGACTGCCCCAGTTTCACATATCCCAGGCCGACATCGCTCAGCGGCCGGATCTTCTGCAGGATATCCTTCTCGTCTTTGAAGAAATCCAGTGCTTCGTCTACGCTCATCTCAAGTATCTGCCAGATATTTTTTTCATGGTAGGTGACTTCGAGTACTTCTTCCTTGAACCGCTTGCCCCCGCATACTTCGCAGGTGAGGTGGACATCGGCGAGGAATTGCATTTCAACGACCTGTTCGCCTTCGCCTTTGCAGGTATCGCAACGGCCGCCGTCGACATTGAAAGAAAAATGTTTGGGCTGGAAGCCGCGCATCTTGCTGAGGGGCTGACGGGAGAACAGGTCACGGATCTCGTCATAGGCCTTGATATAGGTGACGGGATTGCTGCGGGAAGACTTGCCGATAGGGTTCTGGTCGACCATCTCCACCTGGGAAACCGAGTCGATATCGCCTTTGATTGCTTTATGGAGGCCTACCTTATCGCCGGGCTCACCCTTTATCTTTTGCAGGGCAGGATAAAGGATCTGTTTGACGAGGGTCGTCTTGCCGCTGCCGCTGACGCCGCTGACGACGCAGAGGACACCCAGGGGGAATTCGACGGTAATATCCTGCAGGTTATTCTGCCGGGCGCCTTCGACGATCAGCGAACGGGACCATTTGCGGATGTTTTTGGGTGCGGGGATACCCAGTTCACCGCTGAGGTATTTGCCCGTCAGGCTGTCTTCATTGGCGACAAGCGCGTCATAATTACCGGCGGCCACCACTTCACCGCCGAGGTGGCTGGCCAGCGGGCCCATATCGATGATATAGTCCGCATCGCGCATCATCATTTCGTCGTGTTCGACGACCACTACGGTATTGCCCAGATCGCGCAGTTCTTTGAGTACGCGGATCAGCCGTTGGGTATCCCTGGAATGCAGCCCTATAGAAGGCTCGTCGAGGATATAAAGAGAGTTGGTCAGGTTACTGCCGAGAGAACGCGTCAGCTGGATGCGCTGGCTTTCGCCGCCGCTGAGGCTATTGGCGAGACGCGATAAGGTCAGATAGCCCAGGCCAACGTCCAGCAGGGTGCGCAGGCGATGATGGATCTCGATAAGAATACGCTTGCCAATTTGTTGTTCGTGTGGCGCCAATATCAACTCGTCGAACCAGATAGCGAGGTCACGGACCGGCATTTCACAGAGTTCACCAATATGCCGGTCGGCGATCTTTATATACAGCGCTTCCTTGCGCAGGCGGTAGCCTTTGCAATCGGGGCAGGCGGTCCGGCCGCGGTAACGGGACAGGAGGACGCGGTATTGGACCTTATACAGGTTACGTTCGACTTCCGCGAAGAATTCGTTGATACCCTGAGCGTGTTCGTTACCTTCCCAGAGGGTCTTGTATTGTTGTTTGGTCAGATCGATAACGGGCTTGTGAACAGGGAAGTCGAATTTTTTGGCGGCTTTGATGAACTGATCACGCCACCAGACCAATTTTTCTCCTTTCCAAGGGGCGACGGCGCCTTCATAGACGCTAAGCCGTTTGTCGGGGATCACGAGGTCGGCATCGATGCCCAGCACCTGGCTGAAGCCTTCGCAGGTTGGGCAGGCGCCATAGGGATTGTTGAAGGAGAACAGGTTGGGAACGGGCTCTTCAAAGGTAAGACCGTCGAGTTCGAAGCGGTTGGAGAAGACAAGGCGGTCTTTTCCATTGATTTCCAGCGATAATTCTCCTTCCCCTTCATAAAAAGCGGTAGTTACCGAGTCGGAAATGCGGTGACGGTCGTCTTCGTCGAAGTCTTTGGCCACCAGTCGGTCGATCATAATATAGGCGCCGTCGCCGGGGGCTTTGGCGCCCGAGGCGGGGGGCAGTTGCTTTTTTAACGCTTTATCTTCCATTTCCAGGAGATCTTCGATCCGGAACGTTTCGCCGCCGGCATAGAGGCGGGAAAATCCTTTTTGGAGCAGGATATTCAGTTCTTCTTTTGCGTCCCGGTTCTTGTGCTGCTTAAAGACCGTCAGCAGGAGTACTTTGTCCCCTTTGGGCAGGGCTGTAATGGCCGCTACGACATCGGAGACATCATCTTTTTTTACCGGGCGGCCGGAGATCGGTGAAAAGGTCTTGCCTACCCGGGCGAACAGCAGGCGCAGGTAATCGTAAATCTCCGTCATACTTCCTACGGTAGAACGGGGAGTACGGGTGATAACCTTTTGTTCGATGGCTATGGCAGGGCAGAGACCTTTAATATAGTCTACATCCGGCTTGTCCATACGGGCCATGAATTGGCGGGCGTAGGCGCTAAGGCTTTCCGCATAACGGCGTTGTCCTTCAGCAAACAGCGTATCGATCGTCAGGGATGATTTGCCTGAGCCGGACACACCGGTGACGACTACGAGTTGGTTGCGGGGAATCGAAACGTCAATATTTTTTAAATTGTGGACCCTGGCTCCTTTAATAAAGATAGCGTCGGTTGGAGAAGATAACTTACCCATATATATAATAACAAACCTACATTAAAATCGGTTAAGTAAATTGGCATATTTGTTGCCTACATTTCGGACCCTACATAAGACAAAATACATAGATACTTTACCCTTTATGGTGGGTATCGGAGAAATAAAAAACAAAAAATTTCCCAAAATGTTGTTTATTCCAAAAATTGTATATCTTTAAACTCGATTGGTACAAGATTTAGTTGTACACACTTGAACAAAAACTGTGAATATCGTTATTTAACTAACTCAACTCAAAAGACGCCTATAGATTGATCACTTCTACATAGAAAAGCCAAACCATCTTTAAAATCCAAAATATATCCTATCACCTTTAAAACCCGTAGAAGTTTATGACATTGCTACGCAAAAAAACTGACCACGAACTTATTCACCAATTCAGGGATGGCGATCTGTATGCGCTAGAAGCGTTGATCGTCCGTCACAAGGATAAGTTGTACACTTCCATCCTCTTTTTGGTTAAGGACAAGTACCTTGCCGAGGACATTTTCCAAGACGTTTTAATCAAGATTATCGACACCATCCGGGGCGGCCGCTACACGGAAGAAGGTAAATTCCTTCCCTGGGCCATGAGGATCGCGCACAATCTCTGCGTCGACCATTTCCGGAAGGTAAAGAGGACGCCGGCAATCAAGACCAGTGATGACCGGGACATTTTCGAAGTGTTGCACTTCACGGAAGAAGGCGCCGACACCAAGATGATGAAACGTCAGAGTCATGACCGGGTAAGGCAGATGCTGGACCTGTTACCGGAAGACCAACGCGAGGTCATTATTCTTCGTCATTATGCAGATCTGAGCTTTAAGGAAATTGCCGCGCTGACCAATTGCAGTATCAATACTGCCCTGGGGCGGATGCGCTATGGCCTGATCAATCTTCGCAAGATGATGACAGAAAAGAAGATCGCTCTCTAGTGAAATTTTACTCTGAAGAATTGCTGAAAAATTTTGGAAGATGGTAGTCCATTTGCAGGTACGAAGAACTCTATGGACGAATTTTTTTGAGAAATCTTTAACCGACTTTTAAGTACGGGGAACGGACAGAACCGCTAACTTCATTGTGTGAAAAGATCCATTAAAAAAATATTGAGGGTTCCCGCTCGAACAGAGTGGGGACCTTTTTTTTCTGCTCATCCGGGCGCCCAGGCGACGGAAGGCAGCAATAAGAGCTTGTCATTCCGGCCCTCCATCCGGCGTTAAAGCACTTGCCCTTAGTCCTGCCGGAAGGTTGGATCGGAATGACGCCTAATTGAAAAGGCCGCTTCTTTCAGGAAGCGGCCTTTTTCATTTTTCATAGACTGGCAGGGCCATAGGGACAGGTTGTGGGCTGCCTGTAAATCTTATTGTTAAAGGGTTTGTTCTGATTGATGACCGGGTTTTTAAGAAAAACGTTGCATACCGGGAGCTATTGCCGGGCTACTCCCGTCTGCCGTTTGAAAGCGTCCAGGCCGCATTGCAGCCATTGGGCGTATTCCTCGGGGTTGGGGGTATAGGCTACCGGGCGTGTGAGCAGTTTTTGATCAGGGCTGATCAGTACATAAAAAGGCTGTGAAGTGCTCCTGAAATTTTCCGATTGCAGCGTGGCAAACTTATCGCCGATGGTCTTGATAGCTTTTTTGCTGCCGTCATTGGTGGTGAAGATGAATTGCTGATCATCAGGCAAGGCCTGGCGGTCGTCGACATAGAGGGAAACAAGGATATAATCGTTATTGATCAGTTCCTGGACACCTGCTTTAGGCCAGACATGCTCTTCCATGTTACGGCAATTGGTGCAGGCCCAACCTGTAAAGTCGATGAGAATAGGCTTGTGCTCCTCTTTGGCCAATTCCAATGCTTTTTGGTAATCGTTGATCAGGTGATGCTCGCGGCCGCTGTAGAAGCTGTAGTTCCAGGGCGGTGCGATCCCGCTGAGCAGACCCAGCTTGGCATATTTCGTATTGGTGAGGCCTGGCAACAGGTAGAGCCCAAAGGCCAGGAAAAGGAGGGCGATCCCTTTGCGCCCTATGCTCAATTTGGGCGGCGGCGGATCGTGATGGAATTTGATGATACCGAAAAGATACAGTACAAGGGCGAGATCGATAAGGACCCAGAGGCCAATGAAGGTCTCCCTTTTCAGCAGGCCCCAGTGACTGACCAGGTCGGCATTTGACAGGTATTTCAGCGCCAGCGCCAGTTCGACGAAGCCGAATACAATCTTCACTGTATTCATCCAACCCCCGCTTTTCGGCAGGGACTGCAGCCAATTGGGGAAGAGGGCGAAAAGAGCGAAGGGAAGGCCCAGGGCCAGCCCAAAGCCGGCCATTGCCACAGATAGTTGTACCGCGCCTCCATTTTGGCCCAGGGCGCCCACCAGCAAGGTACCCAGGATCGGGCCCGTACAGGAAAAGGAAACGATAGCCAGCGTAAGCGCCATAAAGAAGATCCCCCCGATACTGCCGATGCTCGATTTGGCGTCAACCGAATTAGAGACGCTGCTGGGCAGCGTGATCTCGAAAAGGCCGAAGAAGGAAAGCGCGAATACGAGGAAGATCACTGCGAAAGCGATATTCAGCCAGATATTAGTGGAAATGGTGTTGAGTATATTGGCGTTATTGGCCTTCAGGAAATAGAATGGAACGCTGATCAGGATGTAAATCAGGAGGATAAAAAACCCGTACAAAAAGGCATTGGCGATGCCTTTGGACCGGGAAGCAGAGCGTTTGGTGAAGAAGGAAACGGTCAACGGGATCATGGGGAAAGTGCAGGGCATGATCAGGCCGAGCAGTCCGCCCAGAAAGCCGAGGAAAAAGACGCTGAGCAGGCTCTGGGACCCAGAGTCTTCCGCGCCTGTACCCCCGCATTTATTGACGGGGTTGGACAAATCGATTGAGCTTAGTCTCAGGCTATCGGAAGAAGAGGTGGCTTCCCGGAGACCGGTAGATTTTGCGATAAGACCTCCGTCAGCGGTATGGCCGTAACGGAAGGGAATATCCAGGGGGCCGACGACGGAATCGGGGCCGACGGAATTCTTGTACACAGCGATAAAGGTAATGACGCCTTTGAGATCGCCGGCGGCAGCAGCGCTGGTAGGCTGAATATGCACAAGCCACTGAGCGTCACCGGTGAAGAAGCTGGTTATCGTCCCGTTGAAAATGGGGTCTTTTTTATGTTGAAGGGCGCCCTTCTCTTCGATGCTTATAATTTTCGACGCGGCACCGCTATCGAGACTTACCCGGGAATTGCCAACAGTGTCGGGATTGGTGGTAGAATATAGTTTCCAGCCATTTCTGATGTTGGCATGCAGGACAAGGATGGGATTGCCATCGGCGCCTTTCAGGGCGCTGAATTCCCAGTTGACTGCGTTATGAGCCGTGTCGGATTGCTGGGAGAACGCTCTTTGCTGGGAAAGGATGAACAAGGATACCACAGCCAGGAGGAGGCTGGGTGGGTGTAGCAGCCGGATAGCTATGCGGGGGTTGTTGTTCATGTTATTGGGGTTACCCGCCTATATTCACCTTTATATCGACGTCTGCGGGCGGCAGGCATTCGTGGTCATCACAAACCATAAAATTTACCTTTCCTGCCAGGTTGGTTTTGATATTGCTTTTCAATTTGACGACCTGGACGAAGTCTACGGTCTTTTCGTAATATTTGACATCGTGACTCCAGGCGGATTCATATTTTTTTATCAGCTGGCCTTTTTCCTGTACGGCGCCATTCAGGGCGAAAAGGGGGCTTTTGGTAAAAGTAAAAGTCGTGGGGATGGGTCCATCGCCGCCGGCATCCTGGGCGTAAAGATGATAATCCCCACCGATGGTGGCGGTCATATGTACCTCATAGGTCATGGCGGCAATCTTCTTTGCGGAATAAGTCCAGTTGACCTGTTTACTGGATTGGGCCATGGTGAGGGTGGCGGTCAGGACGGCTAAGACGGCGAGTAATGTTGATTTCATAATAAGTCTCAAAGTTCTGTGTACAAACGTTAGCAAAATATTAAAAATTGGCCGCTGCGGCTTTTGTCGTGACCAGCGGTGTGTTGGACTGGATAAACAATGTCCGGAGAATGGCTTTGCCGTCTATGTTACCCAGGGCGTCCGAGCAGGCCCGTTCGGGATGGGGCATCATACCAAATACGTTGCGGTCTTTATTACATATTCCTGCTATATTCCTAAATGATCCATTGGGATTGGCATCGGGGACGATCTGTCCTTCGGCGTTGGCATAACGGTAGATCACCTGGTTGCCGGCCTCGAGTTCGTCGAGGGTTTTTTCGTCTGCATAATAGCGGCCTTCGCCGTGGGCGATGGGTATTTTGAGTGCATGGCCTTTATCACCGGCCCCGCGCAGATAGATATTTTTGGAAATGAACTGTTGGTTGGCGTTACGGAGAAGCGCGCCGGGCAGAAGATGAGATTCACAGAGGACCTGGAACCCGTTGCAAACACCCAGCACTTTACCGCCATCGGCGGCAAACCGGGTGACGCTGTTCATAATCGGGCTGAAGCGTGCAATGGCGCCGCAGCGCAGGTAGTCGCCATAAGAGAAGCCACCGGGTAGAACGATGCAGTCGTCTTTGCCAAGGCCGTGCAGATCGGTATCCTTATGCCAGAGCATGATCACTTCCTGATCGAGGTCGTATTGCAGGGCATCCTGCATATCACGATCGCAATTGGAACCAGGGAAAACGACAACTCCGAATTTCATGGGCGCATGTTTTAGGGGACAAAGGTACGAAATCAGACAAAATAGTGCATAAACAGAATATATACGACTATTAACCAATGCAATATAAGGGGTCCCGTAGTACGGGTAGGATAATAGTAAGCGGCGGCATGAAAAGCGGCAAAGGGTACCGCCATAAAGATCCAGTTCTCATAGGAGTTGCCCCGGGTAATGAGGATAATGATGACGGCGACGAAGAGGAACAGCAGCAGAAGGCTCCAGCTTTTGCGGGTCTGGATGAGGAATTTGCTGAGGTTTTTTTGGACGAAATAGCCGCCGATGATAAAAGGGATGAGCAGCCAGGCCATCCCCATTGCGATCCAGATGGAGGAGGGAAAGGCCGGCACTTTGAATACGACTGAAGGCACGATTTCAGCCCACTTCCATTGGCTGGACAGATAGAGGATGAGGAAAAGGAAATAATAGGGGAAGGTGAACCCCAGCAGCCCGACCAACCATTCGCGGATCCGGAAAGGCCGCATGGTGAGGAGTCCGGACAGGACCAGCAGCAGAAAGCTCATGGCCGGTATGTACAGCAGGGAGACGATGCCGGTCCAGATCCCGATATTGAAAATGGCTGTACCCGGCCGCTGGCTGTTGTACAAGTCCATCATGCGATACCATACCCAGATCATGATGGTATTGATGAGCAGGGGGGCGGAAAAATGGTCCCAGTCCGGTAGCAGGGAGGTGATTAAAATATAGGACCTACCGGGCAGGTAGGTCGGCTTCGGCAGGACTTTATGATGGTTGAATATCCTATTGAAAAGTGTCGCCTGGCTGAAAAGCAGCAGAAAGGTGAGGATAGAATACAAGATATTGACATGATGGAAAACGGAGACCAGTGCATTCAGGATCAGCCGGTACAGGTAATTGTCATTCGTGTCCAATACGGGGGCTACGGGATGCAGGAACAGGTGGAATTTAAGCACCAGCGCATAGATCAGCAATATGAGAGCGTTAGCAGGGCTTTTCTGTCTGAAGATACCGATCACCAGGTTGGGGTGTTACAATTTAAAAATCAACTTTTGCGAAGCAAAGATAGTTCCTGTACAGACACGGAATGACGGATTCCCAGGAACTGACTTGTTTACCATACCGGGGCATGAAATCATATCCCCTGTCGAGGTTATGGAGGGTAGGATAACGGGTGATCCTACCTTCCGGGGAGATGCTTTGGTCATTGAGCAGCATATTCCGGCGTTCGTAGAGGTTGAAGAGAAAGTGAAGTTCGCCGCCGGTGTTGACCAATTCGTGGGAAATGAGGTTTTCGGACTCATCATCGAACTGGCTTTTGGGAATGACATTGCTCCATTCCAAGTTGCTCTCCTTATCATAAGACAGCACCATCAGGTTCTCCGCATGATAGCGGGTGGCATAGCCGCCGGCCCCCCTTCCCCAGGGACCATAGCCGCCGTAGTAGGGGTTATAAGGGTTATAATAACCATACCCATAACCACCGTAGTAGGGATTATCCCAGCGATTGTACATTGCGCCCCGGGAAGTGGTGTACAGCGATTCGCTGATGATCAGGTAGCCGCCGTCACGTTTGGTAATAATATGTTTGATATAGAAATCGTTGAAGGCTGTCTTGATGGTGGCGTCGCTGCTTTTAGCCAGGGCCCGCAGCTCATCGGTGAAGACGGTGACCTTCTCCTGCAGGCGGGCATTGGTCGCTTTATCCCATACCACCGTGTAAAGTCCTTCGATGTTGCCCCTTCGTTGTTTGTAATAAAACCCGGAGAGGATATAGGTATTGTGATTATTATCCACTTTCATTCTGATCTCATCGAGGATGCGATCGCCTGATCCCAGGTCTTTTATACTGAAGCTATCCGCGAGGGGTCCTTTGGTGACGACGGAAACACGGGAGACGTAATCATTGCTACCACTGCGCAGGTATTTTCCGAATATGAGCTGGCCTTCGTTGTCCAGGAAAAAATCGGTGAAAAGTTCGTTGCGTTCTTCCATCGGAAGATAAATGCGATGACGGTCTATCAGTTTGAGGTCGGCGTCATACAGAAAGGAGGTGAACAGGAAATTTCTGGTGTCTTTGCTATTGATCTTAAAGATCATGATCCGTTGCTTGTCCTCACTGATCACGGTGGTGTAGATCTTATTATTGGAGGCAAGGCCGACCTGGGTGGTATCCAGCTCGACCGGCTGACCGATGGGCTGGGCCCTGTCATTGAGCTTGACGGCCGCGATATGCACGATGCTCTTTTTCTGATATTCGTAAATCAGGTAATAGAAATCCGCGTAGGTGACGAAATCCACATTAATGTACCTGTCCGGCATAAAGGTCAGGGGTATCCTTTGCTGCAGTTTCAACAGGCTATCGTAGATACAAATATCGTTTTTCGAGTTGTTATTCTTGAATATCAGGAAGTTACCATTCATCTTCCCTATAATTTCGAAATTGGTGCGACGACCATCTTCCTTTTCCGGATCGGAATAAATGATTTGTGACACCTGGGCTTTTACCAGTGAGGAATGCAGCAGGCAGAGCGCCAGCAATAGGGTTGACAGGAATCTGATCATAGTTACGCACTACGTTTTTGAATATGATTGTAATATAAGTAAAAGTACGGGCTTTCTTAAAGTTGGGTTGCCATTTATCCGTTTCATGGATTTCGTGCTACCTTTGCGGTTTTGCAGCTTTGCGGCGAAAACAATTCATTAACAAATTTGAGTAATCCCATCAATAAAGTAAGTTATGCCAACCTTGTCATTGCGCTGGGCATTATTTACGGCGACATCGGCACTTCCCCGCTCTATGTACTGAATGCCATTATTCATGGCCGGGTGATCGAAGAAAAGCTGATCCTGGGCGCGCTGTCCTGTATTATCTGGACCCTGACGCTGCAAACGACCGTCAAGTATGTATGGCTGACCCTGAAAGCCGACAATAACGGGGAGGGGGGTATTTTTTCCCTGTATGCGCTGGTCAGGCGTCAGAAGAGATGGCTGGTGATACCGGCGATGATCGGCGGGGCGGCGCTGCTGGCGGATGGGATGATCACCCCTCCCATTTCCGTGACTTCGGCTATCGAGGGATTGCGGCAGATGCCCGCCTTTCGTTATGTGGACCAATCGACGATCGTCTACCTGGTGCTGGGGATACTGGTCATCCTGTTCTTTTTGCAACAGTTCGGCACCGAGTCGATCGGCAAGCTGTTCGGGCCGATCATGTTCATCTGGTTTGGGATGCTGGCCGTAATGGGCTGTGGCCATCTGCTGGATGATCCGGGCGTTTTTCGCGCCCTCAGTCCTTATTACGCCATCGAGCTGCTGACGCGGTACCCGAAGGGGTTCTGGCTACTGGGCGCCGTCTTTCTTTGTACGACAGGGGCGGAGGCTTTGTATTCAGACCTGGGCCACTGCGGAAGGGGCAATATCCGGATTTCCTGGATCTATGTGAAGACCTGCCTGATCCTGAATTACCTCGGCCAGGGGGCGTGGTTGCTGGCCACTTACAAAGGCAGGGTCTTCGATACCAGTGTCGGCAATCCGTTCTATAATATGATGCCGGGTTGGTTTGTCGTCCCGGGCATCATCATTGCCACTGCGGCGGCCATTATTGCCAGCCAGGCGCTGATCACAGGTTCCTTTACGCTGATCAGCGAGAGTATGCGCCTGAACCTCTGGCCCAAGCTAAGGATCAGCTATCCGACGGAGGAGCGGGGGCAATCCTATATTCCGGCCATCAATTTCCTGTTGTTCCTCGGCTGTTGCGGTATGGTGCTGTATTTTCAAAGCTCCTCGCATATGGAAGCGGCGTACGGTCTGGCGATCACGCTGTGTATGCTGGCTACCTCGATCCTCTTCTCTAATTATATGGTCTCGCGGCGAACGACCCCGATTCTGATCTATCTCTACCTGGCAGTATACCTCAGCATCGAGCTCAGTTTCCTTTTTGCCAACCTGGACAAATTCCCGCACGGCGGCTTTGTCACGCTGATCGTGGGTGGCGGCCTGTTTGTCGTCATGTATGTCTGGTACCGCGCCCGTAAGATCAAGAACAGGTATGTGGAGTTCGTGCGAATGGAACATTATATCCCGCAGATCCAGGAACTGAGCAATGACAGGACGGTAGGCAAGTATGCGACGCACCTGGTGTATATGACGAGCGCCAATAATCCCAAGGAGATCGAGCATAAGATCATTTATTCCATTCTGAATAAGAAGCCCAAGCGGGCGGATATATACTGGTTTGTCCATGTGGATACGCTGGACGACCCCTATACGGCCGAGTATTCGGTGGACCATATCATTCCTAATGACATCATCCGGGTGGAGTTCCGGCTGGGTTTTCGCATCGAGCCGAAGATCAGCCTGATGTTCAGAAAAGTGGTGGAAGACCTGGTCAATAACCGGGAGGTGAATGTCACCAGCCGGTATGAATCGCTGGAGCGTAATAATGTCGTCGGGGATTTTCAGTTCGTCGTGATGGAAAAATATCTGAGCCAGGACAATGAGCTGCCTTTCCTTGAACGGGTAGTAATGAAGCTGTATTTCTGGCTGAAAGAGCTGAGCTTGTCTGAAGAGCGGGGTTTCGGTCTGGACCCCTCCAATGTAACGATCGAAAAATTCCCGCTGATCGTGTCGCCGGTGCCGAATTTCAATCTGAAAAGAACTGACAGTGAATAAGAAAATCTTCTGGCGATGGGTGAAGGCCGCCCTGCTGTTGTATGGGGTGGTGGGCATTGCTGCCTATTATCTACAGGAGCGCCTGATATTCCATCCGACGGCGGTAGCACCGCAGGTCGCGTATGATTTCCGGGGCCAGCCGCATACTGAGCTGAATATAGCCTATGACAATGAGACGAACCTGAACATCATTGAATTCCAGGCTATCGACCGGCCGAAGGACAGCCTGGCGAAGGGGGTGGTGCTGTATTTTCACGGCAATAGTCATAACGTAGAGTGGTACGGCCGGCATACCACGGATTTTACTACGCTGGGATATGAAGTATGGATGATCGATTATCCGGGGTATGGTAAGAGCACCGGGGTACGCAGCGAGCAAAAGCTGTACGACTATGCGCTGGTATTCTATAAACTGGCGCGCAGCCGGTGGAAGCCGTCGCAGATCATCCTATACGGCAGGAGCCTGGGGACGGGCATTGCCGCCGAATTAGGTTCAATCAGGGATTGTCGCCGGCTGATATTGGAATCGCCTTATTACAGTATGACGTCTTTAGGCGGATATTATCTGCCGATATATCCATGGAGCCGGTTGCTGCATTATCATTTTCCCACCTATACCTATCTGCCGGCCGTTACGGCGCCTGTCACGATCTTTCATGGCAGCCGGGACCTGACGGTACCGTATTCCAATGCGGCGCGGCTGAAGCCTTTACTGAAGAACGGGGATGAATTCATCACGGTACACGGTGCGGGGCATGACGATCTGCATGCGTGGCCGCTGTTTAAGCAGAAGCTGGATTCTGTGCTGGCGTTATGAGCGGAGGCGGCGATCAGCCGGCGATGAGGTGACTCAGCCGTTGTTGGTGCTGGGGGGGGATAAAATAATCATTTTGGGAGACGATGGTCCCTTCGGCATAGACATCCAGCGGAATCAGTTTTTCCTGTTCGAGGGCATAAGCCCGATAGCCGAAAGGCCGGAGCAGTTCGAACAGCCGGATCCGTTGTTCCCTTTCGATTAATTCACAAAGGAGTATGGGGTGGTGAGCTTCGAGGGTGCGGGTCATGGAAGCAAAGACCTGGAATTCGAGTCCTTCCACATCACATTTGATATAGTCCAGTCTTGGGAGGTCGAGGAAGAGATCGTCGCCGGATTCGTTACGGACTTTTTCTGTCTCTTCGAATTCCATGTGGGTGTTGGTGTTGGATTCCATTATCCGGGCATAGGCAAATCGTTTGACAGCTCCGACCCTGGGGATACCCATTTCCACATATTCGCCTTTCCCGCCCAGTGCGACCTGGTATAGCGTGACATTGCGGGCCTTTTTCTTTTGTAACAGGCGCTGCAGGGTATTATGGAAGGGGCTCATAGGTTCGATGGCGAAGACCTTACCGGTGTCTCCTGTCAGCCGGCTGAGCTCGATGGTGAAATAGCCCAGATGGGCGCCGATATCGACACAGCAGTCGCCCCGGCGAATGATCTTTTTCAGAAAATAGACGTCTGCATATTCCTTTCCGAGCAGCCCGGTAGGGTAGAGACGCTGGAAGGTCCCGGCCAGCAGGGACAGGTATCGCTTTTCACCCAGGACATCCTGTAAGATCTTTTTAATCGCCATATAGGGTTGCAAGCTACGAGGCGAGGGGGAAAAGGCAAAAATTTTTTAAATCGGAATAACATTAAGGTTCTTATTCTGGCGGACTTTTTCGGGGATGGAGCGGATAATCTCTTCTTTCAGTGCCTGCACCAATCTTTGCTTGATAAAGTCGCGGTGGACGACGAGAGAGACCTCGCGCATGGGGGCAGGTTTTTTAAAATGGCGGATCAGCTGGCGTTGTTTGGTGCTGAGGTCCATGGCGGCCAGTTCGGGCAGGATGGTGACCCCGTCATTGAGTTCGACCATGCGGCGCAAGGTTTCGAGGCTGCCGGCTTCATAGTCGAAGTGGCTGCCTTCCTTGCTGGCCTTCCTCAATTCGCACAGCCGGACGATCTGTGAGCGGAAGCAATGTCCTTCTTCGAGCAGCCATAATTTGGATGGGTCGATATCCTGGGCCAGCATATACGTCTTTTTATAGGCAGCGTTTTTCCTGGATACGTAGACCAGCAGTTCTTCATAAAAGAGCACCTGTTCGCGGATACCGTTCTCCTGCAGGGGTGTGACCAGGATACCTACATCGATCCGGCCTTCGCGCAGGCGGGTCGTCACCCATTCCGTCGTCAATTCATTAACGACCAGCTTGATCTGCGGGTATTTTGTCGAAAAGCCCTGTATAAAGAGCGGCAACAGGTAAGGGGCGAGGGTGGGGATGATACCGATACGCAATTCGCCGGTGAGGATCCCTTTCCTGGCCTGGACGATCTCGCCGATAACGTGTCGTTCACCCAGGATCTTACGGGCCTGTTCGATGATGTCACGTCCTGCTTCGGTTGGGATGACAGGTTGTTTGCTGCGATCGAAAATTTTTATTCCCAGCTCCAGTTCCAGTTTGTGTACCTGCATGCTCAACGTGGGCTGGGTAACGAAACAGTGACCGGCGGCGGTGGCAAAATGGCGGTAGGTATCGATGGCGACGATATATTCGAGTTGCACGAAAGTCATGCGCGAAATTATAGATAAAATCTATGTAAAGATAAAATCAATCATGGTTAGTAATATCGGTAGACGATCGCGGTGGAGCTTCCGCCGAAACTGGCTGATTGCTGGGAGAGGCGGCCCTGGCTGTCTGTGGTAAGGGTATAGGGGATCGTCACGCCGACCGGCAGCCCGTCGGTGACACCGGATATCGAATTCAGTGCTTTCTGAGATATGTTGTCGAAGAAACCGCCGTATCCGCTGATCTGGAGGATATAGATCAGGGGGCCGATGCTACTGGTCAATGTTGAGTGATAGCCTGGATTGGCGGTTCCGCTGAAGCCGTATTTGAGGTTTCCTTCCAGCGAGTCGGCGGTTCCGGCGTTGTTGGGACCATAGGCATGCACACTGCCGATATTGCCGTTGCTCATGAACAAAGTATCCAGGATGCTGTTAGCGACAGTTCCGTCGTAGTATGCGTTGATCGCGATATTGCCGTTGGGATAGCCGAAATAGATTACCCAGCCGGAACTGCCGGTGCTGCTGTCCTCGATAATGCGCCCCTGGGCGTCATAGGTCAGCTGGTGTAATTCCGTAGTACCGGTGAGGTTGTTGGTATAAGATGTTGGGGCCGCCGAGCTACCGGCGGGCAGGGAAAAGATGGCCGACCAGTTGCCATATATGGGGTAGCCGCCGGACGAATCGAATTCGAATTGCAGAAAGCTGGCGAGCCGGTGAGAGCTGTCGTAGGAAAAGGAATCCACGATACTTTCCTGTGACGAATAGTTGGTGACGGACGACAGCCATGAATTGGAGTTGGAACTGCCGGAAGACGAATTGCTTTTTTTGCAGGAATAGATGAAAACCAACAAAAGCGCTGTCAGATACAAAGTCAATTTCCGCATAGGTTAAAGCTTTAGAAGGTATAATTTGAATTAGTATAACCCGGACTCCGTCCAGTCTGGGTCAAAAATAGTAATTTCGGCAAGGAATTCATTCAAAAAAACTGAAGAACCATGAACAAAAAATTCTTTTTTCTCCTTCTCTTCGGCTTTGTCGTCAGCGCACAGTTACGGGCGCAGAAGGCACACGCTGTACAAGTACGCAGGATCGACACGGTAGCGGTCGCCATCCTCGATAAGATGAGCGCTATTATCGGCGACCTGGGTTCATGCAGTGTAACGATCAAGTCCAATTACGACGTTACCAGCAAGGAATTAGGATTGATCAAGCATACTGACGAAGAGCATCTCTATTTGCATGGTTCGAACAAGTTGCTGGTAAAATCCGAGGGAGACCGGGGAAGCCGGGATCTGTATTATGATGGCAAGACGCTAAGTTATTATTCAATGGACAGAAATCAATATGGCCAGATCGAAGCGCCGGCATCGCTGGTAGAGATGATCGATACTGTGAGCAGGCGGTACGGCATCGAATTCCCCGCGGCCGATTTCCTGTATCCAACCTTTGTGGACGATATCCTGACCGAGTCAAAAGAGTTGGTGTACCTGGGCCTGACAACGGTCGATGGCAAGGAATGTTATCATATAGCAGGCATGGGCACAGACAAGAGTTTCCAGTTCTGGATCTCCAATGATGCCTTTACACTGCCGATGAAGATGGTCATCGTCTATACCACCAAACCCATGAATCCCCAATATGAG
>Ga0302325_10005539_pt1 | contig 28649 bp, 20 predicted proteins | sample Palsa_T0_2_FD_201948 | JGI IMG/M metagenome (GOLD analysis project Ga0302325, IMG submission 201948) | Peat permafrost microbial communities from Stordalen Mire near Abisko, Sweden - Palsa_T0_2 | ecosystem: Environmental > Terrestrial > Soil > Palsa > Peat permafrost | place: Sweden: Abisko...
TCGCCCGCCCGGCGAGGCCGCGTTCCCGCCCGAATATCGACGCCGGCCGCCTCCTCGGCCGTCATGAATAGGGGACCCGGCTGGTGGATCTTGTGAACATTGAGGCGCCGTCCGCGCGCATCGCGCGCATGCCGCAGCCTTTGCAAGGCGTCCTGCGAAATGAGGTATTGGGGATCGGAGCGATCGTCGGTCCAGGTCAGCGCCACGGTCCCCGGACTGGTGAAGCATGCCAACTCGTCGATGTGGCCGTCGGTTTCGTCCAGATAGACGCCCTTGCCAAGCCAAATGATCTGCGTCACGCCCAGATAGCGTCTCAAGTTTTCTTCGATTTCACCCCGGCTCAGGTGCGGATTGCGGTTCGGATTGAGCAGACATTCCTCCGTGGTCAGGCAGGTTCCCTGGCCGTCCACGTGAATGGCGCCCCCCTCGAGAACGAAGGGCGCGCGATAGCGCTCCGCCCCTTCCAATTCCAGCACTTTTTGCGCGACTTCGTCGTCGCGGTCCCACGGGAAATACAATCCGCCGTTGAGGCCGCCCCAGGCGTTGAAGGTCCAATCGACGCCGCGCCGCCGCCCCTTTGGGCCTATGAGGAAGGTTGGGCCGCAATCGCGCATCCAGGCATCGTTGCTGCTCACTTCGACCAGACGAACCTGGGGCGGCAGACGCGCCCGCGCATTTTGATATTGCTGCGCCGAAACTCCGACCGTTACCGGCTCGGCGGCGGCGATCGCGCCCGCCACGGCCGCGAAGGCCGCCTGCGCCGGCTTCGCGCCGGCTCGCCAGTTGTCGCTGCGCTCGGGCCAGAGCATCCAACAGCCGGAATGCCGCTCGAATTCCGCGGGCATGCGAAAGCCGTCTTTGGCGGGCGTTGATTTGAGGGTGCGCAATGCTTAGTCTCCGGGCGCGCATGCTAGCCGCGCATGCTAGCATTGCGGCTGCATTTACAGGAGCGAACGAATGTCAGAGGCCAAGCCGGTGAAATTCCAAGTCCCTGCCGGGGGCGAGAAAATAACCATCTCAAACGGCAAATTGCACGTCCCGAATCAGCCCATCATCCCATTCATCGAGGGTGACGGCACGGGCCGCGACATCTGGCGCGCCAGCGTCCGCGTGTTCGATGCCGCCGTACAAAAGGCCTACGGCGGCAAACGCAAGATTCACTGGATGGAAGTGTTCGCCGGCGAGAAGTCTTATAAGATTTACGATAGCTGGCTGCCGGATGAAACCGTGGCAGCCTGCCGCGAGTACCTGATATCGATCAAAGGCCCGCTGACCACCCCGGTGGGCGGCGGCATCCGCTCTTTGAACGTGGCGCTGCGCCAGCTGCTGGACTTGTACGTGTGTTTGCGGCCGGTGCGCTGGTTCAAAGGCGTGCCCTCGCCCGTGAAGACGCCGGAAAAGGTCGACATGGTGATCTTCCGCGAAAACACCGAGGACATCTACGCGGGCATCGAGTTCGAGGAAGGTTCCGCCGATGCGAAGAAATTCCTCGAGCTGTTCAAGCAGAACTTCCCGAAGCAGTACGCCAAGATCCGCTTCCCGAATACCTCCGGCATCGGCCTGAAGCCGGCGTCGAAGGAAGGCACCGAGCGCCTGTTTCGTGCCGCCGTCGAGTACGCCATCGCCAACAAGCGCAAGAGCGTGACCATCGTGCACAAAGGCAACATCATGAAATTCACCGAAGGTGCATTTCGTGGGTGGAGCTACAGCCTCGCCGAGCGCGAGTTTCCGGACAAGGTGTTCACGTGGGAACAATGGGAGCGCATCAAGGCATCCAAGGATGAAAAGGAAGCGAATGCCCAGATGGAAGCGGCGAAGAAGGCCGGCAAGATCATCATCAAGGACGCCATCGCCGACATCACGCTGCAGCAGGTGTTGACGCGGCCGGATGAATTCGACGTGGTCGCCACCATGAACCTCAACGGCGATTATCTATCGGATGCGTTGGCCGCCCAGGTCGGCGGCATCGGCATCGCGCCGGGCGCCAACATCAACTACATGACCGGCCACGGCGTGTTCGAAGCGACCCACGGCACCGCACCGAAGTACGCCGATCTGGACAAGGTCAATCCGGGATCCGTGGTCCTTTCCGGCGAGATGATGCTGCGCTACTTGGGTTGGGTGGAAGCCGCCGACGCCATCATCGGCGCCATGGACCGGACCATCGCGCAAAAGACGGTCACCTACGACTTCGCGCGCCTCATGAGCGGCGCGACCGAAGTGAAATGCAGCGAGTTCGCCGATAATCTGATCAAGAACCTGTAAGCGCCAGAGGAAGCCTCTGCGCCGCCGAGCGCTGCTTGAGGATGTCGAATGCGGCGATTCGATATGCCTCCGTCATGGTGGGAAAATTGAATATCTGCTCGACGAAGAAATCTGCGGTCGCGCCGTTGGCGATCGCCGCTTGCCCCAGATGCACCAGATCCGTGGCACCTTCGCCCAGCACCTGACACCCGACCACGCGCCCCGATGCGCGCTCGCACAGCAACCTCAAGAAGCCGGTCGGCTCTCCCGCGATGTGCGCGCGCGCCACTTCGCTGAAATCCGCGTGCCCGACGACCACGTCGATTCGTTTGGCGTCGGCTTCGCTCTGCGACAAGCCAACGCAGGCAATCTCCGGAATCGTATACACGCCGGTCGGCACGAGACTGGTGGCGGCCGGCGGCGCGAGGCCGAGAGCCGCCAGCGCGGCGCGCCGGCCTTGATCCGCCGCGGCACTGGCCAGCGCCGGCGGGCCGATGGCATCGCCGGCCGCATAGATGCCCGGGATGCTCGTCTGGTAGCGCTCGTCCACCTGCACATGCCCGCGCGGGGTGATCTGCAGATTGAGCTTATCGAGGCCGATGCCCTCGAGATTGGCAACCCGGCCGAAGGCGGCGAACACGATCTCGGCGGACAGAAGCTCGCCGTCGCCGAGGCGCACCTGAACCTGGCTGAACCCATCGAAGCTCGCGCCGGCCACCTCGCAACCGCCGCGGTAACATCCGCCCATGTCCTTGAACCCGTGCAGGAAGCCCTCGCGCAGCTTCGGATCGAGGAACCCCAGCGGTTGGGCGGCTTTGTCCAGCACAGTGACGCTGCAGCCCAGCGCCGCGAATATCGAGGCGTATTCACAGGCGATGACGCCGCTGCCGAGCACTACCATCGAGCGTGGGATGTACGACAAACTCAAGATCGAGTCGCTGTCGAGAATGTGTTCGTGATCCACTTCGATGGCCGATACGTGCCGCGGCCTCGATCCGCTGGCCAGCACGATACGCGGCGCTTGCAATACGCGCCGCGAGCCGTCCAGCCGCTGCACTTCGATGCGGCCGGCGTCTAAGAACACGCCGCGGCCGCGAATCAGCTCGACTTGGTTGCGCGACAGCTGTGCCTGCAGATATCGATCCTGCGCGGCGATGACGGCGTCGACCCCCTGCAGCAGCGCGGACAGCGGCGCATCGCCGCGCAACTCGACCGCCAGCGATGAAGCGCTGCGGTGCATGCGCCGGTAGCGCAGCGCCTGCTCACGCAACGCCTTGCTCGGAATGGTGCCCGACAGCAGGCATGAGCCGCCCACCTGCGGTTCGCGCTCGACGATCGCGGATTTGAAGCCCGCCTTGGCGGCCTGAATCGCCGCCTTCTGCCCGGCCGGACCGGAGCCCAGACAGATGAGATCGAAATCATGCGGCGGCATCGTCAGATGCCCGCTAACGTGCGCACCTGATCGCGCTTCGCGAGCAATTCACGCCGGTTGTCGGGAAACACGCCGAGCTGCTCGAATACCGGACTCTCCATCACGGTGTCCTCGCCCAGCAATTGCGGATGCATGGTGTGCATGGCGAGCAGGTGCGCCGCATTGACGGTGCAGGCAAGATCGCCGGTGCTGGAATTGCGGCAATCGCGCCATTGGCTGGCCGCGTTTTGCACCTCGGCCGGCAAATGCCAGTGAGTCATCAACATCGTTCCGAAAGAGGGCTCGAACTCCACCACGAGGTCCGCGAAGGTCTTCGCATCCATGACGGTGCGCTGCTGCACCTCGAAGCCGGAGAGAATCTTCAGGGCCAGCGCGGCACCGGTACGGTGCATCAGCGCGGCGAGAAACGCGCTCTCGACATGTTTGCGGCGTTCGCGCGCGATTTCCTTGGCCCACAGCCCGGCCAACCAGGCTTCGCGCCACAATTCCTCCGACTCCGGCTCATGCCCGGGAGCCACGAACACCTCGCCGCGCAGCATCACCGCCATCGCGATGTTGCGCACCTCGGCGATACCCAGCCACGACACCGCCTGCTGCAGCGACACGATCGGCGAGCGCGGCCGCAGCACCGGAGAGTTCGCGACCCGCATGATCTCCCCGGCCAGCGCCGGATCGGACTGAATCAGCCGCGCCAGTTGCGCTGCGTCGGGCGCCTGCTGAGCCGTAATTTCCGCCAGCTGGGCGCAGACGCGCGGCAGGGGCGCTATCTGCTGCGGGCTCGATAGGGACTCGCCCAAATACTTGCGTGCCGCCTGCGCATGCGGGGAGGAATATGCAACGGTGGCTTGAAGACTCATTTCTGGCACCCTTTTTCGTCGATCGCGACCTCTTAAGATCGGCAAAATCGCCGGATGCTTGAGCCGCCATGGAAAGTTATGTCAATTCAACGAACTAGCCCCCCGCGCGCTGCAATGCCTGGTCGAGATCGTCGATCAGATCGGACGCATCCTCCAGCCCGATGGACAGACGCACCGTCCCGGGGCGAAGCAGCGAGGCCGCCCGCTGTTCAGCATTGAACTCCCCGCCCCCCAACAACTGCGGCGGCATGATCAGCGACTCGGTGGACCCGACGCTGGCGGCGATGGAGAAATACTGCAAGGAATCCGCGAAGCGCGCGGCTTGCCCCGCGCCGCCCGCGATCTCGAGGCTGACCACGGTGCCGAAGTCCTTCATCTGCCGCTGCGCCAATCGGTGCTGCGGATGCTCGGGAAGACCCGGGTAATGCACGGCGGCCACTTTCGCATGTGTCTGCAGGAAGCGGCTCACGATGAGCGCGTTTTCGCATTGCCGTTGATAGCGCAGGAAATACGTGCGCATGCCGCGCTGAATCAGAAACGCCGCGTGCGGGTCGAGCGCGGCGCCGATGGCGCCGACGTCCTTGCGCATCTCCTCGATGAGCGCACGGCCCGCGATGATGGCGCCGCCCATCACATCGCCGTGACCGGACGCGTACTTGGTCAGGCTGTGCAGATAGACATCGATATCGTAAGCGCCGTGATTGTGGAATCCGGCGAAGGTGTTGTCGAGCACGGTGAGGCAGCCGTTGGCGCGCGCCTGCGCGATCAGGTGATCGATGTCGGCGATCTTGGTGACCGGGTTGGTGGGGCTTTCGAAAATCACCAGACGGGTGGGCGTGGCGCGCAGCACGCGTTCGATCCCGGCCAGATCCTCGATCGACAGCAGCGTATGCGTCACGCCGAATTTCGCCAGCAGGTGCTGCACGATGTAGCGCGTCGGCCCATAGGACTCGACGAAGGCCAGGACGTGATCGCCGGCCTTGCACAGTGCCAGCAGGGCGACGGCGATGGTGGCCACGCCCGACCCGGTGAGCAAACACTCTTCGCGGCCCTGGAGTCCCGCGAGCAGCAGCTCCAATTGCTTCAACGTCGGATTGAGGGAGCGCGAATAGAAAAAACCTTCCCGCCCGCCGCGCAGGAAGCGCTGCGTCTCGGCGGTATCGTCGAATGTGAACTTCACCGACTGGTAGATCGGGGCCACCAGCGGACGGTTGTCGGCCGGCACCGCGACGCCGGGCGGGTGATTGACGCGGGTGTTGTCTTTCATGGGTTGACCTCTTTCATGGGCTAACCATAGTCGAGCACGGTACGCATTGAAAGCGGACCGGGCGAGGCACAAAATGCCGCCATGGATTTCACGCTGTCGGAAAGTCAACTGATGATTCAATCCCTGGCGCGCGATTTCGCGCAACGGGAAATCGCGCCGGTGGCCGCGCGTTTCGACTTGAGCGGCGATTTTCCCGAAGGCACCATCCGCCGGGCCGGCGAACTGGGCTTCATGGGAGTCGAGGTTCCGGAGGAATACGGCGGCGCCGGCTTGGACTCGCTTTGCTATGTGCTGATGATGGAGGAGATTGCGTACGCGGACGCGGCGCACGCCACCATCGTGTCGGTGAACAACACGCTGTACAACGGCGGCATACTGCAGTTCGGCACCGGCGCGCAGAAGCGCAGTTTCGTCACGCCGGTGGCCTCGGGCAAGGCGATCGGCTGCTACGGCCTGACCGAACCGCAGTCCGGTTCCGATGCGGCCAACATGCGCACCCGCGCCGTCATGTCGGCGGACGGTTCGCACTACCTGCTCAACGGCAAGAAATCCTGGATCACCTCGGGGCCGGTGGCGGACTTCATGGTGGTGTTTGCCGTCACCGATCCGGAGGCAAAATCCAAGGGCATCAGCGCCTTCATCGTGGACTGCAAGCAGCCCGGATTCATTCGCGGCAAGACCGAGCCCAAGCTCGGCATCCGCGCCTCGGCGACTTGCGAAATCGAATTCCTCGATTACAAGATCCCCGCCGCCAACCGCCTGGGAAACGAGGGCCAGGGCTTCGCCATCGCCATGACCATACTCGATCAAGGACGGGTCGGCATCGCCGCTCAGGCCAACGGCATTGCGCGCGCCGCGTATGACGCCGCGCTTGCCTACGTCAGGGAGCGCAAGGCCTTTGGCGCGCCGATTGGCACGTTTCAAATGATCCAGTCGAAGATCGCCGACATGAAAACCCGCTTAAGCGCCTCACGGCTGCTGATGCTGCAGGCGGCCTGGGCCAAGCAGAACGCCAAGCATAGCGGCGCACGGACCACCACCGAAGGCAGCATGGCCAAGCTGTTCGCCTCGGAGACCGCCATGTTCAACGCGCACACCGCGCTGCAAATTCACGGCGGCATGGGATACAGCAAGGAGATGCCGCTGGAGCGTTACTTTCGGGACGCGAAGATCACCGAGATCTACGAGGGCACCAGCGAGATACAGCGTTTGGTCATCGCCAGGCAGGAAACCGGACTGCGCTGATCGGGCATGGCCCGGGGCCGTCCGACCCTTACGGTGAAAGGTAGCGGTTGAGCTCGGCGTCGATGAGGGCGGCAGAATCGAACAGCGCGACGCCATCCGCGCGCGTCAGCCCAAGAGCGCGATAACACGGGGTTTCGATGAGTTCATCGCGCTGCAACTGCCTCGCTTCGTGCAGCGTGAAATCGGCGAGCAGATGTGCCAGGTTGACGAGATTGTTTTCCGGCCGCGGCGAGCCCGCGGACGGCTGATCGCCCCAGCCGGCAACCACGCCCGGCACCGGTTCGGGCAGTGCCCATGCGTTCACGACCCGTACCCCGACCTCATGGTGCAGGGACTCCACGAGCCGGTCGTAATCCTCGCTGCTCAAATGGACGCCCCGGTGCTGGGCCGCTTCGTGCACGGCCCCCAGGGTGACCACCTTGCCGATATTGTGCAAGAGTCCGCACAGGTAGCAGATGCCGGTGTCGAGGGCCAACATGTGGGCAAGCTGGCGCGCCCAGAGCGCGCTCGCCAGCGCGTGGCGCCACAGCCGCCGCGCCTTGCATTGCTGCCCTTTCACGTCGAGCATCCTGGCTTGCAGCGCCAGGGTGAAGGCGATGTTCGCAATCTCGTCGATGCCGAGCCACGCCAGCGCATGCTGCAAGGAGACGATGCGCTGCACCGGCCGATTGGCCGCCGAGACGGCAATCCTCAGCACGCACATGGTGAGCGATGCATCCGCGCTGATGATTTCAGCCAAGCCATGCGCATTGGCGGCCCGCTGCGTGCCGCTCTCGACGACGCGGACCGCGACCTCAGGCAGGATCGGCACTGCCAACTCGCCGCTGGCCAGGGATTTCTCCACATCGAGCAGGACCAGCGTGACGCCGTCGGGCTGCTCGGTAAAATGCGCGGGCGCGGTCATCATGTGGAGGCTAACGGCCGACAAAACAATGGCTTGAGGTCCGAACCCCGAACGATGAGGGCACATGTCGCGGTGTTTAACGCTAATATTCAAACAACATGAACGCCGTCGCAGATATATCCGACGCTGCGCCGGAACCACGGCTGCGCGAGATTCCCTATAACTACACCTCGCTGGCGGACCGCGAGATCGTGATTCGCTTGCTTGGCGAGCCGGCTTGGGCGCTGCTGGATGAATTGCGCGCCGAGCGCCGCACCGGCCGCTCGGCCCGCATGCTCTACGAGGTGCTCGGCGACATGTGGGTGGTGGAACGCAACCCGTTCCTACAGGACGATTTGCTGGACAACAGCAAGCGCCGCCGCCAGCTCATTGCAGCCCTGCATCATCGCTTGGGCGAGGTGGAGAAGCGGCGCGAGCATGCCGATGCCGGACGCGATGCCAAGGTGGTGCAGTTGCTCGGCGCGGCGACGCAAGCCGTGCAACGCTTCGAGCGCAATTTCGGCGAATTCGCGGCCCTGCGGCGGCGGGCGCGGCGTCTGCTCCTGCGACACACCCGTGCCGACAACATTCGCTTCGATGCCTTCTCGAGAGTGGCGCATGTCACCGACGCCACGGACTGGCGCGTCGAGCTGCCGTTTCTGGTGCTGATGCCGGACGATGAAACGGAAATTCCCGCCTTGGTGCGCGCCTGCATCGAACTGGGCTTGAGCGTGATTCCGCGCGGCGGCGGCACCGGCTACACGGGCGGTGCCGTGCCGCTGACTCCTTGGTCGGCGGTCATCAATACCGAAAAGCTGCAAAGCCTCGGTGAAGTCGAACCGCTGCCGCGCGCGGCCGCGGCCGGCGATGGCGCCGCCGCCGGGACGGCGGCGATTTTCACCGGCGCGGGCGTGGTGACCAAACGGGTCAGCGACGCCGCCGAAAGCGCCGGCTTCGTCTTCGCCGTCGATCCGACCTCCGCCGACGCCTCCTGCATCGGCGGCAACATCGCGATGAACGCAGGCGGCAAGAAGGCGGTGCTGTGGGGCACCGCGGTAGACAATCTGCTGTGGTGGCGCATGGTGGACACCGACGGCAATTGGCTGGAGGTGAGGCGCCTCGATCATAATTCCGGCAAGATCCACGATGCACCCACGGCAAGTTTCGAACTGCTGTGGAAGGACGGCGGCAAACCGCCCGATGAGGCAAAGGTTTTGCGCCGCGAGCGCCTCGATATCGACGGCGCCCGGTTTCGCAAAGTCGGTTTGGGCAAGGATGTCACCGATAAATTCCTGGGCGGCCTGCCCGGCGTGCAGAAGGAAGGTTGCGACGGTCTGATCACCGCCGCACGCTGGGTGCTGTACCGCGCTCCGACGTTCACACGCACCGTGTGCCTGGAGTTCTTCGGTCAGGCGCGCGACGCCATCCCCTGCATCCTCGAGATCAAGCACTATCTGGACTCCCGCGCCAAATCCAAAGGCGCGCTGCTCGCCGGCTTGGAACACCTCGATGAGCGCTACCTGCGCGCCGTCGGCTACCAGCCTAAGTCGAAGCGCGGCGCGCTGCCGAAGATGGTGCTGTTCGGCGACATCGTCGGGGAGAATGAGGACGTGGTGGCCGCGGCGACGTCCGATGTGGTGCGCATTGCCAACGCACGTTCGGGCGAGGGATTCATCGCCGTCAATGCGGAAGCGCGCCGTAAGTTCTGGTTGGACCGCGCCCGCACGGCGGCCATCGCCAAGCACACCAACGCCTTCAAGATCAACGAGGACGTCGTCATTCCCCTGGAGCGGCTCGGCGAATACACCGATGCGGTGGAACGCATCAACATCGAGCTCTCGATCCGCAACAAGCTGGAACTGGTGCAGGCCCTGGGCGAGCGCTTCTGCGGCGATCTGGGCTCGGCAAAGACCGCGGAAGTCGACGCCGGGCGCAGGGCCGCGGCCTGCGAACTGCTCGCCCGGGTCCGCGCGCGCTGGGAGTACCTGCTCGGCGCGATGGACACGCCCCTCCCGGCGGCGCGCGCCCGGCTCGCCGAGCTTGGCATCGATGTGCCCGCCGAGACGGCCGGCAGCGTGTTCGAGCGCCTGCAAGAGCGCAGCATACGCGTCAGCTGGAGGACGGAAGTTCGCGCGGAGCTTGCACGCATCTTCATCGGCGAGGCGTTCGCTCAGGTGCTCGCGGAGTGCGACGCCGTGCACAAGCGCGTCTTGCAGGGCCGTTTATTCGTGGCGCTGCACATGCATGCCGGGGACGGCAACGTGCACACCAACATCCCGGTCAATTCCGACAACTACGCGATGCTGCAGACGGCCAACCGCGTCGTGGCGCGCATCATGGCCATCGCGCGCGAACTCGACGGCGTCATTTCCGGCGAGCATGGCATCGGCATCACCAAGCTCGAATACCTGAGCGAGCCTGAACTGGCTGCGTTTCGCGCCTACAAGCAGCGCATCGATCCTGAGGGCCATTTCAACAAGAACAAGCTGATGCCGGAAGGCGACCTGCGCCGCGCTTACACTCCGAGCTTCGGATTGCTGGGCCACGAGTCGCTCATCATGCAGCAGTCGGACATCAACACGATCTCCGATGCGATCAAGGACTGCCTGCGCTGCGGCAAGTGCAAGCCGGTGTGCGCCACTCACGTGCCGCGCGCCAACCTGCTGTACTCGCCGCGCGACAAAATTCTGGCGACGTCCCTGCTGATCGAGGCATTCCTCTACGAAGAACAGACGCGGCGCGGCGTATCGTTGCGGCATTGGGACGAACTTTCGGACGTCGCCGATCACTGCACGGTGTGCCACAAGTGCGAATCTCCCTGTCCGGTCGGCATCGATTTCGGCGACGTCTCGATGGCGATGCGCGACCTGCTGCGCCGCATGGGCAAGAAACGCTTCAACCCCGGCACCGCTGCGTCCATGTTCTTCTTGAACGCCACCAGCCCTGAGACCATCAAGTTGACGCGCAAGGTCATGGTCGACTGGGGATACAAGGCGCAGCGTCTGGGCAACCGCGCGCTGCGCACGTTCGCCAAGGCGCAGACCAAGCGTCCGCCCGCCACCACCGGCAAGCCGCCGCTGAAGGAACAGGTGGTGCATTTCGTCAACAAGCGCATGCCGGGCGGGCTGCCGAAACGCACCGCGCGCGCCCTGCTCGACATCGAGGACCGCAACTACGTTCCGATCATCCGCGATCCCGCCGCGCTCAACGGCGAATCGGAAGCCGTCTTCTATTTTCCCGGCTGCGGATCGGAGCGCCTATTCTCGCAGGTTGGCCTCGCGACGCAGGCCATGCTGTGGCACGTCGGCGTGCAGACCGTCCTGCCGCCCGGGTATCTGTGCTGCGGATATCCTCAGCGCGGCGCCGGCGAGTTCGACAAGGCGGACAAGATCATCACGGACAACCGCGTGCTGTTCCACCGCGTCGCCAACACGTTGAACTATCTCGACATCAGGACGGTGGTGGTCAGCTGCGGCACCTGCTTCGATCAATTGCAGGGCTATGAATTCGACAAGATCTTTCCCGGCTGCAAGATCCTCGATATCCACGAATTCCTGATGGACAAGGGCGTGCGGCTGGAGAATGTCACCGGCGTGCGCTACATGTACCACGATCCCTGCCATTCGCCCATGAAAAAGCACGACCCCCTCGAGGTGGTGAACACCTTGATGAACAGCGGCAAGAACGGCGCAATCGCCAAGAACGACCGCTGCTGCGGGGAGTCCGGCACTCTGGCGGTGACGCGTCCCGACATATCCACGCAGGTGCGCTTTCGCAAGGAACAAGAGGTGCGCATCGGCGTCGATCAGATCCGCGCTTCGGGCCACGGCGGCGAGGTGAAGATTCTCACGTCCTGTCCTTCATGCCTGCAAGGCCTGAAGCGCTTCAACGACGATGCGGAAACGGACGCCGACTACATCGTCGTGGAGATCGCCAGGAACATCCTCGGCGAGAACTGGCTGCCCGACTACGTGCAGCGTGCCAATCGCGGCGGCATCGAACGCGTCTTGGTTTAATGCACCAACACCTTGTCCTTGGTGTCTTCATCGCCCGTCACATCGACCACATGGTCGGTATCGTCGAACCTGACGTGAAATTCGCCGAAGCTGGTCAGCCAGAAGCGCCAGGTCTTGTCGCTGAGCGCGTGGTTCTCGCTGCTCACCGGATAACCGACCGACATCAGCACCTGTTCGCGGGTCATGCCCTTGGCGATGCGCGCCGCGGCGATCGCATCCTGGATGTTCTTCGGAAATCCGCTGATCTTTATGGCGGGATTCTCCGTGACGACGTAACGCTTGGCAAAGTCATCCAAGGATAGGTCGCGGCTATAATCGTTGCCGATCGCCTGCTCCTTGCCGTCGATCTTGATTTTGATGCGATTGCGCCCGGTGCCCAGCACCGTCAGCGGCGTGCCGACCGGGATGATGTGCTTGCCGTTCTCATCGTAATTGATGTCGCTGATCCAGCTGCCGTCGGAGCGCATATTGCAGCAAAGGAACCCATCGTACTTGTCGGCCGCAAAGGCCGGCGCGCAACAGATGCCGAGCGCGACGCCCACCAATAGCTTGTGTGCTCTCATCCCCATCCCCTGCGTGTTTTCTTACGCAGCGAGTGTAGTGCCGATGACGGCGGGCCTCAAGCATCGAGTTTGCCGGCACGGGCAATGAACCAGTTAACGCCGAGAATCGCGGCGGTCACCACCGTGATGGTCAGCGTCGCCAGGACGTTGATCTCCGGACTCACGCCCAGGCGCACCTTGGAGAACACCACCATGGGCAGGGTGCTGGTGCCCGGTCCGGACGTGAAGCTCGAGATCACCAGATCATCCCATGACAGCGTGAACGCCAGCAGCCAGCCGGAGAGAATGGCGGGGAAGATGATCGGCAGCGTGATGAGGAAAAACACCTTGACCGGGCGCGCGCCCAGATCCATCGCCGCCTCCTCCAGCGCCGTGTCGAAGGTCGCCATGCGCGAGTTGACGATGACCGTCACGTAGGCCATCGAGAACGTCATGTGCCCGATCGTCATGGTGGTGATGCCGCGTCCGGCCGGCCATCCGATCAGCTGCTCCATGGCCACGAACAGCAGCAACAGCGACAACCCCGTGATGACTTCGGGCATCACCAAAGGAGCGGTGGTCATGGCGTTCAAGGTAAAGCGGCCGCGGAACCGGCTGAAGCGCGCCAGCCCGAATCCGGCGAGCGTTCCCAGGATGACCGCGCCCGTGGCATTGATGAGCGCGACCTTCGCCGATATCCACGCGGCGTCGAGAATCTCCTCGTTGCCGAGCAGCGCGTAATACCACTTCAGGGTCGGGGAATTCGCGCCGTCCCACACGGTCACCAGCTTGGAGGCGTTGAACGAGAACACGATCATCGACAGGATGGGGATGTACAGGAAGGCCAGCCCAAGGCTCATGCAGGTCAGCACGAAGTACGACATGCGCTGGTTCATCGTGCGCCCGCCGACTCGCGCGCCTGGACGCTCTGGTACCACATCATGAACGGCACCAGCAGTATCAGCATCAAAATGGCGACCGCGCTCGCCACCGGCCAGGCGCGGTTGGCGAAGAACTCGTCCCAGAGAACGCGGCCGATCATCAGCGCATTGGGGCCGCCGAGCAATGCCGGAATCACGAATTCGCCGGTCGCGGGGATGAACACCAACATCGATCCGGCCAGAATGCCGTTGCGCGACAGCGGCAGCGTGATCTTGTAGAAGGCCTGCCAGGGGCGGCAGCCCAGATCCTGCGCGGCTTCGAGCAGCTGCCAGTCCATTTTCTCCAGATTCGCGTACAGCGGCAGGATCAAGAACGGCAGGTACGAATACACGATGCCGACGTACATCGCGAAGGGCGTGTAGAGCATGGTCAGGGGATCGTGAATGACCCCCAAGGACATGAGCACGTTGTTGATGACGCCGTTGGCCTTCATGAGCCCGATCCAGGCATAGACACGCAGCAGCAACGAGGTCCAAAACGGCAATATCACCAAGAGCAGCAGCACGTTGCGCGTGTGCGGCCTGGCGCGCGCGATGCCGTATGCCATCGGGTAGCCTATACATAAGCACAACACGGTGGAGAAGAATGCCACCTTGATCGAGTTCCAAAAGGCGCGCAGATACAGCGAATCGGTGAACAAGAACGCATAGTTGTCGAAGTTCAACTTGATGGCCAGCGTGTGCTTGCCGACCCAATCGAGCAACGGCTTATAGGGCGGTATGGCCAGATCGACGTCCGAAAAGGAGATCTTCAGGACGATGACGAAGGGCACGACGAAGAACAGCAGCAGCCACACGAAAGGCAGAGCCACCACCAGGCCGCGGCCGGACACGCCCAGCCGCCGCGACAGGGCGGCGAAATTCCCGGAGCTAACGGGTCACCACCACCGGACTGCTCGCGTCCCAGGAGAGGTAAACCTCTTGGTCCCAGCCGATCGCCTCGGCATGCCGCGAGGTATTGGGCTGCGTCACCCGCACCACTTTGCCCGTGGGCAACTTGACGATGTAAATGGACAAATCGCCGAGATAGGCGATGTCCTGGACCGCGCCGCGCACCACGTTGTCGGTGCCCGCGGGCGCCGCGGTCGACATGAAGATCTTCTCAGGGCGTACCGCCGCCCAAACCACGGCCTCCGGCGGCGCGCTGATGCCGTGACTGACATAGATGATGCCGCCCAATTCATCCGAACCGATGCGCACGTATTCGGGCTCATCCTCGATCAGCTTGCCCTCGAACATGTTCACCGAGCCGATGAAATCCGCGACGAATTTCGAACTCGGAAACTCGTAGATTTCCGAGGGTGTACCCGCCTGGACGATCTCGCCGTGATTCATCACACCGATGCGGCTGGCCAGGGTCATGGCCTCCTCTTGGTCGTGGGTGACCACGACGAAGGTGACGCCCAGCTTGTCCTGAATGCTGATGAGTTCGAACTGCGTGTGCTCGCGCAGCTTCTTGTCCAGGGCGCCCAACGGCTCATCGAGCAGCAGCAGTTTGGGGCGCTTGACCAGCGAGCGTGCCAGCGCCACGCGCTGGCGCTGGCCGCCGGACAGCTGCTGCGGCTTGCGCTGGGCGAAGCCGTTTAATTTCACCAGATCCAGCATGGCCGCGACGCGCTCACGGATCTCCGTTTTCGGCACCCGGTCCTGCTTCAAGCCGAAGGCCACGTTCTGCTCCACGGTCATGTGCGGGAACAGCGCGTAGGATTGGAACATCATATTGACCGGGCGTTCATAGGGCGGCACCCCCGTCATATCCTCGCCGTCGATGAAGATTTTGCCCGAGGTCGGAGTTTCGAAACCGCCGAGCATGCGCAGCAAGGTGGTCTTGCCGCACCCGGAGGCGCCGAGCAGGCAGAAAATCTCGCCCTTGTAGATCTTCAGGCTGACATCATCGACGGCCTTGAAATCGCCGAAGGATTTGCAGATGCGCTCCACCTGCACGTAGGGACGCGCCGTTGGATCCTTCCACGGCTGCGCTTTGAGGGCTGCGCTGGAGGCCGACATGCGGGGCGCCTCCTACTGTCCGGTCTTGAATTTTTGCCAGACCCGCGTGATGGCGCGAGTCTGCTCGGCGGAATCCGCCGCTTGAATCGCAAGTTTCTCGCGCAGCTCCGCCGGCGGGTAGATGCGCGGATCATCCTTCACCGCCGGCTGCACCAAGGGCTGCGAGGCGAGATTGGCGTTGGCATAACGCTTGAAATTGGAGATGTCGGCGCTGACCTGCGGCGTCATGATGTAGTTCATGAAGGCATAGGCGCTGTCGGGATTGGGCGCATCCGCCGGGATCGCCATCATGTCGAACCAGAGTATCGAGCCTTCCTTGGGCACGACGTACTCGATGTCAATGCCTTTGTTGGCTTCGTGCGCGCGGTCGCGCGCCTGCATCACGTCGCCGTTGTAGCCCACGGCGATGCAGAGATCTCCGTTCGCCAGCGCTTCGATGTACTCGGAGGAATTGATGTTGCGGATATAGGGTCTGATCTTCAGCAGCGTCGCCTCGGCCAGCGCCAGGTCATCGGCGCTCTGCGAGTTCGGATCCTTGCCCAGGTAGCTGTAGACGCCGCGCAGCATCTCGGCCGGCGAGTCGAGCACACTGATCCCGCACTTGGCGACCTTCGACGCCACGGCAGGATCGAGCACCAGCCGCCAGCTGTCGAGCGGTGCATCCGGCATCAACGCACGCACCATCTTTTCGTTGTAGCCGATGCCGTTGCTGCCCCACATGTAGATGATGCCGTGGGCATTGCCGGGATCATGACGCGCAACGCGCGACATGAGCTGCGGATCCATGTTCTTCAGGTTGGGGAGCTTCGTCTTGTCCAGCGTCAGGTACACGCCCGCCTTGATCTGGCGCTCGAAGTACGAGGCGGAAGGCACGACGATGTCGAATCCGCTGCTGCCGGCGAGCAGCTTGGTCTCCAAGGTCTCATTGGCGTCGTAGTACGCCACGTGGACCTTGATGCCAGTCTGTTTCTCGAAGTCGGAGAGCGTGTTCGGCGCGAGATAATCCGACCAGATGTATAGATTCAGAACCTTGCCGCCGCCCGCATCCGCGGCGGCGGGCTCGGAGCCGGATTTGTGTCCGCCGCAAGCGCTCAAGGCCAATATGCACCCGAGCGCCAGGACGCCCAAGCGCCGACAATTGAACATGTAACGCGTCCCCTGTGTTGTTCTCGGACCCTTTATATCGCAGGTGTCCTTGAGGGCGCTATACGTTCAACAGCAGGTGCTCGCGCTCCCACGAACTGATGACCTGGGCAAAGGTCTCGTACTCGGCTTCCTTGACCGCCGTGTAGGCCAGCACGAAGCGGTCTCCGAACAGTTCCACCAATTGCTTCGACTCGCGCAGCAAGCGCAGCGCCTCGGCGAGCGTGCGGGGCAGCGCAATCGCCAGATCGTAGGCGCTGCCGGCAATCGGCTCGGAGGGCTTGAGCGCCTCGATCATGCCCAAGTAACCGCAGGCCAGCGACGCGGCGATGGCCAGATACGGATTGGCATCGGCGCCGCCCACGCGATTCTCGACCCGGCGCGCCTCCGGTGCGGACATCGGCACGCGCAGCCCCGCGGTGCGGTTGTCATAGCCCCAATGCACGTTGATCGGCGCGGAGGAGTAGCGGCTGATGCGCCGGTAGCTGTTGACGTTCGGACATAGCAGCGACATTGCGGCAGCCAGGTACTTCTGTAGACCGGCGATGTGCCCGAAGAACAGCGAGGAAGGCGAGCCATCCGGATTGCTGAAGATGTTCTTGCGCGTCTTCACATCGACGATGCTTTGATGCAAATGCATGGCGCTGCCCGGCTCCTTGGCCATGGGCTTGGCCATGAAGGTGGCATACATCTTGTGGCGCAGGGCCGCCTCGCGCGCCGTGCGCTTGAAGAGAAAAGCCTGATCCGCGAGGCTCATCGGATAGCCGTGCAGCAGGTTGATCTCCATCTGCGCGGCGCCGGATTCGTGAATCAAGGTGTCGATCTCGATGTCCTGGGCCTCGCAAAACGAGTACATGTCGTCGAACAGGGGATCGAATTCGTTCACGGCCGCGATGCTGTAGGCCTGGCGCCCGATCTCCGGGCGCCCGGAACGCCCCACCGGCGGTTTGAGCGGATAGTCCGAGTCGATGTTCGGCTCCACCAGGAAGAACTCCAGCTCCGGCGCCACCACCGGTTCCCAGCCGTGTGCCTCGTACAGCTCCAGCACACGGCGCAACACGTAGCGCGGCGCCATGGTGACGGGGCGGCCGTCGCCGTAGAAACAATCATGGATGACTTGTGCGGTCGGCTCAGCCGCCCAGGGCACCACTCGCACGGTTTTCGGATCCGCCTTCAGCACGATGTCGATGTCCGACGGATTCATCGCGCTTTGGTCTTCCGGGTAGTCGCCGGTGACGGTCTGCAAAAAAATCGCTTCGGGCAGCCGCATGCCCTCTTCCTCCGCGAATTTCTCCGCGGGCATGAGCTTGCCGCGCGCCACGCCGGCCATGTCCGGAATGATCGCTTCGACTTCCGAAATGCCGTGTTCTCTCAAGAATTGCTGGATCGTACTCGCCATAAATCACCCTGCACCGATGGCGCGTTGCCTCGCGGCCGTACCGAAGGCCGCAAACAACGCCCTTGAAAATCGATCCTTGGCAAATTGCCATTCGGGGTGCCACTGCAGGCCCACCGAAAAAGTCGTTGCGCCCGCCACGCGGAATGCCTCGATCACACCGTCCGGGGCCCGGGCCTCGACGGCCAGCCCGCCGCCAAGCGCGTCGATTCCCTGCCAGTGCAGCGAATTGACCTCGAGGCGCGGCGCCCCCGCGATTTTCTGCAGTTCTCCTCCAGGTTCCAGAAGGACCTCATGCGCGGGTCCGTATTGCACCTCGAGGGGCTGCGACTCATCGTCGCGGTGGTCGAGGAAGCCGGCGACCTCGTGCAGGCGCTGGTGCAAAGTGCCGCCATAGGCGACATTCATTTCTTGAAATCCGCGGCAGATCGCCAGCACCGGCAGGCCGGCGGCGACCGCCCGCGGAATCAACGGAATCGTCGTAGCGTCCCGATTTGGGTCATGTAGTGTTCCCGGCGTACTGGCCGGGCCTCCGTAGTGATGGGGTTCGACATTCGATGCACTTCCTGTCAGCAGCAGCCCGTCGCACGCATCCAGCAAGGATGGCAGATCGATCTCCGATCCCAGCGCCGGCACCAACACCGGCACCGCATTGGCGCCGTGGGCGATGGCCTGGATGTATTTTTCGCCGACCATGTGGAAATAGTGATTTCCAAACAGGCGGCGATCGGCCGGAATTCCGATGAGCGGCAAGCGAGACATGTTTAATATATTGAACGTCCATAGGGACGATTGGGCGCTGTGAACGTGCTTATTACACCATACCCGCCTGCCTTCGTCCTTGTCAGCAGCGCAAAAGTGCCTAAGAATTAGGCATTTCCATGACTTAGGCGCGCTTATTGTGGTGCAACAATATTGCACTTGGACCGAAAAGCCCGGTAGGCTCACACGGCACAATTTCTGTCAATAGCCATTAAATTTTAAACACTCAAGCTTCGAAAGTTGTCAAGTGCGCCTTAACCATCCCCCAGCTCCTTCCTTCTACGCGGCCTCCGCGCCGCCGCATCCGCCCCCACGCGAGTCCTTGCAGGGCGACCTGCAGGCAGACATCGCGGTGGTGGGCGGCGGTATCGCGGGTTGCTCGGCCGCGCTGCACCTGGCGCAGCGCGGCTACCGTGTGGTTCTGCTCGAAGCGCGCTTTATCGGGTTCGGCGCGTCCGGCCGCAGCGGCGGCCAGACCATTTTCGGCTTGGCCGCGAGCCAACAGACCCTCATCGCACAGGTCGGGCGCGATGATGCTCGCCGCTTGTTCGATCTGTCGGTCGAGGCGCTGGATGTGACCCAGGCGCTGATCCGCGACTTCGAGATCGATTGCGACTACCGGCCCAACCATTTGCATGCCGCCGTCAAGCCGCGCCACGTGCGCGAGCTCGAAGCGTGGGCGGACGAGCTGCACCGCGACTACGGCTACGAGTCGGCGCGTTACGTGAGCGGCGCGGAGTTGCGCGCCCACGTCACCAGTGCGCGCTACCTCGCCGGACTCATCGACCCCCGCAGCGGCCACCTTAACCCCCTCAAATACACGCGTGGCATCGCGCGCGCCGCCGAAAATGCCGGCGCGGTCATTTTCGAGAACTCGCAGGTGCTGCGTTATCAAGACGGCGCCGAGGTGCGCGTGCATACGGCGCAGGGCACGGTACGTTGCGCCAATCTCGTGCTCTGCTGTAACGCCTACATCGGCGCGGTCGCGCCCGCGCTCGCGCGGCGCATATTGGGGGTGGGCACCTACATCATCGCCACCCAGCCGCTCGGCAAGGAACGTGCGCAGGCGCTGTTGCCGAGCAATGCCGCCGTCGCCGACATCAATTGGATTTTGGATTATTTCCGCCGCTCCGAGGACGACCGCATGTTGTTCGGCGGACGCGTGAGCTACAGCTCGGTGCAGCCGCCGCAGCTGGCTGAAGGAATGCGCAAGCGCATGGTGCGCGTGTTTCCCTCGCTCGCCGAGGTGAAGGTTGACTTTGCCTGGGGCGGTTATCTCGACATCACCATGAGCCGGGCGCCGAATTTCGGCCGGCTGGCGCCCAACGTTTTTTATCTACAGGGCTTCTCCGGTCACGGCGTCGCCTTGACCGGATTGGCGGGAAAGCTCGTCGCCGAAGCGGTGGCAGGCACCAGCGAGCGCTTCGATGTATTCGCGCGCATACCGCACCGTGCCTTTCCCGGCGGCCCGCTGTTTCGACGCCCCTCGCTCATGTTGGCAATGCTGTATTACCGGTTGCGGGATCTGCTCTAGCTCAGCCCTCGTCGATGGTGACCCACATGGCCTGGTCATCGACATCGCTCATTCCGGGGGTCTGCTGGAGTTCGGGCGCGCGCCGGGCCACGGGATTGAAGCCGCCCGACTGTCTGCGCCACAGTTCGGCGTAGAGGCCGCCCGCGCGCAGAAGGTCACTGTGTGATCCGTCGGCAACGATGGATCCATGGTCCAACACGATGAGCCGATCGAGGTCCATGACGGTGCTCAAGCGATGCGCGATGGCAATCACCGTTTTGCCGGCCATCGCCTCGTGCATGGCGGCTTGTATGATCTGCTCGCTTTGACTGTCGAGCGCGCTGGTGGCCTCATCCAGCAGCAGAATCGGCGCATCCTTGAGTATCGCCCGCGCGATCGCGATGCGCTGCCGCTGTCCGCCCGATAGTTTGATGCCCCGCTCGCCGACCAGTGTCTTGTAGCCGTGATCGAGCTCGAGAATGAAATCATGCGCATGGGCCCGCCGGGCCGCCGACTCGACCTCAGCATCGGTTGCGCCGGGTCGCCCGTAGCGGATGTTCTCGAGCAGGCTGCGATGAAATAAGGTCGTATCCTGCGGGATGAGCGCGATGGAACGCCGCAGGCTCTGCTGCGTAACTGCGCGAATATCCTGGTCATCGATGCGGATGGCCCCCTCGACCACATCGTGCATGCGCAGCAGCAGGCCCATCAATGTGGTCTTGCCGGCGCCGCTCGGCCCCACCAAGCCGACCCGCTGGCCGGCCGGGATGGTTAACTCGAAGTTCTTGACGACATTGCGGGCGTGACCGGCCTTGTCGTCGGAGGGTGCATCGTAGGAGAAGGCAACCCGCTCGAAATGAATGGCGCCCCGCTTGACCGTCAGCGCCGGCGCGCTGGCCTGGTCCACGACCGTCGCGGGCACGATGAGGGTGTCTATGCTCTCGCGGGCCGAGCCGAGCTGGTCGTAGAAATCGGGGATTCGCTGTCCGAGATTGTACGCCGTCTGCAGCAGCGAACTCGTGAGCGCCGTGATCATCACGAAGTCGCCCGCGCCGATCAGCCGGTGCACCCAAGCGTAGAGAGCTCCACCGACGAAGACGATCCACATGCCGATGTCCATGACGTACTGCACGGAACGCAGCCTGACGACGGCGCGATAGGACGCACGGCGGCGGTCGCGCTCCTCTCCCGTGTAATGCTTGAGCTGCTCGTCCTCGAGTGCTTGGTTGGCGAAGAAGAATACGTTCCGGATGTTGGTGAGGACATCGACGACACGGCCGGTGACCGCTGCCCTCGCCTCGTTGTTTGCGATGGCACGCCGGGTGCATTCCCGCCCGACGAGAATGCTGACGGTGAAGTATAGAACGATCGCTGCGAACGCCGTTGCGCAGAACAGGGGACTCGCGACCGCAAAATAAGCCGCGACGAACACGAAGAAGCACGCGCCGGGAATGAAGTCGAACACCATCATGTCGAACAGCGCGAGCACCTGGTCGGGAAGCATCACGGCGCGATGAGCGATCTTCCCTGAGAGCGTATTCTCGAAGTAGGCGCTCGAGAGCCGTTGGGCATAGCCGAAGACTTCCTCCTTGATGCGCACCAACATGGGAGAGCGGGTGTGGTAGGAGCTGAACCACATGGCGCCGTCCATGATGAAGCGGGCGACCACGAGAGCGACGAACAGAGTAAATGGTGCGATCAGCTCGTGTGCCTGGGCTTGAGGGTCGTGCATGCCTAAAACGGCGTCGGTCAGGCGCTTGGTGGCATAGGCGATCGAGGCGAATACCGCCCGCCCGAGGATCGGGAACACCAGCAGGCCCAGACAGCCCCAGAAGAACTGCCGGAAGAAGTGCAGCGCGAACGGCCATAATCGATTCGGCAGGCTGGGAGCCCTCATGCGGCCACGTTACCAGCAGCGCCACGGATGCTGAAGCAGCGATGAATGCGCGTGTGCCGCTCGAAGTCCTTCGGTATGGTGGGCGCGGTGATGTCCTCCACCGCGAGATCCGAGAGCGCTGCGCCGTCGAGTTTGAAGCGCGTGTAGTTGGTGGAGAACACCAGTCGGCCGGCGCGGCGCAGCAGCTTCATGGATCTGCGGATCATGCCGACATGGTCGCGCTGCACGTCCAGCACGCCCTCCATGCGCTTGGAATTCGAAAAGGTCGGCGGATCGAGGAAGATCAAATCGAAGCGCGCTCCCAGAGGTTCCTGCTGCTCGAGCCACGTGAGGCAATCGGCGCGGTGCAGCTCGTGCCGCTCGGAGGTGAATCCGTTCAAGCGTAGATTGTCGCGCGCCCAATCGAGGTAGGTATTGGATAGATCCACGCTCACCGTGCTGCGCGCGCCGCCGGCGGCCGCGTAAACGGAGGCGCTTCCCGTATAGCAAAACAGATTCAAAAAATCCGTCCCCTGTGCCCAATCGCGCAGCATGCCGCGCATCACCCGATGGTCGAGAAACAATCCGGTATCGAGGTAGTCGCGGAAATTCACCCAGAATTTCAGTCCGCCCTCCTCGACGGCGAAACGCTCGCCGAGACTTTCCCGTTTCGCGTATTGCTCGGCGCCTTTCTGCGGCTTGCGCACGCGTGTATGCACCTGCGGCTGCGGCACCTCGAGCGCCCCGGGCAGCACCGCGAGAACTTCGCGGCGGCGCTCGCGCGCCCCTTCTTGGTCCACCGACTTCGGCGCCGCGTATTCCTGGACATAGACGTGACGCGTGTCGGTGTCGTAGATATCGACCGCGAACGCATATTCGGGCATGTCAGCATCGTACAGGCGGAAGCAGTTGATGCGTTCCCGCTGCGCCCAGGGCTGCAGCCGCTGCAGATTCTTGCGCAGCCGGTTCGCGAACATCTGTGCCCCGGGCCGGCCGGCCCAGTCGGCGCGCAATTCTTCGGCGGGGCGCTCGAGGCTGGCAGCGTTGAGTTCGAAGCGCAGCAGTCGGCACTCGATCGGACCGTTGAACACGCGATGAGTGCGCTTGGCAAACATCCCCAGATTGCGCGCCAACGGCGGATTACCGGTGAGTATTGCCGCCTGCCATCCGGAAAATCCGTGGCGCAAGGTCTCGCCCAGCTGCGTATACAGGGCCGGCAACCCCGACTCCGCGCCGATGCGTTCACCGTAAGGCGGGTTCACGACGACCAGGCCCGTCTGCCCCGCCGGCGCGACGACGTCCGCCAGCGCCCGCTTCTCCACGTGCAGCCAATCGGCCACGCCGGCGCGCTCGCCGTTGGCGATCGCCGCGCGCACCGCCTGGCCGTCGATATCGGACCCCAAGATGCAGCGCCGCGGCACGCGTGCATCGCGGCGCGACTGCGCCTCGGCACACAATCGATGCCACAAGGCCGCATCGTGGCCGTGCCAGCCGAGGAAGCCGAAGTACGTGCGCTGCAGAGCCGGTGCTGCGTCCGCCGCGATCAAGGCGCCTTCGCTCAGAAATGTCCCGGATCCGCACATGGGATCCACCAACCAGCCGCCGCGTTCGGCCGACTCTGCCCAACCGGCGCGCAGCAGCACGGCGGCCGCGACATTCTCCTTCAGCGGCGCGCGGCCGCCCTCCTCGCGATAGCTCCGCAAGTGCAAGCTCTCGCCCGAGAAATCCACCGAGACGAGCGCCGTCGTCGCCTCGACGTGCATGTGCAGCAGCACATCGGGACGCTCGGGCTTGATGTTGGGACGCTCTCCCCTGGTCTCGCGCAGCGCGTCGCATACCGCATCCTTCAGCAATTGCGACCCGTAAATCGTGTGCCTGATCGACTCGTTGCCCCCGCTGCAGTCGCAGGCCAGGGTCGCGCCGGGCGCGATGTGTTGCCGCCAGTCGATGCGTTTCACCGACTCGTACACGCTCTTCGCGCTGAGCGCGTCGATTTGTCCGAGGCTCAGGAGCACCCGGGTGGCGCTGCGCGACCACAAACACGCGCGATATCCGACCTCCAGATTGCCCTGGAATTTAACATCGTGGCTGCGCTCGCGAATATCCTCGGCGCCGAACTGCGCCAGCTCCTGCGCCAACACCGAGGCGGCGCCCACCGGGGCGGTCGCGATCCAATAAAGTACGTTGTCATTCATCAAAGTACGTTGTCACTCATCGGAGCGCTCAGGTCGTGGGCGTCGATTCGCGCACTTCGTGCCAGTCGAGCTTGCCCTGATGGGAGAAATAGCGCACGAGGATTTTGTAGACGTCCGCATCGAAGCCGGCCGCCGCCTGCGAACCGAGCGCTGCCAGCTCCTCCTCGCTGCGTGCAGTGCCGACGTAGACCCAGTGATCGAGGACATGCACCTCCACGGTCTCATTGACCCGCTCGCGCAGCGCTATGCGTCCGGGGAACGGCCAGCTCTTGATCTTCAAGGCGGACAGCGCCATGCGCGCGCGCATGTCGTGCAGGACCAGCGGCTCCCTGCCGACGCACGCACCCTTGCACTTTCCCACCTGCAGGGCGAAGCACGAGCCCTCGCCTTCTTCCAGGCCCAGGACTTTGAGGCACAGGCCGCGTGCCCGTGCCAAGTCGGTGAGCGCTCTGCGTGCGTCCTGGTCGGAACGGAACACGCCGAAGCACTGCGCCAGATCGCGCGCCTCGAGATCCTCGATGCGCGGATAATCGACGTTTCCTGAACCGTCGGAGCGCGGCCGCAGCGTCGTCGAGCCGGCATGGTCCTTCGCACGGCGGTTGTAGCGCGGCTTGCCCTGCCTGATGAATTGCGCCTCGCGCAGCAAGGCGCCGAGTTCTCCCGCTGTCTCGAACCAGTCGACGCGCCGCACCTCGCCCGCCAGGGCCTGATCGCGCGAACCGGGATGTTCGCTGCCGAGCTGCGCCAGGATTCGCGCGCGCAGCGACTTGCTCCTGCCGACGTATAGCAGCGCATCGTCCGCGCCGAAGAAGCGGTACACACCCGGTCCATCCGGGAGCTCGTCCGCCAGTTCCGGCGGCAGGTGCGCCGGCAGCTTCGGCGCCCGCAGCATCGAGTGCGCGGCTGCGGCCGCCAAGGTCTCAGCAGGCAGCTGTGCTTGCAGTTTCTGCCACAGATCGCGCAGCACCAAGGCATCGCCGAGAGCGCGGTGGCGCGCCAGGCAGACGATGCCGTGGCGCTCGATCACGGCGTCCAGATTGTGCCGCACGTGTTCCGGATACAGCCGGCGCGACAGCTTGACGGTGCACAGCACGGACACATTCAGCTGCAGGTTCACCCGCAGAAATTCACGATGCAGGAACGAGTGGTCGAAGCGCGCATTGTGCGCCACGAATACCGCGCCGCTCAGCTTCTCGAACACCGTGGCAGAAATGTCGGCGAATGTAGGTGCACCTCTGACCATTTCATTGCTGATCCCCGTGAAGGATTCGATGTTCGAGGGAATCGGCACTTCGGGGTTGACCAGGGAGCTCCATTGCTCGACCAGGATGCCATTCGCGACCCGCACGAGGCCGACCTCGATGATGCGGTCGTGGGCCGGACTGGCGCCGCTCGTTTCCAGATCGACGAAGACGAGATTCTGGGGCAGCGGCGCCGCGGCGAGCCCGGTTTCAGCCGCGTCCATCGAGCGAAAGCAACGGGTGGTAGAGGTCGGGCCGCCGATCGCGGAACACGCCCCACGCCTGACGATAGCGCCGGATCTGATCCAAATCGAAAGCCGCGGTGAGCACCGCTTCGCCGTTGCGGTCCGCTTCCGCGACTTTCTCTCCCGTCGCCGAGGCGATGAAGGATGAGCCGTAGAAGGTCAGAGAATGCCTTTCGCCTTTTTCCGTGCCGATGCGATTCGATGCAACCAGAGGCATGACATTGGCGGCAGCGTGTCCCTGCATGGTGCGCTGCCAATGGCCGCTCGAGTCGATGCTGGCGTCTTGCGGCTCGGAACCGATCGCGGTCGGATACATGAGGATTTCCGCGCCCAGCAACGCCATGCAGCGTGCCGCCTCTGGAAACCACTGATCCCAGCAGATCGCCGCGCCGAGCCTGGCATAGCGCGTGGTGAACACCTTGAACCCCGTATCGCCGGGCGAGAAATAGAATTTCTCGTGGTAGCCCGGACTTTCGGGAATATGAGATTTACGATAGCTGCCGAGCACGGCACCGTCGGCGTCGATGACCGCCAGAGAATTGAAAAAGGCATTGCCGTCGCGCTCGAAAACGCTGATGGGCAGCACCACCGCGAGTTCGCGCGCCACCTTGCGGAAGTGTTCCACCGCGGGGTGGCCCTCGAGCGGCTGCGCCAGCTCCAGATGGCGCGCATCATGATCCTGGCAGAAGTAGGGCGTCTCGAACAACTCCTGCAGCAAAATGATTTGCGCACCACGGGCCGCCGCCTGGCGAATCAAACGTTCGCCGCGCGCGACGTTCGCGTTGCGATCCCAACTGCAGGCCATTTGCGTGGCCGCCACCGTGACGATGCTCATAGGGGCACCATGCTACACAAGCGCCATGCTATCCGCGCGCGGCGTGCCAGACGGACGCCTGGATCAAAAAGTAGGCGGGGAGCTGGCACTGACGATCTCGCATTCCTCGCGGCCCATGTTGCGGAAGCGATGCGGCAGCGTGCTCTTGAAATAATAGGCGTCGCCCGGGCCGAGGATGCGCGATTCGCCGCCGACGGTGAGTTCGATGCGTCCCCTCACCACCACGCCTCCCTCTTCGCCGGCATGGGTCAGCATCGCCTCGCCGGTATCTGCGTCCGGCGCGTAACGTTCATGCAGGATGGACATGCTGCGTTTCGCCAGGCGGCCGCCCACCAACCGCAGCTCGACATCCGCGCTGCCGATGTCCGCGAGCTCCTCGCGCGGGAAGAACACCTGCGGCTTGCCCCCGAGGTCCATGGTGAAGAAGTCGGCCAGCGCCATGGGGATGCCGTCCAGCACCTTTTTCAGCGAACTGATGGAAGGGCTGACCCGATTTTGCTCGATCAGGGAAATCAGGCCGTTGGTGACGCCGGCGCGCTTCGCCAACTCGCGCTGCGACAGTCCGTACATCTGTCTCACCGCCTTCAAATGAGTGCCCACGTCGATGTTCATATTGTCTATTATAATAGACGGTTTCCGCCCAACCCAAGCAGTATTTGAGCAAAGTGTTGATTTTCTTTATCATCGGGCTACCCCGACCTCGTCATTCAAGGATTCTCCATGAACGCGCAAATCTCTCCGGCCGCCTCGCACGACGAACTCGACGCCTTTTGGATGCCCTTTACGGCCAACCGGCAGTTCAAATCGAGTCCGCGCCTGTTGGCACGCGCCGAGGGCATGCACTATTGGACCGGCGACGGCCGCCAAGTCATGGACGGCGTATCCGGGTTGTGGTGCGTGAACGCCGGTCACGGACGCCGTGAAATCACCGAGGCGGTGACCAAGCAGCTTGGGACGATGGAATACGCGCCGGCCTTCCAAATGGGACACCCGATCGCGTTCGAAGTCGCAAATCGCCTGAGCGCCATTGCACCGCCGGGCCTGGACCGCGTCTTCTTCACCAATTCGGGCTCCGAGTCGGTCGATACCGCATTGAAGATTGCTCTTGCCTATCACCGTGCGAAGGGCGCAGCGCACCGCACACGTTTCATCGGCCGCGAGAAGGGCTATCACGGCGTCGGCTTCGGCGGCATGTCGGTCGGCGGCATGGTGAACAATCGCAAGATGTTCGCGTCCGCCATGTTGCCCGGTGTCGATCACCTCTCGCACACGCTGGACATCGAACACAACGCCTACTCGCGCGGGCTGCCGGCATGGGGCGCGCATCTGGCCAATGAGTTGGAGCGGCTGATCGGTCTGCACGACGCCTCGACCATCGCGGCCGTCATCGTCGAGCCCATCGCTGGATCCGGCGGCGTGTTGCTGCCCCCCGTCGGATATCTCAAACGGCTGCGCGAGATTTGCGACAAGAACGACATTCTTCTGATTTTCGACGAGGTCATCACCGGCTTCGGCCGCGTGGGCAAACCCTTCGCCTCCCTGGCGTTCGACGTCACGCCGGACCTCATGACGACGGCAAAGGGCCTCACCAACGGCTCCATTCCCATGGGAGCGGTGTTCGCGCATCGCAAGATTTACGATGCCTGCATGCAGGGGCCGGAGGGCGCCATCGAATTGTTCCATGGCTATACCTACTCGGCGCACCCGGTCGCCTGCGCCGCCGCTTTGGCGACGCTCGATGTGTATCAGAAGGAAGGCTTGCTGACCCGCGCCGCATCCTTAAGCCCGCAGTGGGAGAACGCCCTGCATTCCTTGCGCGGACTGCCGCACGTGATCGACATCCGCAACTACGGACTGATCGGCGCGGTCGAACTCGAGCCGCGCGCCGGCAAGCCCGGCACGCGCGCGTTCGAAATTTTCTTGAAGTGTTTCGAGCGCGGCATCATGGTGCGGCAGACCGGCGACACCATCGCCATGGCGCCGCCCTTGATCGTGGAACCCAAGCAGAT
>Ga0302325_10005541_pt1 | contig 28648 bp, 29 predicted proteins | sample Palsa_T0_2_FD_201948 | JGI IMG/M metagenome (GOLD analysis project Ga0302325, IMG submission 201948) | Peat permafrost microbial communities from Stordalen Mire near Abisko, Sweden - Palsa_T0_2 | ecosystem: Environmental > Terrestrial > Soil > Palsa > Peat permafrost | place: Sweden: Abisko...
GCGCCAACTGGGGAGCGCCTAGAAGCGTTCGTTCTGGTCATAAAACTGCCTAACACTGTTAACGATGCTACGCATTGTGTTGCTGTATGTTAGCGGCCGCTAACACAACTCGGGGGGCGGGGGGGGACAGCTCGTGGGTGCGGCTGACAGCAGGCTGGGCATCGTTGGTCGTGCGGCTGAGGTGGCTGCGGTGCGCGAGTTCGCGCGCAGCGAGCCGCTCGAAGGGGGAATCGATGGCTCATGATGCTTCGCAGATCCTCGGCGCGCCGCAACTCGCCGGGGTCATTGTCAGCCCGGTCGGGGCTGGCCTGCAAACGGGCGGAAGATTCGGTGGTATGGGAGGGGGACTCACTGGCGCCGTCGTCAGCGCGGCCGTTGCGAGAAAGGGGCGGGAGGAGGCGGCTCAGGCCGCGGCTGTCTCAATGGCGCCAGACTTCGGCCGCTGGGGCTTCCTCGCTGTCACCGATGACGAGCTTGCGCTGGTCGATCTGGCGAGCACGCGGGCGGGGCGCCTCAAGCTCGGGGATGTGATCGCGCGGATTCCCCGCGCCCAGGTGGCATCTGGCGAGGTGGGTGGCGCCCGGTCGGCATTGCCGGTGCCGCTGACGATCACCTTTAGCGGCGGCGACACGTGGCTGCTCGAGGTTCCACGCTGGGCGAGGAAGCAGGCACAGACGATTGTCGATGTTCTCCAATCTCGCCCCTGATCTGTTCGGAGTTCCGATGGCGCATGCGCCAGCCGGCGCTGCGCGCATGCGTTCCGACGGCCTCAACTCCTCGCGACTTCGGTTGCGCATTTCTGCCCGACTTTGGGCGCGTGGGGAAATGGCGTGTCAGCTACTGGGAGGCAGTTATGGCGGCTGATTCATCGGCGTCGACAGATGCGGCGAATGGCAATGCGGAGCCTGCGGAGGAGACGGTGAGGCTCGCGTCGTGGATCACCCTCAAGCGGACCAAGCGCCTGTATGGGCAGGGGGCATCTGGGACGCGGGGGATTCTGGCGCTCACCGACACCAAGCTGGTCTTCCTGAGCGGCGGGCGGACCCAGTGGGAGCTCGACAGGGTGAACATCACGAACCTGAGAAGGCCGCGGTGGGCGGTTGGCAGCTATCTCACGTTCGAGGTGAACGACGCCTTTTACGGACTCGCGTTCGGAGGGCGTGGACTACCCTCGCTGGTGTCGGGGAGCGATTTGGCGATCAGGTTCGGCGGCACCGCCGGCGCGGGCGCGGGCGTGCTCGGAGACGCCGTCGCCGTGGCGCGCATGCTCAGCACCGCCAAACTCAGCCAGCAGTGGTTCGACCTCCTGAGCCGTAACAGCTGAGGCCGCGACCGGATGCTTGGCGACAAAAAGGGCCTAGGTCGTGGCGACGCCGCACGACACGCCTCACTCCCAAGCGACCACGGCGGCTTCGCGCGTTCAGCCAGGCGTGACCGCTCCGACTCAATCCGAACCTGATTTCCAACCATGCATTTCCAATCAAGGAGGAGAAGCACATGAAAAGCATGTTGAGCAAGCGGCGACCGTCGCCGTCGATGGTGGTCGCGCTGGTCGCACTGTTCGTTGCCCTCGGCGGCAGCGCGTATGCGGCGACCCAGATCAATGGCTCGAGCATCAAGAAGAACTCGATTCCCGGTAACCGGATCAAGAACGGCTCGGTCACGGGCAAGCAGGTCAACGCAGGCAGCCTGGGAACGGTGCCGAAAGCGACCGACGCGACGAACGCGACGAACGCAACCAGTGCAACCAACGCAACCAACGCAACGAACGCCACGAACGCGACGGAGCTCAACGGTCTGACGGCTAACCACTACCTGAGGAGCGACACCTGCGACGTCGGCGGCCTGCGCGGCTACGGCTACTTCACGCCGTTGACTATCGGCGCCACGCCTGGCACTAGTGGCGTATCCGAGACGCTGAACTGCTCGGGCGGGAGCGTGACCGCACAGCTACTGTCCGCCGGGAACGTCGATGTCACATTCAGCGGCTACCCGGGCGGCTTCGCGCTCTGCCAACCCGGGTACCAGAATATCGGCGCGGTGCAGCCGGCTCAGGTTGCATGCACCGTGAACGAGGTCGCTGCAGGCGAGTGGCGGGTGCGCCTGTACGACGCCTCCGGAACCGACCTGAACGAACCGTTCATCCTCCTGCTCTTCTAGGACGTTCCTGGGGCATTCATCTGCCCCGCACCAAACGGGCTACCCGGCTGAGCGCCGGGTAGCCCGGCAGTTTTGATCGACCCGACCGCACGTAAGGAGGCGCGATGGCACACGACGCATCAGAAATACTCGGCTCGCCGCAGTTGGCGGGCGTCAAGGTCAACCCGCGCGGATTCGCGAAGCGGGCGGGCGCAAACTTCACTGGTATGTATGCCGGCGTCGTCGGCGCGGCGATCAGCGCGACGGCTGCGGGCAAGGCGAACAAGCAGAAGGCGCAGTTCGAGGCGGAGTCGCAGACGCCGCTGTTCGGTCGCCTCGAGTGGCTCGCTGTGACGCCCGACGAGGTGGCGCTGGTCGAGTTGAAGCTGAAGGGGCAGGTCGGGCTCGAGCTGAATGACGTGATCGTCCGTGTGCCGCGTAGCGAGCTCGAGTCGGCGGAGGTCGGAGGCGCGGCGAACATTTTCTCGCCGCCGCTGACGATCCACTTCAAGGGCGGGGAGCGCTGGGAGCTCGAGGTGCCGCCGCGGCCCGCGCGCAAGCAGGCGCTGGCGGTTGTGAACGTCCTCCAGGGTGAGGCGGTGGCAAGTGGCCGCTGACGGATCGGCGGCGCTCGGCGCGCCCGAAATCGCCGGAACGCTCGTGAACCCGCGCGGCTACGCCAAGAAAGCCGTGGCGCGCGTGGCAGGACGCGAGATCGCGGGGCTCGTCGGCTCGACCGCCGCGGCGCTCGCAGCTCGCGACAAGGCAGTGAGCGACCTGCCGGACTTCGGCCGCGTCGGCTACGTGGCGGTGAGCGCGACCGAGGTCGCGGTCGTGAAGACCAAGTACGGCTGGAAGATGACGCCCACCGAGGAGGCACTCGTTCGGGCGCCCAGGAGCGCGCTTGCGTCCGTCGAGTGGGATGAGGGGAGGCTGGTCTCGCATCTGACGCTGTCGTTCACCGACGGCCAGGCGTGGGCGTTCGACGTGCCGAAGTCGGACAAGAAGACGGCTCGAGCGGTCGTCGCGGAGCTCCAGAGCTCGACTTTGGCGAGCTGAGTGCGCGCAGACGGCACGAGATCGAACTGGAAAGGGACGCGATGAAGACCAAGGAAGAGGGGAACGAGTTCATGAGTGCGGCTGACGGCAGGCTGGGCATCGTGGGTCGTGCGGCCGACGTGAGCGCGCTGCGCGCGTTCGCGCGCATCGAGCGGCTCGAAAGGGGAATCGATGGCTCATGATGCTTCGCAGATCCTCGGCGCGCCGCAACTCGCCGGGGTCATTGTCAGCCCGGTCGGGCGGGCCTGCAAACGGGTGCAAAATTCGGTGGTGCCGGAGGAGGACTCCCTGGCGCCGTGGTCGCCGCGGCCGTTGCGAGTAAGGCGAACAAGGAGAGGACTCTGGCCGCCGCTGTCTCCACGGCGCCGGAGTTCGGCCGCTGGGGCTTCCTCGCTGTCACTGATGACGAGCTTGCGCTGGTCGATCTGGCGAGCACGAGGGCGGGGCGCCTCAAGCTCGGGGATGTGATCGTGCGGATCTCCCGCGCCCAGGTGGCATCTGGCGAGGTTGGTAGCGCCCGGACCGCCCTCCCGCTGCCGGTGACCATCACCTTTAGCGGCGGCGACACGTGGCTGCTAGAGGCTCCACGCTGGGCGAGGAAGCAGGCGGGCAAAGTGGTCGGCCTGCTCGCGAGCGGGGGGGTCTGAGATGGCAAATGACGCCTCCGCGGCACTTGCCCCGGCCGACATGGAGGAGTCTCGATGAAACGCCGCATCACACGCAGCGTCGTAGCCGCCGCCCTGTCGATCTGCGCCCTCGCGGCCGCGAGCGCGCAGGCCTACAGCCCGCCGAAGGGCACGCCCGATCTCGCCAAGATGACGCTCCAGCCTGCTGACCTCGCCCGCGGCGCCACGCTGCTCGTCAACAGCTACTCCGACCCCGGGGGCGGAGTGCACCTGCGAGCGGAGTACTACCGCGATTGGGGCGCCGCGAGCACGACCGGCGGCGTCAAGCTCCAGCAGCTCCAGACCCAGATCACGCTCTCCACGTCGACCGCGTGGGCGCACACCATCTTTGCCCAGATACCGAGCATCTATGGCTCAAGCGGCGGCCGTGGGTCGCTGATCGACAACATCGATGCGGGCAACGGGTCAAGCGCCACGCTCAAGGACGCCCGCTTCGGCAAGCTGCGAAGCATCGGCGTCGGCCAGCAGTCGATGTTTGGGTCGGCGACGATTGCGACCAAGGGCTCGACGATCGCGGCAGGATTCGCGTGGGTTCGCGTCGACGCCGCGATCGCGCTCCTCGTGGTCGTCGCGCCGAAGGCACCGCTCGCCGACTCGGTGACGATCGCCATTGCGAAAAGGGTCGCCTCGCACATGATGTCGGTGTTGGGGGCGCAATGAGTCGAGGAAGCCACGCGCGAGCGCGACGTCAACGCTGGACGCGAGTTGCTCGACAAGTTCAGATGCCGGCGAACCTCTTCGCCTCGCTTCCTGTGGGTGGCGGGCGTGCTCGTGCGGTGCGGCTTGCGGGCGTGGTCGCTGGTTTGGTCGTGTTCGTGGCGATCGCTGCCGGTTTGCTCGAGGTGTCGAGCGCCGGCGCGGCGAGCAACGGTGAGATCGCGGTCGCCGATTCGAATGACACGGCCGGGCTGAGTGCGATCGTCCTGATACCGGACGACGGCTTTGCGACGAACGCGAACTCGACGTTCCTTGTGAGCGGCCCGGGCACGATCACCAACATCCAATGGACGCCCGACGGCAAGACGCTCGTGTACGACGAGACCGCCCGAAACCGGACCGATCTGTACGCGGTCGATGTGGCGAGCCCGCAGCGCAGACTGCTTGCTGCGAACCTGCCGATCGGCATCGACGGGGCGGTGTCGCCCGACGGAACGACGGTCGCCTACTGGCGGCAGAACGGCCGTGCCTACGCGGTCGACCTCGTCGGGGTCGACGGTCGATCGCCGCGGAAGCTGGCCGCTGGCGTTGATCCCACGTGGTCGGCGGATGGCAGCCGGCTGGCGCTGCTGACCGGGGCGGGGCAAATCGAAACGATTGGGACGGACGGCTCGGGCGGGCACTTGGGGGGTCGCGTCAGGACCCCGGCGGGCCGGGTGATTGACCCAGGGCTGATCACGTCATTTGCATGGGCGCCCGACGGCCGGGGCTTTCTCGTATCCGCATTCGACACGGACGCCGGAAACCTCATCGAAACAGTCGCGCCAACCGGCAGAACTCTCCACGTCCTGTCCCGTAGGGGAGGCGTCCTTCCTGCGTGGTCCCCTGACGGCAGCCAGGTCGCATTTACCGAGGCGCAGGCGAAGGACCGGGAGGCCGCGGCTGTCGTAGACGCCAACGGCAGCGGCCTTCACCCGGTCGACACGTCGCTCCAATCGATCGACGTCGCCTGGTCGCCAGACGGGAGCTCGATCGTGACGGCAGACGGGAACGTCGTCCGAATCGTTGACGCCGACGGAACGCAGGCGAAGGTCCTCGCCTACCCCGGCGAGGACCGCGAGCTAACGGATCCCGCATGGCAGCCACTGCCCTGACTCAGGGATGAGAAGGTCGCGGGCGCCATTCGCGGCGGGCTGCGTGGTCGCCGCAGGAGGGTGCTGCGCGGCACTCGCGGCCACGGCTCTCGGTGTGGCAGGTACGGTGCGGGTCGCTTACGTCGAGCAGCAGGGATCGGCGACCTCGCTCGTCGTCGCCGACGGGAGTGGCGCTGATCTGGTGACCATCGCAACGATGCATGGTGTGGCTTCGAGCTTTCAACCTGAAGTTGCGGTGTCGCCCGACGGGAATTCGGTCGCCGCGGTGATCGGGGCGTACGGCAAGTCGGAGCGACTGGTGGTCTATCCGAGCGCCGGCGGCAATCCCCGCACGCTGCTTAGCGGTCGCTATATCGAAGACCTGCGCTGGTCGCCTGACTCGCAATTCCTCGTCGCGAACACCGGCCTTGACGAGGAGCTGTACGTGGTCAACGTAATGAGTGCTACTTCGCGTCGCATCGCCGGCGCTTACGGTGCTGCAGCGTTTGCGCCGAGCGGCGACCAGTTCGTCTACTCGCTCGCCCCAAACCTCGCAGTTGCAAGCGCGACCGGTGTCGGGGTGCGTGAGCTAACGCACTTCCCGAAGGACTCAGGAGCCCGTGACCCGCTTTGGAGTACCGCGGGGATCGTTTTCACCTATCTCCGGCCCGGACAAGCGAGCGTCGCGGAAATCTGGTCTGTGGCAGCCAACGGCGGTCCGGCGACCCAACGGACGCACCTTTCATTCACACCAAAGGACCGCCCGGTTGGACTCTTCCCGGTCGCACTGTCGGCTGACGGCACGCACCTCCTCGCGGACTTCCAAGATGACCGCTATCACGAGCACGCGCAGTAGGTCGATCTCTCGAGCGCACCGGCGGTTGTGCGCCCAGTCCCCGGACTGCCGGGAGGGCCGACCGGGCAGAGCCTTGCCGACGGCATCTCGGACGACGGCACGACAGTGCTCGTCCTGGACAACCCATATGCCAGCACCAGGACTGTTGAAGCGCTGCCGTGGGTCGGCGGAAGCCCGACCATGACCTTCCATCATGTGGCCTATGTGAGCTGGAACCGCTGACGCGCGGTCCTGCGCCATGGATCACGTCTAGGCTTCGCGGATGCCGTGGCAGTGGCCGGTGGGCGCGCTGTGCGCGTTCTTACTCACCGTCGTGACGACACCCGCAGGAGTGTCTGGCGCGGTACTGCTGCTGCCGATCCAGCTCAGCATCTTGCACGTCCCGAGTCCAGCCGTCACGCCGACGAACCTGACCTTCAACGTCGCCAGCGTACCCGGCGGGTTGCTTCGCTTCCGCCACGAGCGGCGACTGTTCAACAAGCTGACCTTGCTGCTCGTCGCCGGCACTCTCCCGGGCGTCGTAGCCGGCGCGGTGATCCGCGTCGAGCTGCTCTCGAGCAACGGCGCTTTCACGCTTGTCGCCGCCGGTGTCCTCCTCCCGCTCGGACTCTGGCTCGCGCTCGGCAGCCAGCGCCTCCCGCCGGCACCGCGCGCGGCGTCGTCGCCGCGCGCGCGCCGCTGGATCTGGGCTCTCGCACTGCTTGTCGGCACGGTCGGCGGGATCTACGGGATCGGCGGCGGCTCGCTGCTCGCACCCGTCCTGCTTGCGCTCGGATACTCCGCCTACGAGGTCGCGCCGGCGACCTTGGCCGCGACGTTCCTGACCTCGATCGGCGGCATCGCCACCTACCAGGTCCTGCAAGCGACGCATGGCGGCACGATCGCACCCGACTGGGCGCTCGCAGCGTTTCTCGGCGCCGGCGGCTTCCTCGGCAGCTACCTCGGCGCGCGGCTGCAACGTCATATGCCCGAGCGCTCCCTGCGCCGCCTGCTCGGACTGATTGCCTGCGTCGTCGCGGCGCGCTACATCCAAACCGGCGTGCAGCAACCCCAGCCCGCGCGACCCGCTCACGCGACCACACGCTGAGAAAGTTCAGGCGTCATCTGCTCCGGCCAACCCGGTGATTCCCGGCTACAGGACACGGCTGGCAGACTGGACGTACCCCTGGCCCTGGACCACATCGCTCGGCGCAGTCCCGCCGGCCTGGCGCCATCGGCACAGAGGGGGTCGTGATTGCCCCCAGGATCTGCTACACCTTCTGCAGCGATGCTCACTTCAAGCGACCGTTCAGCTCACCGCGCCGGCACGGGTTCCGTTACGCCCGGCTGTCCGCGTGCGCTCGCGGCCGCCAGCTATCGCTATTACGCCTGGTCCTGGCGATTTAGCTAGGCGCTCGGACCTGCGTTTGCGCTGAGCGCGACGCGGCAAGCTCCGAACAGGGCCCCTGTGGGCCGAGCGCCGTCACCACCGCGCAACGCATCGTTCACGCCGCGCGCAGCCTCGCCAATAAGCTTCCAGCCGAACCTTGAAAGGACCTGACCGATGATGATCGTCATGAAACCGACGGCGACCGAGGAGGAGATCGCCAACGTCGTCGCCCGCGTGCAGAGCGTCGGCGCACGTGCCCACGTCTCGACCGGCGACGAGGTGACCGTGATCGGCGCGATCGGCGACCGCGAGCACGTCGCGCGACTCGAGCTCGACGGCGCACCCGGGGTCGCGCAGGTAGTCCCGATCCTCAAGCCCTACAAGCTGTCCTCGTCACAGCTGCGCGGCGGCGAGCGCTCGGTGTTCGAGATCGGTGGGCGCAAGATCGGTGGCGAGCACTTCGCGCTGATCGCCGGGCCGTGCACCGTCGAGTCGCGCGAGCAGCTGTTCGATACGGCGCGCGCGGTCAAGGACGGCGGCGCCTCGATGCTGCGGGGCGGCGCCTACAAGCCGCGCACCTCGCCCTACGCCTTCCAGGGCCTTGGCGAGGCCGGGCTGCGGCTGCTCGCCGAGGCCAAGCTGGAGACCGGCTTGCCGATCGTCACCGAGCTGATGGATGTCCGCGACATCGACGCGGTGCTCGAGGTCGCCGACGTCGTGCAGATCGGCGCGCGCAACATGCAGAACTACACGCTGCTGTCAGAGGTTGGCCGCAGCGGCGTGCCGGTGCTGCTCAAGCGCGGCCTCTCGGCGACGCTCGAGGAGCTGTTGCTGGCCGCCGAGTACGTGCTCAAGGAGGGCAATGAGCAGGTGATGCTCTGCGAGCGGGGGATCCGGACCTTCGAGACCGCCTACCGCTATACGCTCGACCTGATGGCGGTGCCGGTGCTCAAGCAGCTCTCGCACCTGCCGGTCGTCGTCGATCCGAGCCACGCTGCCGGTCGGCGCGACCTCGTCGGGCCGCTGTCGCTGGCCGCCGCGGCCGCGGGTGCCGACGGCATCATCGTCGAGGTTCACCCGAACCCCGAGGAGGCGATCTGCGACGGACCGCAGGCGCTGCGGGCCGACGAGTTCGCCGAGTATGCGGCGCTGGTCGAGCGGGCTGCCCAGATCGCGGGCAAGGCGCTCAGCAGCGCGTGAACGTCGGCATCGTCGGCGTCGGGCTGATCGGCGGGTCGATCGGCCTTGCCGTGGGGGAGCGCCTCGGCGCGCAGGTGATCGGCTTCGACCCCGAGGCCAGCGTGTGCGAAGAGGCGCTGCGCCGCGGTGCGATCGGCGAGGCCGCGACGAGCGCGGCGGCGGCCGCCGACGGGGCGGAGATCGTGTTTGTCGCGGCACCGGTCAGCGCCCTGCCGGAGGCGATCGATGCCGTGCTCGCGGCCGCGAACAGCGACTGCGCGGTGACCGACGTCGGCTCGACCAAGCGCGAGCTGGTCGCCGGCCGCGCCGACGAGCGCTTCATCGGCGGCCACCCGCTGGCGGGGGCCGAGACCTCGGGCGTCGAGCACGCGCGAGCCGACCTCTTCGAGGGCGCGACCTGGTATCTGACGCCGGGGGCGGGAACGTCGGGTGTGCTCTATGAACGCCTGCACAAGACCCTCGCCCGAATCGGCGCGCAGCCGACGGCGATCGACGCTGTCGACCATGACCGCGTGATGGCCTCGGTCTCGCACCTGCCGCATGTCTTCGCGAACGTGCTCGTCGCCCAGGCCGCCCGCGCGCTCGCCGGTGGCGACACGGTTCCCGCGACCGGTCCGAGCTTCCGCGACGCGACGCGCGTCGCCGGCGCCAGCGCGACGATCTGGCCCGACATCTACCTCTCGAACCGCGAGATGCTGGTGACGCTGATCGACGAGGCGCAGGAGCGCCTGGCCGACGTGCGCGCGGCGCTTGCCGCGGCCGACCGCAGCGCGATCGAGCGCTGGAACGACGCCGCGCGCGTCGATCGCGACGCGCTGCTCGGCGCGGGGCTCGCCGGCGGCGCCGTGTTCGAGTTGCGGGCGGCCGTGACCGACCGCCCGGGGGTCGTGGCGGAGATCGCGCTGGCACTCGGGCGGGCTGGCATCAACATCGTCGACATGGCGCTCTCACCGGCGCGCGACGGCAGCCAGGGTGTCGTCGCGTTGTGGATTGCGGGCGAGGCGCAGGCCGCGCGCGCGACGGTCCTCGTCGGTGAGCTCGGCATCCCGGTGGCGCGCGCTTGAGCGTGCTCGCCGATCGCTTCGCGCCCGCCACGCACGGCCTGCGCGGCACGCTCGTTGCTCCGCCCGACAAATCGATCTCGCATCGTGCGGCGCTGCTGGCGGCAATGAGCGAAGGGGAGGTGCGGATCGAGAACTATCTGCATGCGGCCGACACCGACGCCACGCTCGCGGCCGTGCGGGCGCTTGGCGCCGCGGTCGAGGCTCGTGACGAGCAGCTGCTCGTGCGCGGCGTCGGCTTGCGCGGGGCGGGCGAGCCGGGGTCGCCGATCGACGTGCAGAACTCCGGCACCTTGCTGCGCCTGTTGCCCGGCTGGCTGGCCGGCCAGGAGCGGCGGCGCTTCACCCTCGACGGCGACGAGTCGATTCGCCGCCGGCCCGTCGACCGCATCGCGCTGCCGCTGCGGGCAATGGGGGCGCAGATAGAATGCACCGATCAGCGCCTGCCGCCACTGACGATTCTTGGTGCGGCGCTGCATGGCGTGGAGTACGTTCTTCCCGTCGCGAGCGCGCAGGTCAAATCCGCGGTGCTGCTCGCCGGCCTGCTGGCGGAGGGAAGGACGAGCGTGATCGAGCCGGCGCCCAGCCGCGACCACACAGAGCGGATGCTGCTGCGCGCGGGCGTGACGGTGATCCGCGAGGGGCCGCGGATCACCGTCAGCCCTTGCTCGCGGATCGACCTCGAGCGCGTGGTCGTCCCCGGCGACCCGTCTTCAGCTGCGTTCTGGGTCGCGGCGGCGCTGCTGGTGCCGGGGTCCGCGGTGCGGATCGAGAACGTCGGCGCGAACTGGACGCGCAATGGGTTCGTGGCGATCGCGCGACGGATGGGCGCAGGGATCGAAGGCGAGATCGAGGATGCGAACGCGCCGCTCGGCGCCGCCGACGCTGTCACCACGCTCGAGATCAGCAGCTCACGGCTCACCGGCACGGTTGTCGGCCCTGAGGAGATCGCACTAGCGATCGACGAGCTCCCTTTGGTCGCGCTGCTGGCGTGCTTTGCCGACGGCGAGACGGTCATCAGTGGCGCTGAGGAGCTGCGGGTCAAGGAAACCGACCGGATCGCCACGGTCACCGAGGCGTTGCGGGCACTCGGCGCCGACATCGAACCGACGGCCGATGGTTTCGTCGTGATCGGCAGCGATGGGCTGCGTGGCGGCACGATCGACGCCCACGGCGATCATCGCCTCGCGATGCTGGGCGCGGTCGCCGGGCTCGCCTCGCGCGAAGGAGTGGGCGTCGTCGGGATGGACGCCGCACGCGTGTCCTACCCGGCCTTCGTCAGCGATCTCGCGCGCCTGGCCGGATGATCGTCGCGATCGACGGGCCAGCCGGCGCCGGTAAGTCGAGCGTGTCGCGACGCGTCGCTGCGCGGCTGGGGGCGCGATATCTCGACAGCGGCGCGATGTACCGCGGGGTCGCGCTGGCGAGCCTCGCGGCTCCCGAGCGGCGCGCCGCGGAGCTCGTGAATGAGCTGCGAATCGAGCTTGGTGACCGGGTGTTGCTCGACGGGCGCGATGTGACTGAGGCGATCCGCACGCCTGAGGTTTCGGCGCGGGCCTCAGAGATCGCCGCCGATCCGGCGGTCCGCTCCGCGCTCGTCGCGCAGCAGCGGGCGATGATCGCCAGCGGTGACTGGGTCGCCGAGGGCCGCGATATCGGCACCGTCGTCGCGCCCCACGCCGACCTCAAGATCTTCCTCACCGGGAGCGCCGCCGAGCGTGCCCGTCGCCGCGGCGAGCCGGTGAACGAGCGCGACGCGCGCGACACGACGCGCGCCCACAGTCCCCTGCAAGCTGCGCCCGACGCGACGTTGATCGACACGACCGAGCTCTCGCTCGAGCAGGTCGTCGAGCGGATCGTCGCGCTCGCCAGCCTGGCTGCCAGCCGCGGCTGCGACGCTTGAGCGTCCGCTGCGCGTGACGCGTACAGTGCATCGACGTCGTGTCGTTCAATGGCGCCGAGGCGCATACTGACCCTGTGGTCGAAAGTGCGCCAGGCGTTGCCGGCAGCGACTGACCGACTCCGGCGCCGCCGGCGCGGCCGGGCGCTGATAGCGCTCGCTGTGGGCGCGGCGGTCGCGTTCTCGGCCGTCGCGATCGCCGGCGCGACCGATTCGGCCGGCAAACCGTCAGCGCCGACGAGCGCCACCGCCGGCTGGCCGTCGCCGAACTACGACCTTTCGAACACGCGTGCCGACAGCGACACGGCGATCGACGCGGCCAACGTCGCCACGCTGAAGCCGAAGTGGACGTTCAAGCTGCCCGACCTCGGTGAATACGGGTCCTACACGACGAACGCGCTCGTCGTTGACGGCGTCGTCTACTTCGAGAGCCCGAAGTCAAACGTCATCGCCCTGAACGCGAACACCGGCGCCCTGCTCTGGGAACACAAGTACAACAGCGTCGTGCCCTCCGGCGGGCCGACCGGCCTGGCGATCGGCGATGGACTGATCTTCGGCGCGACCGCGAGCTCGGCGTTCGCGCTGGAGCTCGCGAGCGGCAAGCAGGTGTGGATTCACTCGCTGATCCAAAACGACCGTGAGGGCATCGACAGCGCACCGCAGTTCTACGACGGCAAGGTGCTGATCTCGACGATCCCCGGCAGCGCCTACAACTACTACCAGGGAGATTCCTGGGGCATCGTCTACCAGCTCAACGCGAAAACCGGCGCGACCGAGTGGAGCTTCTCGACGGTCCAAGGTAGCAGCGCGCTGTGGGGCGACCCAAGCGTCAACGGTGGCGGTGGCCTCTGGTACCCGCCGGCCGTCGACGCTCTTGGCCGCGTCTTCTTCGGCACGGGAAATCCCTCGCCGGTCTACAGCACCTCCTCCGACCCCAACGCCAAGACCCGACCCGGCCCGGACCTCTACACGGACTCGATCGTCGCCGTCGCCGCCAGCAGCGGGAAGCTCCTCTGGTACTACCAGGTCACGCCGCACGACGTGCGCGACCACGACTTCCAGGACTCGCCGATCATCGCGACGCAGAAGATTGGCGGCAAGCGCACCGAGATCGTGATCGGTTCCGGCAAGTCCGGCAAGGTGGCTGCCTTCCGGGCCAGCAACGGGAAGCTGCTCTGGCTCCTGAACATCGGCATGCACAACGCCGCCGAGTACGGTCCGCTGCCCGCCAAGCCCGTGCTCGTCTGTCCCGGTCCGCTCGGCGGCGTCCTGACGCCGATGGCCTACTCCGCGGGCGTCGTCTATGTGCCGTGGATCGACCTCTGCCTCGACCAGTCGGTGACCGCTACACCTTCGGCGCCGAAGAACATCTCGGAGACCGGCGGGCTGGCGGCGGTCGACGCCGCCACCGGCGCCGTGATCTGGTCCCACCACTTCGACTCGGTCGTGGACGGCGCGGCAACGGTTGCAAACAACGTCGTCTTCACCGCGGCGATCACTGGCATGGTGTACGCGCTGTCGACAAAGACCGGCGCGGTGCTGTGGAGCTCGCAGGCGTCGGAGGGCATCAATGGCTCGCCCGCCGTGACCGGAAACATGCTGATCGTCGGCGCCGGGCTGTCGAACCCGAAGACCGCGCACGGGCTGCCGGAGCTCATCGCGTACGCGCTCGGCGGCAAGTAGGCCGAGCCGGCTCGCGCGGGTGCAACAGCTCGCGCGGTCATACTGGCCAACATGACCAAGGTTGCGGTAGTCGGCTATCCGAACGTCGGGAAATCGTCGCTCGTCAATCGCCTGACGCAGACGCGTGAGGCGATCGTGCACGAGCGGCCCGGGATCACGCGCGATCGCAAGGAGCTCGACTGCGAGTGGAACGGGCGGACGTTCACGCTGATCGACACCGGTGGCGTCGACTTTGCCGATGAGGATCCGCTCGCCGGCTCGATCCGCGAGCAGGCGCGCGCCGGCCTAGCCGAAGCCGATGTGGCGATGCTGGTCGTCGATGCGCGCGCCGGCTGCCGCCCCGGCGACGATGAGATCGCCGACCTGCTGCGGCGCTCGGGCCAGCCGACCCTGATCGTGGCGAACAAGTGCGACACGGTGCTCGACATGAGCCTTGCCGCCGAGTTTCACCGGCTCGGCCTTGGCGAGCCGATCGCCGTCTCGGCCACCCAGGGCCTGGGGACCGGCGACCTGCTCGACCGGCTGATCGAGCTGCTGCCACCGGCCGCGCACGGACCCGCGGTCGCCGACGAGACGATCCGCCTGGCGGTGATCGGCCGGCCCAACGTCGGCAAGTCCTCGCTCGTCAACCGCTTCGCCGGCGAGCAGCGGGTGATCGTCTCCGAGCTCGCCGGCACGACGCGCGACGCGATCGACCTGCCGCTGCTCGTCGACGGACGCCGGCTGGTGATCGTCGACACCGCGGGGATGCGCCGCCAGGCGAAGGTCAGCGAGTCGGTCGAGTACTACACGACGCTGCGCTCGCAGCGCGCGGCCGAGCGCGCCGACGTCGCCCTCGTCGTCTGTGACGCCGGCGACGGCGTGACGGCCCAGGACCTGAGGATCGCCGACCTGGCGATGAAGAGCCTGTGCGCGACGCTGCTCGTGCTCAACAAGTGGGACGTCCAATCGCCGACGCTCGACCTCGAATACGAGCGCGCACGCGTGGCCGAGAAGCTGCGCCTGCGCCCGCGCCTGCTGAGCGCGTCGGCGAGCACGGGACGCAACGTCGCGCGTCTGCTGAGCGAGACGATCGCGCTCGGTGACCGCCGCGCGGCGAGGATTCCGACGCCGGAGCTCAACCGCTTCCTCGCCGAGGTCGTGCAGGCGCGACAACCGCCGGCCAAGCAGGGTCACCGGCTGAAGCTGCTCTACCTGACGCAGATCGGCACGAACCCGCCGCGCTTTGCCCTGCAGGTCAACTCGCGCGCGCGCGTCACCCGCGATTACGCCTACTTCATCGAGAACCGGATGCGCGCCCGCTACGGCCTCGACGGCGTGCCGCTGATCCTTGATTTCGTGGAACGCGGCCAGCGTCGCTCGGAGCGGCGCTGAGTCGTCGGCTATCTTTCACCACTCTTTTTGTGTCCAAGCCGTTTGAGAGTCTGCGAGGATGTCGCTAGTGACTGAGGCTGCCGAGACCGATTTCCTGTTCACGTCGGAGTCCGTGACCGAAGGGCATCCGGACAAGATCGCCGACCAGATCTCCGACGGCGTGCTGGACGCCGTACTCGCCGAGGACCCCTATGGTCGGGTCGCCTGCGAGACGCTCGTCAGCACCGGCCTGATCGTCGTCTCGGGCGAGATCTCGACGAGCACCTACGTCGACATCCCCGAGATCGCGCGCGACACGGTTCGCCGGATCGGCTATGACGATGCCACGTACGGCTTTGACGCCAACACCTGCGCCGTGATCAACGCGATTAACCGCCAGTCACCGGACATCGCACAGGGCGTCAACCAGGCCTATGAGACTCGTGCCGACACCTCCGATGACAAGCTCGACCTCGCCGGCGCCGGCGATCAGGGGATGATGTTCGGCTACGCGACGAGCGAGACCGAGTCGCTGATGCCGCTGCCGATCGCCCTCGCCCACCGCCTCGCCGAGCGCCTCGCCGACGTGCGCAAGACCGGCCTCGTGCCATACCTGCGGCCCGACGGCAAGACCCAGGTCTCAGTGCGCTACCGCGATGGCCTGCCGGTCGCCGTCGAGAAGCTGCTGATCTCGACGCAGCACGCCGACGGCATCGACTGCGAGACGAAGATCAAGCCGGACCTCTGGGAGCACGTCGTGCTGCCGGTGCTGCCCGAGGGCCTCTACGACGAGGCCGAGCTGCGCGCCGAGTTCCTCGTCAACCCGACCGGTCGCTTCGTGATCGGCGGCCCGATGGGCGACTGCGGCCTGACCGGGCGCAAGATCATCGTCGACACCTACGGCGGCATGGCCCGCCACGGCGGCGGCGCGTTCAGCGGTAAGGACCCCTCGAAGGTCGACCGCTCGGCCGCCTACGCCGCGCGCTGGGTTGCCAAGAACGTCGTCGCCGCCGGTCTCGCCGACCGCGTCGAGCTGCAGGTCGCCTACGCGATCGGCGTCGCCCACCCAGTCTCGGTGATGGTTGAGACCTTCGGCACCGAGAAGATCAGCCGCGCCCGCATCGCCGAGCTCGTCGCCGAGCACTTCGACCTGCGCCCCGGCTCGTTCCGCGAGGAGCTGCGCCTGCACCGCCCGATCTACCAGAAGACCGCCGCCTACGGCCACTTCGGCCGTGAGGACCCGGACTTCACCTGGGAGCAGACGAACAAGGCCGACGCCTTGCGCGAAGCAGCCGGGCTGTCGGTCGCTGTGGCCTAGCGGCGCCCCGCTCGCACAGTGGCCGGCGCGGCGGCTAGAGCAGCTTCTCGCCGAAGTAGGTCGCGACCGGGTTCGCGTTGAAGTTCGCGATCGGCCGATAGCCGGCCCGCGCGAACATGCGCTGGGCGCGCTCCTGGCGTGGCCCGCTGTCGAGCCGCGCGACGCCATAGCCAAGGCTCCGCGCCTGACGCTCGAGCTCCGCCAGCAGGGCCCGCGCGACACCACGCCCGCGCGCGTCCTCGACGACGAACATGCGCTTGATCTCGCAGGCCCCGTCGGGCAGCGCCTTGACGCCACCGCCGCAGACCGCTCGCGCGCCCTCGAAGCCGACGATGAACGTCCCGCCCGGCGGCCCGAGCTCGGCGGTGCCGGCCTTCGGCATCCGCGGGTCGTCGAGGTCGAGGCCGTCGTAGAGCTGTGCCATCTCCTCGCGCATCGCCGCGAGCAGCGTCGCTGCCGGCTCCTCGCCGACCGCACAGCGACGAAACTCGAGCGCGTCTGGGACTGCCGCTGCGTGGCCCATCGACGCAATCTTGCACGTCGCGCCGCTTAACGCGGACGGCGACGACCGCAACCGTCGCTAGGCTCGCTGCGTGGCTGCGATCGCTCAGGTCGAGCCGCTCACGAGCGCCCGTGCGCTGCGTGGGCCGTTCGACTACTGCCTGCCCGAGGCGTGGCGTGCCAGCGTGCACGTCGGCTCGCTGCTCGTCGTGCCGTTCGGCCGTCAGGAGCTGCTCGGCGTGGTCGTCGGCCTGGCCGAGCGCAGTGACGTCGCCGACGATCGGCTGCGCGCCCCGCGCCGCACGGTGGCGGCCGATCTGCCGGAGGACCTGGTGGAGCTCGCCGACTGGATTGCCCGCGAGTACTGCTCGACACGCTCGCGCGCGCTCTCGCTGGTGCTGCCGGCGGGCGCCGCCGCCGGCGCGCAGGGCCTGGTTCGCCTGGTCGCCGAGCTGACCGATGGCGGCTCCGCGGCGCTTGCCGGCGCCGCCCGGTTGACGCCACTGCAACGGTCGCTGCTCGAACAACTCGCGCAGCTCGGCGCGACGCGCGCCAGCGCCCTGGCTTCCGACCACGGCACGCTGCGCCGCCTCGAGGCGCGCGGACTGCTGCGGCTCAGTGCCCAGACGGTGCGTCGCGCGCCCGACCACGTCGGCGCCGGGGCGAGCCGCGGCGCCGCTACCGAGCTGAACGGCGATCAGCAGCTGGCCGTCGCGGCGATCGGCGAAGCGCTCGCCGCGCCTCGCCACGAGAGCATCCTGCTGTTCGGCGTAACCGGCTCGGGCAAGACCGAGGTCTACCTGCAGGCCGCCGCGAGCGCACTGGCGCAGGGGCGCGGGGTGATCGTGCTGGTGCCCGAGATCGGTCTCACGCCGCAGACCGTCAGCCGCTTCGTCGAGCGCTTCGGTGAGACCGTCGCGGTGCTGCACTCGCGCCTGTCGGCCGGCGAGCGCCACGACGAGTGGCTGCGCCTGCGCCGCGGTGAGGCCAGGGTCTGTGTCGGACCGCGCTCGGCGGTGTTTGCGCCGATCGAGCGCCTCGGGCTGATCGTCCTCGACGAGGAGCACGACTCCTCCTACAAGCACGAGGGCGACCCGCGCTATGACGCGCGCCACGTCGCCGCACACCGCGCCGAGCAGGCTGGGGCGGTGCTGGTCGCGGGCAGTGCGACACCGCGTCCGGAGAGCTTCGCCGCGCTGCGGCGGCTCTCTCTGCCGCTGCGCGCCGACGGCGGCGTCCTGCCCGAGGTCGAGGTGCTCGACATGCGCGAGGTCCGCGGCGCGCTGCACGAGCGCACCGTGCACGCGCTCGGCGAACTGCGCCGGTCCGGCGGCAAGGGCATCGTGCTGCTCAACCGGCGCGGTTGGTCGAACTTCCTCTCCTGCCGCTCGTGCGGCAAGGTCTGGGGTTGCCCGGCCTGCGATGTCGCGCTCGTGCTGCACCGCGCCGAGGACGCGATCGCCTGCCACCACTGCGGCCATCGCGAGCGGATCCCAGCACGCTGCCCGGAGTGCGGCTCGGGCGGTGTCGCGCGCCACGGGCTCGGCACCGAGCGTCTCGAGCACGAGCTCGCGCTCGCGCTCGGCGCGGACGGGTTTCCGATGTTCCGCCTCGACGCCGACGTCGCGACGCTGAAAGGCCGTGCGGCGGCTGTCCTCAGCCGCTTCGAACGCGCCGACGCCGGCGTCTTGATCGGCACGCAGATGGTCGCCAAGGGCCACGATTTCGAAGGCGTCGCGCTGGGCGTCGTGCTCGACGCCGACGCCACGCTGCGCTTCCCCGATTTCCGCGCCGAGGAGCGGACCTTCGCGCTGGTCGCGCAGCTGGCCGGACGCACCGGCCGCGGCCGCGGTGCCGGCCGTGTGCTCGTGCAGACGATGGCGCCCGGCGCGCGGGCGATAGGCCACGCCGCCCGCCACGACAGCGAGGGATTCCTGACCGGCGAGCTCGAACGGCGCCGAGCGCTCGCCTACCCGCCCTATGGCGAGCTGATCCGGATCGTCTGCTCGTCGGCGCGCGATGGCGTCGTGCTCGCGGCGGCGCAATCGCTGCGCGAGCGACTGCTGGTCGAGGATGCTCAGATTCTCGGCCCTGCACCGCTGTTTCGGCTGCGTGGACGCGAGCGGGCGCAGATCCTGATCAAGGCCGTTGACCGCGGCGCGGCGGTCGCCGTCGTGGGCCGGGCGGTCGCGCTGCCGCTCGGGCGCGACGTCGCCGTCAGCGTCGACGTCGATCCGCAGTGATCGCCCGCGGAGCGGGCGTTTGCGGCCTCTGACGCGCCTGGCGCGCGGCGGGCAGCCTCTAAACTGGTTGGATGGCATCAGAGGCAGTCGACGAGCAGCCGTCCGCGCCGAGCGAGCTCTCCGCCGAGGAGCGCGAGCGCCGCGACGCCGCCCTGGCGAACGTACGCCAGCTCGGTGATCCCGTGCTGCGAACCCGGGCGCTTGACGTCGCGCAGTTCGATGCTCAGCTGCGCGAGCAGGTCGACCGCATGCGCGACGTGATGGACGGCGCGCTCGGCGTCGGCCTCGCCGCGACCCAGGTCGGCCTCGTGCAGCGAATGCTCGTCTACCGCGTCGAGGAGGAGAGCCCGATCGTCGCGCTGATCAACCCGCAGATCCAGTGGCGCGGCGATCAGCTCGAGACGGCCGAGGAGGGCTGTCTCAGCATCCCCGGCGTGCACGTCGAGGTGGAGCGCAATGTGCACGTACGCGTCGGTGCGCTCGACGAGGCCGGCACGCCGCTGCTGATCGAGGCTTCGGGCCTCGAGGCGCGGGTCCTGCAACACGAGATCGACCACCTCGACGGTGTGCTGATTCTCGATCGCACGAGCCGCGAGCAGCGGCGCGAAGCGATGCGCGCCTGGCGCGAGCTTCAGCAGGCGGGGTGAGCACCGCCTACATCGGCACGTCGGCCTTCGCCGCGGTGGTGCTCGAGGCACTGGCGGATTCGCCGCACCGTCCGGCACTGGTGATCACGCGCCCGCCGCGGCCCAAGGGCCGGGGCCTACGCGTCGCGCCGACAGCGGTCGCCGAGACCGCGGCACGACTCGGCATCGAGCTGCTCACGCCGGCACGGCTCGAGGAGGCCGGGCCGGCGCTGGAGCGGGCGGCACCGGACGTCGTCTGCGTCTGCGCCTATGGCGCACTGGTCCGCGAGCCGCTGCTCTCCCAGTACGAGCTGCTCAACGTCCACCCGTCGCTGTTGCCGCGTTGGCGTGGCGCCGCCCCGATCGAACGGGCGATCATCGCCGGCGACGATCAGAGCGGTGTCTCGCTGATGCGCCTCGTCGCCGAGCTCGACGCCGGGCCGGTATGCGCGCAGGAAGCGGTCGCGATCGGCCCGACGGATTCGTTCGGCGTGCTCGCCGATCGCTTGGCGGCGATCGCTGCGCGCCTGCTCGTCCAGACGCTCGACGGGCCTCGCGTGTACCTCCCTCAGACGGAGGATGGCGTGAGCTACGCGGCGAAGATCAGCGCCGCCGACCGGATCCTCGATCCCGCCCGTAGCGCCGTCGAGCTCGAGCGCCTCGTGCGCGCACTGCACCCGCACATCGGCGCCCGCCTGCCAGACGGCCTCGGCGTGAGTGAGGCCAAGGTCGCCGAGGAGGCGGTCCCGGCAGGCGAGCTCGCCCTGAGCGATCGCCGTCTGCTCTTCGGGACCGCCGACGACGCTTTGGAGCTGGTGCGGGTCAAGCCCCCCGGCGGGCGGGAGATGGACGCCGCGTCCTTCGTTCGCGGGCATGCCGTCTGAGGCGCGGATCGCGGCGTTCGCTGTACTGCGACGCACCTTCGAGCACGGCGCCTACACCGATCGCGCCTTTGGCTCCGCCGCGCGTGAACTGGACGGACGCGACCGCGCGTTTGCGATGCGACTCGCCTACGGCGCCGTGCAGCGCGCCGCGACGCTCGACCACCTGATCGCGCAGTGCAGCGAGCGTCCCGTGTCGCGGCTCGATCCGCCGCTGCTCGCGGCGCTTCGCCTCGGCAGCTACGAGCTCTGCTTCATGGGCAGCGCGCCACATGCCGCCGTCAACGACGCCGTTGAGCTGGCTGGCGCGTCGCGCGGGCAGGGGCTCGTGAACGCCGTACTCCGTCGCGTCGCCCGCGAACACACCGATCTGCTCGCGTTACTCGACGACAGCACGCCGGAGGGCGCCGCCACGCTGCATTCGCTGCCGCTATGGATCGTCGAGCAGTGGTGGGCGGCGCTCGGGCCTGACGATGCGCGCGCCCTGCTCGCACGGATCAATAAGCCGGCCGAGCACGCGCTGCGCGCGAACACGCTGCGCACCGACGCCGAGGCGCTGGCCGCGGCGCTCGCTGTCCGCACCAGCGTTCCCGGCGATCCAGCGGAGGCGGTCTGCGTGCTTGAGCCCTTCGATGCCCACGGCTCGCCGCAATGGCAGGCCGGTCTGTTGATGCCGCAGTCGCGCGCGGCGATGCTCGTTGCGCACGCCCTCGATCCGCAGCCGGGCGAGCGCGTGCTCGACATGTGTGCCGCCCCCGGCGCCAAGACCACCCACATCGCGGCGCTGATGCAAGACCAGGGCGAGATCGTCGCCATCGAGCGCCACAAGGGCCGCGCCGACGCCATGCGGCGCACGGTTGCGAGGATGCATGCGCACCACATCACGGTCGAAGCCGTCGACGCGATCGAATACCGGGCCGACGGCGCTGGTTTCGATCGCGTCCTGTTGGACGCGCCGTGCTCGGGCCTCGGTACGCTTCAGTCGCGGCCCGACCTGCGTTGGCGCGTCTCACCCGAGAGTGTCCGGGCGCTCGTCGCCGCGCAGGCACGTCTATTGTCAGCAGCGGCTCTTGCGCTCGCCCCCGGAGGAACGCTCGTATATTCGACTTGCACGATCTCCGCGGCCGAGAACGAGCAGCAGATTGGGACGTTTCTCGATGAGCACCGTGACTTCGCAGCGATCGATCTCGAGCCCCGCTTTGCGGCGTGGACGCACCCGCACGTTCACGGGCAGCTGCTCGCGCTGCCACACGTGCAGGGCAGCGACGGCTTCTTCATCGCGGCGCTGCGGCGTGACGAGGGGCCGGCGCCGGGGGGCCGCGGGGCGAGGAGGGGAGCGGACCGATGAGCGTTGACGTCAACCTCGGGCCGCTGTGCCCGAGCTGCGGTGAGCCGTGGCTGCGCCCGACCAACCTGCCGGGGCGCTACCGCTGCGTCTACTGCCTGCATCGCTTCGAGCTGGTCTCGGTCTGCCCGGACTGCGGTGAGCACTCGACGATCGTGCGGATGGAAAGCACCGCGATGGTGGCCTGTAACAGCTGCGGCGGCAGCATGCTGATGGAGATATGAGACCCGCCCAGCTGGCGGCGCCGCGCGTCGCGCCGTCGATCCTAGCGGCTGATTTCGCGGCTCTCGGCAGCCAGGTCACCGAGGTTCTGGACGCCGGCGCGCGGGTGATCCACATCGACGTGATGGACGGGCATTTCGTGGCGCCGATCACGATGGGGCCGCTCTTCGTCAGTGCGCTGCGCGAGCTGGCGAGCGCGAGCGGCGCGCTGCTCGACATCCACATGATGATCGAGCACCCGGAGCGCCAGATCGCCGACTTCGCCAGCGCCGGTGCGGACATGATCACCGTGCACGCCGAGGCGACGCCGCATCTGCAGTACGTGCTCGCGGAGATCCGCGCCGCCGGGCTCGCGGCCGGGCTCGCGGTCTGCCCGTCGACGCCGCTGGCAGTCTACGGCGAGCTGGCTGACGCGATCGACAACGCGTTGTGCATGTGCGTCAACCCGGGATGGGGAGGCCAGCACTTCATCGAGGCGTCGATCGGCAAGCTCGAGCGGCTGGTGCCGCTGCTCGGCGCGGACGTCGCGCTCGAGGTCGACGGCGGCATCGCGACGGGTACGGCGAAGCGCTGCCGTGAGGCTGGGGCGGGGCTGTTCGTGGCCGGCAGCGCGGTGTTCGGCGCGAACGACCCGGCCGCCGCCTACGTCGAGATCGCCGAAGCGGTCGGCGACCCGCGGCGGTAGAGGACGGCGAGGGCGAGCGCGAGAAGCCCGGCGGCGCCGCTGTAGCCGATCTCGGTCCGCAGGACCTGATGGCTGACCACGCCGAGCAGCATCCAGCCGACGAACAGCGCCGCTGCCAGCAGCCAGAGCACGGCGGCACGAGCGGCCTGGCCGCGGGCGAGCGCCGCCTGGTTGAGCGTGCCGGCAGAGAGGTGCAGTCCCATGCCGATCGCGATCAGCGCGAGGCCGAAGCGGTTGTAGTGGTAGTCGTAGCCGAACAGGTGGTGCATCGCGAAGGGGCCGATCGCCGCCAGGCCGACCGCGACCGCGAGCGCGAAGGCCGCGATCGCACAAACGGTGATGCGGATCGCCCGCGCGAACGCCTCGCGGCCTTTGGTCACCTCGAGGCCGGCGAGGTGGGGCAGCAGCGATGTTTGGATCGCCTGGAACAGCTGTAGCGGCGCGCGCGTGATCAGCAGCAGGTCAAAGACCGTGCCCGAGAGCGATGAGTTGCCCGTCGCGGCGACCGTCAGCACCGCGGCGTTGAGCAGCGTCTGCTCGGCGAGCTGAATGCCCGAGACCGAAATCGCGAAGCGCCCGCCGCGGCGGATCGACAGGTCGCTCACTGCCTCCTCGATCCCCTCGGCGGCCGGTCCTTCGAGGGCCGCGTCGGACACGCTCGCCGGTTGCCCCGATCGCTGACTGGCGCCGGCGAACGCTGCCGGTACGACGACCAGCGAGACGAACGGCGCGGCGGCGATGCCGACCGCGATCGCCGACTGCCCGTGGGAGATGCCAATGGCGGCGGCGACGGCGAAGGCAAAGCGCGACGCCGACTCCATGAAGACCAGGCCGCCGTAGAGAGCGAAGTACTTGTGCCCGGCGAGCCAGCCACGCGCGAAGTAGCTGGCCGCGTAGGCGAGCACGCCGACGACGAGGATCCAGTAAAGCGTCTGGGAGTGGAACACTCGCCTAGCGACGGTGTCGTGCAGCGGCAGTGCGACGGCCAGGAAGATCAGCGCGAACGTGCCCTGGATCGACATCGCCACGCGCAGCGGCTGGCGCTCCAGCCCGCGCGCGCGACGGTCGGCGATCGTGCGCGAGAGCAGCTGCTCGATCGGCCGGTAGATCACGCAGATGATCACGAACATCACCGACCAGAGGACGTCGATGCGCCCGTAGCGGGCGCGTCCCAGCGTCGAGTTGCCGAGCACGTGGCTGGCGATCGCGAAATAGGCGAAGGTCAGGAGGCCTGAGGAGGCGATCCCGATCGAGAGCATCCGTGCTCCGCTCGCAAACGAGCGACCCCCGCGGTCAGACTCGGACAAGCACCATCGTCCAGGGGAACGGCGAGCGTGTCTCGATGACCTCGCCGTACTGGGCGCAGAGCGACACGATCGCCGCCCTGGAGAAGTGGTTGATGTGTCCCGGCGTGTTGCCGCGCTGGCGCCAGTAGGCACCGCGGGCCAGGTTCAGAGCGCGCCACAGCGGCTCTTTCGGGACCGACACCAGCAGGTGCCGGCGGGCGCAACGCGCCATCTCCGACAGCGTATGCCCGGGGTCGGGAACGTGCTCGAGCACCTCGATCGCGCTCGCCAGGTCGAACTCGTCGTCGGCAAACGGCAGCCGCTCGGCGCGCTGGACGATGAACTCGAGATTCGGCGCGCTGCGCTCGGCCCATTGCGCGGCGAGCTGTGGATCATCGAGATCGATCCCGACCACTCGGCCGGGCGCGATCTCAGTCGCCCAGCGGTGCGTTAGGACGCCCTCGCCGCAGCCGATATCGAGCACCGACTCGGGCTCGGCGCTGGCAAAGAGATCGGTGAGGTTGCGTTCGAAGCCCGCCATCAGCAGGCGCACCAGCGGGTTCTGGGAGCCGTACTTGTCGAACGTGTTGCCGGTGACGATGCCCTCAGCGGAGCGGGTCGCGGAGCTCACGCCTGGACCTTCTCGCGCTCGCGACTGGGCTCGACATCCGCTGGCTTGGCGGCCTCGTAGTGCGACGGCTCGACCCCGACCTTCAGCTCGATCCGCCGAACCCGCTCGAATGTGCGCTGAATCATCGTGCGCTGCGCGCTCAGCAGATCGCCGATCACACCGAGCGCGCCGACGACGACGGCGGCGTTGAACAGCACGGCGCCGAGGATCAGCGACTGGACGTGACCGCTGCCCTTGCCGTCGATGTAGGCCACGAGGAAGCGCGCCCAGACGCCGAGCGCGGCCACCGCCAGCACAGCGGCAACGCCGAGGAAGACGCGTAACGGCTCGTACTGCGAGTAGATGCGGAAGATCGAAACGGCGTTGCGCCGTACGTAGGCGCCCATCGAGGGGAAGAGGCGCGACGGACGGGTTTGCGGGTTGGTGCGGACGGCGACGTGGTCGATCGCCACCAGCTGCTTGCCCGCCTGGATGATCGTCTCGAGCGTGTAGGTGAACTTCGAGACGACCATGATCTGCAAGGCCGCCTCACGGTTGTAGGCACGAAAGCCCGATGTCGTGTCGGGAACCGAGGTTCCCGAGGCGCGCCGCACAACCCATGAGCCGAGTCGCTGCAGGCGCTTCTTGCGCGCCGAGAAGTCGGCGATCGAGTCGACCTCGCGATCCCCGATCACCATGTCGGCGCGGTGGGCGACGATCGGCTCGACGAGCTTGGCGATATCGCCGCCGTAGTACTGGTTGTCGGCGTCGGTGTTGACGATGACGTCTGCGCCGAGCTTCAGCGCGGCGTCCATCCCTGCTTGGAAGGCGCTCGCGAGCCCCTTGTTGTTGGTCAGCCGGACGATGTGGTCGACGCCGTGCTGACGGGCGACGTCGGCGGTCGCGTCGGTCGAGCCGTCGTCGACCACCAGCCACTCAATGACGTCGAATCCCGATAGCTCGCGCGGCAAATCGGCGAGCGTCGCCGGCAGCTGCGGCGCTTCGTCCTTGCACGGGATTTGGATGATCAGCTTCATCGGCTGGCCGCCCTGCTCGCTGCCGCACAGGTCAGGGAATCGCGGCCGGCGCTGTGCAGACAACGGCGCGCTGCATCTGCGGTGGTGCCCTAAACTGCCGCGACATTATCCCAGAGTCGCGATAGCCAACCAAGGCTCGCACTCGATCTGGCTCTGGGGGCCCCGACTTCATGCAAAGTGCGACGCCCACCGGGGCGACGGCCCGGCCCGCCTCGCTCGCACGGCTGCGCGCCGTGCCTCCGGCGACGTGGGCCAAGATCGCGTTCGCGCTGATGTGTCTCGGGGCGCTGATCGGGTTCTTCGTCTTCCCGACCTACCCGATCTACGACTCCGAGTACTACCTGCTGTGGGGTCGCGAGATCCTGCACCTGCAGACGCCGTCGTTCGCGGCCTACGACGCGCCGACCGAGCATCCGCTCGCGATCGGCTTCGCCACCGTGGCGGTGGCGCTGTTCGGCGGCGGCTCGCTGCGGCTCGAGGTGTTCTGCTCGATCGCCTCGTTCATGATCCTCGCTGCCGGCCTCTACCGTCTGACGCGTACGGCATTCACACCGGCGGTCGGCGCGGTCGCGGTGTTCCTGCTTTGCACGCGCTTCAACTTCGCCTTCCTGGCGATCCGCGGTTACGTCGACATCACCTTCCTCGCGGCAATCGTCTGGGCCGCCGCGCTGGAGGTCGAACGTCCGCGCCGCGGCACGCCGGTCTTCGTCCTGCTGTTGGTGGCCGAGCTGATCCGCCCCGACGCCTGGTTGCTGGCCGGCCTCTACTGGCTGTGGTGCGCCGGGAAAGCCGATTGGCCGACACGGATTCGCTGGGCGGCGATTGTCGCCGCCGGCCCGCTGATCTGGGCCGGGCTCGACCTCGCGGTGACCGGGGACGCATTGTGGTCGCTGCACGCGACCAACAACCTCGCCGTGTCGCTGCATCGAACGGTGCCGTTGAGCGGCGTCCCCGCGGCCACCGCCAACTACGTGGTCGGGCTGATCAAGGCGCCGCTGGTCGCCGGCGGTTTGGCCGGAATCGTCCTAGCCGCCTGGTTCGTGCCAACGCGGATGTGGACGACGCTCGCCGTGCTGCTGAGCGGCATCGTGACCTTCGTCGTGATCGCCGGGGCGGGACTCTCGGTGATCGACCGCTACCTGCTGCTGCCCGCGACGATGCTGCTGATCTTCTGCGCCTTTGCGCTCAGCGGCTGGACGATGCTCGAGCATGGCCTCGCCCGCCGCCTCTGGGCGCTCGGCGCCGCGGCGCTCGTGATCTACGGCGTCTACAGCTACGCGACGATCCTCAGCCTGAGCTACATCGAGAACGAGCTCGGTTTCCGCGATAGCGGCCACACCGAGCTCGCCGCGATCCTCAGCGATCCGCCCGTCAAGCGCGACCTGCGCTGTGGCCCGGTCTCGGTGCCGAACCACAAGCTGATCCCCGACACGCGCTGGCTGCTCGACCGCGGCGAGAGCGGCGTGATCGCGCGCAGCCAGGCCGACAGCACCCCGCGCCTCGAGGCGAAGATCGAGCACGGCGTCGCGATCTACGCGCTCGGCCTCGCGCAGGTGCGCTACGCCCTCGTCGAGCCGAGCGACAACCCGCTCGACGAGGTGCCGCTGCGCGGCTTTACGCGGATCGCCTCGACCCCGTACTACGCCGCCTACGCCAGCTGCACGACGGGATGAGCGCCGTCGCCTCACACAGTGAGCCCGCGACACCCCCTGGCCCGGCGCATCGCCTGCGCTGGGGGCTCGCCCTGACCGGCGTGCTCGCGCTCGCGCTCGGGCTGCGCCTGTGGGGCGTCAAGAGCGGTCTGCCCTACGTCTACAACACCGACGAGGATCAGCACTTCGTTCCGCGCGCGATCGGCTTGCTCGGTCACCTCGGTAACCCCAACTACTTCGACAACCCGCCCGCGTACACCTATCTGCTGGCCGCCGTCTACGCAGTGTGGTTCGGTGGTCGCGCAGCCGTGTCGCATGCGCTGGCGACGAACCCGACCGAGGTTTGGTTGATCGCACGGCTCACGGTCGGCGCGCTCGGCACGCTCGCCGTCTGGCTGCTCTACCACGTCGGCGCGCGCTTCTTTGACCGTCGCACGGGACTGCTGGCGGCGGCGCTGATGGCCGTGGCGTTCCTGCCGGTGTTCTACGCCAAGCTGGCGCTCAACGATGTGCCGACGCTCGTCCCGGTCGAGATCTCGCTGTGGGCGAGCGCGGGCATTCTGCGCTTCGGCCGGCGCCGTGACTATGCGATCGCCGGCCTCGCGCTCGGCGTCGCCGCGGCGACCAAGTACACCGGCGGCATCGTCTGCCTGCCGCTCGCTACGGCGGCACTGCTGCGCGCGCGTGAAGGCGGTGGGCGCCGCGCCGCGCTCAGCGGCTTGGCCTGCGCCGTCGGTCTTGCGCTGCTCGCGTTCCTGATCGCTGACCCCTACTCGCTGGTCGACTTCGGCGCCTTCAAGGCGAGCCTTGCGCACCAGGGCTCGGAGAGCGCCGAGTCCAGCGGCAAGATCGGCCTGACGCACGGCAGCGGCATCGTCTACTACCTCTGGACGATCACCTGGGGCGTCGGTTGGGTGCCCGCGCTCGCCGCTCTGCTCGGCGCCGTCGGGCTGTGGTTGGAGCGCCGGCGGGTGATGCTGATGTTCGTCCCGGCGCTCGTCATCTACCTCGTCTTCATGGGCGTGCAGGGCCGCTACTTCGGGCGCTGGCTGATGCCCGTGGTGCCGCTGATCTGCCTGCTGGCGGCCTATGCCGGGATGCGCGGCGTCGACCTGGCGGCCCGCGGCCGACGCCGGCCGCAGCTCG
>Ga0302325_10005542_pt1 | contig 28645 bp, 31 predicted proteins | sample Palsa_T0_2_FD_201948 | JGI IMG/M metagenome (GOLD analysis project Ga0302325, IMG submission 201948) | Peat permafrost microbial communities from Stordalen Mire near Abisko, Sweden - Palsa_T0_2 | ecosystem: Environmental > Terrestrial > Soil > Palsa > Peat permafrost | place: Sweden: Abisko...
CGATGTGCGACGCTACGATGTCCAGTGCGGTTCCATAATCATTGTGCGTCAAATTACTTTTCACCTCGAAATACTGCCTGTCCGACTTGTAAGACGGCCTGGAAAGACCATTTGCCGGTGGGAGAGGCAGCATGTTCGGATCGAAATAGGCGAAGAAGTACGAATCAACAACGAGGAGGTAGAAGAAGTGAGTCGCCTGAGGAGGGTGGGAGAAGTATTGCACAAGCTTCACCTAGTGTAAGGAGTAATGCTTCAGATAGGTCATCGCCTCTTGTGAGCAGAAGAGGTAGTAGCACGGGCGAGAGGGGATCGAGGAGGATTGGTTCGCAGAGGACGAGCGCTGCACAGTCTATCCAGGAGGAGGAAGAGGATCTCTATGAGTAGGATGATATCAATTATCTTACATATAATTGGGCTGTATGAGGATATCGATATTGCCATTGAGATCCCTTAAACATGAACAAACTGATGCATTATATGGATGCAAAAATATGGTGATATCCAAAACCATCGTCCTTCACTTAAATATCTCCTTCTTCTCCTCGCTAAGTTTATTCAACATCTAAAGTTAACCCACCGTACGCGATAGAGTAAACCTTAGTAACTTCCTCGCAAGCTTTCCTCCACATCTCATTCTGTTTCGAATTCTTATCCGGATGATAAACCATAATAATCTTCAAAAACTTACTCCGTGAAATCACCTCACTCGTAACCAGTTCCTCCAACTTCGCCCTCTGTCCCTCATCAGGGGGTTTAAACGTTTCCATCACCCACCTCAGCAGAGCCAACAAACTTTCCACACCATTGACTTCCATTGTCTTGGACCCCAGAACATCTAAATTATGAGTGAGATAGAAATCCCTTATGTCGCGCTCCACTTTTTCCTGCTGCAGTTTTGCTTTGCGTTCGGCTTCTTCTTTCTCTTTTTGGGCTTTTTCTTGGCGTGCTTTTTCTTCCTTTGCTTTCCGTTCTGCTTCGGCTTTTTGTTCGGCGGCGATCTTGGTGAGATAGTCTCGACATTGGATTGCCCAGCCAGTGTTGTAGTAGAGGTCATTGGGGGCTTCGGCTCGACAGTCTTTCAAAGCAGATTCGAAGGCTCGTTGGGCAGCATGTATCTCGCCAAGCAGTGCGTATAACATCAATCCTATCCTCATTCGCGCGAAACCACCCAATCCACTTTCCCGAATTCCTCTGACTGCTTGTGCGTATACTTTAACAGTATGATCGAAGTCGTAGGGAGGGTGTAGATGTGCTTCTCCTGGCCACCACATTTCGTATTCCTCGTTGGCCTGGCAGAGAATTCTGTAGCCGTTGACGAACTCCATCCATCGGTATAAGATGTGGGTTCCATGTTTCTCGAATAACGTTTGCTCCGTACCAGGAGTTGGTGCCGGAGATCTCGCGAACGCTCCGTACAGATCGAGAGGGAGGATTGCCAAAAAGTACGACTGATGTTGATGAGATTTCCAATCGAATGGCTCCGTGACCTCAAAAGTACCCAATATATCCCAACTCGAGTACTTCTCCACGTTCTTCAACACTCTCTCGAAAACTTCGTTGTATATCTCTCTCAATACCTCCATATGCGCCTTGAACTTCATCGCTCCGAAAACGTTCCCACAGAACTCGGCAATGCATTCTGACGGAAGCACGCCCTCATCGAAAAACCGACGAATCTGATTGAAATGATGTTTACTCCCTCCATATGACCAATATCTCGCTGTAATACAAGGGATATTAACACACACTCGCGTAAACTTCAGGATAATCTCCTGCGGAATCTCCTTCCTCATTTGACCCATTCGTTCTCTGAGAATAGTCAAGACACCTTCCTGGAGTTCATAAAATGCCTGGTGCAAGCTATCCATCTTTCCCCGAAGCGCAGCTCGTTCTTCGAGATCAGGGAATTGATGCGCCATATCTGTCGAGTCTCCCAAATACTCCTCCCATTGCTCAAGAAGATGGAATGCATCGCATACTTCGTCGGTGATAAGAGGGAGCCAACTCTCGATGCTGGCGTCATCGGAACTAGTGGAAAAGTGTTTTGAGAAGAGTTGGGCACGCGAGAGGCATGGTTCGATCTCGTCTAGAAGATCCAGAATGGCCACTAGACCTTTGCGTTCTAGGGTATTAGCTTGAGACGGGGGAAGCGGAACCTGGAGGTTGGGAGTCGTTTAATTCTTTCTTGAGGCGAGCTTTTTCTTCTGCTAACTGAGAAATATCCTCTTTCAGTTCGGCCTCTTCGGGATCATCGGGTTGTGTAGTTCCGTTAGTTTCGGCTTCAGTAGACGGATCAGTTGCGGGTGTTTGAGTTTCCTTTGGCGCACTAGTTGGTCTTTCGGGGCCTTGCTGGGTTGTATCCGCACATGAAGGGGCCGAACTGGGCTCGCTTTTTGGTCTTGTCACTGGAGTATCCTCTATCTTGGGAATTACTTCTACAAGTTAGCAGATACGAAAGAGGGAATACCCGGGGAAGTCTTGGTTCTAGCCCCCATGGACACATTCGCCATAATCGATACTACTAAGGGAGGCCCGACCTGAACGCCCACATCCCGCACTAGCTGATTAAAATAGAAATGTGTCTGACGTACCACAGCAACGGAAGGAGCCTTTTGCATACGTAGCCCCGTCGATGTGTTTAGGTTGGTTCGGGTTATAAAACGGAACGTGAGCCGCTGCCCTCCTGGTTCTTTGTTCTGGGAAATCCAAACCATATCCAGAATCGCAAGCGCCTGGCATACTCGTTCTCCCTAATGCACCGGGCGATGAGTTAGTCTTATGAAGGACTGTATTGTATGCAACTTTATACGTGTAGGAGCAGTGCGACTGCCGGTCAGCTGTTCCGGGTATTCATTCGCGATTAATTCGCGATTAATCTAGGTTGATGAAGAACCTATCTATGAGTTTTCTAGTTGGCTGATTCGGTGTGTTGCACCAAGTAATCTTGGCAAGATGAGGCTTTACTTGCCTACTGAAAACAGAGGTGCCAGCTTCTCTGACCTTTAAAACACGACGCCGTTGAAAATCGCAATCGCCTTATCGAGAATCTCCATCGCGCCAAAGAGCAGTTTTGACGCATTACGGGAGCCAATCATAAGGCCCGGGTGATATGCCCGTCCCTGAACGCCATCAGATCTCTGAGAACCTTCCAATAGATAAGTTTTGGTATATTATTACCCTACCTTCCGATTGACCATGAGCAATCCAAGAATACACTCCAATCCCATTGAATTACGAAATATTAAAAGTTCCCCTTTCAGAATATATCCTCGACATCAGGCCATTCAACTTCCTTCCCGTTAATTCGCTTCTGTCCAATTTCCTCTCGGACTTTCCAATATTCTCCGGTAAAGTCCCAGTATTCTTCTCCAGAAAGGATATTCTTATCCACCGCTTTCTTGAACCACCTAGGTTTTCCATGGATACTTTCTCCGTTCCTTTGTCGTTCATTTCTCCTTGCGCGCTGTTTCTCTTCAAGTCGGTTCTTCTCCTCTGCGGCAAAATCGTACTGACCTTCCTCCATGGCTCGTTGATCTGGACGTAATCGAGTGTCTGTTGGTGGCAGGTACTTGTTCAGCGTGGGGTTGAGGGCATTCAAGGTGATCGCGAAGGCGGTTAAATTGAAGGGGGCTTCGGGACGAGGATTGGCTTGCCAGATGATGTAGGGTGGCGACGAGGGTCGATCTGGGTTTTCGCCATCATTGACTTTGCGTGCGAATAGCTTATCGTTCCAAAATCCGGCAATAGAGATTCGTACGCGACCAAACTTGTCTGTCACGTTTCCTTTGACTTCATAGGCGCCTTTTGATGTCCATCCTCGTTGAGTGAAATTAAGCAGTGCGATGTCTCCAGTTGTGTGACACTTGACTTCCATGGGACCATAACTAAAAAATTAGCCAGCCAGGAGAAGGTAGCACTTGTCTACAAGAGGAGACCCCTTAAGAATACCGACAACAGCCTGATTCACTTTCTTCCAAGTATAGATCTCCTCCGGTGCATCTATCGGACGTAACCTGAGGTACCACATCCCGAGATGATTAACGTCGAACGAGGTGCCTGTGAATTTCGTTTTAACATTTTGTTCGCCCTAAGATTAGTGGGATCATTTTCGAGACATACCCAATAATCCCAGTGTGGAGAATCTGCGAAGACAGCAGCGATAGGAGGATGGTGGCTGACTTGTTCTGTGACAAATCGATAATTCTTGTCAGGTCGTACATATTCATAGGTCTCGTGCTACAAGTCAAAAAGGAATGGCTGAGTGGTTACCAAAAGTGGATTGAAAGGCTTGGCGACACGATTGACGGTAGAGGCATACTCACTGGCGGCAAACGCGGCAACATAAGCTGCCCTTTCGGCGGAATCCTTCTTCGTGACAGCAATATTCAGGAGATCCACATATTCCATATCCTCACAACCACGTTGGAGAAGGCTTGTACATTCGTTAAAACTTACCGGTAAAGTCTATATTAGCGGGGGTACAGATATCACGCACCATTTTGGTCATATCTTTGCCGACCATACTTTTCAGGATCCCCCAAAGAGAAATCTTGGGCCGGTTATCCTTGTCCAATTTCTCAAATTTCGTGCGGACAGGTCCTTCGTAGCCATGTATAGATAGCTGAAGCTCCTGTTCCTTTGTACTAACCTCCTTCTTGGAGGGGGGAGGGCTAACAATAACCGGGACGGATGGTTCTTCAGCCAGAGTTGCAACTTCCGATGAAATGGCATCGAAGAATTCATCTTCATCTTCTGAAGCGGATATGACAGCGGCCAAAGCTTCAGGAGGGGCGATATCTTCTGGGTTTTGCAATGTTGGGCGGTCCTTTTCAGAAATACTGAGTCGTCGAATATACTCTGCTCCCTTATCTGGTTGCTGAACCGCGATTGACATCGCTCTCAAAGCCCGTTTGGTCAGTCTTCGCTGTTCGATAGCATTGTTCATGGCTTCTTCCATATGTTCCTGCTCCTCTGCCAATGTTTCCATATTCTCCTCCCAAAGTCGTCTTAGCTCCTTCTCCCGTTCAAGTTGTGTGCGCCAGTAAGTATCTCGAGTTTGACTCATACGGACCAGCTCATCTAAAGTACCATGGAGGGAACTCGCTGTTTTCTTGATAATTATCACCGGGTCCTCAATAGCGGGAGTTTCCACGCCACTTTCCGTTCGCAGTCGTTGATCCCCTTGTGAAAGTGAACCAAGCAACTTCTCAAGGATTTCAAGTTGGACTTGGGCTGAGTGGGCGGTAACTTCGAAGTCGCCTTTATGAGGTTCCTCGCCCTCGTCAGCAGGGTATTCGTCCGAATCATCTTCCGTGTTGATTGATGCAGCGCTGCTGTTTGTCATATTGGAGATCTTAGGACGAAGATCCAAGGAATTTGTTGATCGAACTCCAACAGCCGGGCGAATGTCTGAAGTCGACGTTGTACGCGAATGCATAGGGCCGCCAACATCCTCTCCGCCGATACTGACGGAATCGGCGGTAGCAGCTTGAATGGCTTGAGTGAGGGCAAAGATCCACCGATTTGCTTCAACCGGGTGATTTGCTCGCAGGTGGTATCGCACCGTGCCCCCTCTACCGCCACTGACAATTTCGAATTTCTGCTTGTCCGAGTTGTCCAATTTTAATTTCGCGTGCTTCATGTTCAACGATCCGCGACATGCGCTCTCGGTATCATCTACACTTAGTTATATCAAACTTGCACGAACCTGGGTGTTTGTAATAGGATAGAGTCGTATTGTCCAGGACGAACCAACGTAGTTTGCTTCCCTTGGCATAATTTGTCCACTTCTTGAGATATCCTTTCTGCGAGATCCGTTCGCCCGGGACAACGGTTGTGTTGCTTGGCTTAGCAGGCTGAGTGGCCCTCAGCATATTCCTTATTTCATGATCCTTGGTGACCTCATACGGAAGTTTGCTCTTTCTGTCTCGACGGATTGGGTCGGCTCCATGAGCCAAAAGGATCTCAACCAATCTCTTATCGCCTCGACGGGCTGCATCGTGAAGAATGGTTGAACCAGTTTCGATATCAAGCCTGTTCATGTGAAGTAAAGCCTTGGCGCGCTCCCGTCTCAGGATGTTCTCTAATTTGGTGTAGTCCTTTTGATTGATTGCCTCCTTCACCATCGCGGATGTCTCGACAGCATACTTTTCACGATTGACTACTATTAGAGACCCTGATTCGTGGAATTTACCTTGCATATTCAAAGCTAGGTCTGGAGACTTCGCTATCTCGAATGCCTACTGGTTAATGGGATTGATAGTAATTGTCACCTGTTTGCCCTCGTGGTTTGTCAAAGAGTCGTCTAAGTCTGGCTGTTGCAAAAGAAGATCCACAACATCATCTCGACCTTGTATAGCCGCCAGATGTAAAGCTGTATTTCCCTGCCTATTCCTTGCTGATAGATCGACTTTCTTGGTGGAAATGACATAGTCGACCATCGCAAGGGAGGCACATTGAACAGCTAAGTGTAGGGGTGTTGCAAGGTCAACTGAAGTCGATTGTCTGCCTTTTTCCGAGGAAGGTCGTTTTGGAGTTGCCGAGTATGATTTAAGGGCTTCATCGACACCAGATTTATCGTTTGCACGGAGAGCTGAGATTAGCGCTTGGAACAATAGGAAGTAGGAATCGCGTTACCTTCGAGTAATTTATATGTTTTAATTGATTCCTCGACCCCGGCTGTTCAATATTAGCACCTTCATCGTGGAGCAAAGAATGCGTACCTCTTTTTGACAATTCACGTGTTGTCGATGTAACTGAGGCTGCTGAAGTAACTCTGTGCAGACTAACACAAGTGAACACGATTCAACCCGAAGGGAGGGCGTATTTTGGGACAATCATACCTGTTTTCTTTCAAGATCGAATCCGCCATCCTCGTCGACCGTCTGCCGACGAAATCGCCTGTTTGGTAGTGAAGCTCCTTCGGTAAATCTGTCTTTTTGGAATGACGTGAATTGAGTGGTTGTGGCTTTCTTAAGAAGGTTACGGGGTGCCTCAATAACAGACAGTCGTGCGGGTTAGGTTTATCTCTTGACGGAGATCGGTGTCATTAAAATCGGCGTGATTTCAGGACTTTCTTCTGTGCGCCGGGAATAGCATTGCCTCGACTTGGCACAGCATAGCGCGATGAAAGCAGCATTCCAACGATAGACATCTGCTTATTTACCGACACGATTCAGATGGCATCTTCCGACACAACACTTCCCCAGATTCTGGTCCTGATCTCGGGAACAGGGACAAATCTTCAGGCTCTCATCGATGCAACAAATTCCTCTCCTCCACGGATCAATGCCACAATATCCCATGTGATAGCCAATCTCGGACAGAAAGCGAAGCCGGGCCTCGAACGGGCAAAGAAAGTCGGAATACCGACAACCGTCCAAACACTCAAATCCTACAAAGATCAAGTCCCCCAAAGATATCCCGACGATACAGCAGCTCGACAGGCGTATGATGCTGACCTGGCTCAGTATATACTGACGGATATTGAGCGACCGTCGCTTATTGTCTGTGCAGGATGGATGCATATCCTTGCGCCGGCGTTTCTCACCCCCATCAAAGCAGCTGGCATACCAATTATCAATCTCCACCCTGCTCTTCCAGGAGCATTCAACGGCGCACACGCAATTGAGAGAGCATGGAAGGCATTTCAAGCGGGAGAAATCACTAAAACGGGCGTCATGATCCACTATGTCATTGAAGAAGTCGACCAAGGAGAGCCCATCGTCATCAAGGAAATTGAGCCTCAGCAAGGGGAATCACTAGACTCCCTGGAGACGAGAATCCACCAAATCGAACACCAAGCAATTGTAGAAGGCACAAACATAGCCTTGAACGCACTAAAACGGCAATAACAAGGGGCTCTTGGGATTGAGGAGACTGAGTTGGTATTGTACATAGCTAGTCATAGACACCACACGAAAAACAGTATCTAAATAATCCCGCCGAGGGACATCAAACATATCCACCCTCATCCCCGTCTCAGGCATCCAGCTGAAGCGATTGAGGTTTATAGCTGGCTCTGCATAGTGTTTAGAGAACGTAAAACTGTGTCTCCTTAGTATCACACAATTGTTCACTTCACCGTTTAAGCATTGCATGGATGATCCATTATGCCTTCCTAATTCCACCAAACCACTCTAATCGCCTCTATGAATGCTACTAGTACATAACTCCGGGTATAAATACGCCGACTACTACTTTTGTCGTTGTGGTTTCCACTTGTAGATAGGTATCTGTTCATCATCACTGTCTTCGTCTTTCCGGCGAATCTTGCGCGCACTTCCCTTCCCCATGAGCTGGACCTGTAACGTGGCCTGTCTCTCCAACTTGGCCAACTCTGCATCTCTAGCTATCCGTGCCTGCAATTCCTTTGACTCCCTCGACTTCCCACCCTGTCCAAATTTCACCGTCCCTTCTTTTTGTCGCTGCAATTCCCGTAATCGTTCAGCTGCTATTAACAACCAGTGACTTTTGAAGTATACCTTCTTCAGGATCCTCAGCAAATAGAATCTTGGTCCCTTTCTTGCCAGACACACTCGGCACCACACTCCTCAATCTGTCAATATTCCTCTTTTCTATATTCCGCATCGTCCGTAGATACGTCGCATCCTGCATTTTCAAAGGCTTGATATCCTTTACACCCAACGACTTACTCCCCGGCCTATCCGCAATAGCAACCCCCTTCTCAGTCCGTTCGTTGGTCATAGAGAAGTAAAATTCATCGGGATTCCGCTCAGATGCTTTCTCAGAGAGCCGTTTCAAGGTCTGTTGCTTGCGTTTGTAGTCTTGTGAGCGCAGGATGTAATCTTTTCTTTTCTCGAGGAGACCGCGCTTTGTGCGGTCGTGGGGTTGCGAACGCTCTTTATGCGAGCGACGCGGTATTGCATTGCGCATGGACGACATGATGGCGACGGCGAGAGTCTGGGGTCTGCGCTCTGCAGGTGGCAGGGGAAACGGTGAACCTGTTGTGTTAGTGTGCCTGCAAAACCTTCGCTGCGATCGGCCGCAATCCGGATGGAAGGGTGTCCGACAGAGTCCAGCCTCTCTCGCTCGCTCGCCTCAAACACGTAGGCGTAAAACAAGCGGCCGAAAATCCCCCCTTGACGCCCACCAGCAAAAAATACTTGTTTGAATCACTACCAGACATGGCTCAGAAGGCAATAGCCGAAGGCGCTCCACCTCCAGGACCAGAGTGTCTTGCTCTTGCAAAGTTTCTGCGGCACAACAGCGCTCTGAAGAATCGAACAGGAGTCATCAATGGAAAACGTGTCGAGTTCTTCAAAGGTACTTGTTTCAGCACTCTCATCTGATCGTGACAGGCAAACGAGCAATGGATTTGCTCTTATCAGATACGTATAAGAAAAAGGCCCAGAAAAACGCTCAACTACCGAAGATTACCTCTCGCGATGAAGCTGTCGCCGCGTTCCGATTACTACAAGCTTCCCTCCTTGCCCTTCGCGTAGAAAAAGTGTCGGCACATCACGGCCACGATCACGAACACACTGACCCGCCAAAAAAGAAAGGCGACAAAGACAAGAAGAAGAAGAAAAAGAAGTCATCCTCATCCAAACCGAAACCAGCTCAGAATCTACAAATCCAACGTGATCAGGCGTCATTTGCAGATACCGATTACTTTGCATGGTTCTACGAGACCACTCAACTTCAAACTATCCTCGGAGGAATTGGTATTATTGTGGCTATATTTGGTGCAATTCTGTTCCCACTATGGCCTCCGATTCTTCGAACGGGAGTTTGGTATTGCTCAATCGCTCTTCTTGGTCTCATTGCCGCAATTATCGTCATTGCAATCGTTCGACTCATCTTATTCGTCATTACCATGTTTGCTGTACCGCCTGGGATATGGTTGTTTCCAAATTTGTTTGAGGATGTTGGATTCTTTGAGAGCTTCGTGCCGTTCTGGGCTTGGCAGAAACAGCCAAAATCGAAGAAAAAGAAGGCAGCCAAAGATGGAGATGAGAAAACAGGGATTATACCGAAACCTCCCCCGAATGTGGCAGCTGAAATGGAAAAACGCTTGAACACAACCGTGGAGGATGCATCGGACGAGGAGTAGCATCAAATATAGTGGCCTTGCAACAACTGGCATGTAAACATATTATCATATTATTCTGTCAGACCCGAACCTATTGACACCTTACGCCGAACCATTCATTGGCACCACAACTGCTTCCTCCGTTTGCACAAAAGGTTTCTCTTTCGTTACAAGTTCCACCCACTCTGCGTTCACTGCAATGTTCTGACCCAAACATAAAGATTTGATTAGTTTGACTTGTCGTTTCTCGTGTAATGTTCGTCTTAAAGCAGATACAAGGAACTTCTGTAAAACTTTTATTGACCATTCTTCCGGGATGACATCCAGTACCTTCAAGTTAGCCAGTTCTCAGGTAGGATACAACCATCTTGATATCAAAGAATCGACCCCACCGGTCCAGTAGGTTAACGGTTTGGGTGACACGGTCTTCCGGATTTTCCAGTCTGAGATACTCTGCTAGTAATCGTGGAAACAGGTCCCATTGTAATGCAGCTTGGGTACCCTTCGTCGTCCGAGGCTCCACAAAAGTACCTCCACTGTAACAATACGTCTCGGCACCTTGGAAATCTTTGAGATCGTGAGCAAGTAATTTAATGGCTTCCTCGTGTCGAAACAGCTACTTCGTTAGAAGTTCCTGAAGATCTACTTACCCGCCCATAAAGAATTACCAGCTCTGCCAGCAGCAAATCTTTGCGAGTTTCTATTCGTTCGATAGCCTTGAGGGCGTCATAATTCAATCCACTTTGTAACAGATCTACGAGCTTCAATCGAAGTTTCCAGAACGCAGTTGCCTCCGCCGATTCATCAGTGGCTGGGGTACGACGAAGTATGAATTCGGTATATGCTGGCTTCGGCTCGGGCTGACTTCGAAAAGAAGAGATAGAGGCCTCGACAGATTGGCGGATTGCAGGGTCATCGAGGGCCGAAAGAATATCATTGACATAGAGCAGTAAGAGTTCCTGGTGGAGAATCGTTCGCTACATTCAGCAAGACCCTTCTCCAATCGCTTACGGAGTCGTTTCGTTGAAAGATCAGGTACTCCAGATACAATTTGAGACCCGCCGCGCTCTCCCTTTGTAGAGTAGCAATCACTTCCTCTGGATCCAGAGCTCTGTTTCTCCTTTTTGCATCACTAGCCAGAACCTGATGTCAAATCCAACCTCAGAGGATCGAACCTGCACTCCAGCTTCAGGATTACGCTGCGTAAGCCACAATCCATACTTGAGCACCAAATCCGCGTCGCGACATTTAATCAAATAATCCCGCATCCGCTCATCTCCCTTACGAAATTCATCATCAGGCCATGTCCCATCAATCATGTTTGCCCATGTCGCAAGAACATTTTCCACCATCCCGCGACTCTGATATAGCCTGCTCAAGACGTAATAGCGTTTCTTGTCCTTCAAGGCGTTCTCGGCTGCTTCAAAACAATCGACGCCGCTGTCGATGATATCGTATAGCATCTGTCGTCCTTCCTCTTTGGGCAACTCTAAGACTAGTTGCAGTAGAACCAAATCGACCCACTCGAATATTTTCTTTCCGTCCTCGCCAATACTTGGGTACCCCTTCATTTCTCGATATTGGAATAAGTATTTACGAAGGACTTCGCGGGAGTTTTGTAGTAATACTTTTTTCAGTTCTAATGTTGCTTCCGCGTCAGCTGAGGAAGGTCTTATGAAAGGATCGTAGTTCCTCGAGAGCTTATTGACCACTATAATGTCAGCGTCGCCTGCATGGCAAGAAGCTAACCTACACTTTCTACCGTTGCGAGGCTCGTGATGATATCTCTGACTCCAGAGTACAAATAAATTGAGGAAACGTCAACATTGTTGAATGGCGGGAACAGACGAATGATTAAACGGGGATCGGTGTGGGCTTTCTCGAGAAGAGCCAAAGAATCCTCGAATAATGTCTCGCGGAACATCACAAAACCCGCTTTCTGATTTATATACGCTATTTCGTGGAACTAGGGATTAGATGCATAGTTAAACTTATGTACCAAGCGTTCTGCGTCAGAGTGCATCTCGTCCATTTCCTGAGAAGCTTGACTCGACAGAGCCAGAGCTTCTTCCACTCTGTTGGCGTCGAGTAAAGCATCCGCTTGGAGATACCAAGGGGTAGGGAGTATGCAGCTTAGATTCGTGTTGGAGGAGATATATATTCGACTTGATGCCATAGCTAGACGCCGGGCCACTTGAACTTCTTCATCTGTTCGCCTTGGCGACAGCTCCTTTTGAGACTCGAAGGGGACCATGAGTAGTTTCTGAGCGTCTGGCTCAAGACAGAACTTTGATCCATCAGGAACTCGAGTAATCGTTGCGTTCCCATTGATCAAAGGCGAACTGATAATCTGCACAACTTGTTGTGATTCAACCGAATGAATCTCGACACTAAAATCCTGCATCATCGCGAACACATAAGGATAATTGGTAGCTAAAGATTAGAACATGCAAACCATGAATTTACTAAGTGCCCGAGGATATGTGGAAAACATCAAAGTCCCTCTTACGGGATCACCCTCCAAATTGACAAACATTCCAATGGCGGGATCCTTAAGCGTTGTTCCCGTCGTAACAAGGAAATCCTCCTCTCCCACACTGACCATCAAAGGCGGCAAAGTCGGCCCCTGGGCCTCATTTTCATCGTCTTCGAAAGCAGCATTCTGACTTATTGGAAAGAGAGGTATTCGTTCGCCCCTTTCCAAATCCATGAGGTCGTATCGTTCTGCATTCGCTACACAGGCAATTGCACCGCGTTGACAGACTACAAGGGCATTCGGGTAGTCGAAACCAGTTATCTTTTTCGCTTCTCTCTCGACTTTTATACGGAGGATAGAGGTTCGAGTGAGGACCGTGACAAGAACGCCGCCTGAGTCTTCGACAGTGCCTTCGCGATGAAGGTCTTCACAGAAGTTATTGGCATCACGAATCCGTAGTTTTGAGGCAGGCGTGAATTCCGGTAAGGTATAGAACTTCAGCTCGGAGTCTACATTAGATATAAATGGCATAGCGGCATACTGCATAGTACAATGGCTCGGTATATCTGTGGTAGTAGTAGGATTGATGTGACAGGGGCTCGTTTGGCAACTTGTTGACGAGACGCAATGATATACCCAGGCGCAATCTACATCATTACCACCTCACAAAAGCATCGGTACGTTTTCAGTAGCACCCTGTCTGTCCAAAAAGAAGTGTAGGATCTCTCCCTCCGACGTCCCTGCATACACATTGTCTTCTAAGGCACATCAGAGCTGCCAAGATGAATGCCTTACCCCAAGCGGAAGCACATGTTATCGACACATTAGGATTGCCGGTCTGACTTACGGGAGCATCCCTCTGCAGCACCTGAAGCGTGAATTGGTCCTTAGACCCCATGCATTTGTGACTAGCGTCTCCGGTCCTCCAAACGTGTCCGCGACGAGCCAAGGTCAGCCGCTCGCGATTTCCGTGCGGAATTCAGAAAGTAGGGCGAAAGCCCCACCACAAACTACAGTCTGTACAGATTTGCGACAGTTTCAAGATCCTATGCATAATGTGAATGATTTAAGTATTGATGGACTACATAGCACAGTCCTTTGATATCTTATGCAACACACCAAACATTTCCTAAATACGCCGAAATCCAAGCAAAAAAGCCCCCTCCCTATGAATTCCCAAGCTTGACATCCTGAACTGCTCCCCTCGCCTGCTCTGCAACCCATCCTAGATGCTGCTCATGCTACCATTAGCAGCGCCTTCGTTGGTGTTTTACCTCTGCAGTAGCCAGCCAATACAGAACAAAGATCACAAGCAAATGCAATCCAACGCAATATACAAAGAAAGCATTTCTTGAATACCGATTCGCTAGTACCGCCCTGGTTAAACTATATACAATCTTTTCCAGAGGATTTAGACTTCGATACACTCTCGCCGATTCCTACTATCAGATTTGCAGTTCAGGAACATACCTTCCCACGGAATACTTCAAACGGTGTCATGGATTCTTCATAGGCACTACGATATCGTTCCATACCCACCTGAGATCCCGGTCTCGCACTCCCAGTGGCACCTTGTCCTTCCTCGAGGGAACTCATATCCCCATTTGTAGTGCTTTTAGCAAATTGCTGCAAATACCTAACTTTCTCATACAATCCCAAATTATCCTTGTGTAAAGTCTGTATTTCTCCCCTCAAATCAGAGATGACAGTCAACTGTTTCCTGAGATCTTCTTCCAATTCAGAATTTCGTGCTCGGAATCGATCTCGCTGCTGGGTTATGATAGGCAGGATACTGGTTTCGGGAGTTGCAGTCTTGGGGAAGAGCTCTTCTCTCGAGCCGATGATGGAGCTAGTGGGAGACGCAGGCCGATTTGTAGGCGCGCGCATTGTATAGCGGGTTGAGGCGCCGCCAAAGACGCTGCCGGCGTACGCTGTTGCGTGGTCGTTCATTCGGAGTAGATCTTCTTCGAGTTTAGCGTTGAGGGTTCTTTGGGTCTCGAGTTCGTTGAGAGTGCTGTTTAGGGAAGATTGGAGTTCCCCCAGACGGTTTTCGAGGTCTGAGTGTGCGACGCGGAGGATTGTGAGATCGTTTGAAAGCTTCTTGTTGCGTGTCACCAGGAGGGTTTCCAGCGACGAGCTGCCTCCTGTTGGAGGGGGAGTATCTTCTCTATCAGAATCATCATCGTCAGCAATCGAAAATTCAATATGCTACAATCAGCGACGTCAAGGCAAGTATCCACCTTGAGAATTTCCAATTCACGTTTCATCTCGTCATAATCATCCAGTGATCGTAATTTCATCTTCAGCGCATCAGCCTCCTCCTGTCGTCGGGCAAGGTCTTTCTCCATGGTCTTAATCTTTCTCTCAAATCCTTCCTTTTCCATCTTGTGTTCTTCTTGAATATGTTCCAGTTTCTGAGCAAGAGAATCATATTCCAGTTCCAAATTTCGGCAATTCATCTCCAATTTATTCGCACGATCTTCAGCACCGGTCCCCTTGCCGCTTTGCAGTGCAGCTATCTCGGCTCTCAACTCGCCGTTCCGTCTCTCGACCTCTGCAATCCTCAAATTACTTCTCTCCAAATCCGCAACGACGATGTCCATTTCCGCCAATCTTCCCACAACTCCCTCATCTACTATTAGCTCATACACATGAAGCAAAATACCGAACTTCTGATCCTGGGCATTCATCCTCTGCGACGTGACCTCCTGCGAAACTTTCAATTCCTTCACCATTTCCCTTGAATCCGTGATTTGACGTTGATACTCATGTTCCTTGTCCGCCCAGTTCCGTTCCTTCTCATCAATCAAAGCCATCATTTCCGTCTCCTTTTGCATCACTCTTTCTCTAATCAATTCCTCGGTTTGCACTTCCTTCTGCCGGAGTTGTTGTCTTAATTGATTGACATCGCCCATTTTCTCCAGTTGCGTACGTAGGCGGACATTTTCTTCGGCTAGTCGGGTGGATTCAGCGGAATTGACTAGTTCTGCGACGGTGGCTTCGAGAATGGGGTACGGATCCGGCGCCTCGGCGAGGAGCTTGTAAATGGATAAGAAGGCTGTCTCGGCTGTCTTACTTCGATTTGTCAACGCATCAATCATTCCCTGGTACGCTACTCTTTAGCCCGGACTCTCTCGGCGACGAACCTTTGAGCAACGACATGACCTGCACTAATTTTTCATCATCAGGAAGTTTACGAAACAGCTTTGTTTTGGTAGATAGTTCTTTCCGTTCAACGAGGAAGTCCTTCTGCGACTCAATGATTTCCATGCCTTGTTTATCGAGTTGCGTTTGTAGCGTTGACAGATCTATGTCTCGCCATTTCGATAGCGCCTTCTGAAATGCGTTCTCGGAGACGTCGGCGAAGTCTTCTTCGTCAAGCGGAATCATCGTGGCTGATGAGACTCGAGGTGGCAGGGCGCGACACAGATGGTGATCCGTGGATTGGTGGATAACAGGTGTTTTGCAGCGAGCAATCAACATATGGCGATCCGCGCGCGTTCGGGACGATCAATTAATTGTACCCCTGAAGCTCCATATATATATATACTTTATATCAAGAAGAATGTCTACATGAATAAGAATCCTAAGGAATGACTCTTCCGGCGCGAGTAGCTTGAGCAGCTAGAGACATAGCAGTCTATGCATTAGCGTAACCAATTGATTCAGATACATTATTGAGATAGCGGCCGTAAATCTGAACCATATTAGCAACGAAACACAAGGAAACATACCTGTTCATAGTACTGTTCCTCAGATCTTGTATTCTCAACACTCTCCCTAGTCTTTACAGCCTCAACCCACTCATGAAATCTACTCCAAACCCCTCCATCAGGTCCCGGCAACTTCCAATCCCGATGTTTCTCCAGGATATTAAACCTATTTTAGTCCCCTAAGACACAAAAGAGGCCGAGTTGGATAATTAGCATACCTCAGGACCCAAGGCACAAGTTCGATATCAACAAATCCGAAAGTCTTTCCCCCGTAGAAAGGACCGTCATTCTTGGGTAGATGTTGTGCGAATTCTTTGAGTGCAGCGGTGAATTCTTCCTTTGCTGAAGTTTGTTTGTCGGGTTCTTGGGCTTGCATGGCGCGAAAATAGGCTGGGATGATTTTCTTGTTGATGACGTCGATTACGATTTTTCCTTTGGCTCGCTCGTAGGGATCTTTAGGGACGAGGTCTAGACCATACTGGTCGCTGAGGTATTCCACAATGATGGAACTCTCGTACAATATCTTGCCATCGTCCACTAAGCTCTAACTTTAAGCCGATGCATAAACGCAGTAGATACCGGAACAAGACCCTTGGGGTTGATTGCCAGATATGATGGCTATCATCAGGAACAAAGCGAAGCGTATGATACCTCCTTCTTGTATGGATTGACCTCCTTGTATTGATATGGCAACTTCCCTTCCTCAAGCGCAATCCAGGCTCTCTGAACAAAAGGACAAAACCACCTACATCAATACCTCCGCTTCTTTGTCATCGATACCCAGAATAGAACTCTAATTGTTGAGGAGCTCTATGCTCATGTACAATTTTGGCAGCCTTCCCCGTCGCAACGGGATGAATAGTCTCTAATTATCAGACATTAGTCAGACGAGAAGGTAAACCATCAGGCAAACTTGGCATATTCAAAGTAAGATGCTAGGCGGGGATCTGAGGCGTTGAACAGAGGGGAATGGGATCCACGGAGGAACAGTTTGGTTGCTTAGTAAACGGAATATGATGGCGTCAACGTCACGGGCGGCGGATGCGCCGCCGATCGGTTTGTGGAGACGAACGCCACGGGCGAGAACCCCGGAGCCGATGTTGGTCCTACAGAAGTAATCGTTGGTGTGACAATTCGCCTTCTACAGACCTTGAGTATCGCTCTTGCATTTGTTTCTATAGTCTCCGATTCTTCTAGAGGAGTAGAAGACAGTTAGAACGGAAGACTCTCTAGATCTCACCCTCTGCTAATACGCTTAACGAAAGTCGAGCGAATTACCCACACGGACTCGCGTGGCGCCGGGCGGTCCCTTGGCGACACGCGTCCGGGATATTCACCGCTAGCCATCATGCCTCCCACGAAAGAAGGCCTCGAAGCGGAACTAAAAGACCTCGAACTTAGTCTGTCAACTCTCCAATCCCAAAGAAAAGATATAGAAAGTCAACTCAAGTCCATATCCTTACCGTCGACTTTCTGATGTTAGTGCGACGGATCCTGCGGCAGCAGTGCGGAAACATATCAAGCTGTTGCATGAGTACAATGAGATCCGGGATGTGGCCTTGAGTTTCTCGGGAAAGATCGCTGAGAAAGAGAGGTGTCGCACGATTGATGTGTTGAGAGAGTATGACATGGAAGAGAGTGATTAATGGAATATCATCGCGCAAAATTTGAGAAAAAGAGTTTGGTGGACATTGTTCATTGGGATTTCACGAAGTAAATATGTTGATTCCGTCAACTTCTATCTAATGACCGGGGATATTAGGGGATATATACCGAAGGCTCCCCCACTAAGAATACGGCGAGCTTGGATCTTATACATTTCACAAAAGCTCATATTGACCGATGCGGAACCGCTATTTAGTTCAATGAACTCGTTTATACAAATTTTCCCTTAAAATACCAAGATATCACAAACTAATCCGAGACATAACTACTTTTATAAACTCTCCCTATCCCCCAGGCGCCATATATCTACTACTCAAACAGCATTCGGCCCATGCGTTGCACTCCCCTGTCCCAATGCTTTCTCCTTCTCAGCAATGGTAGCCGCGGCGCTCGAATTTCTCCTCAAAGCCAGAGACCCTTCAGGTATTTCTACTCCTTTATGGCTATGCACAGCGACTGCAATACTACTTTGTCCAGATGTCGCGTACAACAAATCCAACTCTTCGAGGGATTTCCCCGCTGTTTCTGGGTAGAAAAAGTAGATGATGGGGACGAAACAGGCGTTGAAAACCATAAATATGAGATAGAATCTCCATCCAAGGTTTTGAATTCCAATTGGAGTGATTTCGACGATTGTAAAGTTCCAGATCCAGTTGGCTGTCGTGGCGAGAGCTGCACCTTTGGCTCGGAAACGCAATTCGTTGATCTCAGTGGGATATAGCCATGGAATAGCGACCCAGCCGAATCCGGAGTATGTGGCAATATATACAAAGATAAAAATGATGGCGGCTGTACTGGCTCCCTTTCCGCCGACACGAAGGAGAATAGCGATCAACATCATGGAGATTGATTGACCTGCTGCTCCGAGCATGAGAGGCTTCCGACGACCGACGCTATCGATGTAAATGATGGGAAGGAAGGTAAAAACGAGGAAACAGATGCCGGTACATCCACTGACGATCAATGCAAGTGAGTGCTCCAGGCCCATCGTTTGTTCGAGAAGGATAGGAACGTAAAATATAACTGCGTTGATACCGGTGAGTTGTTGCATCATTTGGATTCCATATCCCAATGCAAGACGAAGCAGTGTCTTCTGTTGTCCGTTACGGAACATGTCTCTGTATGTAGTAGATGACTCCGCCGCAATGATCTCTTCGATGTCCTGTCGAAGTTCGATGATATGAGGTGCGTCAGTTGGTGTATCTTTGCTATCGAGCATTGCGAGAACTACCTGGGCTTCATCACCCCGACCTTTGAGGAGAAGCCACCGGGGAGATTCGGGGAGTTTGAGGAGACATGTTAAGGTAATGAGGGCGAAAAATGCTTGGATGACAATTGGTGTACGAAATTGAATTCCTGCATTATGGTGGGTCGAAGTTCCGTAGGTGATCCAGTACGCGATGACGATACCAATGGTGATAAACCATCCCTCAAGTGAAACAAGACGACCTCGTGATTTGGCTGATGAAGTCTCTGCTTGATACATCGGAACACAAGACGTATTGATACCATTTCCCAAACCTGTGACAATTCGCCCGACAATAAGATGAGCGACAGTATAAGCCGAAGCCTGCAAAACCGTTCCAACTAGCATAATCACAAGTCTAAAAAGTAAGCAGAAATTTTCACCTAGATGTACCCCAAGATAATTGAACGCTTGCGACCAAGCCTATCGCCAATGAAGAAGGTCGCGCACGCTCCAAAGAAACAGCCAACCTCATAAATGGCCACAATGGTGCCGAGAAGTTTGGCATTTGGATTGTTGAAGACGTCAACGAAAGCCGGGCCGGAAATCAGTCCAGCGAGAACCCCCTCTACAGATGAGCATGAACAAGACGGAGAACATACGATCATAGCCAAACAACAAGAAGGCAGAAGCTGTTGCCACCGAGATGAGAATTTGGAGGGCCTGGCCCCGAGCATCGAACCAAGCTACAGTGTCCTTCATTTTCGCCACTGATTGAGATGAGGTGATTGATTTTCCGGGGGTCCCGAGCCTGAATACTTATACTTATACTTTGAGAGCATCCCTACGCCCGACGGAGATTGGAGAAGCCGGGGACGCCTGGGGCTGCGTAGCACGAGAACACGGGATGATGGAATGAGGCCTGGCCGTGATGCTTGCCGAAGTGAGAGGTTGATGATCTCCGCTGCTATGAAGCGCCCATTTTGCAGCGTAGCACTCTGGGGAAGGCCTTAGGCAGGAGAGAGAGCCGGAAATTATTTGGCCGGAGTGATTGGCGCGGGAGGCAAAATCCGCGGGCCCGCCACACAAGCAACACCCAGGATTTGCACTCCGTCATCGGGGCTCCATTGCCGGTCCTCCGATGCTCGGGTGCCACAGCAGACCACGCGCTGCCACCCGGGCTCCGGGGCCTCGGAGGGCATCTCCGGGGATAGTCTGGAGTAGTCTGTCAACCCGCATGGAGCTAGCATTTATACAGCAACACTCCCCGGACCTGGGCAAACACACGTCTTGCTTCGAAAATGGCTCCTTCAATTGAATCAGCCCCTTCATCTGCGACGAATGGAACCAACGGCCATGCCAATGGAAACGGTCCTAGCAACGGTGCCTTCAGGGTCACTGTTCTGGGAATGAACTCCGGCACCTCGATGGACGGCATTGATTGTGCGCTCTGTCAATTCACCCAGGAGACTCCCACATCACCTCTCTACTTCAAGCTTCTTCATGTATGTCTTCCTTGTCTAATCATGCTGACTGATAGTACGCGGAAATTGAGATGCCACAGAAGATGAAGAAACGTGTATTGAAGATCATCCGTGAGGAAACAACCACCGCCAGCGAGATCAGCCAGGTGAACATGCTGCTCGGCGAGGTCTTCGGTGATGCCGTCCTTCAGTTCGTCAAAGATGCCAACATTGCCATGGAGGATATCGATGTCATCTCCACCCACGGCCAAACGATCTGGCTCCTCAGCTTGCCCCAGAACGGAGAGATCAAGTCTGCCCTCACCATGAGTGAGCCGACCGTGATTGCTGCCAAGACTGGCCGAACTGTTGTCCACGACTTCCGTATCCACGAACAAGCCTACGGCCGTCAAGGTGCGCCTCTCGTTGCCTTCCTCGATGCCCTCAGTCTCCACCACCCCACTAAACTACGTGCCTCTCAGAACATCGGCGGAATTGGCAACGTTTGCTTCATTCCCTGCGACGCCGACGGTGGTATTGACCAGGTCTACGATTTCGACACCGGTCCAGGAAACGTCTACATCGATGCCGCAATCCGATACTTCACCAACGGTGAGCGCGAGTACGACAGAAACGGTGAAATGGGTAAACGCGGAACCGTGCACCAAGAACTCGTTGACGATTACATCCGCAATTTCTGGTACTTCTCGCACGATATCCCCAAAACCACCGGCCGAGAGGTCTTCGGCGATGGACAAGCTGTTGAGCTCATTGAGAAATGGCTCAAGTTGGGTTTGACGCCAGAAGACTGCGTTGCCACGATCACTCGTATCACCGCTCAAGCAATCGTCGAACATTACCACCGTTACATGCCGAAAGACCGACATCTCGATGAGATTTTCATGTGCGGTGGAGGCGCAAAGAATCCTAACATCATTGATTTCCTGCAACAGTCTTTCCCCGATACCAGAATCTGCATGTTGGATGAATGCGGAATCCCCGCTGATGCAAAGGAGGCTATCTCCTTTGCATGGTTCGGAATGGAGGCAATGCTTGGTCGTGCTTGCTTGGTACCTCAACGTGTTGAAACTCGAGTCCCCATCTGCATTGGAAAGATTACCCCTGGAAAGAACTTCAGACAAGTCATGAGTCGGGGAATGAAGTGGAGCACCCAATGGGGAGAGGAGGACTTGCCTCCTGTTAGAGAGTTGATTATTGAACAGTAGTCAAGCACTGTATTATTAGTTTTGGGATTCAGGAGCATTTAGTAATAGAATGGGATCATAAATAGAACTCAAGACCTTTCTGGAGGGCCTATGCAACTTCAGCCTTCATGTTGCCCATCTAATTTTCGATCGGCTAACTTCCACCCTCTTCACTCAATCGGACCTCAGTTATATGAGCTTATTGTGAACCACTTCTTAGGAAAGGTATCCAACTAGATCGTTCGTACTCCTTCTAAGCAAAATTTCTTTCCGATACCATGTTGGGGGACCCCTCCAACGTCACGTTCTGCTAGGGTAACCATCTTGTGGGTAAGGGAATGGCATTGGGGCACTGGATCGGAAAGATCTCTTTCATTTGCAAGTATCTAGAGTTCGTGAGAAGATGCTTATCGACAGCGACGCACAAAAAGAGTGCCAATCCTTAACTTCCCGACTAATGGGGAGGTTGTTACATTTGAAACTGAATACTAGTAGCAAGTTATGAGGTATTAATCACAAGAGAAGAATTGAACACTGAAGTCGCGCGCCTTGGAACCTTATCCCTTGCCACGCGCATACTTCTCTTGCCGGTAGTGGATAGGAAAATAGATCAGTCAATATGGGCGCATATTTTTATCAATTAGTTTCCAAAAGGGGCTCATCTCTGAGAGCTACCAAGCAAAGGGTAGATGAATGCTGTTTGTGGAACACGGCTTTTGACATGTTCTCTTGGCGCCATCAAGATTCGTGCTGTGGGGAGTGACCACAAGAGTGCAGTAAAACGGCTCCACCCTGAGGAAGGGCGATAAAAAGGTGCCGGTAGTCATAGTTCGGTGTCCCCGCAAAGTTCATTTATCCCGTCTGCGGAGCCTTGTGACTAGATACTAGAATGCCGCTATTTACCCCTAAGGAGTAAGCTCTATATCCAAAGCGGAAGGCCGTTATATAGGTCCAAAGAAGCAGTTCCACAGGATACTATCACGCCATAAAAGCCGCCTTAAAATGGAAGAGCATTGGAGAGCCGCGGCCAATTTGTGAAACGCGGTCGATCCACGAGGTCAAGGCCCTCTCATTGGTGAACTTTAAATTATTGCGAAACTTTAAAGTGATGCGTCATTGGTCGAGAGATAGGGAAACAGGAGTCAGGGATGTTCTTTTCGAGCCTCATTTGCTTGGAAAGATGGACCGATAAGACAGCCAGCAGGGTCGGTCACTAGTTAATGGATAAACGACCTCTTTAAACGCATCGCGCAATAAACAATACCCACGTGGTTGTCTGTTTGTTGTTGCGGTTCGATGCAAAAGTTGTTGGGGCGCGATCGGCGCTGCAGAGAGATACTAAATTGATGCCGCCTTACATAACTGTTCCTAGAAGCTCGTCATTTTCACAGGAAAATGAGGCGAAGCTGGCTTTGCGAGGATGAAATGCGTTCGGAATACGTAACCCGGCCTTGTAAGCTTTTCATTTCGGAAGCCCATCCGCCAATCGACACTCGAGTGACGCGGCCTATCGTATATGATCGACGTTTCTATAAATGACAATCCCCAAACACATGCTTTAAGGTTGGGCCCTGCGGCTTCGCACTTCGCTTATGCTGGATTGTGGTCTCTTATCGAGCGGATCTGTGGGATGCTTATGGCGTAGAAGAGCGGAAGCTTACAAATTGGGTCACAAGGCTCAGCAGTCAGCAAAGGAATTGTCATTCACATGATGCAACTCTGTGCCTGATACCGTATTTACACTTCGCGCGCTTAAATTCCAGGTTTTCATTGTAATAGGCGGCACACCGCATTTAAAATTCCGCATCCGCTGATCCCACAGGCTGCGACGCAACAAGCGCAAGAACTAAATGTTCGAGTAACTCTACTTGCTGCTATCACAAAGTCTTGGGGCGCTTTAAACATCCAAAAATGATTATCTTTGCAGCTGAACTTAAGTTACTAAAAAGCCAAATCGTGGTTCCTCCATCTTGTCATGCCCATGAGAAGCATCATCACTTCTGTGAAAATGAGGACCTGGCCCCAGCGTCTGAGATTGCTGTGTTCGTCTCTTCCACTTCCATTTGGTTGATCCTAGTTAAATGTGTCTCGAACATTTGTCAGTTTATGGTTGGTCTATTCACGGCAAATCAAGTCCCGTTGGTGTCGCCAGCCGTGATCATCCTGTTCACCGTAATCATGTTCGTCTTCAGCTCGTTGGAAGCGGCAGTGGAATATTGGGAGGGAGAGGAGAGGCAGGGACGGCTCCATTAGAGGGCATCTGGAAGCGGTCAGTGAAAGCGTGGTGGTAATGGAATGGCAAAGGGGCTTTGGGGCATTGTTAAACAGCTTCCGCCAAATGGGATATTCGTTAGCAGGTCTAAGTAGTTAATGAGAGGAGAACAATCTTGTGAAATCCAAGCATGCATATATTGGGGTTCGTATGACCGGTCTTTCTACTTTCAGAAAGCATAGAGTTGACACAATTTCTCGTTATTTCCGTTCGCGTATTGTCCGACCTGATGTGATGTCTGCGTCTGTTTCTCACCCCCCTGACAAAGTCCGAATTCACAAAGAATCGTCGGAGCGTCGGAGAGAGATTAATTGCCAACCCTGGACGGTTCAAAAGTTAGCCCAAGATGATAACAGCAAGGTAATATACCTGAGAGCACGCTTTTTTTGAACTTTTACCAAAGTTGTCAGGTCAATTCAACCCACCACCCCCACACACTCAGACATACCTCCCAACAACCCCCCTTCAAGAGCAATTCCCAGCAAATAAGATCCCAGCTCACTTGGCCGCAGGTCCATCTTTTTCGTTTTTAGTCTGCTGGACCTCGGCTTCTTTTTTCTCCTCCACAGCCTGTTTGATTATTTTTTCGTTCTCGAGACAGGTTGGAAAGGGGACGGGGAGATGGTGTTTTGCAGCAGACGATGGTTCTCGTTTCATGGGCGTTGAGGGCACAGCTTTCTTCGGCGAACATTTCGCAGTTCACGCTATAGTCAGTTAGCTTGGAACACGTATCGTCAGCCGGCATGCACAGCTTCCAACCGACACAAGCAAGCGTGGTCACTCAAGTCCGTGCAACGAAATAGGGAGATTACATCGCGCTCGGACCTTCCTCCTCGTCGATCGTCAATTTTACGTTCCGAGGACGTTTGTTGGGATTAAGATATCATTCCTAATCGTGCGATACACTTCATCAACTTTGTTTTCTCTCCGTTGCTTATCATCAGACGATGCTCAGGAGGCTATGAAAAGACATCCCGTCGTACTGTTGATAGAGGCATGAAGCGGGCCCAGCACCATGTCGAACCGCCTTCGCAAAGCGTACACGAGGATTTCAACAGCTGAGGTCGACGATATCCAAGGACTTGCAATTGGAGGCAGCGAAGATGGAGCCACCTACTAGATCGCAGTACTCGTAACTTGCAGACCTTGGCGCATCTTATCGCATTCCCTCCGCCAGCATCATGATATATGATCACAGGACACTCTTCAGCAAAGCACCTTCCTCGACGAGCTGAGGCTCCTTGGGGGAGGCAAAAAGACTTGTCTCGGCCCGTCCGAGCTGTTTCGAAGGCACTGTAAATCAATCTCTTTGGGAGCTCTCCACATCTGTAACTTCCCAGGAACTTCCCAAAGACCCTTGAAAGTTGGAACGGCTTTGCGGTGGTTGGCCTCGATATGTTTACATCCGAAGCGCAACCGGCTGGAACTCGAAAAGAGATCCAATTGAGTCTCGAAATATATCTTTCGTCAGGAACAAGTGGAAACGCCCTGATGAGCTTGTCTCACTTGTATACCCCCTCATTCAGAAAGCTTTGACATTTCAGAGCTTGGCCGCTGCCGTCCAAGGTTGACCAAAGTTCTCCTCCTGATGGTCAAACTCGGAGCTACCCATCTCAAATCATATGGAGCGAGCAAACTGACTCACTAAATCCCTTTACCAACTTGTTGAATGCCTTTAGTACCAGCGACGCACCTGAAGGATGAACCAAAGTCTTCACGGAACAGCTTAGTTCCTTTTCCACGCCCCGAAGTCTACTGATATGTGCCTGTAGAAACGCAACATAACGCATAAAGCCACGCAAGCCTTTCCGCGCCTCCATCTTACCGAGGACGGGCGGATACTTTTTAACCTTGTTGCCCACTCGCTTGAGATCTGGGCCGCCCGAGTGTTTCCGAAAAGCCGGAACAGATGAGGATATTCACGTGCAGATATTGCTGATGGTAGATTCTTTTTCTCTCTCTTCTTTTGAATGTTCCACATTACCCGATAGGCGTGGAATCATTCATCCCACTTCTTGGATGTTTGAATGAAAGCCGTTCAGTTCAAGGACAACGAGATTTTTCATACTTTCCTACTTTTCGCAAGGATCAGTCCGCAAATGCACCACAATAGTTTCTTCCGAGCTATTCTGACATTCGGTTCATGGTAGTGGGTATGAATGAATGCAGGTTCGCACGGGAAAAGACGAGGATCACGGAATCGAAGGTCATTGACAGTTTACGGCTGTTTTAAAGCTCCTTTATTCCAACGCCTGTTATGATCCGTACGAGGCTTTATTCTATGATAGAAGGGATAGCTGGGATTTTTTGTGGGGAATTAGTTTCGGTGGTTCATCCATCTCGTCTGATTTAGCGAAGAGTGAGTCGGGGAATCTCGGCTTGATCTCTTATCAAATTTTATCGGCAGGGGAAGATGCAAGGATAACTAAGTTCCTAATAGCTATCTGTAATTTGGGATTTGTGATATCGTTCTTATTTTCCGGCTACTCCCAGCGTTCTTACGAAAATACGGTTACACAGCAGGCGGAAAAGCGGAACCTCCCAAGTCCCACGTTCGGTTACAGTCACGTTGCGGAATTTCGCTCCCGAACTGGGGAAATTATCCTCAATTTTTTTTTCTTCCCGCACATCAAGAGACTGGAAAAGGATGACATCTCAGATGATATCGAGCCTAGACGCCAATCCTATGGAGAAAGATATCTGGCACCTGTCTCGATATGCTTAATCGAGTGAAATCCTTCAGATACCGCCTACCGTACTCTGAATATGTCCCGAAACTTTACGGCAAACCTGAAACCTTATTTGCAGACTTGGGCGGCTCGAAAAAGTCTCAGCAATTGATAAGCTTGCAGATAGCATTAAACCCCTGGCCAGGAGAATTGGCGAATGACCGCATTTATGTAAGATTGGAAATCACCGCTTAAAAGTACATAAGTTCTTGATTCCCCCACGCGCACTTTTGATAACATCACTTCGTCTTGGACCTCGTGACAACGGCTCGAACAAGGATCCTTCGACATTTGACCACGTTGTTGATGAAGATCGGAGTAGGATAAGTTGCTGGATCCTTAAAATTGCCTCAAAAGCATTGATCTCTGGCCAATCATCGGCCCATTTGATTGCAATCTGTGGCTTGTCCGAGATATCAAAAGCATCCAATTCCTGGCCGTCCAGCCTTTCAACACACGTCAACGGCGACGACAGCAGGACGACCCTTGTCCCGCGCGCTCTGCTCACTCCACCGAGGCCTCCGTCTGACGTACGCAGACCATCATGGCTGTCAGCGGTGAGAGCGAAGGATTTGATCCCTTTGGGGTACGTTCGCTGAATTCCCGCATGACTAACTCGATAGGTCAGCGCCGTACATTTGGCATACTGCATTCTCGGAGGATATGTCTGCGTCTTCTCGCTGGTGAGCTTGTTCATCAAAGAGAAGCTGTATATCGGCGAAGCCAGTAAGTCCCAAGATACCCGTCGCTGCCATGCTAACTTGCTCAGCCGTCGCCACAATCGTCGGCATCATTTTCGGCCCGGTTGCGCTCAACCTGTTCAACCCTTTCACATGGGGCAACACAGATCAAATCACTCTCGAGCTCTCTCGAATCGTCTTGGTTGTACAAGTCTTCGCTGTCGGAGTCGAGTTGCCGAAAGCTTACATGTGGCGGCATTGGAGGAGTTTGTTTCTGCTGTTGGTACCGGTGATGACTTTTGGATGGGTCGTCAGCAGCGCTTTCATATATTGGCTTATACCAGCCTTCAACTTTGTATTCACTATCTCTATGCCTGTTTAATACTTAGGTCGAGGCGCTTTGTGTAGGGGCCTGCGTCACTGCTACAGATCCTGTTTTGGCGTCGTCAGTGGTGGGAAAAGGCAAATTTGCCAAACGTGTTCCTGGGCATCTTCGGAATCTGTTGTCAGCGGAGTCAGGAAGCAACGACGGAATGGCATTCCCTTTCTTATATCTCGCTCTATATATCATTCTCGACGATTACAATGCGGCAAGAGCTATCAAGGATTGGATATTGATTACTGTCTTGTATGAAGTTGTGATGGGAACAGTCCTCGGCGCAGTCATTGGAATTGTTTGGAGGAAGGCAATAAAATTCGCGGAGCGAAAGTAATATCTCGAAATGGAGGTTCTCATAGTAGGCGCCTAGTGGATCGGGAGAGTTTCCTGAGTTTCTACTTTGTCCTCGCCATATTCTGTACAGGTGTAGGCACTCTACTCGGAACAGACGATCTTCTTGTATCCTTCGCGGCTGGCTGCGCATTTGCCTGGGAGTTTGACCTCTTTCGACAAAACTGACCTGCTAGTGGATGGTTTACCAAAAAAACGGAGGAATCTCATGTCTCAAACGTAATCGATCTTCTCTTCAACTTGTCGTTCTTCGTCTACTATGGAGCGATAATTCCTTGGGATATGATGAATGCGCCCGAAATCACAGTCGTCCCATGGCGTCTCGTCGTCATCGCAATTCTTATTCTTGTATTCCGCCGCATTCCGATTATGTTGGCGCTTAAACCCATCATACCAGATATCCGAACATGGCGGGAGGCCCTCTTTTGTGGCCACTTTGGTCCAATTGGAGTCGGGGCAATCTTTATAAGTA
>Ga0302325_10005543_pt1 | contig 28644 bp, 46 predicted proteins | sample Palsa_T0_2_FD_201948 | JGI IMG/M metagenome (GOLD analysis project Ga0302325, IMG submission 201948) | Peat permafrost microbial communities from Stordalen Mire near Abisko, Sweden - Palsa_T0_2 | ecosystem: Environmental > Terrestrial > Soil > Palsa > Peat permafrost | place: Sweden: Abisko...
CCAAGGATATCGAGTATCAGGTATCTAAATTAGAAAAGCAAACAAGAGATATACTTGTGTCCCTGGTCGATGCCTAAGAAATCGTTGACAAAAAGAATATAGTCGCTGTCTTCATTATCGAATCCCTCGTTCTTTAAGCCTTTGCCGGGTTTTGTTAAGCATCGTCGGGGATTGCGTGATGATTCGTATGTGAATTTATCATTGCATAATCGGTACGTTGTAGCGAGATGCATCGTCAGCGCCGATAAAGGACTAATAAATCCGCCATCAGGATTGGCGCGACGATACTTTGGCTGCTCATTCACGGTCGGCTGAAGATCAGCTGTTCCCGAGACGATCCGGAATTTCGCAGGGGGTGGATTAGTGTAGACGATATCGGACATCATGGATCCGGTATCTCGATTCATGGCAAATGCTTGATGTCGTGGGGGATAAGTCGTCGGCGAAACTGTCCCTGGTGAGGCGGGAAAGTGCGTTGGTTGTCGTGGCGAGTATTGTGCTTTCTCAAAGGCAGAAGAATGCCGATTATGACTTGGAGACTGTAGATGACTGCGAGGAGACACGCTTTCCCGCCCCGGATAGACGTATCCAGGACGAGAAGGTGATTGTCGCGCTTGACCCCACTGCAGCGTCTGTTCCCTCTCATTGATAGCATTCAACATATGCGGCGTTGTAGAGTAGTATGGCGATGTGGTCGGGCTAGCAGTATGCATCGGGGACGAATGGCGAGAATTTGAAGGTGGCTGATATCGCATTTCATCAGAGGATGCTCTGCCGAGGCCAGGGTGCGATGTAAACCCAGAATACGCAACAGGGTTCTGCCGAGTGGGAGAAGACGGGACCGAGCCTTGCTGAGAAGGCCGCAGGCCGCTATGCAGGGATAAATTGGGGCGCCCAGATTTATCTGCCACGCCGCCATGGTTATCGTCGCGAATATTGATGCCGCTGAAATCGCTTGTGATGCTATGCCGATTTGAGGGCGACGCAGTGGACTGTACGGGTGACGTATACGAGTATTGTGAGGAAGCGGGCTGCAGTGGTTGTTGCATTGGTGATTGTTGCGGCGGCGCCTGTTGTGTTGTCGGCTGGTGAGTGTACCGCCGGACATTCTGGTGCGGAGGCGTATCAGGCATTCTCTGACGATGCTGCTGCGACGAGGGATATTGCCAGTCGTTCTGATCCATCGATCGGCCCAAAGGGGTTTGCGTAATGCCGTGTTACTCGAAGAATCTTTGTCAAAGAATCTAAGAATAGCAATCCATCCGTCAGAGGCCAAACAATGCTGCCGACGTCTGCGATCGAGTGGTCCGTCACACAATCCACGCGGCTCTCTACGAAATACTCTGTCGAGAAACGATTATCGCTTACGCGGTAACGTATCTCCCGCGTGGAGGGTGCGATCACCAAATCGGCCCTTTCAGGCTGTGGTGTTGCAGAAGTGGGAGAGCGAGCAGTGCAGCCAACCAACCTTAATGACTCGCTCACGCGCGACCGAGGCAGCAGCAGTCCTGGACCACTGCGGGCTGTGGTAATTGTCCCGACAACGGAGAAGCCGGACTGTGAGACGCTGCGCAGACAGCGAGATGGCGCGTAGAGGCTCGCTGAGGTCGAGCTTGAGGCGGTCGAGCAGCAGCTATTCGGTACCTGTTTGAATGATTTGATTGGGGGCAGTGGATGAGGACACTGTGGTCCTAATCACAACATCAACGCCCAGACAAGACGGCAGCCAATCACGACGCTCTCACGTGGTGGCACAGACCTTGAGTTCCTAGGATACTACAGTCTACAGCCTTTGATGTCCAAATGGAAAATTACCTCTTCAGAGATTACCTTAAGAAGCAAAGAGCCAAAGCTTGGTTGATAAAAAGATACTGGAAAATTATATGTAATGTTTTTTCATACAGTCTTCGAGCGACTATAAATAAAGTCACAGTACACAACTATTGATGATCACCGCCTGAGCAGACCGCCGATCCAAACAATGTCGCAGAGAGGAGGTTTTCGCGGCGCCGGTAGAGGACGGGGCGCCTACTACAGGAACCTCTATGGCAGAGATTCGAGAGGTCCTACTCCTACAACTCAAACGCAAATCCCATCTGCAAGAGGTCCAGCGCCGCTAGGTCCAAGTCACGGCACGCAACGCGAACTAGAAACTGAATTGAGGAGACTGGATGGAAAGCCCTATGGCGCCTATAAGGACTTACAGGGTTACTTTCTCTTGTAGAAAGACTAATTCCAGGGGTATGGAACTTTGCTACGTTCTCGTTATCGCTCGATAGAATCCAATCGGATCCATATGCGCCGCCTTCGAAAGCGAGAGTGCGAGTACCGCAAACGACGGCACGCTTTCCAGAGGAATTGTTCAATAATAAATCTAGGTATGTATATTCCTCTAGATATCTAACATCAGAAACATTGCTTTTGCAGATTACGTCACACGAAGGATTTATCAGATTATAGCAAGACAGGGGTACGATATCCCTCGAGTGGGAAACTGGTCCGACGCCAAGGGCGGAGATTTTCGCATCGACTCGCCAGGACAACAAATTCTTCAGGTAAACCACCCACTTCTGAAATCTAATAGCAGAGAAGCTCTGTTCTGGTGAACAAAGAATGGGTGGAGGCAAGGATTTCAATTGGCCTTCCTGCGCGGGGGAGATCGATTCTTGGAAATAATGCACTCACGATGTTTACCACATCAATCCCGTATGTTATTCAGCATTCATTGATGGCGACGGCGTATGATCTGGATGATATGAAAGCATTTGTGGAATGTGCTGAAGATCAAGATTATTTGAGGGAAGCGATTGTCACAAATGGTACTCCGCAGGCTATTTACGTACACTAATATATTTAGACACGGTGGTATTCGTGCCAAACGGCGCAATTCTTCCACGAGCATCAGGAGCGAGCGATAAACCCCTCGACGCCAATGTTGTACCCTTCAAATCCCCCCCGTCTCTAGAGACGACGTACGATCTCCCGAATAAAGGACCCATTACGGGTATGGCAATTCCTGCAGGTGTCACGACGATCGTGGGGGGTGGTTTTCACGGAAAATCCACTCTTCTTCAAGCCATTTCACTCGGGATCTATAACCATATTCCCGGCGACGGCAGGGAGTATCTAGTGACTGATCCCTCGGCCGTGGGTGTCCGCAGCGAGGACGGCAGGAGTGTCACAGGAGTGGACATCAGCACTTTTATTTCCAATCTCCCCGGCGGAGCAAGAACCGATAAATGGAGCTCTGAAGACGCGTCTGGGTCAACGAGTATGGCTGCCAATGTCGTGGAGGCATGTGAATTGGGAAGCAAATTGCTGTTATTTGATGAGGATTTGTGTGCGACGAATTTCATGATCCGAGACGATCTGATGAGAAAGTTGGTCAAGATGGAGCCGATTACGCCGCTTATCGAGAGGGTATTCCCGAATCTTAAAGGCTAATATAGATTCGTGCAATGTATCAGTTTCACAAGGTGTCTTCTATTCTTGTGGTTGGTGGATGTTCCGATTATCTCGTTGCGGATTTAGTGTTGATGATGGAGAATTATCACACCAGGGACGTCACGGAACAAGCCCATGGATTATTTGTGGAAGCACATCATCCACAGAATCCTTTCGATGTGTGGCAATCAAACGAATTTGGTTTTCCCAAAGACAGGTCTATAATCCTATCGTCGCTGTGTTCAGGAGATCGGCCACCGAAACCGCGCTCCCTTTCAACGATCCAGATGTCCAGATCAGGCCCGGATCTGGAGTTATCGGCATTGAATCAACTTGTGCAGACGAGTCAAACACGTCTGATCTCAGAGGCGCTGTGGTATCTCACGACACGTCGTGAAGGCGCCTTACGCGAGGAAGTCGAAAAAGTCGTTGAAGAATGGGAAGATGGAATGCTGAATGGCGACGGCGGTGAGGAAGGTTGGTTTGCCGCCATCCGAGCCATCGATCTGGGCATGGCAATCAATAGAGTAAGAGGATTAAAAGTCGTATAAAAATTACCTAAACTTTTATTGATACATACACTTATATCGCCGTGCGCAAGAATGCTTCAATCCCATTGTAATCCCCCAAAATACACCTACAATAACGGTCTCCCCTCATAATCTTCATCCTCGCTCTCTTGATTTACTGGACTAATCACTACTTTGCCATTCTCTCCGTTCTCTGAAATAGTAATTCTCTCTTCAATAAGAGTTCCACTTCCTCTACTTCTGCGAACAGCGCCCTCGGTGCCATTGCCATTGATCGTGCCGTAATTTTCGCGCGCCGCGTTTTTCGCAAGTAATCTCTCCTCATTACTCATAATCGTCGCTGCGTGCTGCGCATTCCGCAGTTCCGCACCAGGTTTGATGGTCACTTTAGTCGACGTCGTGGGATTCGGCTCGTTGGCCTTGTTGAGCGGTTTTACGGTGCCCGTGGCGGGGGTATGGAAACTTCCCTGGCGGGAAACACGGCCGATGATTTCGCCCTGGGTGCGTGCGGAAATGCGGTGGAAGGAGTGGTGTGCGAATGCTACGGCGGGGTTGACCCGTTTTAGGTGGCGGGATACGTCGACGAAGACATCTGTTTCGTCGACGATTTCTTCTCCGATGAGTTCTTCGATGACGTCTTCTAATGTCACAACTCCTAGGGCCCCGTGGTCTTCTCCGGGAGACTCTGACACGAGAACCATATGCGACTTTCCCCTACTGTCAGAGAGTTTGAAAGGGGACGAACTCTTGGAAGTAATTCAGGATATCCAGTGCGGAAGTACTCGCCTTCGTCTCGGGCAGAGTAGCCAAAGTGAAGGAACTGACTGGCGCCTCGTCTTCAGGGTCATAAGTGATAAGAGTCTTGACGAGCAACATGCCAATGAAATCTTCTTTCTTCCCCGGGGCATGGATCGGTATTCGAGAGTATCCCTTCGACATGATTTCATTCATCGTCTTGACATCCATGATTTGGTCCGCGGACATGACATACACATCCTTCAACGGAGTCATGATATCCCCCACAGGCTTCTCCTTCAAATCCAGCACCGCAGTAATAATAGTGACCTCATCGTCATTTAACCGTTCAGTCCCCAAAGTCCGATGCAGCGACACCAAAGTCTTCAACCCGGCCTTCTTATACGTCGTCCCCTCTTCCTTCCCGAGCACAGCATCAAGAATAAGTGCCGTGGGATACGCAATAGGGTACATGACGTACATCAATCCGAGCACAAAACTGGATTAACACACCGAAAATGGGGGATTATACCTTGAACAACGCGCGCCAATCGGGAGACCATAGCGTACACATGCCGCTTGCGGAATGATTTCGCCGAAAATGACAATCAGTGCCGTGGAAAGGACGACGGCAGGCCAGCCCCCGCCAAGGACACTGTCGAAGACGATGGGAAGTGTTTCGTTCACAATGACGTTGCTGTTGTTAGTCTTTCAAAGTTCCCGAGAGAATTGTACCTTAATAGCAGGGTACACAGGACCCAGTGTTTTCTACGTTAAAAGGGGATGAGAGGGAGGAGTACCCTCGTTTTAGTAGTCGCAGGACTTTGCCGGCGTAGATCTGTTCGTGAGGGTCGCCGCTCGCCTCCAAGACTTGCAGCTATCATTAGCTTTTTTCTTCAGGCGCGTTACAGTAATCTCATCCTGACTTAGCAGCGCCAGCGTCAAGCCTGAGTTAGCCTCATCCACAAGAGCCATACCAGCAAACACACCTCCCAACAACACAAGCACCAAACCCACTCCAAATTTCCACCAGAACGCCGCAGTGGCAGGATCCTCCTCGGGGAAGCCATCGTCCCGTTTGAACAATTCAATGCCGCCGCCCAGAGGCCGTGAATGAAGCGAAGGAATGTGCGATATCAGCAAAAGGAGCGATTTTGTAAGTGCAAAGGTCGACGGTCGACGAAGCATCGAACTTGGCGGAAAAGTTGTGTCAGTGAAGGGAATGACGATGGTGGACACATCCCCAATTGAAGCCTGCCGCTCCTGCACGTGGGCACAAAAGACACATTACGTAACCCGTCGATCAACCGCTTGTAAACAGTAACCGTAAGACTCAAGAGCGCATATAATTAGGCCGTTGACGATATTCGGATGGGTGAGCCCGTAGTGTGGTAGCGTCTTGCGGGAACAGACGCACAGATATAGCAACCAAAATCCAGATGAAGGGTATATTATCCAAATGTAGCCTATTAAATACTTATATACACCTTGAATGTTGATACACCAACTCCCCAATCCAGCCGCCAATCTATAAATATATCTCCTCCCTATCTCGTCTGATATCCCCCCTGATACCCTGCGTTTGGACTGAACGGTCGCTCTGGCCGACGAGGGGCATACGCTGATGATGAATTCATGGATTGTTGAGTATTACTCCGAGGGGGAGGACCGTAGTCTGTGCGAGTTGATTGTGCGGTGTTGGAGCGTGGAGGAGGACCATATCCATTTGCAGATTGAATGGTGTTACTTCGAGGAGGTGCGTTGAAGTCCCTGGTAGCAGTAGCCATGGATGTATTTGTTGCACTTCGTGCAGGAGGAGCATATCCTCTCATTGATTCAGAGGTATTGCTCCGCGGAGGGGGACCATAGCCCCTTGAAGACGGCGGTCCAGCGGAGGGTGGTCCGCCCGCTCGTGATGGAGCACGAGTGTCGATTCGTGGAGCAAACTCCGGAGAAACTCTTGCAGCTGTTGGAGGTCGAGAGATTTCAGGTGTTTGTGGTCTGGCGGTCCCAGGACGAGGAACATCGGGGATGGAAAAATCGCCGACGAGGTGAGGAAGGGTCGGTTGTCTTGAGGCAGACGAAACATTCGTATCTGTTCGCGAAAGATTGGTGTCTCGTCGATATAAAGACGGTTGAGTTCTTATTGTAGAAGCAGTATCCATGCGTAATAACCCCCTCCGCGATTCTTGAGAATCACTCCGTGACAGGGGATACAAAGGCATTGAAATCACCGACGCGCCATCCCCATCGAGTTCCACTTTTGGCAGCGTAGGCCGAGACTTGAGACTATACTCCAAACTCGTCGAATCATCATCCTTCTTCTTCTCCGGCTTCGGCTCGTACCGTCTCCGTCGACGGTCTGCCAATGTTTGTGAAATCCTCTTGTCCACTTTATGACAACAGAACTCTTTTAGATTTCCGCGGATATGACAGCAGAGAAGCGGCCAGTATAAGATAGCCGCGACGAGTAATCGGATAAATGAGAGTGCCCAGATCGCGACGGTAAGAAGCATGAAGGACATGACCACTCCCTGAACCGTGGAATATACTTGTTGGTATCGATGCACGTCGAATGAAAAGTCCTGATCTTTGGCGACAGAGTAGAGGGTTATAGCATTGAGAACCTGACGCGGGCCTTCCGCAAGAAGCAATCGTTTCCAGCCTATTGTCAACCTCGTTTTGAGACAACATACCCTTGAAGGAGAAGAATACAAAGAATGCGATCGAATCCCAAGCATGGCGACAATCCCCCAACTTGTCAAAGAGACAGAAATACGCATAACCCCCCCGAATACTATACCACCGATTCGCTACCGTCAACAAAACTCACACACAAGAGGAATACCGATCATATTGGTATAAGCAAATGAAATGTCCCTCGACCGGATAATCTTGCGTGCAGTCCACCAGTCTTTCGCCAACAAAAGGAAGGAGAAGATAATACATCCACTGAAAATCCATCGCGAGATGCTCAGCTGAATCGCCGGTTTGACTTGTGTTGCCCATTTGTTGAAAGCGAGCAGGAAGATGGCTAGTATGTCAACTAGGTCGGAGGAGGAGCAGTGAGTACCTGTTTGTGTATCGAGGACATAGACGGCGAGGGACTTGAGGATGTCGACATACACCCACGCATAGCCTGCCCAGAGAAGGGTGCCGTGAGCAGTGAAGGATTGGACATCGATGAAATCGAATTTATGATCCTGATACACTTCACGCTTCCATTTCGGACCCATCGTCTCGCGCGGTCGCTGCTGGTCTATCGCTCCACGACAGACTGAATGGACCCTGGCAGCAAATGAATGGATATGGTGAGCAGGATGGTGTGCTGCTGCTGCTGGCTATGCTTCTTCCTGTTCCGTCCGGACAGAGCGAGGAATGAATGAATGAATGAAACAACGAACGAACGAATGAATGCAAGGCCCAAGAACGGGTGGACTGACGGATCGTGCGTGAGTGCGACGGCGGATGTGTGGTATGTGAGGAGCATATTCAGGGGCTGGAGCGCTGCTGTTTTCATGCATGATTATCTCACTCAGGGGTTAATTTACGAATTGGGTGGCTGAAATCTCGCGTAACAAATCACCTGAAATTCGAGGCCTGTGCTAATAATCTCGCCATTTGTGAGCAGTCATTTCGCCTGAAATGTCTCAGACTTGATGGGAGCAGACTGCAGGGAACGAAGGGTATATAGGCAATGTAGTCTTGGCGGAACTTCACCTTGTAGCTGAACCGCGTAATTGAGATATCTTCTACGATGTCGCAGACAAACCACAGGCCAGCTCCGAGTTCTCGGCCGGCGTAACAACTGATCAAACGAAGTTCGTTTCATATGAAGGTCTGAGCGCCCAATATTAATCCCGAAGAGGCATACCAATCTCCACAACCTTGATATCGCGATACCCCAAGCAGCTCAAGCTTCTCTTGCGATCTTACGTATATCCCTTCGGCCGCATCCGACTTGCAGACTACACAGACTAGACAGATGCAATTTGCAGAGCCGTTCTCTCGACGACTCGCTCGCTCGGAGCGGAAAGTCCGGCAACTGCGCGGCAACGTCGGCTTTCCCTGACAAATCCCCGGATTACTCATAAATTCTAAATCCGCCCAACTCCGAAAATTTAGCGTCACTCATCAGCGCTATCAAAGCCCCCAAAAATGACCGACATTGCTGTGACTTCGCACTGGAGAGCCTCTGAGCCGGCGATGGCCACGTACGATACTGCAGATAGCTTGAAGGGCCTGTTTACGTGTCTGGCATGTCAAATTGGATTCCACTCGGCCGATCTACAGAGACAACATTATCGGACGGATTGGTATTTTTCATTCAGAGAGTGTGAGCTGATTCAAACAAGGCATCGGTATAATTTGAAGCGCAAGATCGCGGAACTGCCTCCTGTCACGGCAGAAGTGTTCGCCCAGAAAGTACTAGGTATGCTTTTCCGGGGGTAAAGTTGACGGTGTAGCACAACAAGATCAACTGCGATTATCGGCGTCGCAGGCAAATTACACGCAAACTTGTATTCCGTGCAAGAAAACCTTTTACTCTCAAAACGCCTTTAATAATCACCTGTCGTCCAAGCGACATCGTCTTGCGAACTCGATGAGATCAAATAACGACGTACGGGACGACGAAAGTATTGCGGGAAGCGAGACCGTGAGTTTGGGTATGTCTGGCAGTGTCGCCAGTTTGGACGATATCCATGCCGTCGAGCAGGCAGTGGAGAAAATGGAGATTGTGGACGAAGAGGTGCGTTTCACTTCTGGATTTACTAACCAACGTAGACTGAGCTGGAAAAACGGCTGTCGGAGAAACTTCCCCCTGAAATATGTTTGTTCTGCTTGTACCCGTCGAATACTCTGGACGAGAATATATCACACATGGGACACGCGCACGGCTTGTTTATCCCAGAGAAAGAGTATTTGGTCGACCTTCGTGGATTAATCATCTACCTCTCAGACAAAGTGTCCGTCGGACATATGTGTATTTACTGCAACAAACAGTTCAACTCGTCAGAAGGAACCAGAGCACATATGATCGATAAAGGACATTGTAAAATCCCCTACACCTCGTCTACGGAAATCCTGGAGTTTTCCGATTACTACGACTTTTCCGCGTCATATCCCACCGACGAGAAAGACGCTGTGGAAGAGGACAACGATTCAGAATGGTCTGATGATCCGGATGATGATGCCTCGAGCGTTGCTAGCGAGGATCTAAGACCCGTCCAGGTCTCTCATGATATCCTCGAATTACGTCTCCCGCATGTTGGCAAACGACTCGGCCACCGTAGTTTGGCGAGGTACTATCGACAGAATCTGCGTCCTGAGAAACCTATTTCGTCAGGGGAAAACACCCATCGTCTGATGATCGAAGCCTCGGGATTGACCAGCACGGGACGCAGTGCCATTGGAGTCAGGAGATTTGGCGAGCGAAGTATGATGGTGGAAATGTCCAAGAGGAGACACGCCGAACGAGAGGCTAGAAGGTTCAGAGATCAGCGTGAACGAGAACAGTTTAGGACTGCCGTTGCCTTCCGAAAGACCGGAGAGTTCAAAAAGTTTTTCAGAGGTATTATGCACTTGGATGTTGCTAATTTTAGATCCCTTGTTGCAGTAGTTGGTATGGTATTCTGGAGCGGTCTGGCGGCTACTGCATGGCTAGCATTCTAGAGGGTTTAGCATCAGATAGACAATCAAGTAATTCTAAATGGTGGAAGCTGTAACCAGGCGTTGACTTGCGCCGCCACGTATCCATAGCCGCATCCATTTCACAGCTGTTCCTGAAAATAAGCCATCCGAGACGGACTGTGCAACTGTTGTTGCCAAGAATTCGAGCGGGGCGGTGTTTTCACATGTTCGACAAGGATGTTAAGATTAACCCAAACGATAACGGTGGTACAATCGGCGAGCACAGTCCATCTGATCAATTCCAAGCGGATCCAAAAAACGCCACGCAGAAACTTAGTTGTAGCTACGAACTTTATTCCCCATCGCGCATTAAAGCGCATCATAAATCTAATCCCTACCCGGGAAAAACAGAAAAAGGCTAATTTTCCAAAAACCTTGAAGTAATTATAGTTTCATTAAGACAACCTAATTCCCAACTATGTACTGGCGAGCGAATGTCGTCCGTCCTTAACTATACCCATATACATCCTAAAACATATACATCCTAAGAATACTCTTAAACACTAGCCATTGTGTACATTAAATTCCTGAAAACACCATCACTGAGATTCCCCATCTTGCTCCTAAAGTCCTTGCCAAAGACACCTGTATACTCGGCCTTGATTTGCATCCAGTGCTGTTTGTAAAAGTGCATCCGCGTGACGCGTATCGCGAGCTTTTGTTTATTTTTATTTCCCAACACACCGCTCATTGCGTCCCTCAAGAGCATCGCGTCACGATACGTGATATGGGTGGCAGTACGTACGGCATGGACACCGATGTTCCGCGCCATTTCGCCGAGACCGGTGTTTTTGCGGATGGCCTTGTCGAGGGGTTCGTGCGCGTGGGTTTCGAACGTGATGGAGACTTGTTGGATATGTGAGTTGGAGCGACGGAGGAGAATTTCAAATAATTCCTCGGCGCGGGGGAATGTTGCTCGAAGAAGAGAAACGATTCGCGTGACATCTTTTTGGACCAGCGCGTTGTCGACGGGGACGTTGGTGTCTGGTCGATTCTGTTCTGAAATAATGTCCAGCGCCGCTGCAAGGTCTTTGGACCTGACCGTGCTTGAAACGCTTGACAGGTTTCGTTGATATAGCTGAGAGTACTTTGCGCCGAGCTCGAGCAAGTCTTGAGGATGTCGACCGACAAAAATCTCGACGAAGATATCTTCCAGGTCCGGCAACTACAGTTAGACAGAAATTGAAGGGATATACATTTTTGACAAGCCAGAGATCGAAAAGAGCAGGTCCAATAGCCAAGCCGATTAAAGGGTATCTAATATGTGCATCCGCTTGTGAAAAAGTTTGAGACATAAGATTCCCCAAGTCCGCCTTGCACCGCTCTCGATAACCAAATCTGAGGGCATCGATTTCATAGGGCGTTCGTGGGACAAGAACGTCAATAAGTGTTTGAGTATCTCGTTCCTTCCATTGTATACCTTGTCGCAACGCTTGACGGAGCCTATCCAGGTCTGGAAGAAGATGTGGGTAACCAGGCGATTGTCCATGAACGTACCCGGAGTTGACTTGATAGGGACGTTCGAATGGGTTGGGCGTCGGAGCAGACTGAGGAGTAATGGGGCCAGGAGAGACCACCGGAGGACGTGGATGGGAGACTGACAACGGATGAGGTGGATAGTTCGCGTACATCGCAGCAGAGGTTGCTTGGGGCTGGTACACTGCATATCCCACCATTGGAGGTGGAGATGCAGGAAGGCTGTAATGACGGGGAATGGGAGGACAGTCATCGTCATCGGAGGAATCGACATCATGGAAAGGGGGAATAGTGTGTCGTCGAGGACCGACTTGGGGACGGTGTGCATAAGCGTACAACGGACTTTCGACCGCCGCCAGTGATGCTCGGTGAAGGGCTTCCTGCTGTTGACGTACAACCTCTTGTTGGACAGCTTGTTGGAAGGCCTGTGGTTGAAATCCATTCTGCTGAGCTGCATGTTGTTGAGCGGCGACTTGCTGTTGCATCTGCTGTTGCATCTGTTGTTGCATTTGTTGCTGCATCTGTTGCGCTTGCGCTTGCTGTTGAGCCTGTTGCATCAGTTGTGCTTGCTGTTGGACATGTTGCGCCTGTTGCGACTGTTGTGCGTGCTGTTGAGCCTGTTGCATCAGTTGTGCTTGTTGTTGAGCCTGTTGCGCCTGTTGCATCTGGTGTGGTTGGTACTGGAAATTCTGAGAGGACATCGGTACGTTTGGGGCAGACGGCTGAGGACTGTGCCACTGGTGCTGAGCGGGCGGCTGCGCCTGTTGTTGGAACGCAGCCATCTGTTCTGGGGAAAACTGGTGAACCTGGGGCTGAACCTCTCTCGCCGTGACCTGGGGACCAAAGTTCTGAGGCGGTACTTCTCTGGCCTGACCCATATTTCCATGATGGTTCATGTTCATAAGGAGAGTTTCCCCCAGACTTGGAGCACTCGGCTTCGGAGGTTCCGGAGGGTGCCCAATCGCGCCAAGATTCTGGGCAGGAGGCATTGGAAGAGGGGCGTGGGAGATGCCTGCATTTTGGTGCTGTCCGCCGAGGTTCAGATTGTGGAACAGCTGCTCGAGACCAGGTTGGTGTGCTTGTCCGGCGGGCGCACGTTGAGGGGCATTCCACGGTGCATTTGGGTGAGGAATGGGACGTTCCTGGGTGTTACTCCACGCGGCGTTTGGATGAGGAATCGGTCGCTCTTGAGGCTTGAGCGGTTCTAAGGTTAACCATGATACCATATCGAGAAACCTGTCAGCTGTCCTTGAGGATATCCTCGAAACCCTGTTCCTTGTGGCATTGGATAGTCATTTGGAATCTGATAAGGTCTCGCGGGCATAGCTGGGGGCATCACTGCGGCCATCGCGAAATGGAAATAATAGATATTTGGGCGCAGGGCACCTTAAGTAGATTTTAGACGCTCATCGTCGCTTTTACCATTCTCCACCGCGAAAGGAACCTTGTCCGAGCCCCAGAAGCTAAATCCACGCCGTGCATACAAGTGGCAAAAGTTTATTTCCCAATAGAATTTCGGTTTGTTCCACAAAGAATAAAGTTTGCCCTCGCATGAATCAAAAGAATGCTCGCTTTTCGCGATTAGAAATAAAGTAAGGTTGGCCTCTGCGAGGCGCATGACACTTTCCTCCCCCTGGGCACGAAATTACACGCCCGTGATACGATCCAATAAAGCGCTTCGCGCAATAGCCAGAGGAAATTGATAAGAATTGCATGCTTTTGTCGCTTTTCATCGCTTTTCGCGACCCACGCTACGTAATCGCGCAACATCGTCGCTTTGTCGCGATACTGAGTCATGTGCTCCTTTGGGTCCCTGGAGACGATCAAAGCTTCCAGAGTTGAACCTGAACGGACGCAGATATGAAACACGTGCGGCGCGGCATCTAAGGCGGCAACAAAGCCGTATGGATCCGCGGTGGTTTTGAGCTGTGGGGAAGCCCCGCGTCCTTCACCATCAACATGTCAAGACCAACGATCCTGATGCTAGGCGATCCAGCCAAAACAGTGCGCTGGCGGACCTCCCAATTCGAACAGTTTGCCTCAAACTTTACCATCAAAGTCAATCAGGACTTGACTTATAGTTCCTTTGAAACAGCGTTGCGCGAGAAAAAGTGTGCCCCCACGGATGGCGCTAATTTCAGGTATGGCGAATTTATCGCGATTATGAAGCCCATGGTCGAGTACGGCGCAGAGTTTGGAAGGTTGGATAAAAAGTTAATCGACCTGCTGCCTTCGTCGCTGAAATTAATTGCCGCTGGAGGGGCAGGGTTCGACTGGGCGGACCACGAAGAGCTTGGCAGAAAAGGTATTAGTTCCTGTGCCTTAAGCTGACGTAGGGATATGGTACTGTAACGGTGCTGGAGCGGTGGACGAGGCTACCTCGGATATTGCGTTGTATCTTATCATCGCGGTGTTCAGATTGACATCGAAAGGGGAGTTAGCGGTGCGATCTGGGTCCGCTCAAAAGTACGAAGATACTCACAACCTGCTTGGACATATTGCCAGAAACCCGAGGGGCAAGATTCTAGGATGTGTAGGTCTTGGAATCATTGGCGCTGCCACAGCTCGAAAAGTCCGTGGAAGTATTGGCATGGAAATTCATTATTACGACCCCGTGAGGGCTCCTAGACATGTGGAGGAGGAGCTGAAATTGACCTACCATGAGAATCTGGACGATCTGTTGGCCATCGCAGATTGTATCAATGTCTCTGTGCCGCTGTTGCCAAGTACACTGCATATAATCAACAAAAACACGATTGCAAAGATGAAAGATGGCGTTAGAATTGTCAATACTGCACGGGGGAAAGTTGTCGATGAGGATGCTCTGATCGAGGGACTGAGATCTGGAAAGATTTTCTCAGCTGGATTAGATGTTCACTATGATGAGCCTAATGTATTTCCCTGGAGACGTCGTTGACATAGATCCGTCCGGAGCTGCGAGACATGGAAAATGTAACGTTGTTGCCTCATATCGGGGGCGTAGCAGTTGAAACCCACGAGGGATTCGAAAGACTCTGTATGGAGAATATTGAGTCTGTCTTATCAGGAAAAGGTCCTTTAACCCCTGTCAATAGAAAATTCGTAGAGTCAAAGTAGATACATTTGAACTAGATACATTTGAACTAGATACATTTGAAGACGTACAACTTCTACTAAACATGTACACACCCCTGAATCAACCTCATTCAACAACTCTCGCCGGCAAGAGTAATGAAGCCCATTAATAATATCCCATCAGCCTCGCCGACGTGTTGCTGTACTTTGGCCCACCCTGGTATCCATCACTCTGTCCGGAATCCCACTGATCCTGATTCCGCGTATTATTCCACCAATGTTTCTTCCCCTTGGACTGCTGCCGCGGTGGCAAGGGTGGTTTCTCACCATACCACCCCTCCGACTTCCTTAACCGTTCCGTCTCCCGAGCAATCTCCTCGTCCCTCTGTTTCCGTTCCCGGTACTCTTTTTCAGCCAACTTCCGTAGCCGTTCCGTCTCCCTGTCGACTTCCTCCGCTCGCTGTTTCCGCGCCTTTTCCTCTGCTTTGGATTCCAGTTTCTGGAGCCTTTGGGTCTCTTTTTTGACGTCAAAAGCCGAGATACCGGTTCCCTCGATGGCGGTCGTTTTAAGCACGTCGACAAACAACGCCGCGAACAGAATGATTATCACTTCAAAACCTTTGAGGTCTTCGATCCCGATACGGGGGAAGTTATAGTCCAGCAGTGTAATCGATGGCGCTGGCGCGAACAAAGCAAGCGTAATGGGCGGATCATCTTTATACGCCTTGTCAGGGATATACGACAGCGTCATCGACTTCATAATTCCGGCAAGACAATCCCGCGACCCTATTCACCATCAGCCTCTGTCCCACAAAGAGATGGGAAATACATTTAAACTTCTTATTCTCCCATTCAAAAGTCCAATCAAACCGGAATCCAAGACGACATACATTGTCCCCTACACTGATGATCTCCTCTGGCTGGTGCAAAATGATCGCCTTGTCGCCTCTGCCGACTTCGAGACCGCCGGGGACTTGCACTTCGCCGAAAATGATCTCGCCGGGCGGGTCACTTGGCGCGGCGAGGAAAATGGCATAATGATCTGGATGGGCAGAGTGGAGGAGGTGATATGACGCAGCGAGTGTCGGCGGGTTTGTCAGGAGGTGGACATCGCTGACTCCGTGGGTCGCTTTATTGGGCGAGAAGACGTATGCTACGGGTTAGTGCGTCTATCAGTGGGAGGAATACTGATGAGGTTTGTGTCGAGGACCATGGCGCATTGATGGAGGGACGAGGATTGGGAGAAGAAGAATCGTTTTAAGTGTGCGTGAGTGACGAGAGTCTTGGCTGCACAGCCTGCACTGCCACAGCCGAGAAGGTTGGTGGCATGGGATATTACGCGAGCGAATCAAAGCAAGCAAGTGACCGCCCGCGAAACTTTAATTTCTCGTCCGTCATAAATCCGCTTTCGCGTCATAACATCCGCGATGAATGAAGAATTGATATCAAAGTTGGACATGATTTCAAAACTAGTTTGTCCCATCGACGTCTTCAGGAAACTCTTCAATAGCCTTCTTTTTAATATCTTCCCACGTAACATGCTCCCCATATATCAAGCTGATTAAATCTCGGATATCCTCCATCGGCAATCGTGCGGTGTCCAAATAGCCGTAATACTGGTCAACCAACTCAGCAATCCTCCCCGCCTTTGAACGAATGAATTTCGTCATCGGCACGTCGACATCACCCTTACTTTCCTCCTCCTCTAACAACCGGATAAACCATTCGCGCTCTCGAACCGAGATCTCTCCGTTCGGTGGTCCGCGTCGATTGAATTCGTGGGGAAGTCGCGCAAACTGTTCCCATGGCGAAGCCTGCGTGGCAGTCCAATCGATGATACCAGTGATCGTATAACTTTCGTCGAATAAAACATTGGGACTGCTGAAATCAGGGTGTCGGAGCGGGAAGGGTCCCTTTTCATATTCCGCTTGCAGGAAATGGGGAATTGCTTCCCGATACAACCATGCCAGCGCGACCCCTTCGGGATTGCCCTCTTTTCTCTTACGGTCAAGGAACAATTCCGCTCTTTGCCTGTAAAATTCCTTGGACGAACCCACTGCAGGGATCCTGTGGTAATCTTCGAACGCCAGGGTTGTAATCGAGTACTCGGATTCGTTGTTGGTAGACTGCAGCTGAAGAAAACCGATTTTCTCCCAGCGCAGCAGTCTGCTCAACTCAACCATCACCTGCGCCAGCTGCCGGTACACGTGGGCCTTTGTGTTTTCGGGGATATCAGGGAGTATAGCGCCGAGCATGACTCCTGGAACCGCATCCATCAAAACATACGGAGCCCCAAACGTATTGCTTGGATCCAAATCGTACGCATGAATCCGCGGAATAGGTAAACACGTATTGTCACAAAGAAATTGAATAGTAGTGATCTCGCTTCTCATTTCCTCAATCCCTCTCGCCATCAGGCGATGCGACAATGGCACGCGAGCGACCCATTCTGTGTTGTCGCCGAAAAGGAGTTCGAAAACGACGTGTTCTCGGCCTCGCGAAAATATTTCGGTGTTGACAATGCAATCGGTTCGTCCGCGAAGGTTGTTCGATATGATTGAAAGGGAATCAAGGTGCAGGCTTGCAAGGAAGTCGTCTACCGGTTTCTTTTCCCATGGAGGAAAGCGGCTGTGGCCAACCCATGTACTACTCGTAGGCATTGTCTGAAAGAGGTCCTGGAAAGTTAGTGACGATGATTAAATACTTCTGCGTACCGATCTGATCAGTATTGACGACTTCACGATATCGGCCGTGTTATAACAAGAGCAAGTACTATCACTCGGAAATCGCCGATTCAGGGGAAACCCAGGTGGATGATAGTTAGTCTGGTCCCTCGTCTCTCATTGGTCAGCCCTCTCTCGTAGATTTGATCCAGTTTCAAGAGACACAATACATTCTATCTCTATTCCGGTATCTTCTACATATATCAACCTCCATTAGTATTATCTTGAAGTTGCAAACCGTCTAAAATGTTCCTTCTCCACCCATATAAAAACTCTAGCCTTCCCTTTCATGTACCCAAACTCCCACCGTTTACGCCAATGCAGTCCCATCACATACATGTCTATATCCACCGCCGGCATAAGCCCTTCGCATACATTATCCACCGACTCGCCACAGACAAGATTCGTGAAGAATACATCTGATAGAACGGTAATAATTTTCCCCGGCGGATTGATTTCCACGATTTCCGGAGTAAGCGTATTCGTAGATAAGATATTGAAAGTAATCCCCCTGCCCCGCCAGCGGAAGTAATCCAACACAATATCCCGGAAATATCTAAATCAGCGAACATACTGTTTTCCAGGGATACAAATCCATCGTTCGCGAAGGCTGTCTTCCGATCGTGCCCCTCTCGTGGAACGGTTCGGGACGCACGTAAACCGACAGACCCTTCCGATAATGAAGTTTCCATGCTTCCCAGAGGATCCTTGGCATAGACATGAATATCCACCACCCACAGACAATACAAAGTCTTAACACCGCAAGAGTATCATCCATACGTGACTCGGACAACGATTTCAAGGTGGCCACAAGCTTCGGTTTGTTGTCTGGAGTAACCAGAGTTAATTCCACCGATATCCCATTCTCGGGGGATAATGTACTGCGGAATTGATAAGTCCCCAATCGATCATTGAAGGGAGACACATGGAAGCGGCGGGGGATTGACACGGCGCCATCAGAATGAGATACCACGTAAATATGTTTCTCGCCGAATGTATTGTGGACCTCTAAAACAGTGGCAACGTGCTCGGGGTCGTAGATATAATACGTCGTCAGCGGATTGAAAGAGTACCCCAAGAACCGCGGCATGGTCATCATATATATCCGTACTGATGGAGAAGTATATATCCCCTGCGTCAGCACAGAAAACGGCAGAGGACGTACATGTTGGGTTAAATGCCATTTCAGCTTTTCTAGGAAATTGTTTCCACAGGGCGGGGAGCCAAGGTAATCGGCGCTGCGAACATGGAATATGCGCCACTTGTCAACGGCCCAGAAGTTGGTTGTGCCAGGGTTGTTGACTTGGAAGTAGACGTACAGGAGAGGATATGAGAAGGAGTGTCGGACAGGGAAGAATCGTGTGTGGGAGGTTTGGCAGACAAGGAGTTTGGTGTCGGTCCTCTGTCCCCCGCGAAGAACGAATGCCCCCACGCTTAAAACTAGAATAACCAGCGCATAGCCCACGTTCATTGAATTCCGAAGGTTCGTCCATCCGCTCCCTGAGTCCGCAACTCGACGTTCCTCGATGACGAGTAGATTTGAGGTCCCGCCACACGTGCCCAACCACGTGCCCAGCCAAGCAAACACGAAATTGCCAGGTCAGCAAGATTCCTCATCACTGCCATGGGCGACAGCAAAGCCATTCTCATCGTCGGCGGTCCCAGTCGAGGAACCCGATTCCGTCCCCTGTCTCTCGATGTCCCCAAGGTACTTCTCTCCCTGACTCGTCTCATGGTAGCCTCTCTTTCCCGTCGCGGGCCATCCCATTATCTTCCACCATTTGACGGCGTTACAAAAAGTCCCTTCGATCAAAGAGGTCTTGTTAATTGGCTTTTACGAGGAATCTGTGTTTCGTGATTTCGTCAAGAGCGCGTCGGAACAATTCCCCAACTGGTCCATCAAGTATATATGTCCTTTGGGGTGTGGCTGATGTAGGTATTTGCGCGAGTATCAGGCTTTGGGCACGGCAGGAGGATTGTACTTGTTTCGCGATGCGATTCTCAAGGGCGATCCAAAGACCATTGTGGTCATGCATGCGGATGTATGCTGCTCATTCCCCCTGGAGGAGATGTTGAAAATGCATATTGAGAACGAAGCCATTGGGACGATGCTCGGGACTAAGATTTCGCCGGAAGCAGCTTGCAATTACGGGTGCATTGTTTCGGATCCCCAGACTCATGAGGTGTTGCATTACGTCGAGAAACCCTCCTCTTATATCTCTTCAACGATCAATTGTGGGGTCTACGTTTTCGACACGTCGTTGTTCAAGTTTATCCGCGAAGTCATGAATCAGGTACGTCCCATACGTATGATGTATTCATTGTAGCGAGAGGCAGACAAGGCGAATCCCACGAGCGGATACGTCGATCCCTTCTGGGATGAAGCGAGAGCGGAACGGGGAGATGGTGAATTACGTTTGGAACAGGATATTTTGGCACCCTTGAGTCAGAGCAAAAAATTGTTTGTCTACGAAACCAAGGATTTTTGGAGGCAGATCAAGTCCGCTGGGTACGTCCTTAAAAGGGTTAGTTGCTAAACTTAGATCCGCTGTGCCCGCGAATGCATTGTATTTGCAACAGGCGTACCAGTCGTCGACGACGACGCCGACGAGTACTTGCGATGCAGACATCGTTCCCCCGGTATATATCCATCCGAGCGCGACGGTCCATCCTACCGCCAAGATCGGCCCCAACGTGTCCATCAGTGCGAATGCCCGCATTGGTCCCGGTGCAAGAATAAAGAACAGTATCGTCCTGGAAGGTGCGGAAATCGCCCCCCACGCCGTGGTTCTCCATTCCATCGTCGCATGGGACTGCAGAATCGGCGCATGGGCTCGCGTGGAAGGAATTCCACTTGGTGTCCAGGAACACGCGGGCAAGGTGGTCCGCGGCGGCGTCAAGGTCGATGCCGCTACAATTTTGGGAAGGGAGGTCACGGTTGGAGAAGGCGTTGTGGTTCGTAATTGTGTTGTTTTGCCAAACAAGGGGATTTACAATGATGTCTCGAACGAGGTCATCATGTGAAAAAGTCTGCTTTTCTATAGCATTCATAGTCTACCCGCTTTAATGATTCAGACGCTACTTTAATATCCATCTTGATGTCCTCTATTAATGATTCTGTTGTAAGCAGACTACACAGGGAGTATACCCTTTGAGACGTAGTTGTATTCTGGCCGGATATATCCCAAGACTATGACCCGCATTTCCTGGCCGTAGAAGTCGTTTTCGTACTGCCGCATGATATGGACTTCCTGCCATTAGGATAGCAACGAACGGACTACCGCACTACGGACTTTGTTATTGTAGAAAGGATTGTATCCCACGCTCATGACCATCTCCTCGACCTTATCAAACACCTTTGCATAGCCATAATAGATTCCGGTCTCCGTCAAGTCCTGGACGTGCTCATCGGAAATGTTGGCTTATCAGCATGGTCACGAGAGGAGTACCTGTCGGAATACCCAGCTCTTTTGACCCTCTTCCGAATCCTTTGATAACTTTCCCCTTGAGGTACACAGGGAATGGTGCCTCGGGCTTGTCAGGGCCGACGACGAGCGGGCGTTCTGTTGGTCGTGACATAAAAATTGCTCAGATCACCGGAACAGTCAATCAATCAGTCAATCGGCGATCCGCATCAAGTCACCATTATGGTACGCCCCGTCACCGCCAGGCTAATGCAGACTTCTTCGTCCGCCGCGGCCCCAAAGAAGACGTACTCTGCAGAACAATGGCAGAACAAGATCGATTCCATCAAAGTGTCCAAAACGTGTGTGTCCCCTGAAACGCGTGGTGCTGACGGAGGAGTGACCTGAATGTTTTGATCATGAATTACCTGGTCCATCAGGGATACCCGTCGGCTGCGGTGTCTTTCGCCCGAGAGGCGAATCTTGCTTTGTCAAAGGAGAGTGTGGAGAGCATCACTGCGAGAATGGAGGTGCGGAACAAGATTCACGCCGGGGATATCGCCGGCGCAATACACGACATCAACACTCTGAATCCACAGGTACTCCGTCCGATCCATACTGTGCTAAGCGTAGTTGCTGGATAACCACCCTGCTTTACATTTTTCATTGCTTCGACTACAGCTTATCGAACTCATCCGCTCTGCATCTACACAGGGGACATCCATCCTTCCCGCTCTGTCGTTCGCTACCCAACAACTTGCTCCCCGGGGCGCCGCAAATCCCTCCTTCCTAACCGATCTTGAAAAAACGATGGCCCTCCTTGCATTCCCTTTCGACGCCCTGAGCGATCCCTTACGCCAACTTATCGACCCAGAGTTACGCCGTAGCGTAGCGAAACGAGTCAACGATGCCTTGCTCGATGGACTCGTTGATACCGGTGCAGACGGGATGGTTGGAAATGGCCGGGGAACAGTGGGTCAGGAAGATATTGAGCGGATACGAGGGTTACTACGATTGATTCAATGGGGAGAGCAAACAGCAAGGGAGGAACGTATTATTGTGCCGTCATTAGATGTTAAACAGGGAGTTTGGGAGGATTCACAGACAAATGGTCATTCATAGTCTTATTTAATGGAGTTTCTTTGCGCACGGACCCCTTCAACGTAATCCAGCCTTCCCTCCCCCACCACCCGCGCAAGGATCAATCACTAGTGCAAGCCGACATGTCTACCAGAAGAAGACTCTTTCCATGGGGAGGCTCTAACAGCAAAGAAGCTCTGACTCAACAGCCTATTCCATCACCGCCCGCGTCTCCTCGACCTAATCGTCTGCCCCAGCCCGTCGCGGAGGAGCATATCATGACGAGCGAGGAACTCCAGCAGAGCGTCGAATCCCTCGAGATGATTCTAAAGTCGATGGACCATGTTCGAGACCAGACGAATCGGTATACCGAGTCTTTAAAGGGACATGCCCGGGCACTCAGGGGCTACGCCGTGACTATCAACATGGTCGTCGCCAGGGATGAACGACAGCGCCATAATGTGGGAGAGGACCGGGTATCAGAGAAGCTTTTAGAGCATTGTGCAAATTACTATGACAGACTCGCAGAGTCTCAAGAACAATTGGTATTACTCCGTTGGCGTTACTAATGAGGCGCGGCATTACCTAGAGGAGTACAACATGTTGAACAACTTTGCCGCCAAACATTTCAAGACCCTCGCTAGGGATAGTGCAAAACTCGACGAAACACTAAAAGGCCTGACTCGAAAACTCTCCAAGTTGACACACAACCGAGTCCCTGGGACCGCCAATACTCAGAATGCGTCCACGGTCCAAACGCCGGGGGTTCATGAGATTTACGTCCAACGACTCACGGGACTCAGCGGCCAGATTCAAAAAGTCCGACAGGATCATCTGGCCGTATACTCTCGAGAGCAAAAGACTGTCGACCGCGAGGTGGCACGAGCATTTGCTCGGAGTGCTCGACAGAATTACGTCTCTCTTGCGGATGCCATTGCAAAGACCGGGTCTGCCGAGGCGATCGGAGGCGTAACTGCCTGGGGAGTATATGCGAATCAAGGAATAGCGCCGCCCATCACCGACTTTGATGCGGATGTGGAGCAGGAGATCGAGGAAGACTGGGAGCCCAGTCAAGAGGACGAGGAGCAGTTTTCGCCAAGACAACTGGCGCAGCAAACGCCGGCGCGGCCCCCGTCGGCCTTTTCCCATTTCTCCGCGCAGCCGTCATTTCCGAGACCAGGCAGCCTGGCAAATATGAGCCTGAACATGCAAGGCAAAATGCCCGTCTCACAGTCAACCTCGCAAGCCTATCCCGGGCCGTCACAGTCACAGCCCTCTCTACAATATCAGCAAAATCCAAATGTACCCCCAGCCCAAAATTGTCTCCTCCGAATGATCTAATTTCAGGTTTATTCACCTCGACCGCTGAATCTGGGGTCAACACACCCGGCACTCACAAGTAATACCCAGCTTGACCAGTACGGAACATTGCCGGAGAATGGGACAACGCAGCCTGGAGGATCGTCGAGGTTTCAAGAGGAGTTTTAGATAGTAATTTAAGTGCTGCGAATTATTGCACGTTTTCGGCGGGATCGCCGTCGGCTGAATTCCATTCCCCCGTTGCCGACGTCGACGTCGCCTCATATAAATTCGTCGCCAAAACAAAACATGCCAAACGTGTCAACATTATGAAGATTGCTGGACTCGCCGCTGTTATCACGTTCTTGCTCAGACAGCAGTATGGCTGTTCCTGGCTGTTTGCTGTTCCGATATTCTTTGCCGTCTTTCTGGGATGGCATGGATATCGGATGTTTATTTACGAACGGTTCCTGAGTCCGCTTAGCCGTCTGCCGGGCCCAAAGGTAGTCCATCCGGGATAATTCTGAATTAGGGGCACTGGCTATGGGGAGAATTTACAGCCATTGCACTCAAAGAGCCTGGCCAAGCACATCTACGGTGGATGCGCGAATACCGCAATCCAACAGGACTCGTGGCATACCCCGGATTATTCTACGTGCCCCGCATCATGCCGACTTCCACCTCTGCTATCCAGCATATCCTAAACAATTGGACCATCTACATCAAGCCCGAAGAATCGAGACGGGCGCTGCGCAGTATCCTCGGGGACGGACTGTTGACCGCCGAAGGCGAAATGCACCGCCGTCAAAGAAAGGTGTTGAATCCCGCTTTTGCAACGGGATATGTCCGCGACGTCGTCCCTATATTTGCAGACAAGGCAAACGAGCTTGTGGATCTCATACTGGAGGATGTGCAACGGGGAGAGGATGTCGAGGTATTCCATTTCCTGAGCCGCTGCACGATGGATATCATGGGCGCAGCAGGTATTTTTCTTGCAGACCGCGACTAACGCAGGTTTCGGCTACGAATTCAAATCACTTCACAATCCAAATGATCCCTTTGCGAGTGCTTATTCTACATTGTTCGAGAGAACCGACCGGTCCAGAATGCTCGAACTCGCAGGACGATATCTCCCCTGGCTGCGTTACCTTCCCTTCCCAAGGATGAGACAGATTGCCAAAGCGCGACGGACAATAGTAACAGAAGCCACGAAACTCGTCCGCCACAAAGAAGCCCAAACACATGCGGGGAAGGATATTCTGAGCCTGATGATTGGGGAAAACCGCAAGTCGCAGGACGAGAAATTAGCGGAAATGGAACTAGTCGATCAAGTCATGACGTTTCTTCTCGCGGGACACGAAACGACGTCAACTGCAGTATGTCTCTTTCGAACTTCCTAATAATAATATAGTTATGTTGGAGCCTTTACATTTTATCGCAACGTCAGGATATACAAGACAAACTTCGTGCCGAGATAAAAAACACGGATCTCACATACGAAAAAATCGAAGCGTCTCGATACTTGAATAACGTCTGTCGGGAGATGTTGCGCTTTATTCCACCAGGTACTGTCCCGGGCAGAGACTTATTTAGTGAGCGTTACAACGCGGATGTCCAGCGTGCCCGACGTCATCAACGGACAGGAAATCCCCAAGGGAACAATAGTCTTCATCCCCATCGCAGCGATAAACTTTGACGAAGAAGTCTGGGGCCCGGACGTCGATTCCTTCAATCCCGACCGGTGGGAAAAGCTCCCTGACAAAGTCTCCAACTACAATTACCTTACCTTCCTTCAAGGCCCACGGAGTTGTATTGGCCGTCGCTTCGCGGAGACAGAAATGAAAGTTCTCCTCGCGGCATTGATTCAGCGGCTGAAATTCGAGGAAGTGGAAAAGGGACGAGTCGTCGAGAAACAGGCCATCATCACCACGCGGCCCAAGGGCGGCAAGATGTTTCTTAAGGTGTCTGCAATTTAATAGTTCCTAGAAATACTCCTGATATCTAATCCAAATGAAATGCGTCCCCGCCAGGGGCTGCAAAACTCTCCAACGCCAAGAATAATTTTTCCTTTAATTTTTCCATTGATCCATACGCCGGTAATCCTAAGCCATGCATGCAAGTCTGTCCTCTCGGGAACCTACTGTCAGATCGTTTACGGGGGATACATACATTTCCTCATCGCTACCGCTTTTGAAAATTGTGAGTTTGAAATTTGCGGGGAACGAAGCGGGAACGCGATCACTTGCTGTTATCAGATCGAGGAATTGGGCGAATTGAGCGGGTGTGCCGGCACTTAAAACGGTCCATAGGTTTTGAATGACTGGATCGTCCGCAGTGTAGCCCTCGTAGACGGTGACCTTTTTGAGCTGTTCCACCGTCTCCAGGACGTCGATGACGCGCTGGCCTGCTAACAAAGATTGCAGCTCATGAGACGTAAACATCCGCAGAACGCGTCGAGGAATGATGCTTTCCAGGCCCTCGCGCAAGGCTTCGAAAGAGCCGGAAACGAGCGTCGTGGTAGCTGTTCGAAACAAGGCTTCGATATATTGTTGTCGATTCTCCGGAGTCACTGCTTTCGGGGAATCACCGTCCCATTCCATGACATACGTCTGAACCTCTTCCAACTTATAGGTATACTCGAAATACAAATCATCCACGTCGTACGCGAATAAATGTTGCCATCCTCGATACAATTCTGGGTCGAATTCTTTCATATCCTCCACCTTAAGAGACTCATCCACCAATTTTTTGTAAAACATGGGGGGAAAATCCAAAGGAAGCGATTTGACGCCATTGTACATTGCGAGGCCGATAAAAATCCCCAGGCGGCGGAACTCGGGAACAGAATTCGCCCCCTCCTGGAACCATACGCCCGTACTCTCGCGCAACAAATTCATCTTCAAACAACGCGTGATGGCCTGTTTAATCACCCGCGAGAGTAAATCCGCCGTCAACCCCGCGAGATCGATCCCCTGCTCCGCCTCGTACTTGACTTTCATCGGTTTCCGCAAAACGGAAATGGGACGCTGGGCAACGGACTCCGTGACCTGGTGCAATAGATCCTGTCGCTCAGGTCTGATTGCGAAATACGCCGACTCGTGGGAGTGGTAGTGGAAACCCATGTTTTGGAAGTGGCGTGCCACGCGGCGTAAGCCCCATCCCTGTTTGTGTTGGTATTCCATACTTGCGACGACCCAGAATTCGAAAAGCGCGATCTTTTGAGACGAGGTGAACAGATAGGGATGATCGAGAATGGTTTCTCCGGGATGGGAGAATGCTCCTGCAAATCGCCGTTGGTGACGTTCGGAAAGTGCGGTTTTGCCCACCATGTCGTTCTGGAATAACGGTGCAAGGAACGTGTTTGTGGAATACTTGTGGAACAAAAAGTTAAGGAGCTTGAGACACTTTCCTCGGAATCCTTCCGCCGTGCATTCCCCGTTCCATCGATACACCAACAACGTCTGAATGATCCGAATAATTGGCTCCGCGCAAAGCATTTCGTAGTTTCCAAGGAACACCGAAAACGCTTCCAGTCGCGCTTTTCCCGTGCCGAGATCAACAAGCGTCATTGCAAGGGGTCTGCCGCCGATTTCGAGGGCACTGTCGATACTAGCGAGCGCCTGCCAAGCCAGATGAATGATGTGGATTTGTTGGCTGCATGTTGCCTCTTCGAAATCAGGGTCATGTAATGCGCGGTACAGTGCATCGAAAACAACAGGGACATGGCGTCTGTCTAGGTCCCCGAAAACAAGATGAACACTCGCCTGATTGGTGATGATATTACGGTGGATGCGGTATTTCGGGAGATCGAGGAACGATTGCGTCAATAATCGTACGTCCGACAAACTCGACAGAATCTGCTGCAGAAAAGAATCATCCTTGGTATGATTAGTGATCTCAATAACCTTCGCCATTAGCACAACAACAACAACAACAAGGGCTGTACTTTCTCCATCGACTGTCCGCTCAGACGGCGCAGTTTGTATTGTCCGACATCTTTGGCGGGTTTCTCCTTAATCGGCTCCTTAGACTTCTTGGCCTGTTTATGAACATGCTGTGGTCGCACCATGATTCCCATGGGCGGTTTCAGCGGAGGATTCTCCGATTTCGGTGCCTTTCCAGACCGAAGTCGCATGATCAGCGATTCAGGAACAGCAGGCCGCGAAAAATTGATAAGCGGAACAAACAACTCCGCCACCCTCGGACAAAGACGTTTATTCAGCAGAAGGGATTGTTGTGCGATCGCCCGTGCAGCGTAGACCGTAGGTCGTCGCTTTCCCGTGGGACAGAACGCACATGAGCGATCTCCACAGCCGTGGCGCAGCATGAAAATGTACCTACACGTCGTCAGCAGCCGGAGCGACGAGAAGACTACCGCTCGATAAGGACGTCGGTTATTCCGGCGTCGACAGGAGATACCTCGACCATTTGTTGGCGCAGATACGGCGTCGAGAGAGCCGCGACAAAGGACGGCCTCTCCATGGCCTGTGAGACGGCCGATGATGATGCTGGATGGGATCGAAACTTGAAATGCGGGAGTCAGGTGATTGATCAATACGGGGCGTGGGGGGGCGTGGAGGCGGTGCCTCGAGCCTCTTGGCCTTTGCACGTAGTCTTTATAATGTTGCTGGAGGACAGGGAGTTGCATAACGACACTTTGAACGACGGATTCGTAACTCCCGGCACTTTATCGATTTGGGGATTTGGAGGGTCGGATGGATCCCCTTGATCTGAAGGATGCACCTGAGCAAGTAACCAGCCACTTTCTAGTTTTCAATAGACAACTCTAGAAAGAACCTGATTCTACAGACAATCTGCGGTATGCTGGATTGTAAGACTTCATCATCACTCAAAAACTACTCACTAAAGCCTCCGCCAAAATCGAACCAAATTTCCGTTATGCCAGTCGATCAACACCCACGTTGCGCACGCAACTTATTAACCCTCCCGCAATGACACCGCCCAACTTCCACACACCTCAACGCCTGCGATCAAAGTCAGTGCAGCATTCTATACACAAGACGGTGTTGTGCTTGGCATGAAATAATTTGCTGAAAGACGAGGACGGAAGCGCAGGGATTGTTCCCTCGTTGAGAGACTCGCAAACAGGGGGAGGAGCGGCCATTTGTTGCATACGAAGGTACAACGCGCCGTTCGTGTCGATGGTTCCAGACTTTTTGAAGAAGGTCTGGATGCCATATCTGATAA
>Ga0302325_10005544_pt1 | contig 28643 bp, 23 predicted proteins | sample Palsa_T0_2_FD_201948 | JGI IMG/M metagenome (GOLD analysis project Ga0302325, IMG submission 201948) | Peat permafrost microbial communities from Stordalen Mire near Abisko, Sweden - Palsa_T0_2 | ecosystem: Environmental > Terrestrial > Soil > Palsa > Peat permafrost | place: Sweden: Abisko...
CTGGCGGCCCTTCAGTGCCTGTGCCGTCGGGGTGCTGGTGCTCGACGGGGAGGAGGAGACGCTGGCCCTGGCCGCGTCCCTCGCCTACCAGCGGCGCCTGCGGGTGGTGTGCGCGCTCTCGGACGTTCCCCCGTTGCTGGCTGCCGCGCCGCTCGGAGCCGTCGCTGCCCCCACCGGCGTCGAGGCCGCGCTGCGGGCGCTGCTGGCGGCGCCCCAGGGCCGCACCAGCGCCTGGGCCGAAGCGCCCGCTGTGCCCTAGCTCGCGCGCCGGGCGCTCGACGCTGCGCCCAGCGCCTCGGAGACTCCCGGCAGTCCGCGCAAGAGGTCGAGCTCCTCCTCTGAGAGGAAGGCCCGGTGCGTGCCCACCCGCTGGGCAAGGCACAGCTCCAGTGCCCGGGCCGGCCCGTGCCCGGGGTGGGCGTGGAGCTCGAGGCTGCCCCCCTCGGCCCGGCACCGGGTGACGTCGCGTTGGAGAGCCCGGAGCCGGCGCGCCGTGCGCAGCGCTAAGCGGCCCTCGGGCGTGTCGAAGGTGTGGAAGTGGCGGTTGCGCGAGAGCGGCCGCCCTTCGGCGACCAGGCGCTCCACGAGGCGGCGCACGAAGCTGTCCATGGCAAAGGAGCGCGGCTCCTTCAGGGGCGGCAGTGTAACAGCAGGGCGGGGCGAGGCCCTGGCAGAAGTCTCACGCCCGGCGGACGCGCAGGACGAAAGTGGTGCCCTCCGCGAGGGAGGAAGTGCAGGCAATGGAGCCGCCGTGGGCTTCGAGAATCTGTCGCGCCAGGGCCAGGCCGAGGCCGGTGCCTCCGGACTTGGTGGAGAAGAAGGGCTCGAAGAGACGGCCCTGCACGTCTTGGGGGATGCCCACACCGCTGTCGGCGATGGTGACTTCCACCGACTCGCCCTCGGTGCGCGAGCCGACCCGCAGCGTGCCGCCCGTGGGCATCGCCTCGCGGCTGTTTCGCAGCAGGTTGAGGAAGACCTGGCGAAGCTGTCCCTCGTCGGCCAGGGCGCGGGGCTGGCCCGGGTCGAGGTGCCGCTCCACCCGCACCTTTGCCCGCTCCAGCTCCTGACTGGAGAAGTCCAGCACCCGGGTGAGAAGCTGGTTGACGTCCTCGGGCTCGAGCGAGGGCGGGGGAAGGCGCGCCAGGCGAAGGTACTGGTCCGTCACCTCGGTGAGGCGGTCGACCTCGCCGGCGATGGCGGCCAGAAGCTGCAGGGCCTCGCGCTCGTCCCCACCGGCAGGAAACTGAGCCTTCTTCACCGCCTCCTCGAGGAGCTCGGTGTTGAGGCCAATGGAGGACAGGGGGTTTCTGACCTCGTGGGCCACCTGCGCGGAGATGCGCCCCACCGCCGCCAGGCGCTCGGCGAGCAGCAGCGCCCGCTGCTTCTCCTCCAGCTGTCTTTGCCGTTCGGCGAGCTCGCGGGCCATGGCGTTGAATTCCCGCGCCAGCTGGGCAATCTCGTCATCCCCACGCACCGGCAGCTGGGCGGCATAGTCGCCTCGGCGGACCCTCCCCACCCCGGCGATGAGGGTGCGCACCGGGGCCAGCGAACGTGCCGAGAGCGCGGTGGCCAGCAGCCCCACGCCGACGCTGAGCACCGTCAAGGCAATGACCAGAAGCCCGCGGCTGCGCTCGCGCCGCGCGGCCAGCTCCACCCGGGTGGCAATGCGCGCCTCGACGGCGGCGCGCAAGGCGCGCACCTCCCGGCCCAGTGTCTCCTGGTGCGCGGCGAGCGCATCCATGGCCGCCGCGGCGTCGGGGGAAGCGGCGGAGAGTCGCTGGTAGCCCTCGGCCGCCAGGTGCTCCGTCTCGTCCTCGTGCTGGACGAGCTGCTCGAGCCGCGTGCCCAGCTCGTCCAGGGTATGTCCCTCGTCGGCCGGAGCGTCCAGGCGCATCGCGCCGAGGGTGGTCACCGCCGAAGCCAGGCGCTGGCGCAACAGGGGAGGGAAGGTGCGAGGCGCGAGCTGGATGAGCGCGGCGCGGGTCTCCGTGTTGCGCTCGCGCGCAATCTGTGTCGACTCCTGCACCTGGTTCTTCAGAAAGCTCTCCAGCGTGGCCGCATCCTGGAGCAGCTGGAGGTAGCCCTGGCCGACGAGGCGCATCTCCTGCTGGCTCCGGTGCAGCTCCGAGACGCTGAAGAGCGCCACCACGCCAAACGTGCAGAGCACGGCGGCATGGCCGAGAAAAATACGGGTGGCGAGCGACAGGGCGGGGCGCCGCATGCCCCTAGCGCGGCCGGCTCAGGTCGCGCTCTCCTGCCCTGAGGGGACTGGGATGGGTTCGGCGGCCAGTGGCTGGGGGAGGGCGGCGGCCTTGGATGTCCCGTTGGCGTCCGCGCTCAGCGGCACCGGGACGGTGGTGCGGCGTTCCAGCCGCTCCGCCTCGGCGCGAGAACGCTCGTCGACGCCCTGGTCCGAGAGGTTAATTTCTTCCTGGGTGAGTTCTGTGCGTCCGGCGGTGAGGCCGCCGCGGCGCTCCAGCTCGCCGATGGCCCGCTTGAGGAGGTCCCGTTCCAGAAGCGTCCGGTTGAGGCGCTTCTCCAGGGCCTTGAACTTGTCCTTCAAGAGGTCGAGCTCGCCCTTGGTGACTACCCACACCCGGTGCTGCGTCTCGGTACGGCCCTTGAGGCGGCGGACTTCCGTCTGGAATTCCAGGGCCCGGGTGCGCTCGCGGTTCGCGGTGTGCTCGAAGCGCTCCAGCTTCTCCCGGTCAGAGTCGGAGAGCTCCCGGAAGCGGCGGGCGGAGCGCTCCGCGTCGGCCGCTGCGGCCGGCGTCGCTTCGCTCGGTGGCGGACTCGGCGCTGGCGCGGCCGGTGCTGCGGCCGGCGGGACCGGCGCCGCCGCACGTCCGCGCGACCGCGACGTCTCGGCATCGGAGCGCAGCTTGGTGAGCTCGGCCAGGGCGTGGGCCAGCTCCCCGCGGACCACCTCCAGATGTTGCGAGGCGGCACGCTCCACGTCGGTGCGCGCGCGCACCAAGTCCTGCTCGCCCTTCTCCGTCGTCCGTTGCTCGTGCAGCTTGCGCTTCACCTGCTTGAGCTCGGCGCGCAGCTCGTTGCAGGTCACCTTGGCCTCGTCCGCCTCTCGCCGACGACGCTCGACGTCGGTTTCCAGGGCGCGAAGTCGCTCCGACTCGCGTTGCGCGGCATGCGGGCTGGAGGAGGGGGCCCGGTGGGTCCCAAAAAACAGGAACCAGAGGAGAACCACGCAGACGAGGGAGACGACGATGAGCGCCGGAGCCATGACGTCTCTTCCGTTATCAGGTTTGCCGCCCTTACAGGTAGAACCGGTCGACCACCCCGGCCGTACGCTGAAGGATGCCTGCCCACCCCAGCACCTGGTCGACGTGTGGCGCGGCCGAGGCGACGTCTCGGCCCAGCGCCGCCAAACTCCCGGTGCAGGCCACCAAGAGGCAGCGGCCCGAGGCCCTCAGGTGGGCAAGCAGCGCAGCTGCGGTGGGGAGTCCCCTGGCCTCGAAGCGGTCCGAAATGTCCGGCCGTGGGGGCTGGAAGTCCGGCTCGTCCAGGCGTCCATCGAGAAGACGTTCTAATGCCCACCAAAAAAAGTATAATTCCACCTGTTTCCCAAGTGCCGCCGCGGCCGCTCCAATGGCCAGGCCCTGGTGCACCCGGTCGTACTCCGCGCTATGAAGAAACAGAACGACTCTGCGGGGTTCCACAGTCACGGCCGGGACTGTGGCAAGTCTACCGCCTTGCGTCGAGAACACCCCGTTGCTAGTTCCCAACTCCGCGCCGATGCCCGACTCCACGACTCCACTCCGTAAGGACGCGCATCTGGACCTCTGCGCTGCCGAGGAGGTCGAGCCGGCCAGCAACTCCACGCTGCTCGAGTGCGTGCACCTGGTGCACTGCGCAATGCCCGAGCTGTCTCTGGACGAGGTGGACCTGGCGACGCCCTTTTGGGGAAAGACGCTCAAGGCCCCCCTGCTGGTCACCGGCATGACGGGCGGCAGCGAGCGGGCGCGTGCAGTCAACCGTGACCTGGCGCTGGTGGCCGAGCGGCGCGGACTGGCCTTCGGCGTGGGCAGCCAGCGGGCCATGGCTGAGCACTCCGAGCTCACCTCGACGTTTTCTGTCCGGGACATCGCGCCGAGCGTGCTTCTCCTTGGCAACATTGGGTTGCGCCAGGGAATTTCGCTCGGCGCAGATGGCGTCCGGCGACTCATGGACGCCATTGGCGCCGATGGGATGGCGCTGCACCTCAATGCTGGCCAGGAGCTGACGCAGCCCGAGGGGGACCGGGACTTCCGGGGCGGCTACAGCCTGGTGCAGACGCTGAGCGCCTCGCTTGGCGAGCACTTCCTGGTGAAGGAAACCGGCTGCGGACTCTCTCCCGCCGTGGCCCGTCGTCTCGTTGACTGCGGGGTGCGCACCCTGGACGTGAGCGGCCTGGGGGGCACCTCCTGGGTGCGGGTGGAACAGCTCCGCATCAAGGGCGGTCCGGCGCGCGAGGTGGGCGAGCTCTTCAGTGGCTGGGGCATTCCCACCGCCGCGGCGGTGGCCACGGTGCGCCGGAGCGTCGGCCCGGGCGTCCGTCTCATCGCCTCGGGCGGTCTTCGCAATGGGCTGGAGGTGGCCAAGGTTTTGGCGCTGGGCGCCGACGTGGCCGGGATGGCCCTTCCCCTCTTTCGCGCGCAGCAGGCCGGCGGCGTTCCCGCGGCCGAGTTGGTGGTGGACACGGTGGTCGGAGCGCTCAAGCAGGCCGTGCTCCTCACCGGAAGCCGCAACGTCGCAGAGCTTCGTACGCAACCCAAGGTGGTGGCCGGACCACTGAGAGACTGGATGGGGACACTGTGAGGGGAAAAGGCATGGGCGCCGTCGCCCGGAACACCGCCGAGCCAGAGGAGAACAGGCCGTCGTCACGACTGCCGGGTTTCCACAAACTGACGCTGCAGCAGCGCCTGGAGCACCTGGCCCGCATGCACGGCCTCTCCGCCGAGGAGATTGCCACACTGCACAGCCCTGGTCCGCTCCCGCTCTCCACCGCCAACTCGATGATTGAGAATGCGGTGGGCACCTTCAGCTTGCCACTCGGACTCGGCCTCAACCTGCAAGTCAACGGCCGCGACTACCTGGTGCCGATGGCGGTGGAGGAGCCGAGCGTCGTGGCTGCGGTGTCCTTCGCCGCGAAAATTGTCCGGGAGGCGGGTGGTTTCGACGCCGAGGCCGATGACTCGTTGATGGTTGGACAGGTGCAGGTCACCGGCTACGGCGACCCCACCGAGGCGATGGAGAAGGTGCTCGGTCACCGCGAGCAAATTCTCGCCCTGGCCAACAGCTTCCACCCCTCCATGCAGCGGCGGGGTGGCGGCGCCAAGGAAGTGGAGGTGCGCGTCCTTCCCGCGCCCGAGGGAGCCCGGGGCGAGCCCCTGTTGATTGTGCACCTCCTCATCGACACCCAGGAGGCGATGGGGGCCAACCTCATCAACACCATGGCCGAGGGAGTGGCTCCCTTCATCGAGCAGGTGACGGGCGGCCGAGTCTACCTGCGCATCCTCTCCAACCTCTCGGACAGGCGCCTGGCGCGCGCCACCTGCCGCATCCCGGTGAAGGCCCTGGCCGATTTCGACATGGATGGCCGGGACATCGCCGACGGCATCCACCAGGCAAGCCGCTTCGCCATGGCCGACCCCTACCGGGCAGCGACGCACAACAAGGGCGTCATGAATGGCATCGACGCCGTGGCCATCGCCTGTGGCCAGGACTGGCGCGCCATCGAGGCCGGGGCGCACGCCTACGCTGCCCGCTCGGGCCAGTACCGGCCGCTCTCGCACTGGACGCTCGAGGAGAACACCCTGGTGGGCCGCATCGAGCTGCCGCTGGCACTGGGCATGGTGGGCGGGACGATGAATATTCATCCCGGCGTCCGGCTCGGCATGAAGCTGCTCCGATGCTCCAACGTCCGGGAGATGGCCCGGGTGTTTGCCGCAGTGGGTCTGGCGCAAAACTTCGCTGCACTTCGCGCCCTTGGCTCGGTGGGCATCCAGAAGGGCCACATGGCGCTGCACGCCCGCTGCGTGGCGGTGACTGCCGGCGCCCGCGGGGACCACGTGGAAAAGGTGGCACACCTCTTGGTGAAGTCCGGGAACGTGAAGGTGGACAAGGCAAGAGAGATTCTCGCCACCCTGCCTCCCCTGGAGCCCTTCGAGCCGCACAGCGCCAACGACCGGCCGTGAGGCCTGTCCCCTCCGGCCCGCTCCAGGCATTCGGTCCGGGGAAAGTCATCCTCCTGGGGGAACACGCGGTGGTGTACGGCGGCACCGCGCTGGCGGTGCCGCTCTCCCTGGGTGTGACGGCGAGGGCGACCCCCTCGCGCACCTGCGGCTTCGACGTCCCGGATGTCCTCCACGGCGCCAGGCGCACCCAGCTGTTGCGCGCCTTCTCACTGGCGGCCGATGCCGCCGGCCGTCCCCCGGTTTCTGTCTCTTTGCGAAGCACCCTGCCGGTGTCGATGGGCCTCGGGAGCTCGGCTGCGGTGGCGGTGGCCCTGGCGCGCGTCCTGCTCCGGGCCGCCACCGGACGGCTGCCCTCGGCGCAACGCCTGCGCGTGCTGGCCCTAGAAATGGAGAGGGTATTTCACGGGACGCCCTCCGGCGTGGACGATGCCTGCAGTGCGCTGGGAGTGCCCATCAGCTTTCGCCGGCGCGGCGCGGCCCAGCAGCCCCTGGTGCGTCGGCTTGCACTCCTCCGCCCGCTCGAGCTCCTGGTGGCCCTGGCGGGCACCCGGCAGCCGACGCGGGCCACGGTGTCCTCGCTGCGCGTGCGGCAGCAGCGCTGGCCGAGACGCTACCGGCGCCTCTTTTCTGAGGTGGGGCGGCTCGCCGAGGAGGGAGTGCGGGCTGCCGAGGCGGGAGACCTGGAGGGCCTCGGGGACGCGATGAACGTCAACCACGGGTTGCTCGCCGCCCTGGGCGTGAGCTCTCCGGCCCTCGACGGCATGGCGGGATGGATGCGCGAGGCGGGCGCGCTGGGGGCGAAGCTTACCGGTGCCGGCGGCGACGGGGGGGCGGTGGTGGGACTCTTCCGGAAGGCCGCCCCCGCCCAAGCGCGGCTGCGGCGCGCCGGCGTCACCTGCTTTGTGAGCCGGGTGGAGGCGAGTCGATGAAGTCCGCCAAGGCGACGGCGCGGGCGCACCCCAACATTGCCCTCGTCAAGTACTGGGGGAAGCGAGACAGCGAGCGCGTGCTTCCGCACCAGTCCAGCTTCAGCGTGACACTCGCTCCGCTGGAAGTGACGACGACGGTGGAGCTGGGCACTCAGGGCAGCAGCGTGGAGCTCAACGGCGAGCAAGCCCAGGGCCAGGAGCGGGAGCGGGTGCTGGCGCTGGTGGAGGCCCTGGGCCGGCAGACGGGAAAAGCGCTGGGCGGGGTGCGGGTGGTGTCACGGGGAAACTTCCCCATGGCCGCCGGGCTGGCCTCCAGCGCCGCGGGCTTCGCCGCGCTGGCGCGGGCGACGCGGAGCGCGGCCGGGCTGCCCGACGACACGGCCGCGACGTCGCGCCTGGCGCGGACGGGCAGCGGCTCGGCCAGCCGCAGCGTCCAGGGTGGCTTCTGCACCTGGCACCGGGGGAGCAGGCCCGACGGGGAGGACAGCTTTGCCACCCAGGACTTCACCGAAGCGCACTGGCCCGAGTTGCGGCTGCTGGCCTGCGTCGTCTCCAGCGCGCAGAAGGAGGTCTCCTCCCGCGACGGCATGCAGTCGACAGTGACGACGTCGCCCTACTACCCGGCCTGGGTGCAGGACGCTGAGGCGGAGGTCGCCCGCGCGCGGGACGCCGTCCGCCGGCGGGACCTCGCCTCCCTGGGCGCCCTCGCCGAGCGCAACGCCTGGCGCATGCACGCCACCGCTCTGGCCGCGGACCCGCCGCTCTGCTACCTCATGCCGGAGACGCTGGCCGTCCTGCTCGAGCTCCCTCGGGCTCGGGCCAAGGGCTGCCCGGTGTTTTTCACGCTGGACGCCGGGCCCAACCCGGTGCTGCTCACCACCGTCGAGCACGTGGCCCGCGTCGAGGCACTGGCCCGGGCCGCGGGGGCGAGCGACGTCGTACGCTGTGCGCCCGGAGGCGACGCCCGCCTTCTGGACGAGCCGCTCTTCTAGAGGAGAGGTTGCCGAGCGCCCAGGGCCGGGGCGCCACGGACGCGACGTTGCCCCGGGGTTGTGTGTCCGCGCCGTCCGGCTTCCAAGGGGTGGGCGACCGCAGCTGGGCTGTGCTACCTCAGCGCCGTAGCGTGGAACGCGCCCTCTCCGCTCCCTCGAAGCTCTTCCTGTGCGGCGAGTACGCGGTGCTGTGGGGCGGGGCGGCCAGGGTGCTGGCGGTAGGGCCTCGTGCCGAGGCGCTGGTGCGCGCCCGCGAGGACCGCACCGTCGAGCTCCTCACTTCCGAGGGGCGACTGCTCGGCATTAGCACGCCGCTCGGCGTCCGCTGGGATGGTGAGGTGACGCCCGGCGTCCACTTCGCCGCGCGCGCGCTCGACGTCACCTACCGCGCGCACGGCCGCGAGAGCCTCGGCCTCTCCCTGGCGCTGGCTCCCTCCAGGCTCGGGCCCGGTGGCAGCAAGCTCGGAACGGGAAGCAGCGCGCGGACGGCGGTGCTGGCCGTGGAGGCGGCCGCGGGCGTGCTGGGGGTGAAGTCCGCGCTCCCCCTGGCCCTCGTTGCCCATGCCGAGGCCCAGCTGGGCAAGGGAAGCGGAGCGGACGTGGTGGCCTCCTCGGTGGGAGGGCTCGTCCGCTACCGGCGTTGGGCGGTGGAGCAGGTGCTGTCCAAGGACCGACCGCTGCTGGTGGCCCTCAAGGACGTCGGCCCGGTGGACGTCGTCCGCACGGGGCTCAGCCCGGACTTCCTCTCCTATGCTTTTGCCGGACAGAGCGCCGCGACGCCGGGGATGATTGCCGAGGCCGAGCGCACCCTCGACCAGAAGGCGCGCGCGGCCTTCGTCGCCGAATCCGACGTGCTCGGCGATGCCTTCGAGGACGCGCTTCGCGGCGAAAGCTTCGCTGCCGTGCGGGAGGCCTGCGAGGCGCTGCAGCAGCTCCTCGCCTCGCTGGGCAAGGTGGTGACGCCGGCGCTGGAGCGCATCCTGGCGCTGGCCCGGAGCGCGGCCAGCACCGGGAAGGTGAGCGGCGCAGGGGGCGGCGACGGCTGCCTGTTGCTCTCGCCCGACGCGCAGGCGCAAACGCGGCTGCTCGAGACGCTCCAGGCCCGCGGCATTCACGCCGAAGCCCTCGCCCTCGAGCCGGGGGTGCGCATCGAGCCGCGCCCGGACCCGGCTCTTTCCGCCTGGCTGGCAGCCTAGGAGACTTGCGAAGGCAACATGGCCCTCCGCCTTCCCACCTCGCTGCAGGTCGGACACTACTGGAGCTCCAAGTCAGGGCTGGCTGCGCTGCTGGTCAGCCTGGGGCTCCTGGTCTTCGTCTTTCTACCGCTGGAGACGAGCGGGCTCATCGGCCGGGCCTGGGTGTTTGGCGTCGACGTCTGGATGGCCGGCGTCGTCCTGGCCGGGGCGTCTGCCCTGGGCTGGCGCCGGGTCCAGCGCGGCATCATCGCCCTCTTCGCGGTGCTTCTCGTTGCGATGCTTGTCTTGCGGCTCATCGCCCGTGGCATGCAGGACCGGTGGACCGAAGTCGGCGCGTCATCGGCCTCCGTGGTCGTCCTCTCGCTGCTGCTGGCGCTCATCCTCGCCCAGCTTTTCCGCGAGGGGCCCACCACCACCGACCGCATCTTCGGGGCGGTGGCCGCTTACCTCCTGCTCGGGCTGACCTGGGCCGAGGGCTATCGCTTCGTCGACCTGCTCCGTCCGGGTTCCTTTCACGGCGTGGCCTGGGCCCCCAACGCCCACAATCTCTCCACCTTCGTGTACTTCTCGCTCGCCACCCTCACCACCGCCGGCTACGGGGACATCGTCCCGCTGTCGCTGCCGGCGCGCTCGCTGGCCAACATGGAAAGCCTGCTGGGGCAGCTCTTCCCGGCCATCTTCATCGCCCGGGTGGTGTCCAAGTCGCTCACCTCCCCACGCACGCCTGAGTGAGGGTGAAGGGGAGACTCGGCCTCGAAGGGAGTGGCGCAGAACGGCGCCGCTGCTTAACGTCCCCACTCCTCGGGAGGTATGGATGGCCAGGCGTGAGAAAGCGGAACGTCCCTTGAACGCGAAACAGCTCGCCCACTTTCGAGAGCGTCTCAAGAAGGAACACCAACGGCTGAGGGGCCTCTACCAGACGACCGCTCTGGACGCCGACCGCGCCCCGGGGATGCCGGACCCGCATGACGTCGGTGACGAGGCGATGGAGTCCACCAACTCTGACATTCGCATCGGCCTCTCCGAGGCGGACGAACGGATGCTGGAGCAGATTGACCGCGCCATCCAGCGCCTGGAGCTCGGCACCTACGGTGTCAGCGAGATAACCGGAGACCCCATTCCGTTGGCCCGTCTGGAAGCCATCCCCTGGGCCACCACCAACGTCGGTGACGAGTGAGCATCGGGTCGGCGGCCCCGGGGCCTTCTCCTCGGCGTTAGGGCGGTGGTGGGGCCGGCCTCACCGAGATGTAGACGAGCTTGCCGCCGGTGACGTCAGCGGTCCCGGCGCGGCAGACCGTCTTGCCGGGCTTCAGCCCAGTGTGCACGAGCTCGTTCTCCGAGGGTGACACGGGCCGGAGCGCCGCCTTGACCACCGTCCCGTCGTTGCATTCGAGGCCGATGGCCAGCCCCACGTTGAGCACCTTTGTTTCACCCACCTTCAGCCGCACCCGGGTGCCCGAGTCCACCGGTGCTTCCTGGCCGAAGGCCAAGGAGGCGGCCAACGCCAGGGCGACCACCGCTGGGCAAGCTGAAAGGCGCATTGTGGGAGTGTCCAGGCTCGTCCGACGCGCTGCCCCCGCGCGCAAGCGCGCTCGGGACTCGCCGGATGTGAGGGACGCCCTATTTCTTCTCTGGGATGGCGGGGCCGAGCACGTCCGCCCCGGCCTTGGCGGCCAGTCCGTCCTGCGCCGAGGTGCCACCGCTCATGCCGATGGCGCCGACAATTTTCCCGTCGAGCAGAAGTGGGAGGCCGCCCTCGATGGGCAGTGCGCCGGTAAGCTTCAGGTACTGGGACTTGCCGCTCGTCACCAGGTCCTCGATGACCTTGCTCGGGCGCTTGAAAGCCGCCGAAGTGCGCGCCTTCTCTTGGGCGATGACCGAGCTTCCATTCTGTGTCCCGTCAATGCGTTCGAAGTACACGAGGGTGCCACCCGGGTCGACGATGGCCACGGCCATTGTCCATCCATTCTTCTTCGCCTCGGCGATGGCGGCCGCTGCCACCTTGCGCGCGGTCTCGATGCTGATGGGCGCCCCGTAGTGGTTGGGCATGGGCTGGGCGCTAGCGGCCACCGGGATGAGGACCGTGAGGACGAGGACACCGACACCAAGCAGCTGGCTTGCTAAAGAATGCATGGGAGGAGCTCCTCCTTCTTGAGAGTTTGAGCCGCAGAGTCAAACCACTTCCTGGGCAGCGTGTCGACGCTCGCGGTTGCCCAGCGACGGATGGGTGCCCGGGCGCTGCACCCGCAGGCATAGGACACCAGGAACGGCGCCCGGTGCGAGAAAATGCAGGGCGACGCCGACTACTTCGCTGGCAAGCTCGTCGACCAGCCATACGACGAGGCAGACCTGGCCAGAGCCCTGGCCGCGCTCCCGGCGGTGGCGGCTTAGCTGCCCCTACTGTCCGTTACTGGGCGGCCGCTCACTGTCCAGCGCCCGCATCTGGTGTTCCCCGTAACGCGCCCCCGCCACGGCACTGGCCGGGACGGCGACTTCGACGCGCGCCACCTCCTCCAAGGAGAGCTCAATCCGGAGCGCACCGAGGGACTCCTTCAGCTGAGCGCGTGTGCGGGCGCCCACCACCGGGACGAGGCGGGCGTCCTTGGCCAGCACCCAGGCGATGGCCAGCTGGGCAGGGCTACACCCCTTCTCCCTGGCCAGGGCTTGCAGTGCCTGCACCAACCGCTGGTTGCGCTCCCGGTTTTCGCCGCTGAAGCGCGGCAGAGCGCCGCGGAAGTCGCCCTGGGCAGCTGGCCGGGAGTTGGTCAACAGACCGCGCGACAGGACGCCATAGGCGGTGACGCCCACGCCCAGCTGCGCGAGTCGCGGGAAAATGTTTGCCTCGGCACCTCGGCTGAGGAGCGAGTACTCAATCTGCAAGTCGGTGATGGCGTGCACGGCCTGCGCCCGGGCAACGGTGTCGGCGCCCACCTCGGACAGGCCGATGGCCCGCACGTAGCCGGCCTTCACCATTTCGGCGATGGCGCCGACGGTATCCTCGATGGGGACAGATGGGTCGAGTCGGGCCGGACGGTAGATGTCCACGTACTCAACGCCGAGCCGGGTCAGGCTGTGGGCGAGGAAATTCTTCACCGCCGCTGGACGAGCATCGAAGCCTACCCAGCTGCCGTCCGGAGCGCGGAGGCCGCCGAATTTCACCGAGAGGAGCGCCTGGTCTCGGCGTCCTCGGAGCGCGCGGCCGACAAGCATCTCGTTGTGGCCGCTTCCGTAGAAGTCGCCGGTGTCGAGCAGCGTGACGCCCGCGTCGAGCGCCGCGTGGATGGTGGCGATGCTCTCGCCCTCGTCCGACGGGCCGTACATCCCGGACATTCCCATGCACCCGAGCGCAAGGGGAAAGACGGCGGGGCCGCTCGTGCCCAGTTTCCGCGCCAGCAACGTCTTGGCCGTGCTCATGCCGCCTTCCCTAGAGCCTTTGGTACCTCTTGGCAACAAGGCACCCGTTTGCTCCATACTTACCCAGAGGAAACCATGGCCCGGTCAAAGGTGAAGTCCTCCGTGGTCTCGCCGAGCACCGAGACACTCGTGCGTCAGACGCTGGTCCGCGTCGCCGACAAGTGGACGCTGGTGGTCATCGAGGCGCTGGGCAGCGGAGGTGAGCTGCGATTCTCGCGTCTGCGCGAGCGAGTCGGTGGCGTGAGCCAGAAGATGCTCACCAAGACGCTGCGGCAACTCGAGCGCGATGGGCTCGTGACTCGGCGCGTCCACGCGGTCGTCCCTCCGCGCGTTGACTACCAGCTCACCGCGCTCGGCGAGAGCCTCGGTGAGGCGGTGTGTGCGGTTTGGCTGTGGGTGGAGGCGCACGCCTCCGAGGTCGAGCGTGCCCGTCGCGGCTACGACGGCAGGGCGGAACAGAAATAAACCGCGCGCCGCGCGGCTCGAGAAGAGCCGGCGGCGCACGGGAGCCCGCGCCGATGGGGGGGATCCGGCACGGACTCAAGCGTGACGTACCGCACCCGGCGTGGCCAGCGCCAGAAAACGTGAACGGAGGCCGGAACGTTTCGTTGCACAAAAGACTTCGCACATTCTTTTTAACTTGCAGCTGTCGTTCCGGGTCTTCCGCGTCCCATAACGAGGAGGCCGTGCCGAGTCACCGACCGGCCGAACTCGCGGACATCCCCGCGCTCATGGAAATTCGCGAAGCCGTCCGTGAGAACCGACTTGTCACGTTGCGGATTCGACGGGAGGAGTACGTCCAGGCGCTGAGTGTCGACGGACGCGCCCGGGGTTTGCATCGTGGCCGGCCCGGCTAGGAAAGACATCTGGGCGCTCTTCGTTCGCCCCGAGCACGAGGGGAACGGAATTGGAAGCGCGCTCATGACGCTCATCGCGGCGTGGAGGTTCGAGCAGGGGGTGGGTGTGATGACGACTGTCCAGGGCCCTCGGCAATCGCGCCGAGCGCCTCTACCGACGCCGCGGCTGGCAAGACCAGCCCGAAGCGTGGCCGGGTGAGCGGACGTACCCTCTTGCGAGAGCTTCCGCTCGGAGTACCCCCGCTGAAATACACGCACTCGAGTCAGCTAAGAGGACACGCTCCATTGCTGCCAGATGTCGGGTGAGGTAGCTGCGCCGGGTACTCGCCGGGCGCCGGCGCGTGTGAGCTGTCCCAGTGTGGGGCCGCCGCTGGAGACCCGTGTCGGTAGCTCGCGTGTCGTCCGAGGCCCGGGACACCTGTCCGATGTCGCCCGGCGTAACTAGCCTTAGTCAATGGTAACGGGCGGTAGCCCCCCTCCGACCCCGGGACCCCCGCGTGCAGCCCGGCCCGCCAACCTGGGGGCCGCGGCCGCGGGCTTGCGCTGCTCCCGTTGAAAGTCCGCTGCTCCCTGGCGTCCCGCCAGCGGCCGCCTTCAATTCGAAGGCGTGGACAGGGTGTCGACGCCACTCGACGCTCCGCAGGAGCGAACGCACCGACGTCCGAGCCGGGCATTCCTAGGGTGTCCAGAAAAGAGCCGGGCGTGGCAACAACAGCATTGTCCCCCGCGGCGCTGCTGGAGCGGAGAGGCCAGTCGCATCCCCGTGACAAAATGCGACAGCCCTTCGCGGGCCTCTCCTGGTTCGCCTCTCAAAGGCGGAGGCGTGCAGGCAGAATCAGTAGCCAAGCCCCATGTCGAGACCTTCTTCTGCAGCGCGGCAAAGCCCGGGGTGGCGGCGCCCCGGACGGCTGGTAAACAGGCTGCGCGGTAAAGCCCTAAGTCCTGCGGTAAAGCGCTAAGTCCCAAGGAGGGACATGACATCGCCCGGGAACATCCCGACTCGCCCCTTCGGTAAGCACTCCGGTGTGAGGGTTTCCGCACTGGGCTTCGGCGGACACCATCTTGGAGACGCCGCGGACGAGGAAACGGCAATTCGCCTCGTCCGGCGCGCGGTGGAGGCGGGTGTCACCTTCTTCGACAACTGCTGGGAGTACCACCGCGGCAAGTCCGAAATCTGGATGGGCAAGGGACTCAAAGGCCGCCGCAGCGACGTCTTCCTGATGACCAAGGCCTGCAGCCACGGAAGGGAGGGTGCGCTCGCATTGAGGATGCTGGAGGAGTCCCTCCGCCGCCTTCAGACGGACCACCTGGACCTGTGGCAAATCCACGGGGTCAGCTTCGACAATGACCCGGAGCTCTTCATGCGAAAAGGGGGCGCCGCCGAGGCGCTCCTCGCAGCGAAGAAGTCGGGAAAGGCGCGATTCATTGGCTTCACCGGCCACAAGAACCCCAAGGTGCACCTCGCCATGCTCGAGACTGGCTTCCCCTTCGACTCGGTACAGATGCCGCTCAATGCCTTCGATGCGAGCTACCGGAGCTTCGCCGACGCGGTGCTTCCAGAGCTCAACCGCCAAGGCATCGCCGTCTTGGGAATGAAGCCCATCAATGGACACGGAGACGCTGTGAAGGACGGGATTTTGACCGCCGAGGAATCTCTCCGCTATGCGATGAGCTTGCCCGTGACGACCACCATCACCGGCATCGAGAGTTTCAGCGTGCTCGAGCAGAATCTGCGGGTAGCGCAAGGTTTCATCCCGATGGAGCCAGACCGGATGCAGGCGCTGCGCGACCGACTGAAGCCCCAGGCCGGCGACGGCAGATATGAGCTCTACAAGGTTTCCCTCAAGTTCGACAACCCGGAGGCGCGATGGGCCCATGGGTTTCCAATCGACTCTCAGCAAGGCGAAGTGAAGGAGATGCTGAGGGAGACCGACAATTCAGGGCACCCATTTCCGGGACGCTGAGCTTCTGAGGACCAGAGGATGCGTGACGTCATCCGCAAGAGGCGCCTCAAGCCCAAGCCGGTGGCGTGGACCGCGGGCGGCGATTCTCCGCGCCGGAGTCGGTCAGAATCCGTCGCCCGCCGGCCGATGGGGAAGGGCGGGCTCAGCGTTTCCATCCTCGGACTGGGCGGCTACCACCTGGGCTCGGCGAAAGACGACCGCGAGGCGGGCGCAATCGTCAGTCGTGCACTCGAGGCGGGAATCAACTTCTTCGACAATGCCTGGGAATACCACCGTGGGCAGAGCGAGGAGCGACTCGGCCGAGCGCTGCGGGGCAGGCGCGAGGACGTCATCCTGATGACCAAGGTGTGCACCCACGGTCGTGACAAGAAGACCGCGCTCCGGATGCTCGAGCAGTCATTACGCCGGCTGCGTACGGACCACTTGGACGTCTGGCAGGTACACGAAGTCATCTACGACAACGACCCGGACCTCATCTTCTCCAAGAATGGAGTCGCCGAGGCGCTCCTCGCGGCGAAGAAAGCCGGCAAGGTGCGCTTCGTCGGCTTCACTGGCCACAAGGACCCAGACCTTCACTTGCGAATGCTCTCGCAGGGCTTTCCGTTTGACACCGTCCAGATGCCGCTCAACTGCTTCGACGCGACCTTTCGGAGCTTCGAGCAGAATGTCCTCCCCAGGGCAAATCAGCTTGGCTTGGCCGTCTTCGGAATGAAGAGTCTCGGCGGAAGTGGGGAGATGGTTCGCGAAGGCGCCATCACTGCCGAGGAGGGCTTGAGGTACGCGATGAGCCTGCCGGTCGCGACCACCATCAGCGGGATGGAGTCACTCGACGTTCTCGAACAGAACCTCGCCATCGTCGCCAACTTCAAGGCACTGAGCCCCTCGGAGATGGAATCGCTGAGGGCGCGCTGCAAGCCAATCGCGGCGGATGGCCGGGTCGAGCTCTTCAAGAGCACGGTGAAGTACGACGGAGACCTGGGCCGCAAACAGCATCACTACCCCAGCAGCAAAGAGCTTCCCGTCTGAGTCTGGAGAGGAAGCCGTGCGCGCGGGGAAACCCCGGCTTGCCTTGCTCCCCCTCGCCACCACGTCTGGCGCGCAGAGGAACTTCACATGTTTCGACACCAAGACATGCGCGCTCCATGTCCTATCAGCCGTCCCTTTTTTCAGGGTTGGCCGGAGGACTGGAGCGGCTGGACCGCCATCATGGAGCTCGCCGCGCCGGAGTCTCGTGTCCGGCGCGTACCTCTTAGAGAGTCACTTCAGCAGTGCGGCGCCTCGAGTCACTGGATGATTCCCGAGATGGTGACCCAGTTGGGATTCCCACCGGCCGGCACCGGGCTGCCGACTTCGATGAGGGGGGCGCCGGCGCCCGTATTGATGCTGAACACCGTGACGCTGTCCGACGCGGTGGCGGAATTCGCCGCGTAGACGAAGGTGCCCGAAGTGTCGACGGCCACCGAGCGGGGAGCCGTGGCGGTCCCCGTCAAGATGCCCGTGCCGACGGCCGTGAGCGCCCCGCTGGACCCGATGGTGTACGTCCAGACATCATTCGACCCGTCGTTCGCGACGTAGACGAATTTGCCGGTGGGGTCGACGGCGACGGCGTGGGGGGCTGTCCCCGCGTCCACGGTTCCCGACCCGATGGGCGAAACTGCACCCATGCTCGACCCGCTGCCCGTGTTGATGAGGAAAGCCGAGACGGTGTTGTCGTCTTCATTCGTGACGTAGACGAAGTTACCCGAGGGGTCCACGGCGACTGAAACCGGCGAATTCCCCGTCGCGGCATTGCTCGTGCCGATGATGGAGAGCGCCCCGGTGGTGGGGTCGATGTTGAAGGCTGCGACCGAGGCACCGGATTGATTCACCACGTAAGCGAACCTTCCGGTGGGGTCGACGGCGATGCAAAAGGGCGCACTGCCCGAAGTCACGTTGCCGCCGTCGGTCACGAGTCCTCCGGTAGCGGGAGTGATGGCGAAGGTCGCCACGTCGCCCGACGCGTTGTTCGCCGCGTAGACGAACCTCGCCGAGGGGTCGACCGTTACCGAGATGGTTCCTGACGATGGCGTTCCCGCAGAAATCGCCGAGCCGACCTGTGTGAGCGCCCCGCCGCTCCCGATTGTGTAGGCCGAGACGGTGCCATCGGATTGGTTCGCCACGTAGGCAAAGCTACCGGTGGGGTCGACAGCGACGGAGGCGGGCCCCTGGCCCGTCGACACGTCCACGCCGATGTGGGTGAGCGCCCCCGCGGCGATGGTGTAGGCCGAGACGGTGTTTCCGCCAGCGTTGGCCACATAGGCGAACTTCGGCACGTAGGCCACGGGCGCAGCGCCCTGGGCGAGAGCGAACGAGGTTGCACCCTGACGGGCGCCAATGGTTTGCACCAGCGTCAAGGCACCGGTGCTCGGACTGACGCTGTAGGTCGTCACGTTGTTGGTGTTGAAATTGGACGCGTAGGCGAAGTCACCCGAGGAGTCGACGGTGATGGAGACTGGATTGGGAGACGTCGCTGGCGTGCCGGCGGCGGTCAGCGCCCCGGTGGTCGGGCTGATGGAGAAGACAGAGATGTTGTTTGAGCCAGCGTTGGCCACGTAGGCGAAGGCCCCCGAAGGACTGACCGCGACCCCAGAGGGATTCGTCCCCGCCGTCGCCGAGCCGGTGACGGTGAGCGCTCCGGTGCTCCCGATGCTGTAGAGCGAGACGCCACCGCCTCCGGCATTCGCCACGTAGGCGAACCGGCCCGTGGGGTCGACGGTGACGGAAGCGGGTGTCGTCCCGGCCGTCGCTGAGCCGAGGCTGAGGAGCGCTCCGTTGCTCTGGATGGCGTAGGCCGAGACACCTCCGGCGGTCTGATTCGCCACGTAGACGAACCTGCCCGTCGGGTCGACGGTCACGGCATCAGGCCCGGTCCCCGTCGCCAGGGCCGTCCCCACCACGGTGAGGGCTCCACCGCTCCCCACGGTGAATGCCACGATGGTGTCGTCGTCGAAATTCACGACGTACGCGTACCGGCCTTTGGGGTCCACCGTCACCGCGAACGGCCGGTTCCCCGGCAGCACGGGCGACCCGATGGCCGTCAGCTGTCCGCTGCTTGTGCCGATGGAGTACGCCGAGACGGTGTTGGCGTTGATGTTGGCCACGTAGGCGTACTTTCCCGTGGGATGAACGGCGACGGTTCGGGGCTGGGTCGACGCTCCCGTCACCACATAGCCGTTGGTGCGCAGCAGCCCGGTGGTGGTGTCCACGGTGTAGAGGGAGACAGTGTTGTCGGACTCGTTGGCCACCAACGCATAACGCGTCGGTGAAGCCACGTTGACTGTGATGTTCACGCTGGCGGTGGCGTTGCCCCCGGAGTTGGTCGCGGTGACGGTGAAGTTGGCAGCCGCGGTGACCGCGGTGGGTGTCCCGGAGATGATGCCGGTGGTGGTGCTGAGGGCCAGGCCCGCGGGCAAGGCCGGTGCTACGGCGTAGGACACGACGGCGCCGCCGCTGCTGCTCGGGACGTTCTGCGGGATGGCCGCCCCGACTGTGTACACCGCGGGGTTGGACGAATAGGTGAGGCCACTGGGCGCGACGTCCTTGACGGTGATGCTGAGGCTCACCGTGGTGCTGCCGCCGGTGTTGGTGGCCGTGACGATGAAGTTGGCCGCCGGCGCGAGGACGGTGGGCGTCCCGGTGATGATGCCGGTGGTGGTGCTCAGGGCCAGGCCCGCCGGCAGCGTTGGTGACACGGCGTAGGAGACCACGGTTCCACCGGTGTTGCTCGGGGTGTCCGGCGTGATGAGGGTACCCTTGGTGAAGCTCGCGGGATTGGCCGAGTAGCTGAGGGCCGTGGGGGGCGCGTCGTTGACGGTGATGTTGACGCTGGCGTTTGTACTGCCCGCCGTGTTCGTCGCGGTGACGATGTAGTTGGCCGCAGACGCGACGACGGTGGGCGTTCCGGTGATGATGCCGGTGGTGCTGCTCAGGGCCAGGCCTGCTGGCAGCGCTGGTGACACTGCGTAGGACACCGGGGTTCCACCGGTGTTGCTCGGATTGTTCGGCGTGATGAGCGTCCCTTTGATGTAGGTGACCGGGTTGGCAGAGTAGGTGAGGCCAGTGGGCGCGACGTCGTTGATGGTGATGCTGACGCTGACCGTGGCGAACCCGCCGGTGTTGGTCCCGGTGACGGTGAAGTTGGCCGCCGCCATGAGGGCGGTGGGCGTCCCGGAGATGATGCCGGTGGTGGTGCTGAGGGCCAAGCCGGCAGGGAGCGCAGGGCTCACCGAGTAGGAGATGATGGTTCCGCCGGTGTTGCTCGGAGTGTTGGGCGTGATGGCGACCCCTTTGAAGTAAGTCGCCGGGTTGACCGAGTAGGCGAGTGCGGTGGGGGCAATGTCCTTGACGGTGATGCTGAGGCTGACCGTGGTGAACCCGCCGGTGTTGGTCGCGGTGACGGTGAAAGCGGTCGTGGCCGTGACGACAGTGGGCGTGCCGGTGATGGCGCCGGTGCTGGTGTTGAGGGCCAGGCCCGCCGGCAGCGTGGGGGTCACCGCGTAGGAGATGACGGGTCCGCCTCCGCTGGTCGGTGTGTTGGAAGCAATTGGGCTGTTCTTGGTGTACGTCGCCGGGTTCACCAAGTAGGTGAGGCCCGTGGGCGCCACGTCGTTCACGGTGATGCTCAGGGTGACCGTGGCACTGCCCCCGAGGTTGGTGGCCGTGACGACGAAGTTGGCCGCCGGCGTGAGGACGGTGGGCGTGCCGGTGATGACGCCGGTGGTGGTGCTGAGGGCCAGGCCCGCCGGCAACGCCGGCGCCACCGAGTAAGAGACGACGGCTCCGCCGCTGCTCATGGGCACGTTGGATGCGATGGCCACCCCCTTCGTGTACGTCGCAGGATTCGTCGAATAGGTGAGAGCCGTGGGCGCCGCGTCGTGGACGGTGATGCTGATCACGACCATGGTGTTGCCCACGCCATTTGTCCCCGTGACGGTGAAGTTGCTGGTCGCCGTGATGGCAGTCGGCGTCCCGGAGATGATGCCGGTGGTGGGGCTGAGGGCCAGGCCGGCAGGCAGCGTCGGCGTCACTGAGTAACTGATGATGGCTCCGCCGCTGTTGCTCGGAGTGTTGGGCGTGATGGCCGTGCCCTTCGTGTACGTCGCCGGGTTGGCCGAATAGACGAGGGCTGTGGGCGGCAAATCGTTGACGGTGATGCTGATGCCAACCGTGGTGGTGCCACCGGAGTTGGTCCCGGTGACTGTATACGTCGCCACGGCCACCAGGACGGTGGGTGTCCCTGTGATGATGCCCGTCGTCGGGCTGAGGGCCAGGCCCGCAGGGAGGGCCGGTGTCACCGAATAGGTGACGATGGTTCCTCCGCTGTTGGAGGGCGTGTTGGGCGTAATGGCTGCACCCTTGGTGTACGTCACCGGGTTGGCCGAATAGGTGAGGGCGCTGGGCGCGACGTCCTTGACGGTGATGCTGACGCTGGCCGTGATGCTGCCTCCGGAGTTGGTGGCCGTGACGGTGTAGCTGGCCGTCCCTGCGACGACGGTGGGCGTCCCGGAGATGACACCGGTGCTGGTATTGAGGCTCAGGCTCGCTGGCAATGCCGGGGTGACCGAGTAGGAGACGACGACTCCGCCGCCGTGACTCGGCACGTTGTTCGCGATGGCCGTGCCCTTCGTGTACGTCGCCGGGTTGGTGGAGTAGGTGAGGGCCGTGGGCGGAATGTCCTTGACGGTGATGGTGACGTTGTCGGTGGTGCTTCCGCCGGAGTTGGTGGCGGTGACGGTGTAGATGGTCAGCACTGCAGCAAGTGTCGGCGTGCCAGAGATGACACCGGTGCTGGTGTTGAGGCTCAGGCCGGCTGGCAGGGCCGGCGCCACGGCGTAGGAGATGACGGTTCCGCCGCTGATGGTCGGCGTGTTGACCGCGATGAGGGTTCCGACCGTGTACACCGCGGGGTTGGCCGAGTAGGTGAGAGCCCTCGGCGCCACGGCGTTGACAGCGATGCTGACGCTGACGGTGGCGCTTCCCCCGGAGTTGGTCGCCGTGACGACGTAGCTGGCGGCAGCCGTGATGGCAGTGGGCGTCCCGGAAATGATGCCGGTGGTGGTGTCGAGGCTCAGGCCGGCTGGCAGTGCCGGCGCCACTGCGTACGAGATGACGGCTCCGCCACTATCAGTTGGGGTGTTCGCCGCGATGGGCACGTCGATGGTGTAGGCGGCAGGGTTGTCTGAGTAGGTGATGCTTGGCAGCGCGTCGTTGACGGTGATGCTCACGCTGGCCGTCGTGTTCCCCAGCGCATTGGTTGCGGTAACGACGTAGCTGGCCATCGCTGTGATGGCGGTGGGCGTCCCGGAGATGACGCCGGTGGTGATGTCGAGGCTTAGGCCTGCGGGTAGCGCGGGCGCCACCGCGTAGGAGACGACAGCTCCTCCAGTGCTGGTCGGCGTGTTCGCCGTGATGGACGTGCCGACGGTGTACGTCGCGGGGTTGGCCGAATAGGTGAGGTGACTGGGCGCCACGTTGGTGACGGTGACGCTGAGGCTGGCACTCGTACTGCCGGCGCCGTTGGTCGCCGTGACCGTGTAAGTGGCTATCGCGGCGACGGCGGTTGGCGTCCCGGAAATGATGCCGGTGGTAGTGCTGAGGCTCAGCCCCGCGGGCAGGGCAGGTGCCACCGCGTAGGAGACGACGGCGCCTCCGCTGCTGGTTGGCACGTTCGCCGTGATGGGTGTGCCGATCGTGTAGACCGCGGGGTTGACCGAATAGGCCAGATCGCTCGGCGGGCTCGCAGAGTTCCCTCCGCCGCAATGCGCATTTCCGAGCCCGATGAAACCGACAGCCAAGGCGAGAACGAAACCCCCACTTGCGCGGCGTTGATCCATCGACATCCGTTCCTTTCGTCTGCCTCAGGAGAAGCAGTGCGTCGTCTGTCCTCCCAGTGGACGAGACGTTTCCGCGGACCACCAACCACCCCCGGGTGCGCGGCGGAGCGGGAAACTGAACGACACGCGCGCGCAGCGCAACGGGTGTGGAATGACATCGGTGGCAAAAAAAACGGAGCACGCTTTTGCGACCGCTCGTGCTGTATTCCGAACACCGGACCACGCGCCTCTTCGCTGAAGCGATGCAGGAACGGCCAGCAGGAGGGAGGGTCTTTCGCGCACCAGCTGAGGCGCGAACGACCGGTTCCGCATCATCCGGGACGTGGCCGAGCGCTCAGAGTCCGGCTGGCAACCTCTAGCAGCGGGCATCCGTCTCGAGGCGAGGGACTTGGAGAAGCTCTCCTTGGGCCGCGGTCGCGAAGGAGAGCCTCGAAGTCTTGCCCTCTTGTTGCGAGCTCGGGACGAGACTGAGAAGCCGCTTGGGTTGTACCGCTAGGCTGCGGGCCCGCAAGGCCCCTGCTCCTCGTCGAGCCCTTGCGTTCAGCTGGAGAACCTTTGAGCCATCAGCGTGCGTCGTGGAGAGGTCACGGTCCGGGAAGTGCTTGGCAGTTTGCGGGCCCTCGTCGCAACGCTGACGCCCGGTTTGCCCGCTTCAGCCGGCCGCGCTCTGCCTCTCACTGCCAGGCGCCGCCGTCGCATCACTTGGGCGGGACGAGCGTGAGCTGCGAGGCCACCGCCTGCCATCTCCCTTTCCTCTTGGCGTAGACATCCGTCCAGACGTAGTGCCCACTGGTGTCGATCCCCTGGAACGTACTCTTCTCATCCTCGCTACCGGTGACGACAGCCGCGTCTCCGAAGATGCGCACCTTCATCTCGCCCACCGTCTGAGACTCCATCTTCAGAGCCCCTGACTTGAGGTCGGCTACGTACTGCGCCTGAGTGTTGGTGCCAGAAGCCCCGACACCGACCCAGTCGGGCGCGAGGACTTTTTCCAGCGCGGCGGGGTCGTTCTTGAGAAGCGCATCCGTCCAGGCGCGCTCCATTTGCAGCAAGGTTTCCTCGACGGTCTTCGCGTCTTTCGCTCTTGCCTCGCCCGCAAGCCCGAGGGCGATGGCTGCTGCGCTCAATGCTGCAATGGCGACGACTCGGTTCATGGGCCGGCATTCCTTGCGCGAGAGGTGGCAACTGCTTCTGACGGCCCCCACGGAGGCGGTCGGGGACGCTCTCGCATGGCCGGGGGGGGCTGTCCATTCAACATTGGCGCACCGGGTTGGCACGGCGAGTACGTCCGGCGCGCGCGTTACAAAACGCGTTATTTCGACAGGCAGCGGCACCCTTTCGGGTCAGGTTTCGGGCCCACTGACCTTTCGAACAACGGAGCGAGCGAGCGAGCTCTGCGAAATTGGAATTTGCGGTACGGGAGGGTCAGGCCAACTGCGCGGTCACCCAGGTGGCCACGGCGAGCAGCGCCGCGTCGCCTCCGGCGCGGCCAACCAATTGCAGCCCGACGGGAAGGCCTTCCGGGCCCACCGCGCCAGGCACATTGAGACACGGGAGTCCGAGCAGTGTGGTGATGCGGTTGAATGCAGGGTCGCCAGTCGCCTCCAGTCCGGCCGGTGCCTCCCCAATGGCACTGGGTGTCAGCAGGACGTCCACGTCCAGGAAAGTCTCCGCAGCCTTCCGCCGTCCCGCCTCCGCCAGCGCCAGGGCAGCCCGGTAGCGACCAGGAGGCGTGGCCAACCCTGCGTCGAGAAACTTCCGCAGCTTCGAGCTCAGCGCCTCGGGTTGGGAGGTTCGCAGGTGCGACAGAGTCGATGCGGCCTCGACCCCCATCACCGTTGCCTGCGCCTCAGCAAGGCTGTCGCCGTCTTCGGCCAGTTCCACGTCCCGCACCAGTGCACCGGCCGCGGCCAGGGCGCGCGCGGCACCCTCCACGCAGTGCTGGGTGGCGGGCGCGGCTAGCCCCCAGAGCTCTGTTCGCCACAGCCCGACGCGGGGAACCCGGGAAAGCGAAGCGTCGTCCAGGGGAAGGCCGAGGGCGGCGAGCAGCAGGGGCACGTCCTCCAGCGCGCGGGTGAAGACGCCGAGCGTGTCCAGCGAAGGGGCCAGCGGATGGACACCCTCCAGCGGCAATCGCCCGAAGGTGGGCTTGAAACCGAAGACGCCGCAGAAGGAAGCGGGACGGATGATGGAGCCAGCCGTCTGCGTCCCGAGCGTCGCCGGTACCATCTGGGCTGCCACGGCGGCGGCCGAGCCGCTGGACGAGCCCCCGGGCGTGTGCGTCAAGCGGCGGGGGTTGCGCGTGCGGCCTGGCGTATAGACGGCGAACTCGGTGGTCACCGTCTTGCCGAGGATGACTGCGCCCGCCGAGCGAAGTGCGGCCACGCACACCGCATCCCGGCTCGGGCGGCGGTCGCGGTGGACAGGTGAACCGCAGGCAGTGGGGAAGTCTGCGGTGTCGATGATGTCTTTGATTCCCACCGGTAGCCCGTAGAGCGGCGGACGGGGAGCCGCATCTGCTGCCCGGGCCTGTTCCATGGCTCGTTCCGGTTCCAGCCATTCCCAGGCCTGCACGCGGGGCTCGTCGGAGGCGATGCGGTCAAGGCAGGCGGCCACCAGTGCCTGGGCGGTAATTCCTCGGTTAGCAAGCAGGCGCACCGCTTCAACTGCACCGAGGGTCTCCAGAGGCGGCATGATGAAACCTTGGCTGGTTTCTGTAGGCGCCGTCTACGCCCCCAGGCTGTCGTCGCAAACGGCGCTTAAGCCTCGCAATTCAAAGCGCGATGGGTGCGAGGGGTGCGCGGACGGATGAGCAGAGGGGGCTGGAACGGGTCTCCCTGGACGGCGCTACGGCCAAGCGAGTCTCAGCTGCGGCGACCTCGTAACTTCATCGGAAGGCGGAGGCGGACGGCTCAGCGCTTGGTCGGAGCGGCGACGCCGACCATGGTATCGCGGCTGACCAGAGCGGCCAGCTCCTCCTCGGCCCAGTCTTCCGTGCCGGCGGGACGCATGGGCAAGACCAGGTAGCGCATGTCGGCGGTCGAGTCATGGACGCGAACCGTGGTGCTGTCCGGTAGCTCCAGACCGAATTCGCGCAGCACAGCGCGAGGTTCACGCACCATCCGGCTTCGGTAGCTGCGGCTCTTGTACCAGTCCGGAGGTAGTCCGAGGAGCCAGCGCGGGTAACACGAGCACAGGGTGCAGACTATGACGTTGTGCACCTGAGAGGTGTTCTCGACCACCACCAGCTTGTACGGCCCTCGCTCCAGTCCCAGTTCAGCGATTGCCGCATTTCCATCAGACAGCAACCGCGAGCGGAAGGGCGGGTTCAACCACGCAGTCGCAACAACCTTGGCCCCGCGGGCGGGCGTGCGACCGTCCATGTCCTCCACCTGCCGCCGAATCTGGTCGGCGGTGAGGATGCCCTTTTCGATGAGAAGTTCGCGGACGGCGACTTCCATTGCCTGAAAGTACGTCAAGGACGCTTCCGCGTCCTCCCGCGTCGAATGCGGGTGAGCCTCACGCTCGTCGTGGTGTTCCATGACAGTTCCTCACGCAGGCTCCAGCCAGTGGTGGAAAATCTCGACGTCCACGGTGTCGGAGATGCTGCCCCGGTAATTGGGCCAGAGTTCAGTTTGCCGGAATCGCACGCGGTAGAGCGGTTGAGCCGGCAGCCCGGAACGCCCATAGGCCCGTTCCTCCGGGTTGGGGTAGGTGCCACATAGCCTCTCCACCACGCCTTGCCGACCTTTCACATAGGCGGGCGTTCGTACGTGGCCCGGTGGGTGGGCATACCGGACCTTCACGAGGTCGCCGGACTCGAAGAGAGGCGGTCGAGATGTTTCGCTCACAGCTCGCCGTGAGCGGCGCGATGTTCCACGTCCGCTATCTTCCTGCCCAATTCGTCGACGCTAATCACTCCGCGCTGGATGAGCGTCTGCGCGATGGCATGCATCCATCGCTCGTAGTAGCTGAGCGTCTGGTAGGCCGCCGAGCCGAGCCCCTCGATGTTGCGACGGAGTTCGTCCACCGTCATGTGACGTTTGTCGTCGTGTGAGAGCAACACCAGGAGCGCGTCGACCCGCTTCTCCCAGAGCAAATAGTCATGTTCCGTGCGCTCGACCGGTCCAGCCGGCTGGCCGCCCGTGTCGTGAGGGGACTGCGAAGGATGCTGAGCCATGCCGAGTACCAGCTTACGGCTCGAGCTCTCACCAGGGAAACAGGACACCCGCCTGCACGGCTTCGCGTCGATATGGCTTTGGGCGCCGGGTGACGGGCTCCGACCGATTGGCGTGCGGAAGGCGCCGACCAGGCGAGTTCGCGTAGCAGTCTTGTCGTTTCCTGCTCTCCGAGAGGGCCTGGAGGAAACTCCTTCATCAGAGCCGTTCGTCGAGGAATCGGTGGCCGGCACTCGGTGAGCTGGGAGGACCGGGCAGTGTGCGGAGTCGGACAGAGGACCGGGCATCGAGGCTCGGAGAACAGGTCATTCCCCACCCCTTGCACAACGCGCGCGCGTCGTTCAGTTTCCAGCCCTCCGCGCGTACGCTGCGGGGCCGTCGGGTCGTTCCCTGGAAGGGGCAGACAGCGCACTGCTTCCCCTCGGAGGCAGTCAAATTGGGGGATGTGATGCAACACCGTCGGGTGAGTGGCGGCTTCCTTTTCGCCATGGCCGTCGGCGTCGTCGGGCTCGGGAACACGCACTGCGGTTCTACAAGCCCCCTGAACCCGCCCAAGAACCTCACCTATTCGACCCCAGCCGCGGTGTACACGGTGGGGACCGCCATCGCGGCGAACACGCCGACGACTGCGGGCGGCACCGTTGCCTCCTACTCGGTGTCGCCGGCATTGCCAGGCGGCCTGGGCATCGACCCTGGCACGGGCGTCATTTCCGGAACGCCCACCGCCGTCTCGGCGACGGCCAACTATTTCGTTTCGGCGACCAACAGCGGAGGCAGCACCTCGGCCACCATCACCATCACCGTCAAGGACGCTGCACCCACGGGGCTCACTTACTCGGCCAACCCTGCGGTGTACACGCTGGGGACACCCATCGTGGCGAACATCCCGAGTAACCGCGGCGGGAAAATTGTTTCCTACTCGGGGTCGCTAGCGAAGGGCCTGAGCGTCGACCCCGTCACCGGCATCATCACCGGGACGCCCACCACCGTCAGCGGAGCGGTCGACTACACCATCATCGCGATTAACACCGGAGGCGACACCACCGTCACCATCACCATCACCGTCAACGACCTGGCACCCACGGGCCTCAGCTACTCTGCCAACCCCGCGGTCTACACGGTTGGGACGGCCATCGCGGCGAACACGCCGACGACCAGCGGCGGAACCGTCGGCTCCTACTCGGTGTCACCCGCCTTGCCGGCCGGCCTGGGCATCGACGCCATCACCGGCGTCATTTCCGGGACGCCCACCACCGTCACGGCGACGGCCAGGTACACGCTCACAGCGAGCAACTTCGTGGGCAGCTCGACGGCCAGCGTCACCATCACCGTCAACGACGTGGCACCCAGTGGCCTCAGCTACGCCACCAGCTCTGCGGTGTACACAGTCGGGACGGCCATTGCGGCGAACACCCCGACCAATAGCGGCGGGAAAGCCGTGTCCTATTCGGTGTCACCGGCGCTGCCATCGGGCCTGAGTCTCAGCCCCACCACCGGCGCCATTTCCGGGACGCCGACTGCCGTCACGGCCCTGGCCAACTACACCGTCACGGCGACCAATAGCGGGGGCAGCACCACGGCCACCATCACCATCACCGTCAACGACGCGGCGCCGAGGGCTCTCACCTACTCGGCCAACCCCGCGGTGTACACCAAGGGCACCGCCATCGCGGCCAACGTGCCAAGCCACAGCGGCGGAGCCGTCGCTTCCTACTCCGTGTCGCCGGCACTGCCGGCGGGCCTGGGGCTCAGCCCCACCACCGGTGTCATTACCGGGACGCCCACCGCCATCACCTCCCCGGCCGGCTACACCGTCACCGCGACCAATACCGGGGGCAGCACCACGGCCGTTGTCACCATCACCGTCAACGACGCGTCCCCCACGAGCCTCACCTACTCGACGAACCCGGCCGTCTATACCAAGGGCATCGCCATCCCCTCCAACGTGCCAAGCCACGGCGGCGGAACCGTCATCTCCTACTCGGTGTCCCCGGCACTGCCGGCCGGGCTGGGGCTCAGCCCCACCACCGGTGTCATTACCGGGACG
>Ga0302325_10005547_pt1 | contig 28629 bp, 20 predicted proteins | sample Palsa_T0_2_FD_201948 | JGI IMG/M metagenome (GOLD analysis project Ga0302325, IMG submission 201948) | Peat permafrost microbial communities from Stordalen Mire near Abisko, Sweden - Palsa_T0_2 | ecosystem: Environmental > Terrestrial > Soil > Palsa > Peat permafrost | place: Sweden: Abisko...
CATCACGTTGATTTCGCTCTCGGTGGGAGTGGTGATCTACTCGCCGTGGGTGTTTCTGCTGCTAGTGGTTTGCGTGGTGCCGGCATTTGCGGGCGAGAGCCACTTCGCGTTCCTGGGATATTCGCTTGCCCACGAGATCACGCCGGTGCGCCGTGAAGTGGATTATCTGCGGCTGATCGGAACCAGCAAAGAAAACGCCAAGGAAGTGAAGCTGTTCGGGCTGGGCGCCCATTTGCACGACCGCTACGCGGCGCTGACCGGCCGGATCATTGGCAAGAACATCAAACTGACGCGCCGCCGTTTGGTATGGGGCTCGCTATTTGCGATCTTCAGCTCGGTGGGCTACTACGCCAGCTATGTGTACCTGGTATGGGAGGCCTTGCGCGGACGCATCAGCGTGGGCACGCTGACCTTCCTGACGGGCGCAATTGCGGGCTCCAGCGCCCAATTGCAAGGCGTGTTCTCGCTGTTCTCACACATTTCCGATCAAGCTCTGCATTTGACAGACCTGATCGATTTCCTGAAAGTAGAACCCAACATCCGATCGCGGCCCAACGCCATTCCGGCGCCCCGGCCCATCCGCGATGGCTTCGATTTTCGAAATGTGTCGTTTCATTATCCCGGGTCGTCGCGATTGATTCTGAATGACTTGAGTTTCCGCCTGCATCCCGGTGAGCACGTAGCACTTGTAGGAGAAAACGGACAGGGCAAGACTACGCTGGTGAAGTTGCTTTCGCGGCTCTACGATCCCACCGGCGGCGTTATTTACCTGGATGGCAATGACTTGCGCGACTTCAACGTCGAAGAACTGCACAGAGAGATCGGCGTTATTTTTCAGGACTTTGTGCGCTACGACATGCCGGCGCGGATGAACATCGGCGTGGGAAAAATCGAGGGCGTAGAGGACGATAAAGCGCTCTGGACGGCGGCGAAGAAGAGCGGAGCGGATAGCTTGCTCAGCCGTTTTCCCGAGGGACTGGATCAGATGCTGGGGCGGCGTTTTGAGGGCGGCGTGGATTTATCGGGCGGTGAGTGGCAGAAGTTCGCGCTGGCGCGGGCCTATCTGCGCGATGCGCAGGTGTTGATCCTGGACGAGCCGACCGCCGCGCTGGATGCCGTCGCCGAGTCCGAGGTATTCGCCAGGTTCGCCGATTTGTCGCGCGGCAAGATGGCGCTGCTGATCTCGCACCGCTTTTCCACGGTGCGCACGTCGGACCGCATCGTGGTGCTGGAAGACGGGCAGATTTACGAGGAAGGAACCCACGATCAGTTGGTGGCCCATGGGGGCCGCTATGCGAGCCTTTTTGAATTGCAGGCAGCGAGCTACCGATGAGCACACAGACGCAAACGCAACTCATGGACAGTGCCCCGACCGGGACGGCGCCGCCGCCGGCAGCGACCGGCTTTCATGTTTCCGATCGTTTGCGTGACTGCTCGGCGAAGTTGCGCGAGCACGTGCGCGGGCCGCTGGCCTCGCGCTGGCTGAAGGACAACTATTCGCTGCTGCAATCCCAAATCACGGATCTGCGGCACGCGCTACGCCCGTCGTTTCTGCGCAAACTTCCCAGAACCAGCGAAGGAGAACCGCGCATCCATCGGATTGCGGCCGCATGGCTGGCCGGGATTGCCGCCGAGTGGCTGGCCACAGCGCCGGGCGTGGTGGATTCCGATGTCCTCATGCCGTTCGCCCACCACTTGAGGGAAAACCATTCTCTCGAGATGCTGGAACTATGGGCCTTCGCTCCCATGTTGAAGCTGGCGACCATCGAGCGGCTTTGTGCCAATCTGGAAATCGAGCGTGTGGTGGCCGGTTGCATTCGCACCCTATGGGCGATGGAAGCCATTTCATGGAAGGCGTTCGTTGAAACGGCCTCGCGAGCGGAAGCGGTACTGCGCAAAGATCCGGCCGGGGTGTACCCGCGCATGGATTTCCTCACGCGGGAACGATATCGCCTGGAGTTGCGGCGTCTGGCGCGCCGTGCCCATGTGACCGAAGAAGCCGTGGCCAATGCCGCTCTCGAACGCGCCGAGCAAGCGCGGGCGGATGCCAACATCGATACGCGCACGCAACACGTCGGCTACTATCTGATCGGGCCGGGCGCGAGAGAGTTCCGCCGCGGCATAGGCGCCAAGGCCCTCTTCTTCACCGACCTGATCGAGCGTCATCCCAACGTGTCCTACGCGACGGGCGTCACGCTGCTGACCGCGCTGCTGAGCGCCGGCTTCGCGTGGATGGCCGGTCCCCTGCCCTGGTGGACGCTCGCGTTTCTGATTGTCCCGGCCAGCCAGGCGGCGATCGAGATGGTGAACGCAGCCATCAGCCGGCTGCTCGATCCTCGCATTATCCCGTGCATGGACTTCGCCGCGGCGATTCCCGGCGACTGTAAAACCATGGTGGTGGTTCCCACGCTTCTGCTTTCCGAAGCCGGCAGCTCGAAGCTGCTCAAGGACCTCGAGATTCGCTACCTGGCCAATCGCGGTCCCAATCTGATTTTTGGTCTCCTCACCGATTTTTCCGACGCCGATCGATCGGAAATCGAAAGTGACGCAGTGTTGAATTCGTGCGCGGCCGGCATCCGGCAATTAAATGCGCGCTATGGCACGGAGGAACACGGGCCATTTTATCTGCTGCACCGCGCGCGCGGCTGGAATCCGCAAGAGCGCAAGTGGATGGGGTTTGAACGCAAGCGCGGCAAGCTGAACGACCTGAATAAGCTGCTGCTCGGCCGCGGAAACTGGTTCGACACGATCATCGGCGACATGGCGGGCCTGGAGGACATCCGTTTTGTAATCACGCTCGATACCGACACGCAGCTCCCTCGCGACACTGCTGCGAAGATGGTGGCGGCGATGGCGCATCCGTTGAACCGGCCCATTCTCGACCCGGTGACGAATGCCGTCACCGAGGGCTACGCGCTGTTGCGGCCGCAGGTGGCCATTAGCGTCGAGTCCGCGCATCGCTCCTGGATCGCGAGAATCTTCAGCGGCCAGCCGGGTTTCGATCCCTACGCGACTTCGGTCTCCGATGTCTATCACGATCTTCACGGACAAGCCAGCTTCACCGGGAAAGGCATCTACGATGTGCGCGCTTTCGATGCCGCGGTCGGCGAGCGTTTCCCGCAGAACGCCATCCTGAGCCACGACCTCATCGAAGGCGAGCACGCCCGCACCGGCCTCATCAATGTTGAGGTGGTGGAAGATTACCCGGCCACCTATGGCGCGTTTTCGAAACGCAAACACCGCTGGGTGCGTGGCGATTGGCAGCTGCTTCCGTGGTTGTTTGCGCATCCTCCGGCCCAAAATGGCCGCGCCGCGAAGAATCCTCTTTCGGCTCTTTCGCGCTGGAAGATTCTGGATAACCTGCGCCGCAGTTTGCTCGAGATTTCGGTGCTGTTGCTCCTGCTTTCCGGATGGCTGTTCGGCGCACACCCTGTCCTTTGGACCCTGGCCGTGCTGCTGCTCTGGCAGCTTCCCGCTTACGCGGACATGTTGCTCAGCATCGTCCGTGCGCCCGAGCGCCGTTTTTGGAAGGCTTTCAGCAAAGTACTGGGCGGGCGTTTCGTCGAAAGCCATCGCGATACTCTTCTCAACCTGGTCTTTATTCCGCATCAAGCCTGCCTCATGGCCGACGCCATCGTTCGCACGCTGTGGCGCGAATACGTTAGTGGAGCGAATTTGTTGGAATGGGAAACCATGGCGCAATCCGAGCTCGGAGCCGGACCGAGTTTCGGGATCTTCGATCAGTACCTTTACATTTCAGCGTTGGCTTGGCTGCCGTTCCTGTTTCTGGTCAACCCGCTCCCGGTGATCGTGGCGCTCATTTGCGCTTTCTGGGTGACCGCGCCGCTGGTGGCGGGCTGGCTCAATGAAGCGCTGCCGAAGGACGCGGCGACGCCGCCCAAGGATCGTGAGTTTCTGCGTGAGACGGCGCTTCGGACCTGGCGCTATTTCGCCGACACCTGCACCGCCGAGCATCACTGGCTGGTGCCGGACAACGTGCAGGAGGATCCGCCGCTGGTGGCGCACAATATTTCGCCCACCAATCTTGGATTTTCGCTGACGGCGCAGTTGGCCGCGCATGACTTCGGGTACTTGAGTTTGGACGAGCTAGCGAACTCGATCCAGCGAGTCTTGGAAACGATGCAGGGCATGCCGCGCCACGCTGGGCATTTCTTTAACTGGTATGCAACGGACACGCTCCGTCCGCTGACGCCGCAATATGTATCCAGCGTGGACAGCGGGAACCTGGCCGCTTCGCTCGCAACGCTGCGCCAGGGCTGTCTGCTGTTACTGACGCAACCGATTCTCGAACAGGGTACGCTCGAGGGCCTGCGCGATCACGTCCGGCGGCTGCGCGACGAAGTGCCGTATGATTCGCGATCGTTCACCACGATGAAGCTCTTCGGAAGCCTGTTGCGGCAGCTGGAATGCCAGCCCCGGGATTTATTCTTCTGGGAAGCGGTGCTCACGGAATCGCGCGATCTGGTGCAGCGCATCAAAGCTGCTCTGGCTCCGGTGCACGCGCGAGTAAAGTCCGACGAACTTCTCTATTGGGAAGGTTTGCTTTCCGAGCGTATGGACGCCACTCTAAAGCAACTCTATGAATTGGCGCCGTGGCTTCGGCAGGAGCTGGAACCCGCGCTCCGCGTCAGCATGCGCGATCCGAGCTTCATGGCGTTGATCGCGGAATTGAGCAAGGTACCGGCACTCGGGGAATTGCCGGAAGCTTACGAGCGGATCTACGATCGGGTGCGTGAGCGCCTGGCGAGTCGACAGACGCTGCATCCGGCGTTACACGATGTCCTGGAACAGTTGCTGGAACAGTTGCCGGCCGCGCACGCCGCCGCGGAGGATCTGGCCAGCCGTTTCAAATCCGCGGCAGAGGTATCGCAGGGCTATTTCGACGCAATGGACTTCGGCTTCCTGTTCGACGAAAATCGCCAGCTTCTTCGCATCGGCTACAACGTGGACGAGGATCGGGGCGATCAATCCTGCTACGACCTGCTGGCGTCGGAAGCGCGGACCGCAGTTTTCCTGGCAATCGCCAAAGGCGATATTCCGAGCGACACCTGGCTCCGGCTGGGGCGCAAACTCACCGCTTATCGGGATCACGTGACGCTGCTGGCCTGGAGCGGAACGATGTTCGAGTACCTCATGCCGCAACTTTACATGCGCTCTTACGCGGGCACGCTGCTGGACCGGTCGCTCAGAGCCGCGGTCCGCATCCAGCGTGCCTACGGCGACGAGCGCAAGGTGCCGTGGGGGATCTCAGAAGCCGCGCATGCGGGGCGCGATCAACGCGGGCAATATCAATACCACGCGTTCGGAGTGCCGCCGCTGAGTGCAAGCGGAGGAGACCCGGAAGGGCGCCTTGTCATTGCGCCGTACGCGACCATGCTGGCGCTGATGATGGATACCGCGGCGGCCACGGCTAATCTGCGGAACATGGCGGCGAAGGGCTGGTCCGCCCGGCATGGCTTCTACGAGTCGATTGACTATTCCCATGCCGGCTTTGCTCCGGAAGTGGTCCGCTGTTTCATGGCGCATCATCAGGGGATGGCGCTGCTGGCGATCGATAACGCGCTGCTGGGCAACCGGATGCAAGAGCGCTTTCACCACGATCCGCTGGTTCAATCCACCGAATTCCTGCTCGAAGAGCGTATGCCCGTACTGGTGGATGTGACGCCCATGCCCGAAGCGGCGTGACGAACCGCTTCTATTCACCAGCGCGTGCCGGGTCCCGCGTCATCAAGTAGTGAGTCGAAGTTTCACCAGTACATTGGAATCCCAATCGCTCATAAAGCCTGCGAGCGGGATTGATTTTCAGCACCGAAAGCTTCACCGGGAGACGCGATCGGTCAGCCTCATCCAAGAGCTCATTGATCAGTTGAGAAGCGATGCCTTGATTCTGCTGCGCTGGAGCGATTTCGATCGCTGCAAGAAAAATCTCATCGCCAGGACGTCGGATGGAGATGTATCCAATCGGCTCACTATCCCTTTGGATGATCAGGAGTGACAGCGGATCAAAGTTGTCGTCGAACCTGCCACGTTGAAACGCCTCATCCCAGCCCCAGGTTTTATCAACATAGTCCCGCATTGTCTCGCGATGGAGCCACCAGAGGTATTCGCGGTCTTCGAGCGTACCGGGGCGCAGGCCGATCCGCACAGGGTTCACATTCTTGCTGATTCCACTCAAGCGTGCGATTGAGCCGTGCGGTGCGCCCGCTTCTTTTTTGCAGCCGGCTTCTTGGCTTCTTTGTCAGGCGCCGGGCGCGGGGGCTCGCTGAAACCAACCAAATCCATCGCATGCGATGCCGGTTCATTGGCCATGAACCAACGCCAGACGTTTCCGGTGAGCAGGTTCTCGGCGCTCAGCAACGTGATGCCGACGTCGATGCCGACCACGTCGGTATCGAACCATTGCAGCGTGGGATTATAGCCGTCCACGAATCCGTAGCGGCCGAACACGCGGTCTCCGAAATGTTCGCGCATGGCCTTCAGCGCCGGAAGAGAAACATCGGGGGTGAACATCAGCGATCCGGCGGCGGCGGCCGGCGCAACGGTTCCGTCCACCGGTTCAAAGGCCTGGATCTCTCCATAAATTCGATAGCCTTTGGGGCCGTCGGACGCCGTTATGCCCCAGATATCCGGCCCGAACGTATCCGGCAGGCTCAAACTGAGACTGTACTGGCGATTGGCGCGAGTGGCGTTTACCGAGTTCAGAAAGAAATCCAGGAAGCCCCGGTCGCGCCGGTTCCGGAAATCGATCCAGGCCTGTGAATATTGATGGGTGAATAACGGGCCGCCGCTGATGAAGTCGTAGCTTCCGTATTGGTACAGCGGCCTTTGCCAGGCATACCAGGATTCCGCGGGGATGGGATGCGTGGGCGATCCGATGGCCAGAAGATACAGCAGACCCAACTCGCTGTAGGTTTCCCATTTGAACTTCAGGAATCCTTTCCCGCGGACCCAGCCATGCGAGAGCAGCAAGGGATCGCCATTGAGCATCCACTGGAAGTCCACGCGGTTGTAGATGTCGGCTGCCAGCTTGGGGATCTCGGAATCCCCGGAGAAGTATTGCGCAACCGTGAGAACGCCCGCCAACAGAAACGCGGTGTCGATGGAGGATGTTTCGCTATCCCATTTGCGATTCCCGGTGGAGACGTCCATCCAGTGATAAAACCAGCCGTGCTCCTGATCCGCTTTATCGTCAAAAAACTGCAAGGTAGCGCGAACGCGATCAACCGCTTCTTGCCTGTTGACCCAGCCACGTTCCACGCCGATGCAAATGGCCGTGAGCCCGAAACCGGTGGCAGCGGTGCTCGCGGTATCGCGGCTGGGACCCTTGGCCCGTCCGCCGTCCACGCGCGCGCGATCCAGCACCAAACCCGTGCCGTGGTCGGCCTGCTCCCAAAAATAAACGAAGCTGCGGTGTTCCAGATCCTCGAGGAAGACGCGATCCGCCGGCGAGACTGGCGCCACCTGATCCCCGGTAACTACCGGAGCCGTGGGACCCACGGTGGCTGAGGGGACCGCCCCTGAGACCACCAATAGCGCAGCGAGAAGGATTGCCGTGGCGCGAAAGATCATGAGTATTAGTGGGGCAGCACTTCTACTAAGGCTAGTCCGGGTGCGGGGAGCGTAAAAGTAGACGTACCATCCAGCTTCCGGGTTCCACCGGCGGCGCGCCTTAATTGCTCATATTGTTCGCGTGTCGGATTGGCCGGGCTACCCATCGCCCGCCAGGCGCTGAGCGCCGACCCATGATCGTTGTCCAAGATCTCGATATGATAGCGCGGCGTGCCGGTCCATCCGTTGACGAGGAGGTGCACGTTGCGGGCCGGGCCGGTGGTACCTTCCGCCGCATAGTTCCATATCGCGACCACGAAGCTGCCATCTGGGCCTTTGGTAACGAGAGCGTTGGTCAGTTCCGTCTGCGACCTTTGGTCGCCTAGGTGGTGCAGCATGGCGAACGCATTAAATGCCGCCTTTGGGACGCCGCCTTCCGCGATGAGCCCATATCCTCCGTAGAACGGCGTCTTAATCACGCCCTGCTCTTCGAACACATCGGAAAACGTCCAGTAGGACGTGGCTGTCGTTAATCCGTCGCACAGCCGTATATTGTTCGCCAGCCAAGGCCCCATGAAGGCTGCGTCCGTGACGTCGATCTCATTCTTGTAACTGGCATTGTACTCGCTCCAGATAATGGGAACATCGGGGCGGGCCGACATCTTAACCTGGTTAGAAACTTTCTGCACGGCGCGCGCTACCATTTCGGAACGATCTATGCTCTGATCGGTCCCAAATATGTCCTTCGATAGGTCGTTTCCATAAACGTGCGTCGACACGAAGTCCAGCGGGGCCTGGGCCTGGATTGCATGGGCGATCATATCGGGAATCCAGGCTGCCTGCGCGGTCGCCGGACCGCCCACGCGTAGACGAAAGCCGGCGCGTTTTATAGCCCGGGCGGCATGATCGTACAGCTCAAAATAAGTCGCCTGTTTCGGTTCACCGGTCCAAAAGTCGATATTCGGCTCGTTCCAGACTTCGAAATACCACTGCGAGACTTCGTCGATGCCGTAACGGTCCACCAGATGCTTGGCGAAGTTGTAAACCAGTTCCTCCCAGCGCGCATAGTTTTTGGGCGGCGAAGGCAGCGGATGGTACCAAAATGCGTGTGGCGTCTGGGACGAAGCCAACGCGCGCGGCATGAAGCTCATTTCAACGAACGGCCGGACGCCATTGTCGAGCAGGCCATCATAGATCTGATCCACGTAAGACCAATTGTAAATTGGTTGGCCCTGAGCGTCTGTTGAATAAACGCCCACCTCGTCATCAAAGATGGCGTGAAAGCGCACATAGTGAATGTCGGTGGCCGCTTTCATGGTCCGCAGGTCGCGCCGGTAGCTGTCGCGCAAAGACAGCATCGCACGCCCGGAGCCAAACATCTGTTCCCAATAATGAGGAAATGGGCGCCCCGGCGCCTGAGCATCAACGGCGATCTCTTCGGTTTCGAGAGCCTGCTGGCTGGAAAGCGGCGACACCGAGCCAATAACCAGGGAGCTTGCGATGAACAGGGACCGAGCAGAGCGCCAGGACATAGGTAACCTCCCTATTATGGGACTCGCTGTTGCATGGGTTGTTACCTGCCAGTTTTGACGGGATTGTGACAACAATCCAGCGCCTCGTGGAGGCTGTTGAAAATCCGATCCGCACCAATGATTTCTGTCAGATGGTGGCGGTCCAAATCCGGTCTCAGGTCCGATTGCACATGTGCGAAGACTAACGTGACACCCCGCTTTGCCAAATCTTGCTGGAGTTCGCGAACTACGCGTGCGGCAGTGTAATCCACGTGAGTGATGGCTCCGGCGTCCACCACCAGCCAGCGCAGCGAGGAAGGCCCGGGTCCGGCAAGCAGCCGGATCTCGTCTGAAAACCGGCCGGCATTGGCGTAAAACAGCGGCGCCCCAAAGCGATAGATCACTAATCCCGGTTCGGTTACTGCGCCGGCAACCACGGGATTCAACTTCCACATTCCGCCCTCGCCTTTCGTGAGCACCGCGGTATGGGGATGATAGCTGTGCTGCACAATGCGGAGCAGCGACAGCACCATGGCGAGCACGATTCCCTGTTCGACGCCCACCAACACCACGACGCAGGCGGTGGTCAGGGCCAGCCAAAATTCGCCCGGGCTTTCGAGACGGATGGCGCGCATTCCGCGCAGGTCCACCAGCCGTATGGCCACGATGAACACGATGGCGCCCAGCACACAGCGGGGAAGATACTGCAGCGGGCGAGTTAGAAAGAGCAACACCAGCGCAACCACCGCCGCAGTGGCGACGTGCGCCACCTGGCTTCGCCCACCGGAGCTTTCGAGCATCGCGGTTTGAGTAGGACTCCCATTCACCACGAAGGCGCCGCTGAGAGCCGCTGCCGCATTTGCGGCGGAAAGGCCGGCCAGATCCGCGTTTTCGTCCAGGAACTGCTGGTGTCGCGCGGCGTAAATGCGCGCGGTGGCAGCGCTCTGTGCGACGATCATCACAAAGCACGATCCCGCCACTGGAACCAGCAGTTCCACTTCGCTCCAACTCATATAGGGCAAGCCCAGATGCGGCAGGCCGCCGGCTACCGGCCCAATGACCGCGATACCGCGCGCTGCAAAATTCCAAGCGGCGCTGGCCGCAATCGCGCCCACCACGGCGATCAGCGGGCCTGGGACTTTAGGCGCTACTTTCTCGAGAGTGAGCACGCCCGCGACCACTGCCACGGAGAGGATTAGAGATGGCAGATGCACGCGAGGCAGATCGCGGAAGATCTGAGAGAGTTGCATGATCGTCCGATGGGAGTGAATTTCGAGGCCCAGCATTTCGCCCAGCACCGATATTCCCACCTGAAACCCAACTCCAGTGAGAAAACCCACCAGCACAGTCCGCGAGAGAAAGTCGGCAATGAAACCGAGCCTGAGCAGCCGGGCCAGCAGCAGGAATCCCGCGGTGAGCAGCGCGACGGTTCCCGCCAGTGCCACATACTTCGCGCTGGCCGGCATGGCCATGCCGGAGATTCCTCCCGCGAGAATGGCGGCGGTGGCGGAATCGGCCGCGACCACCAGATAGCGCGACGAGCCAAACGTTGCGAACGCCAGAAGCGGCAGCAATAGCGTGTAGAATCCCGTAACCGCGGGCATGCCGGCGATGGCCGTATACCCCAGGGCCTGCGGGATGTTCATCGCCGCGAGCACAATTCCGGCCACGGCATCGCGGAGAGAGCGCGCGCCATTGAAGGGCCGCATGCCTCGGAACAGTGTGAGCGGTTGCATGACGAAGTGGTTACAATTATCCTGGCATGAATTCGCGCATCCCCGCCGCAATCGCTTTTTTCGCCCTGGCCTCGGCCGCAATCCCGCAGAGCGTGTCCAAATTTGATCAACCCAGATTTGAGCCCGATCCCTATTGGCCCAAGCAACTGCCGAACAACTGGATGCTCGGCCAGGTGGGCGGTATCTACGTCGATTCGCACGATCACATTTGGGTGACCAGCCGCCCCAGGACTCTCGATAACAACGACAAGTACGCCGCTCTGAACCCGCCTGAGGCCGATTGCTGCATCCCCGCGCCGCCGGTGCTTGAGTTCGATCAAGCGGGCAACTTGATGCAAGGCTGGGGCGGGCCGTCGGCCGGCTACGAATGGCCCGACAACGAGCACGGCATGTTCGTCGACTACAAAGACAACGTCTGGATCGGCGGCAACGGCGAGAAGGACACCAACATCCTGAAGTTCTCGAACTCCGGGAAGTTTATGCTCCAGATCGGCCACCACGGAAAAACCGGCGGCAGCAACGACACGGAAAACCTGAACCGGCCGGCGGGGATTTATGTGTACCCGAAAACCAACGAAGTCTTCGTGGCGGATGGCTATGGCAACCGGCGTGTCATCGTCTTCGATGCCGACACCGGAGCGTACAAGCGCCACTGGGGAGCTTACGGCAATAAACCCGACGACAGCGTTCCGCGGACGCGAACCTTCGACGGGCCGGGTCCCCCGCAGTTCAATACGGTTCATGGCATCCGGATATCGAACGATGGACTGGTCTACGTGGGCGACCGCGTCAACAATCGGATTCAGGTGTTCACACCCGAAGGCAAGTTTGTGAAAGAGGGTTTCATCGAGCGCAAAACATCCACGCAGGAAGGCACGGCGTTCGATGTCGCTTTTTCAGCGGACAAGGGCCAGCAATTCCTCTACGTGTCCGATGGCAGCAACAAGAAGGTACAGATCCTCAACCGGCAGACGCTCGAGGTGGTCGGCTTCTTGGGTGGGCATGGGGGGCACGGCACGGGACAGTTCTACCATCTGCACAGCATCGCTACCGACTCGAAAGGGAATGTTTACGTGGGCGAGTCGTTCGGAGAGCGCGCGCTCCGGTGGAAGCTGAAGAGTCGCTAGGCCTTCGAAGAACCGACTCCCTTACGGTCGCGGCTCGGTAAGGCGAAGGTCGCGGCTCTGTAAGGCGCTGAATGGCGCGCTATTATTTAGAGAATCTATGAAAAAGCTTCTCGCATTTTCTTTGGTCTCGTTCGCGCTTTGCGCCCAGGAAAAGGTCGATCTCGGCGTGATCCAACGTATCAAGACGGAGGCGTTTCAGAACTCCAAGGTAATGGACCACCTGTTCTGGATCTCGGACGTGTATGGGCCGCGGTTGACGGGCTCGCCGGGCTTCACGGCGGCGGCGAACTGGACGGTGAAGCGCCTGAAGGAGTATGGAATCGAGGATGCGGCCACGCAACCATGGGGCAAATTCGGGCGTAGCTGGCGGCTCACGAAGTTCAGCATTTCGATCCAGGAGCCGGAGTACGCGCCGCTGATCGGATTCCCGCTGGCGTGGTCGGCGGATACCAAGGGACCCCTGGTGACCGAGCCCGTGCTGGCGCCGCTCAAGATCACCGACCGCCTGGACCGCAAGAAGACCGAAGACGAGCTGCAAGCGTATTTTCAGGAATACAAAGGCAAGCTGCGGGGCAAGATCGTTTTGCTGGAAAAGCCGCGGGATGTGACGCCGGCCATGACGGCGCCGGCCTCGCGCTATTCGGATGCGGATTTGGCGAAGGAAGCCGAAGCCCCCACGCCGCAGGCGCTGCCGGCGTTCGATCTCGACAAGATGATCCTGCCGGAAAAACCCACCGAGCGGCGCGCTCTGTTCGCCCTTCTGCCGCTGGATGCCGAGTCCAAAGTCTGGGAGTACGAGGACGGCCTTACCGATCGAGTGAATCAGTTTCTGGCGCGAGAAGGCGCGCTGGCAGCCCTTGTTCCCAGCTACAACGGCGATGCCGGAACGGTTTTCGGTGAAGCGGCCGGCACTTTCTTGGCCGACCAGCCCGTGCCTGAGCCCCGGATTGCTCTGACCATCGAACATTACAATCGCATCGCGCGGTTGCTGGACAAGAATGTTCCCGTGAAGCTGGAGCTCGAAGTTCGAACCACCGCCGAAGGCGCGACCGGCCAGGGCTTGAACATCATCGCCAACATTCCCGGCGCCACCAAGCCGGATGAGGTGGTGATGATCGGGGGGCATTTCGATTCGTGGATCGGCGGCACTGGCGCCACCGACAACGGAACCGGCAGCGCCGTCATGATGGAGGTGATGCGCATTCTGAAAACTCTTCATCTCAAGCTCGACCGTACGGTCAGGCTGGGTTTGTGGAGCGGCGAAGAACAAGGGATTTATGGATCTCGGGCGTACGTGAAAGAAACTTTCGGCGATCCAGCTACGATGCAACTCAAGCCCGCGCACGCTAAATTTTCGGGCTATTTCAATGACGACAACGGCACGGGCAAGCTTCGCGGCGTATATTTGCAGGGCAACGACGCCATGCGGCCTGTATTTGAGGCGTGGCTCGCGCCGTTCCGCGACCTGGGCGTCAGCACCATCACGATTCGAAACACCGGCGGGACCGACCATCAGTCTTTCGACCAAGTCGGCTTGCCGGGATTCCAGTTCATCCAGGACGAGGTGGAGTATGAGCGCATCACGCATCACTCCAATATGGACGTCTACGATCACGTGGTGCCGGCCGACCTGATGCAGGCATCCGCGGTGATTGCGTCGATTGTGTATCATGCGGCGAACCGGCCGGAGCTGCTGCCGCGCAAGGAACTGCCGCCGCCGGTGAAATTGAAAAACTGATGAGGAAGGGCGAGGGGAACGACAGGTTATGGCCAGATTCCGAAAACGCTTAGTAGAGACTGGTCCAGTAGGCCGGCGCGGATTTCTCAAAGGCGCGGCCGCGGGCGCAGCAGCTTTGGTTGCGACACCTCCGGAAGCCGCGGAAGCACAAGAACGGCAATTAGCATCTGGCGGGAGTGCGACCGCAGCCACTCCCACGCAGGCGGCGCTCAACGTCGACGTCGGGAACGGCCGTCCCATCCCGGGTATCAACGGGATTGCACTCAGCCCGGGCTCGGACTACATGGTCGACGTGCTGAAGCAGTTCGATTTTGAATACGTGGTGGCGAATCCAGGAACCAGCTTCGCGGGCCTTCACGAATCACTGATCAACTACAACAACAACGTGAAGCCCGAATTCCTCACGGCCTGTCACGAAGAGTCGGCGGTTTCCATGGCGCACGGCTACGCCAAGATCGAGGGCAAGCCCATGCTGGTGCTACTACACGCCGATGTCGGAATCCAGCATGCATCCATGGCGATTTTTAACGCCTACGCCGATCGCGTGCCGATCTTCATGATCGCCGGAAACTGGGGGCATGCGGTACAGGCACACAACGCGCAGGATATGGCCCTGATGATTCGGGACATGATCAAGTGGGACGACGAGCCGAGATCGCTGGCCGGGTTTGCCGACGCCGCGCAAAAGGCATATAGCATCGCGATGATGCCGCCCATGGGCCCGACGCTGCTGGTGGTGGATGAAGATCTGCAGGAGATGACCAACAAAGAGCCCAATCTACGGGTCCCGAAATTCAAGCGCATCCAGCCTCCGTCGGGCGATCTGGGATCGGTGCGGGAAGCAGCCAAGCTGCTGGTGAATGCCGAGAACCCAGTGATTATTACCGGGCGTTCCGCGCGCACGGCGAACGGTATGACGCTGCTGGTGGAACTAGCCGAGCTGCTACAGGCTCCGGTGAGCGGCGGAGACCGCATGAACTTCCCGCTGACTCATCCGCTTTCCGGCACGGGAATCCCGGGCACCCAAGCCGACGTCACGCTCACTCTTGAGGTAAATAACGCGCCCGTCGGCAGGAATGGCGGAAAAACCATCAATATTTCCTCGACAATTCTGAGTGTGAAGAACAATTATCAGGATGTGGGTGATCGGTACACAGCAGCGGATATCGATATGGCTGCGGACGCCGAAGCTACGCTGCCCGCTCTTATCGAGGAATGCCGGAAGCTAGTCACTGCCGATCGCAAGCGCGTCTTCGAAGAGCGTGGCAAGAAGCTGGCGGAAGCGCATCGCGAGACCAAGCGGAAGGACATTGAACTGGCGGCCATCGGCTGGGACGCGAGCCCGGTAAGTTTGAACCGCCTGTACGGCGAGCTGTGGCCGTTTATCAAGAATGAAGATTGGTCCATGGTCTCTTGGGACGGCTTCATGGGTGGTTGGCCGCGGCGGCTGTGGGCCTGCGACAAACACTATCACTATATTGGCGCGCAGGGCGCGGGCGGAATGGGTTATGGCGCGGGAGCGGCGGTGGGCGCGGCGCTCGCCAACAAGAAATATGGCCGCATCTCGATCAACGTTCAAACGGACGGCGATCTAAATTATGCGCCCGCGGTCCTGTGGACGGCGGCGCACCACAAGGCGCCTCTGCTCACCATCATGCACAACAATCGCGCCTATCACCAGGAAGTGATGCGCATGCAGCGGCAGGCCACCAGCATGAACCGCGGCGCCGACAGAATTCACATTGGCACCAAGCTGTGGAATCCGGAGATCGACTACGCCAGCATCGCCAAAGGCTACGGTATGTATGGCGAAGGTCCCATTAGCGATCCTAAGGATCTTGCCGCCGCCTACAAGCGCGGCATCGAACGCGTGAAGAATGGAGAGCCGGCTCTGATTGACGTAGTCACGCAGCCGCGAGGATGATTATGTGTCGCATTCTCAATTTCACTCTCGCATTGATTTTTGGGACTTTGATCGCCGTGGCTCAGCAACCGGCCGGCGACGCTTCCCGAGGCAAAGAGTTATATGACAAGAAATATCTGTGCAGCGCCTGCCACGGGTTCTCAGGACAAAACGGTGTCGGCGCGCGGCTGGTACCCATGAAGCTAACGCAGGCGGCGTTCATGGCGTATGTGCGGCATCCCCACGATACGCCCACCGGCATGCCGCCCTATACGGCCAAGGTGATGCCCGATCAGGAACTCGCTGACATTTACGCCTATATCAAGTCTCTTCCCGATTCGGCAAAAAAAGCCAAGGATATCCCGACCTTGAACGACATTCTCAATAGTCAGACCAATCATCCTTAGGCACGGTGCTTGCGTTGCGACGAGTCGTCCGTATAGAATAGCTCTGCTCGCGAACTTGAGGGGTGATGCGCAGACGATCTTTCCTTTGGCTTAGTCCTTTGGCAGTTCCGGTTCTTCTCTGGGGGCAGGAAGGACATCCACTGACCGGTTCCTGGCACGGCGAATGGCACCCGTCGGCCGGTCAGAAAATTCCGATCCTGCTTTACATGAAGTGGAATTCCAAGGCCATCGAGGGTACCATCAACCCCGGGCCGAAGGCGGTTCCGTTGAAATTCGCGGACCTGGATGCCTCGAATTGGACAGTGCATTTCGAGGCCGACACGAAAGATCAGAAGCATATCGTCATCGATGGCAAGCTGGACAACATCGGCTCGTATAACCGCACGATCACCGGCACGTGGACGGAAGGCGCGATGGAGGGTGATTTCAAACTCACCCGGGATTAGATGGATGCTCCTGCCTGTCGTGGCGATTTCGGCGGTGATGACGGTCGCGGCTGGGTCTCAGGATCGCGGGCGGGAACTGGTGGAAGACGTCTGCACCTATTGCCACAATCTGGATCGGCTGCGCGGTAAAGAACTGAGCCGGGAAGAGTGGCGAGGTCTGACCAAAGGAATGATATCCGAAGGAGCGCCAGTCACAGACGAAGAGCTTTCTATGATCCTGGATTATCTGGCGAAGAACTACGGGAGAAGGTATTGAGCATTTTTCGGATTGCCCTGGCACTGGGCGTGTTGGCCGCGGGGCTGCCGGTTTGGGCGCATCACGAACTGCGCGCGGAATTCGATGAGCAGAAGCCGGTGACACTACGCGGGATCGTCACCCGATTCGAGTGGAATAATCCGCACGCGTACTTGTACGTCGATGTGAAGGACGCGAGCGGCGAGATTGTCAATTGGGGGGTGGAGTGGGCCAGCCCGCTGGATCTGCGCAAGGCCGGCTGGACAAGAGACTCGCTGAAGGTGGGCGATTCGGTGATCATCGAAGGATGGCTGGCGCGCGACGGCAGCAAACTGGCGAGCGGCAGAACGATCGTGCTGGCTAGCGGCAAGAAGCTGGTCGAAGCGCCAGACACGCAAGCCGCTTCGAAACAGGGCCCAGGGAAACCTGCGCCGCGCTGGCCCGATGGTCACCCGCGATTGGGCGTGGTTGGGCAGGAGAAAGGCTACTGGGCAAGCCCGAGCGCGGCCAGCCTGGTCGACATTGCAGCCGGCAACGTCCGTATGGACAGCCACGGTCTGTTGGCGAACCTGGACGACGCGGGCAAGGTCGCCCCGTTTCAACCTTGGGCCAAAGGTTTGTACGAATATCGCCAGCGCACGCTTTTAAAGGACGACCCTATGCTCAGCTGCCTGCCGCCGGGCGGCCCTCGGATGTTTCAAGTGGCGCATGGCGTGCAGTTTCTCGAACAGCCTGAGCGGCAGCGTGTCTTCGTGATGTCGGGCGGCGGCAATCGCAATTGGCGGCTGATTTACCTGGACGGCCGCAAGCTGCCGCAGAGTGAAGACGTGACTCCTACGTATTTCGGCTACTCGTCGGGGCATTGGGATGGCGACACGCTGGTCGTGGAATCGGATGCGTTCGTCGAGCGGTTCTGGTTTTCAAACGGCGGGCTACCGCACACCGAAGCCCTGCGCTTGATTGAAAAGTTCTCGCGCCCGGATTTCAACACCCTGAAATACGAAGTGCTAGTGGACGATCCGGGAACCTACACGCGGCCTTGGTCGAGCACGTGGACGCTGCATTGGGTGGCGGACCAGGACATCCCGGAATATTTCTGCCAGGACGATTCCAAGGACGAGCCTCATATGGTGGGCCCGGAGCGCCGGTGAACTTGAGCCGGTGACATATAATGGGTTGCCAAGGAGAGTTTCGATGAAATCGAGAATGTTCGGCCTTGTGGCCGCGGTTTTTGGTGTATCCCTGGCGGTAACAACGCCACTATTGGCGCATCACTCCTTCTCCGCCGAGTACGACAGCAAAAAACAAGTGACGCTGAAAGGGATCGTCACCAAAGTGGAGTGGATGAACCCGCACGTTTACTTCTACATCGACGTGAAAGACGAGACCGGAGACAACATCACCAATTGGGCCATGGAAATGGGGCCGCCGAACGGCTTGGAGCGCAGCGGTTGGACGCGGAATACCATGAAGGTGGGCGACGAAGTGATTGTAGAAGCGACACTCGCCAAGGACAACAGCAAACAGGCCAACGCGCGATCCGTCACCATGGCCGCGACCGGTAAGAAGCTGGGCGCGGCGTCGAGCGAACGCCTCAACAATCAACAGTAAGCCGCGGGCATGGCATCTCCACTCGAAAATTCCTGGATGGCGCGGGCGGCCGGCGCGGTCCTATTCTGCGCTCTGGCGTTCCCCCTCGCGGCACAGGATGAGCAGCCGGCGGGACTGAACGGCGGACGCCTGGATAGCACTCGCAAAGCGCAACCGTCGCGGCCGACGCCGCACTGGCCCGATGGCCGCGTGAACCTGGGCCCACTTCCGGGAGAGAAAGGCGTGTGGGAAGGCAACGCCGGCTCGACGCTAGCGACCAATATCGGGCGTGGTATCGACAACCCGCGCATGAACCTGCCGACCAACATGAAGATCAGCGAGGTTCCGTTCCAACCATGGGCGCGCGCCCTCTATGACTACCGGCAAGGCACCACCACCAAAGACGACCCGCATACAAAATGCCTGCCCTCCGGTGGACCGCGTCTGTTTCATACGCCCTACGGCTTCGAGTTTGTGGATGTTCCCGAACAGAAACGCATCTACATGATCGAGGTGGGCGGGCCCCACACCTGGCGCATTATTTATATGGACGGCCAGCCGCATCCCAAGAATCTGGACCCAACCTTTTTTGGCCATTCCGAGGGCCATTGGGAAGGCGACGCGCTGGTGGTGGACACAGTCGGCTTCAACGAACGATTTTGGCTGACGCGCGAGGGCATTCCCAGCACGGAATTTCTGCACCTCACGGAGCGCTTCACCCGCACCGACTACAACACGATGAAATACGAAGCCACCATCGACGATCCGGGCGCGTACACCAAGCCGTGGACCGGCGGGTGGCTGATCCGGTGGCAGCCGGATCAAGAGATGTACGAATACGTCTGCCAGGACAACAATAAAGACCCCAAACACATGTTTGGCGGCGAACGCTAGTTTCCCCTGTTGATCCGCGAGTAAGGCCCACCCCCACACGTCCCTGTTGCTTTCCCAAAGAAAGCGTGGCATCCTTGCTGTTGGAAACCTAAATGGCGGAAGTATGAAACAAAAAATGGACGTCCTGCAGGGTACGTTGGCCTTGATGATCCTCAAGACTCTCGATGTCCTGGGGTCCTTGCACGGATACGGGATCGCCCGGCGCATCGAGCAGATCAGTGGAGATTTGCTGGCCGTGAATCAAGGCACTCTCTATCCAGTGCTCTTGAAGCTCGAGCAGGAAGGCGCGATCGCGTCCGAGTGGGGCGCTTCAGAGAATAACCGCAGGGCGCGCTTCTACCGGCTGACACCGGCCGGCCGAAAACAGTTGCGGGCCGAGACCCGGGATTGGGAGCAAACGGCGGCGATTATCGCCCGGTTCTTCGAAGTGAAAGCGGAGGATTTGTCGTGAGATCTCTGCGGCGGTTCCTTACGCGTTTGGGCAATCTGGCGGCAAATCGGCAGCACGAAGAACGATTGAAGGAAGAGATCGAGGAACATCTGGCTCTTCAGACATCCGAAAATCTTCGAGCAGGCTTGCCGCCGGCGGAGGCGCGCCGCCAGGCGATGCTGAAGTTCGGCGCGATGGAGGCGATCAAGGAAGATGTTCGGGCTGAGGGACGAGTGCTATTCTTCGACACTGCGATGCGAGACATTCGCTACGCCCTCCGCATGCTACGAAAGAATCCCGGCTTTACGATGGTCGGCGTGCTGACTCTGGCGCTCGGAATCGGCGCGGACACGGCGATCTTCAGCGTGGTTGAAACCGTTCTGTTCCGGCCGTTGCCTTTCACGGGATCGGATCAGATTGTGCGTGTCGAATCCACCAAAGACGGCGCTCCCATCAACCCTAATGGAAGCGGGCGTCTCGGAGGACCGTCAGCGATGGACATGCGGGATTTCGCACAGAGCAATCACAGCTTCGAGAATATGGCGGTTTATGATATTTGGCGAAAGAACGTAAGCTTCGGCGGCCAGGAAACCGAACCTGACCAGATGTGGGTTGGTTTAGTGCCGGGGGCGTATTTCCAAATTCTAGATGTAAAGCCAGTTATCGGCCGGCTCTTTACGCCGGATGAGAGCGTCCTTTGCAAGTGCTACATCGCGGCTATCAGCGCCCAACTGTGGAACACCCGGTACGGCGGCGATCCGGCAATTCTAGGCCGGAAAATCAACATCAATGACGAGCCCTATACGATTGTTGCGGTGATGCCGGATGTGATTCCCGAGTGGATGGAGTCCAGGGCGGTTCAGATCTGGACCCCCTTCGCATTTGCGGATGCAGAAGGCGATATGTGGACGGAAGCATCGCGCGGAGGGGGCGGCTTCTCTTCACTTGCACGGGTGAAGCCAGACGTTTCGATTGAACAGGCGCAGGCAGATCTCGCAACCATAGCGGCGAGACTAGCGGCCGCGCACCCCATCGATCGCGGAATCGGAGTAGCGCTGGAGAAGCTTTCCGAGACGCGCGCGCACGATCTGCGGCCCATGCTGTTCCTGCTGATGGGAGCCGTGAGCCTGATTTTGCTGATCGCGTGCGTGAATTTGGCCAACCTGCTTTTGGCGCGCAACTCGGCGCGAGAGCAGGAACTGGCTATGCGCGCGGCATTAGGAGCAGGAAGAGGACGCCTGGTGGCCCAGTTGCTCGTCGAGACCCTATTGCTATCGCTGATCGGCGGCGGGGTTGGATTGGTTCTGGCGCGGATTGGAGTGACGAGTCTCGCAAGGATGCATCCAGATAACTTGCCGCAGCTCGCTTCGATTGGAGTCGATTGGCGAGTGTTGATCTTCACCGTGGTGGTGTCGCTCATCACAAGTTTGTTCTTCGGCCTGGGTCCGGCGCTCACGGCCGCGCGATTGGACGCGGTGAATACGTTGAAGCTGGGCTCGCGATCTGGGACGGCTGGGTCGCGTGCGCGGCGCATGCGCAACGTCCTTGTCGTAGTGGAAATGGCGATGTCGCTGATGCTCCTGGTGGGGGCCAGCCTGCTGGTCCAAAGCATCCTGCGATTGGAGCGGCAACAACTGGGAATCCGCCAGGATCATCTGCTGACAGGGCATTTCTATTTGCCCGGCGTGCGCTATCCGGATCGAGGAGCGATCACGCGCTTTAGCGACCGGTTCGCAGATAAAGTCCGCGCTCTGCCGGGCGTGCTGGAGGCGAGCGTGACAACGATTTATCCGCCCAACTACAACTGGACGCAGATGCTTGATATTCCCGGTCACCCGGCCACCAGAATGCAAGATGTTCCTTCCGCCAAGTTCGGGCTCACAGACGCCCACTTCCTGAGAACCTTAGGCATTCCGCTGATTCGCGGCAGAGACTTCGCCGCATCGGACAGCGCGACAAGTCCGCCGGTGGCACTCATCACCCAGGCATTAGAGCGGAAGTATTTCTCAGCCGAGGATCCTATTGGCCAGCGCATTCATATTGGACCTCCGCAATTTCTGCACATCCCGCCTGGAGCAAACATAACGGACTCGGCGGATGTAACGATCATTGGCGTGATCGGCGACTTCAGGAATAACGGACTCGCTTCGCCGCCCGAGCCCCAGATCATCGTCTTGTATTCTCAGCACCCACTCGTCAATTACGGCTTCAAGGACATCGTGATTCGCACCGCCTGGAGCCCGCGCCTGCTGCTTCCTGAAATAACCTCACAGCTGCATGCGATGGATGGTGAGATGCCTTTCGCGCAAGTGCGAACGATCGATGAAATTGTCGAACAACAAACTGGCAGCCAGCGTTTCACCACATTGTTGCTGGGATTATTCGCCGCCGCCGGTTTGGTCCTCGCCGCGGTTGGCATATACGGCGTCGTTTCCTTTCTAGTGGCTCAACGGCGGCGCGAGCTGGCGGTCCGCGTGGCCGTGGGCGCGAGCGCCGGGAATGTCCTCTGGCTGGTATTAAAGGAGGGCCTGCAAATGGCCGCCTTGGGCGCTTCCATGGGGCTCATTGGCGTGTGGGCGACGCAGAAACTAATCAACGGTCTTCTGTTCGGGATTTCGCCACTCGATCCGTTGACGTTCGCGGGTTCGGCCCTCTTCCTGGTGGCCGTCGTGATGGCTGCCTGCTGGGCGCCCGCCTGGCGCGCGGCGCGAGTGGATCCTTGCATGGCGTTGAGGGCGGAGTGAGCGCAGCAAGGCCCTTTAATTCGGCTCCTAATTCTGCCCAGGGACAGGCGCTCCGCAGTTGCGCGAACACTTGGGCGGAATCACGAACTTATCCTTGATTTTGTCGCGAAAGGCTGGGTACATTGTCTCCGCGCCGCCGAGCGAGGCTTCTCGCGGAATGTGGTAGATCTTGTCCATTTCGTCTACGAAAGGATTCTTCCCCGGAAGATAGTGCGGCACACGGCCTTCCTCAACTCCTTCATATCCGACGATGCAGGGCGGCCCCGCAACGGCCACGGGCGTGGGAGTGGAGATATAGGACCGCGTCAGAATATAGGGCTCGGTCAAATAAACGGGGTCTTCCATCACCAGCGCCAGCGTCAGCATATCTCCATGACGGATGAATGTGGTTGTGATAGTGGCTTCGTCGCTGCTCGGCGCGCCATTCCGGCGCATATAGCCGGTCTTGATGTGTGTGGTGTAAGCGGTGAGCACGTCGCCATTCCAAGTGCCGGTGGTGAAACCGGTCTGGTCGTGCGGAGCATTTTTCGAAGGATGCGGACGCCCGTCCATCCAGATGGTCATGGGTGCGCGAGTCTCCCATCCGCCCAGCACCCATGCGTTGATTTTGCCCGTCAGAGGATCGTTTTCGCTCCAGATCTTCAAGCTAAACGGCCCTGCCGCGATATGCCACTGCGTCTGAAACCAGCAGATCCGCTCAGGCATCGAGATGGTGGATTGCGAAAAGCTCAGAGCCTTGGCGCGGCCCGCTTCGTTGAAGGGTAGCCCGGCCCAGTCGTCGGGGTTCGGACCCGCGCCGCGCTCCAGGTTGTCCTCGTGATTTTTGGAAGTCCAGGATCCCGACAGATCGATCTCCGCCAGCGCCGGAAAGCTCACGCACAGCAACACCGCGAAGCTGAGGCTGAGTTTATTGAGCGTCATATCTGGCTCCTCTCCTTACCATCTCGCCGAGCACGCCGTGGGATTCCAACCGGCGTCGCCGTCCTGCTTCTTAAAATGTGAACTGATAATGAAAGGCTCGCGCAAATACATCGGGTCGGTCACCACGATGGTGACAACCATTAATACGTCGCCATTGCGCTCCTTGACCAAATCGTAGTACTCCACGAGACCCGCGTTGCCACTATAAGGAACACCGTTCTTGCGCAGATAGCCCGCCTTGAGATGGGATGTGGTGACCTTCAGTGATCCGCCGACTGGCCGGGGGCCGGCACGCTGAATCTCCCACTGGGCGAGAGAATCTCCTTGCAGGGAAGGCCCACCTTCGGCATCTTTCCAATCGCCGAAATGAAAAAGACGGGATTGCTTACCGGCATCGGTATCCATGCGCAGAGTCTGGTCGTCCTGCCAGGCGATGTGCAGATGTTCGGGTATGCGCAGCAGCGCCGGCGCTCCATATGACTTGCACTGGTCCCCGGAGGCTTCATCCTTTGCGGGATCCCAGGCATCCGCGATTTTTACCGCGGCTTGCGTCATCGGAACACTTTCGTAGTCGCCAGGCGCGGGCGTGACCATGCGGTAGCGCCAGTCTTCGGTGACGATCGAAACCCAGTAACCGGTTAAGTCGATGGGCGCCGCCGCTTTTGGATTCGCTGGCGCCATACCTCGACCACCGCCGGGAGGCTGGGCCTCAAGCGAAAGTGTTATGGCGATGGCCAGCACCATAAATTTGTTTAAATGTCGCATGCTTTATTTCTTTATTGTCAGGCTTTTGTAAATGGCCTCTACAAATGCATTCGTCGTGCCCTCTTCCCTACCGTACTGCGTCTCATAGGGCTTGGATGGGGAAGCTGCCTTGATTTGATCGAGCGTCATCCCCTGCTTGATCATGTCCGCGATCACGTCGCGGACGATCACCACCATGTCGCGATAATCCACAATCTCCATCTGCTCACACAGGCGTCCGTGACCAGGAATGATGTAGGTCCCCACCCCCTTGTAGATAAAAGGGATCGGTGGGATGGCCAGTTCAATCAATTTGTTCAGGGCGTCGATCTCTCCCTGTATGCTCCCGCCGTTGGCGATATCGATTACCGGAAACCGGGTTTTGTCGATCACGTCTCCGGCCACCACGACGTCAGAGCCGCGGAAAAATACGAAGCTATCGGCGTCGCTGTGGGCCGCCGGCTGATAGAGAACCTCGATCCCTTCGTCGTTCATGCGCAGGGTATATCGCTTGGAGTAGAAAGCTTCGGTGGGCAAGGCATCATCGGGGAAAGGAGATGCTTTGCCGGTAGGGGCGCTCATCCTTTGCAGGACGCTGTCATGCGAAAGAATCGCCGCAGCGCCGCCGTTGGTCATCGCATCGGCCAGCGCGGGATTTCCGAGGACATTCGTGAAAATAGTTTTTCCGGCTTTGGCAAGCTTGCCGTTGCCGCCCACGAATTCCGCATCCGCATTGGTGTCGATGACGTAGCGAATCGGCAGGTTGGTAAGTCTTCGGATCACGGCCAATACACGATCGGACGCGGTTGCGGCGCCTGCGTCTACCAGCACCACGCCATCGGAGCCGATCTGCACTCCAATGTTTCCGCCGGCGCCGGCGATCATGTAAAAATTCGGCCGAACCCGTACCACGTCGAGTTCGCCATTTTCGGCTTCCGCGGCGTGGCTGGGGCCTGTCAATGCAAAAACGGCCACGGTCAGGGATGTTATTCGGCTGCTAAGAATCCGCTTCATGCTGTACTGGCATGCCAGTTTATCACTCCGGCTGGGTCGCGAACACGAGCAGCACGTTTCCCGGCATCGAGTTCTGAACTCCGACATAGCCCGACGGCACAAACAGCATGCCACCGGCCACCACCGGTCCTGCCGCGCCCATCGATCCACCTTTGGCCGCTACTCCGTTCACGGTTTGAAACTCGCGCAACGTATCGAATTGCCACACAACTTTTCCGTCGGTCGCGGACAAGGCCCGCAGCACGCCGTCAAATCCGCCCGAGAAAATGATCCCTGGTATTGCCGTCAGCGGCCCGGTCTGGCCGGGATGCTTTTCGCGGCCTTCCGCCGGAGCGATTGGGGTGAACCACTTTCGCTCTCCGTTGCGAATATCGACCGCTGCGACGCCGCCCGAGCCTAAGCCGAAGTAAGCGGACTGATCGTCGGACGCGCCTCCCCAAACAATCTTGCCGCCAAATTCCTTGGTATTGTTTACCAGCGCCGTGCGCCACACGACGGCTCCGTTCCGGTCGGGATCGAAAGCCCAGACGTTGCCGCTCTTCTGGCCAGCGATCAGTAGAGTGCGCCCGCCGGGGAGGTCGCGCAGAATCGGCGGCGATCCGAAGTCCTGATCGGGACCAAAATCCTTGGGACAGTTTTCGAGCGGCGTGGGCCGCATACAGCCGACTACCCACGCATCGTTTTCCGTGCCTTGCACGGACCACAGGATCTTGCCCGAATCGAGATCCAGCGCCATGACGGCGTCGGTGTTTTTCGGCGCGGGCGTGGTGTAGGCGTCGCCGGTGCCAACGTAGAGGGCGTGGCGCTTTGGATCGATGGTGGGAGCGCTCCATATGCCCCCGCCGGCTGGGGCCCAGCGGCTGACGCCGTTAGAATTTTTGGAGACGATCTTGGGAACATCGGCAATCGTCAAGGTTCTCCAAACTTGACGGCCGGTGGCTGCGTCCAGCGCGACTACGCTGCCCCGGAAACTGCAGCACGGGTAGTCGGGGCTCGAGCTGGCTCCTTCTTCTGAGGAAGCGACCGGTACATAGAGCCGATCTTCAAAAATCTGCGGAGCTCCGGTAATGCGCGCGGCGGGGTGTTCGTCTACCCGAACTTTCCAGAGCAACGTTCCCTGAGAGGCGTCCAGCGCGTAGACGTTCGCCTTCAGATCGCCGAAGTATGCCATCGAAGCCGGTTTGGCGGCCTTTATAGAAATGGCAGTGCGAACGCCGGCTTCGGCCTGAAACGTCCAGTGGACGCAGCCGGTGCCGGCATCGAGTGAATAAACCATGCCGGTGTCGGCACTGAAGAAGACTCGTCCGCCGACGACCACCGGCTCTCCGAACACTTGTTTGGCACCGGGCAATCCAAAGGACCATTTCAGCTTGAGACCAGGAACCTGGGTCGCTGTCATGCGCGCCGCTTGCGCCGTTTGGAAACGCGAATTGGAAATGTCCGCGCCCCAGCCGTTCCACGCGGAACCGGATGCGGGATCTGCCAAGGCAGGATGCCCATCGCACGGGCCGGTCTGAGCAGCGAGAGGAAGGAGGCCGGCGAACAAAACGATTACCCCGAGGGCCACAGTTGAGGAATGCATTTCTGGTTCAGTCTATCGCGAAAAACGTTACCGGGGATGAGTTTGCGGCAAGGTGCGGATATAATCTTACGGGTTGTTCCGGTTCACGGTAAGGAGAAACGCATGCAGCGGATTTTTTCTGGTATGGTCCCAGCGATCTGTGTACTGTGGTGGGCGCTACCTCTGGGCGCGCAATCTGGCGCGACGAACGGAGAATGGCGGGCGTACGGCGGAGACCTGGGAAACACGCACTACTCGCCGCTAGCCCAGATCGAGGCGGGCAACTTCAGCAAGCTCCAGGTGGCGTGGCGATTTAAGACGGACAACCTCGGCCCGCGTCCCGAATTCAACTTTGAAGGAACGCCGCTGATGGCGAACGGGGTGATTTATTCCACTGCGGGAACGCGCCGGGCCGTGGTTGCACTGGATGCGGCGACGGGCGAATTGCTGTGGGTGCATGGCGAACATGAGGGCGCGCGGGGCACGGCGGCTCCGCGCCAGCTATCGGGCCGCGGACTGGCGTACTGGACTGACGGCCGCGAAGAGCGAATCTTATACGTGACGCCGGGCTACCGGCTGGTGGCTCTGGATGCCAAAAACGGTAGTCTGGTACCCACATTCGGCGCCGGCGGCATGGTGGATCTGAAACTCGAGGACGATCAGGAGATCGACTTGGTGACCGGCGAGGTGGGCCTGCACGCGACACCGGTGGTGGCGAACGACGTGGTGATTGTGGGAGCAGCGCATCGTCCCGGCGGCGTTCCAAAAAGCAAGACCAACGTAAAGGGATTCGTGCGGGGATTCGACGTGCGAAGCGGCAAGCGGCTCTGGATCTTTCACACCATCCCGCGGTCCGATGAATTTGGGTACGACACTTGGGAAAAAGATTCCGCGTCTTACACCGGCAACACCGGCGTTTGGGGCCAAATCAGCGTAGATGAACAATTGGGGATGGCATTCATCCCGGTGGAGCTGCCGACCGGCGATTTCTATGGCGGCCATCGGCCGGGAAATAATCTGTTTGGCGAAACGGTGCTGGCCCTCGATCTGAAGACCGGTCAGCGCAAATGGCATTACCAGTTGGTGCACCACGGAATTTGGGACATGGATATTCCGTGCGCGCCGATGCTGGTGGACATCACCGTGAACGGCCGCACCGTGAAGGCGGTCGCTCAGCCGACCAAGCAAGCATTCCTCTACGTATTCGACCGGATCACGGGCCAACCCATCTGGCCGTTCGAGGAGCGGCCAGTGGAGCAATCGACGGTGCCGGGTGAAAAAACCAGTCCCACGCAACCGTTCCCGACCAAGCCCCCTGCTTACGATCTGCAAGGTTTCTCCGTTGACGACGTTGTCGATTTCACGCCTGAGTTGAAAGCGGAAGCGTTGAAGATGGTTTCGAAATATCACCTGGGTCCGGTTTTCACGCCGGCGGTAGTCAGCAAGCCGGAGGGGCCATACGCCACTCTGGGGCTGGCGACTGCGGGCGGCGGCACCAATTGGCCGGGCGGCTCTTATGATCCTGAAACCCACATCGCCTACATTCCATCGCAGCGCGACCTTTGGAGCATCGGGCTTGTTCCCGGCGATCCAAAGATGACCGATATGGCGTATATGTCGGGAAGCGCCGCGCCCAGAACCGGCGGTGGAGGAGCTGAAGGCCCGAACCCAGGTCTCAGAGTACAGGGTTTGCCGCTGGCGAAACCGCCGTACGGAAGCATCAGCGCGATCGATTTGAACAAGGGCGAGATCCGGTGGCAGATCGCGAACGGCGAAACCCCGGACAGCATCCGCGATAATCCGGCGCTCAAGGGTCTTAACATCCCTCGCACGGGGCGGGCTGGAGTTTTCGGCGTGCTGGTGACTAAGACGCTGGTGATTTGCGGGGAACGAAGCGCTGGTAAATCGGCGACAATGCTGCGAGCCTACGATAAGGCAACCGGTAAGGAGGTGGGCGCGGTCTCAATGCCCGCGGGACAAACGGGCACACCCATGACGTACATGATGAACGGGAAGCAATACATCGTTGTCGCGATCGCGGGTGCGGGATTCCCGGCGG
>Ga0302325_10005548_pt1 | contig 28627 bp, 25 predicted proteins | sample Palsa_T0_2_FD_201948 | JGI IMG/M metagenome (GOLD analysis project Ga0302325, IMG submission 201948) | Peat permafrost microbial communities from Stordalen Mire near Abisko, Sweden - Palsa_T0_2 | ecosystem: Environmental > Terrestrial > Soil > Palsa > Peat permafrost | place: Sweden: Abisko...
AAGGGCGCGCAGCGAGGAGCTCTGCTTCCTCCTCGAGGAGGAGGGTGCCGAGGTGGTGGCGCTCCCCATGCTGGAGCTCGAGCCCCCGACGGATGCGCGGGGCCTGCGGGCAGCCGCCGAGACGCTGGGCCGCTTCGCCTGGGTGGCCTTCGCCTCTGCGGCCGGCGTGGAGGCGCTCGCCGAGGCGGCGCGCACCGCCGGGACGAGCGCCGCCCTGTCGCGTCTCAAGGTGGCGACGGTGGGCGCCCTCACGGCCCGGGCGGCCCGGGCCGCGGGCCTCGAGGTGACGCTCGAGTCCGTGGGTGGCACCGGCAAGGCCCTGGGCAGAGAGCTCGCGCTGCTGCTTTTGCCAGGCGAAGAGGTGCTGCTGCCGCAGGCCGAGGACGGGCGTCCCGAGCTGGCCAGTGCCCTGGCCGAGGCGACGTCCCTCGGGGCAGCCGTCACGCCAGGCCGGGGCACGGGCCCCGGCCCCACGCTGACGCGGGTGGCCGCCTACCGCAGCGCACCCCTCGGGGTGGCGGACGGCGTGTGGGCAGACCTGCGCGCACGGCCACCAGCAGCGGTGCTTTTCGCCTCCCCGCGCACCGCCGAGGCCTTTCTCGAGGCCGGCGGAGGCCCGGTGCTGGCGCTGGCGCGCGTCGTGGCCATCGGGCCGACGACGGCCACGGCCCTCGAGGCCCTCGGCTTTCCGGCCGCGGCCGTGGCGCGGCGCCCCGAGGCCGCCGAGCTCGTGGAAGCGGCGGTACGCGCCATTCACGGGTAGACTCCCTGCCGTCTTGGCACTGCCCGCGATTCAACTTCAGCGTTCTGGCTCCGACTTCAACCTGGCCCTGGTGCTCCAGATTCTGGTGGCCCGGCAGCTCCTCACGCTGACGCAGGCCCAGGACGTGGCGGCCAAGGAGGCGGCGGCCAAGGTGCGCGTCCTGAAGCAGGTGGGCGCGCAGAAGGACGAGGCCCGCTACTCCGTCTCCCCCATCGAGCTGGTGGCCGTCTTTCAGGTGCCGCTCGGCGACGGGCGCATCCTGGACCAGGACCGCATCACCGAGGCGGTGGCGGAGGCCCTTGGCTTCCAGTACCGCAAAATCGACCCGCTGAAGCTGGACATGGCGCTGGCCACGCGCACCGTCTCGCGTCCCTACGCCCAGAAGCACGTCATCCTGCCCCTGGACAGGACACCGGAAGGCGCGCTGGTGGTGGCCACGGCCAACCCCTTCGACCGGGAGACGGTGGAGAGCGTGACGCGGCTGGCGGGCACCCCGGTGGTCCCGGTGCTCTCCGCCAAGTCCGACATCCTGCGCTGCATCGCCGACATCTACGGCTTCAAGCGCACGCTGGCCCAGGCGGCGAGTGATTTCTCAGCCTCCGGCACGCCTTCGGTCCACAACTTCGAGCAGCTGGTGTCGCTCTCCACCGGGCGCGAGCTGGACGCCTCGGACAAGCCCATCGTCCAGGCGGTGGACTACCTCTTGCGCTACGCCTTCGACAACCGGGCCTCGGACATCCACATCGAGCCGAAACGGGACAGCTCCCAGGTGCGGGTGCGCATCGACGGCGTGCTGCACACCGTCTACACGCTGCCGGCGACGGTGCACGTCCCCATCGTCTCCCGCACCAAGATGATTGCCCGCATGGACATCTCCGAGAAGCGCCGGCCCCAGGACGGCCGCATCAAGACCGAGCGGGACGGTCGCGAGGTGGAGTTGCGCGTCTCCACCCTCCCCACCGCCTTCGGCGAGAAGGTGGTCATCCGGATTTTCGACCCGGAAACGCTGGTGCAGGACATCGCGCAGCTGGGCTTCGAGGAGGACGAGAAAGTCATCTTCGAGAACTGGATTGACCAGCCGCACGGGCTCATCCTGGTGACGGGGCCCACCGGGAGCGGGAAAACCACCACCCTCTACACCGCGCTCAAAGCGGTCTCGGGGCCCGACGTCAACGTCACCACCATCGAGGACCCCATCGAGATGGTGTGGGAGGGCTTCAACCAGGTCCAGGTGCAGCCGAAGCTTGACCTCGACTTCGCCAACGCGCTGAGGCACATCCTCCGCCAGGACCCGGACGTCATCATGGTGGGTGAAATTCGCGACCAGGAGACGGCGGAGAATGCCATCCAGTGCGCCCTCACCGGGCACCTGGTGCTCTCCACCCTGCACACCAATGACTCGGTGGGTGCGGTGACGCGGATGAAGGACCTCGGCGTACCGCCCTTCCTCCTCGGCAGCTGCCTCATCGGGGTGATGGCGCAGCGGCTCTTGCGCCGGGTGTGCAGCCACTGCTCGCAGGAAGCCGAGCTGGCCCCGGACCAGCTCGTGTCCCTCGGAGCGCCTCTGCCACTTCTTCCGAGCGGCCTGCAGCTGCGGATTGGCGGCGGCTGCGTCCACTGCCGCGGCACGGGCTACTACGGGCGTGGCGGCGTCTTCGAGATTCTCGCCGTGACAGCGGCCATTCGCGACGCCATCACCCACGAGGCCCCGGAGGCCCGTCTCACCGAGCTGGCGCGCGCCGGCGGGATGCGCACCCTGCGCGAGGCGGCGGTACGCAAGCTGGCCCAGGGGTTGACCTCGTACACCGAGGTGATGCGCATGACGTCGGCCGCGTGACGGCCGACGGCCCGGTGGGCGAAGCTGCCCGACAGCCCATGGGCGCACTCCCCCCGCAGGACGAGGTGGTGGACATCGAGGTGCTCGAGGACTTCTCGGCGCGCGCGCGCTGCGACGAGGGCTTCCTTCACGTCCGGCGGCTGCGCTGTCGAAACCTCAGGGCCGATGGGTCCGTCTCCCGCGCCTACGAGGTGGACGTGGTGGACCGCCCCGTGCCGGACGCCGTGGCGGTGCTGTTGTGGCGGATGGGCACCGCGGGCGTTGAGGTGCTGACGCGGCGGACGCTGCGTCCGGCGGCCTACTTCCGGCGCGACCTCCCGCTGAGCGTCCCGGACCCTGAGACGTACCTCACCGTGGAGGAGCTGGTGGCAGGCGTGCTGGAGCCCGAGGACAAGGGCCAGGCCGGTGTCCGGACGCGGGCCGCGGCGGAGGTGGAGGAGGAGGCGGGCTTCGTCGTCCCGGCGGAGGCGGTGGAGCTTCTCGGGCCGGCCTTCTTCATGCTGCCCGGCATCGTCTCCGAGAAAATTCACCCCACCGCCGTGGACGTCACCGGGAAGACGCCGGGCCGCCCGAAGGGAGACGGCTCGCCTTTGGAAGAGGGTGCCTCGGTGCGCTGGTGGCCCATCCACACGCTGCTCGACGCCTGCCGGCAGGGCGTGGTGGCAGACGCCAAGACGGAGCTGTGCGTGGCGCGCTTCCTCGCCACGCACCGGGCCTAGGCGGACATGGGCGCCACGGCGGGAGTCTCCGAGCCCATCCTCTACGCCGTGACAGTCCCGCGGCTGCTTCCCCTCGTCGTGCTTCTGGGCTGCCTCGTCCTGGGCCTCTTTCTCGGCCGGCGCTTCGCCCAGAGAGGCCGGCCCACCGACGGCCGGGTGGACGTCGCACGCTGGGCGCTCGGGCTCGCGCTCCTCGTCACGGCAGTGGTGGGCCTGTGGGCAGCCGTCCGGGTGGCGTCGCCGCCCGTCCTCTTGAAGGCCACCGAGCGCGGGTTGACGAGCTACATGAGGGCCGGCCAGCCGACGGGCGGCACGCGGCTGCAGCTGGCGCGTCATTCGGACAGCGACGGCCTCTTCGTCCCCTGGCGGGCCGTCGAGGGCCTCGCCCTGGAGACGGTGGGTTGTTACGACGGGCGCACCGTCCAGCGCTGCGAGGTGCTGGCCATCACCCTCCGCCCCGGGTTTCAGGAGCTCCGCACCTCGGGCGTCGTGGTGTCGCCCGGAGGGTGGCGCTCGACACTGGACCTCCCCGTCCCCGTCCCGCCGGGTGGGGAGACGCTGCTGGCCGAGCTACGCGCGCTGCAAAGGCGCTATGCCAGTCGGTAGTGGCGTCCCCAAGGAGAGTGGTGCCGGTGACGGACTTCGAGATTCAGGCCGGCTGGCAGAGCGTGCTGGGACGCATCCTGGCCGACGCCCGGCGTCTTGGCCGCCGGGGAGTGCTGGCCTTCGACTTGGACTCGACGCTGCTCGACAACCGTCCCCGGCAGGCGGCCCTGGTGCAGCGCTACGTCCGGGAGCGCGGTGGCGCCCCAGCCCTGGCCAATTTCGACGTCCGCCACCTGCACACGGGCTTCGACATGCGCGAGGCCCTAGTGCGCCAGGGCCTGGGCACCGACGAGGCCCAGCGCTTCCTGGCCGACTTTCGGCCCTATTGGAGGGAGCACTTCTTCACCAGCGAGGCCTGCACCGCCGACGTGCCGGTGGCTGGGGCGGTGGAATACGTCCGGGACGCCTTTGCCTCCGGGGCGGAGCTTGCCTACGTCACCGCGCGGCCCGAGGCCATGCGCAAGGGCACGGTGGACGTCCTTGGCCGCCACGGTTTCCCGCTTCCCGGCGAGCGCGTCCAGCTGTGGATGAAGGCTGACGCCAGCGTCAGCGACGAGGACTTCAAGCGAAGCACCCACCGGCTTCTGTCTTCGCGTGGGCAGGTACTCGCGGCGTTCGACAATGAGCCGATGCACGCCAACGACTACCGGGCCTCCTTTCCCGAGGCCACGGTGGTGCTGCTTGCCACCGGACATTCCGGCCGGGAGCGCACGCTGGCCGACGGCATCCTCGCCGTCCCGCACTTTGCCGTCTCCGCCACCGAGGGATAGCCGGAGGCGCCCTCGACAGCAGGCAGCCGGGCCCGAAGAAAGAGGCCCCCGCGGCGCGCTGCGGCACGGAATCGCCTGGAAATCCGCGCATCCAGCCGGTAAAGCTCACCCCCTTGGCGCTCGTCGCCGGAGGACTCCCGTGGCCCGCGCGTACCCGAAGGACTTGGTGCTCCGCTTCTTCCGGAGCATGTACCTCATTCGCCGCTTCGAGGAGCGGGCGGCGCAGGCCTACGGCCAAGGCAAAATCAACGGCTTCTGCCACCTCTACATCGGGCAGGAGGCGGTGGCGGTGGGGGTGACGGAGGCCATCCAGCCGGCCGACTACCTGATTACTGCCTACCGCGATCACGGCTACGCGCTCACGCGCGGCGCTGACGTGGGAATGGTGATGGCCGAGCTCTTTGGCCGCGGCACCGGCTACAGCAAGGGCAAGGGCGGCTCGATGCACATTTACGACGTCGAGCACAACGTCCTCGGTGGCTATGGAATTGTCGGCGGCCAAATCCCCCTCGCCGCCGGGACGGCCTTTGCGTCGCGGTACCGAAACGAGGACCGGCTCACCGTCTGCTACTTCGGCGAAGCCGCGGCCAACCAGGGGAGCATCCATGAGACGCTGAATATGGCCGCCAAGTGGAAGCTGCCGGTCATCTTCCTCTGCGAGAACAACCGCTACGGGATGGGCACGGCCATGGCCCGCATCTCGGCGGTGCCCGAGGTCTACAAGCGCGCCGTCGCCTACCAGATGCGCGGCGAGCGCGTCGACGGGCATGACGTCCTGAAGGTGTACGAGGCTGTGAAGGACTGTGCCGCCCATTGCCGCGCCGGCAAGGGCCCCGTCCTCCTCGAGGCGGACACCTACCGTTACCGCGGCCACTCCATGTCCGACGCCGCCACCTACCGCAGCAAGGAGGAGGTGGAGGCGCAGAAGCAAGGCGACGCCATCCCCAAGCTGCGGGCCTGGGCGACGGCGGCCAAGCTGGCCTCCGAGGCGGACTTCGAGGCGGTGGAGGAGGAGGTGAAGGCCACCGTCGACGAGGCCGTGAAATTCGCCGACGCCTCTCCGGAGCCGGCGGTCGAGGAGGTGTGGACCGACCATCTCGTCGAGCCGGGCGAGCGCGACGTGCCGCCCCGAGAGCGGGTGCACGGGCAGAAGGTGAGCTGGCCGACGTACCCGTCGGGCACCGAGCTTCGCGTCACCTGGGACCTCGAGCCTCAGACACCGGCGCAGCTGGGCGAACCCCAGCCTGGGTTGAAGAAGCGGGCCTAGCCCACAGGAGAGGACGGAAGGGACACCCCCGATGGCGGAACTTGCATGGCGTGAAGCGCTTAACCAGGCGCTGAGCGAGGAGATGGAGCGCGACGCGAACGTCTTCCTCATGGGAGAGGAAGTCGCGCGCTACGACGGCGCCTACAAAGTCTCGCAAGGCCTGTTGGCCAAGTTTGGCAGCGCGCGGGTGGTGGACACCCCCATCAGCGAGCTCGGCTTTGCCGGCATCGGCGTGGGTGCAGCGATGGTGGGCCTCAGGCCAGTCATCGAGATGATGACCTGGAACTTTGCCATCCTGGCCATGGACCAGATTGTGAACAACGCGGCCAAGGTGCGACAGATGTCCGGAGGCCAGCTGCGCTGTCCGATTGTCTTCCGCGGCCCGAATGGTGCCGGTGGCCGCCTGGCGGCTCAGCACAGCCAGGCCCTGGAGGCCAACTACGCCCACTTCCCGGGCCTGAAGGTGGTGGCCCCTTCCACGCCGGCCGAGGCGAAGGGGCTTCTCAAGTCCTCCATCCGGGACGACAACCCGGTCATCTTTCTCGAGGCCGAGCTGCTCTACGGCGTCAAGGGCGAGGTGCCGGAGGGCGAGCTGTTGCTTCCGCTCGGGAAGGCGGCGCTCAAGCGCGAGGGCGACGACTGTACCCTCATCACCTGGGGGCGCATGTACTACCACGTCGAGGAGGCCGCCAAGCAGCTCGAGGCGGAGGGCATCCACGTCGACTTGCTCGACTTACGCACCCTCAAGCCGCTCGACGAGGAGGCCATCCTCGCCTCGGTGCGAAAGACCAATCGGGCCGTCATCGTCGAGGAAGGGTGGAGCTTCTGCGGAGTCGGCGCGCAAATCTCCGACACCATCCAGTCCCAGGCCTTCGATGCGCTCGACGCGCCGGTGCAGCGCGTGGCCGGGCTCGACGTCAACCGAAGCTACGCCGCGGTGTTGGAGCATGCTGCCGAAGTCAACCCGGCCCGCGTTGTCGCTGCGGTGAAGAAGGTGCTGTACCGAGAGGAAGGCTAACGAGCGCCCCATGGCCACCGAAATCCAACTGCCGGCCCTGTCCCCGACGATGAAGGAGGGGAAAATCCTCAAGTGGCTGAAGAAGGAAGGGGACCAGGTGTCCAGCGGAGACGCCATCGCCGAGGTGGAGACGGACAAGTCCAACCTCGAGGTGGAGGCCTACGACGACGGCGTGCTCCTGAAAATTCTCGTCCCCGCTGGTGAGGTGGCGGAGGTGGGCGCGCCCATCGCCTTTGTCGGCAAGAAGGGCGAGGTGGTGAACGTCTCAGCCGCGGCACCGAAGAAGGCAGCCGAGCCGCCCGCCGCCGAGGCGGCAAAGCCAGCGGCTGCCCAGGCCCCCAAGCCAGCCGCGGCTCCCGCGCCGCCCCCTCCGGCTCCGGCGGCTCCGAAGGCGCCGGCCGTGAGTGTGCCCGCGCGCTCGAGCCCGCCAGCGCAGGTGGTGCAGCTTCGTCCGGAGCCAGCAGCGGAAGGCCGGCTCCGGGCCTCACCTTTGGCGAAGCGCATGGCGCAGGAGGCGGGCGTCAATCTCGGCGCCGTCCAGGGGTCAGGCCCGCAGGGGCGCATCGTCAAGCGCGACATCCAGGCGGCCATGTCCGAGCCGCAGGCCGTCCGCCCAGTGCCCTACGTCCCGGGCGTCCGTGCCGAGCCCGACGTCCTCCCGCTGAGCAGCATGCGGAAAGTCATCGCCCAGAGGATGGCGGAGGTGAAGCCGGGCGTCCCACACTTCTACCTCACCATCGACGTCGACATGGAGGCCGTCCTTGCCATCCGCGAGGAGGCCAAGGCCGCCGAGCTGAAGGTGTCGGTGAATGACTTCATCGTCAAGGCCGCGGCACTCGCCCTGTCCAAGGTGCCAAAGGTGAATGTCTCGCTGCAGGGGGACCGCGTCCTGCAGTTTCACACCCAGGACGTCGGCATCGCGGTGGCCATCGAGGACGGCCTCATCACCCCCGTCATCCGCGACGCGGACCGAAAGTCCCTGGGCACCATCGCCGCCGAGGCCAAGGAGCTCGCCGAGCGCGCGCGACGAAAGGCGCTCAAGCCGGAGGAGTACACCGGTGGCTCGGTGACGGTGTCCAACCTCGGGATGTTTGGCGTGGACGCCTTCATCGCCGTCATCAATCCTCCGCAGGCCTCCATCCTGGCGGTGGGCGCGGTGGCGGACCGGGTGGTGGCGCGGGGCGGGCAGCCGGTGGTGCGAAAGATGATGACGGTCACCTTCTCGGGCGACCATCGCATCGTGGATGGAGCACTCGGGGCGCAGTACCTCCAGGAGTTGAAGGCGCTGCTCGAACACCCGGTGCGGCTGCTCTTCTAGGGCTCCCGCCGGGCGAGGGCCCGAGGGGGCGCTAGGCGCTGACGCGTGAGGCCGGCGCAGCGACTGCGGTGGAGGCCTGCGCCGGCAGCCGAAGCGTGACGGTGGTGCCCTTGCCCACGGCGCTGACGACGTCGATGCGGCCGCCGTGGCGCTGGAGGATGCCGTAGGCCAGTGTCAGGCCCAGGCCGACGGCATTGCCCGTCCCGCGGGTGGTGAAGAAGGGCTCGAAAATCCGTGGCAGGACGGCCGCAGCGATGCCCTCCCCGGCGTCCTTCACTTCCACCAGCAGCTCCTGGCCCTCGTCCCGGGTGCGCACGAGGAGCGGCCCGGCTGGGCAGGCCTGCCGTGCGTTGCGGAGCACCGCGGCCACGGCCTGGTCGAGTTGCGGAGGCGAGCCAAAGACGCGCAGCCGCGCGGCCAGCGAGCCCTGCACCGCCGCGGGCGCCATGGTTTGCAGCTCGGCGCGAATCGCGCGCGACACGCAAGCATTGACGTCCAGGGCCTCCATCTTCCCGCTGTCCTGGCGGGCCAGCTCGCGCAACCCCTTGACGATTCCGGAGATGCGCTGCGCCCCCTCCAGGGCCTCCTCCACGGCCTCCAGCCCCTCCGCCGCATGCTCGCGGGCCTGCACCTCGGCCAGCACTCGCACCGCGTCGGCGGGGGCATTCTGTCCGCACAGGCGGGCGGCTCGCTCCACGGCGTCGGCGCCACTGTGCACCTCGCCGAGCGTCGCCTTGAGTGACTGGAGGTTGGCGATGACGTAGCCGAGGGGGTTGTTGATTTCTTGCGAGGCGCCGCTGGCCAGCTGGCCGAGCGAAGCCAGACGCTCGGTGGCGCGCAGCTTCTCTTCGAGCGCGCGACGGCCCGTCACCTCCTGGTACTGAAGCACCATCCGCCCATCGTCCCCGGCATCGGAGAGGGGGAAGGCGGTAGCCCGGAAACGGCGGCCGTCGGCCATCCGGACCTCGCTTTCCGCGTCCGGCTTCCTTCCACCTTCCAGCGGGCATCCCGGACAGGGGCTGTCGCGACCGGCAAAGAGGGAGTGACACGTCCGGCCGACCACCTCCCGGACGTCCTCGTCGACGGCGCGGGCGTAGGCGAGGTTTGCCCGCCGGACGACGAAACCCTCCTGGATGACGATGGGCTCGGCGATGGCGTCGAAGGTGCGCTCCCACTCGCGCTTGGCGCGGACGACGAGCTCGGTCCGCTCCTCCACTTTGTGCTCCAGGGCCACGTTGGCGCTCAGCACCTCGGCTTGGGCCTCGCGCAGACGCGAGGTGAGCTGGGCGTTGGCCACCGCCACCGCCACCTGGGCCGTCCAGGCCTCCATGCGGTGCAGCGTGGCGTCGGCAAAGCCCGGCAGCCCGGGACGGCGGACGAGCTCGAGGGCACCAAGGCAGGTGGCACCGCGCACCAGCGGCAACGCCAGAATCGCCCCGGGCCGCTCGCCGGTGCGACGCTCCACGGCCTGGACGGCGGCCGGTGCCGCATCGCTCTCGGCATGGACGAGGGGCACGAGGTCCGTGGCGGCGAGCTCGGCGAGGCCGATGGAGGTCTCATCCAGTGGGGCTGGCTCCGGAGGGTCGACCGCCGCCAGTCCCAGCTTCCCGGTGGCATCGGCCAGCCACAGCGTCGCCCTGTCCGCTTGGGCCAGGACGCGAGCGCGCAGCACGGTGTCGCGCAGAATCTCGCTTAGCTCCGCATACGTGTGGAGGCGTTGCACCGCGTCCGCGAAGCGCTCCGCCTCCTCCAGACGTTCCTCCAGGGTGGGGCCGGCGGCCGTGGCCCGGGCGGCCCGGCGCTCGGCCTGCGCCCGCTGCAGGGTGGGAAGCAGCTCCTCGAGCGAATGCACGGCATGGACGCCGGCGGGGAGCGCCGCTGGCTCCGGGAGGTCGCCGAGGTACAGCACCGTGGCGGCGCCGGCCGCGCTCAGCCGCGAGACGAGAAGCCGCCAGTTGGGGACTGGCTCGCACACCACGCCGTCCGCGGCGCCTCCGCCGACTTGTCGCAGCGCCTCGGAGGGCGTGACGTGACGGACTTCGAGGCCAGCGTCGGTGAGGGCGGCGATGAGGTCCCGGTCTGGTGAGACCGTGGACACGACCAGGGCGGGCAGGGCAGCGGCCATGGAAGCGAGGGGGCTTCAGGCGGGTGTTGGTTACCCGATGGCCAGCATGGCCTGGTCGTCTTTGTCGACGATGAGCGCACCGCTCTCGTCGCGAGCGGACTGGCGGAGGCCAGGGTGCTGGCGCTCGAGCTTCGCCAGGAGCGCGCGCTGGTGGTGCACCGCCGCCAGGAGCCGGCGGTTGGTCCGCTCCTGGTTGACCTTCTCGAAGGCCAGATGCAGCGCGACCTTGAGGTCGGCGTCCTCCCACGGCTTGGTGAGGAAGCGGAAAATCTCGCCTTCGTTGATGGCTTCCATCGCCGTCGACATCTGGGCGTGGCCGGTGAGCATGATGCGGACGACGTCGGGGTAGAGGGCCCGGACTTCCTTGAGGAAGTCGAGGCCGCTCATGTTGGGCATCAGATGGTCCGAAACCACCACGTCCACCTGGCTCTGCCGGAGGACGTCCAGCGCCTGTGCCGGCTCGGCGGCGATGAGCAGCGAGTAATTCTCGCGCCGCAGGGTGCGCTGAAGTGCGCTGAGGATGTTTTCCTCGTCGTCGACAATGAGCACGGTGCGGACGGTGGGTGCCATTTGCCTGGAGAACAGCGCAAGCGCTGGGCCAGGCCCGTCCTGAATCAGGACGCAGGGTTAGGGTGAGGGGCCCTGGGTAAGCCTGTGCGTCCGGGGTATTGGTGACCCGGGGTCCCGGGGCGTGGTCTCCAGGCCTTGGACGGTAAGCCGGAAAACAGGTGAAACGAGAAGAAGGGCGCGCGGCGTGGCGAACTCTGACACACTCGCTCGCGCCGCCGATGGCCAGCTCCGACGCGCCAGCCGTGCTCTACGTCGACGACGAGCCAATCAACCTCCGCGTCTTCGAGGCCAACTTCAAGCAGCGGTTTCGCGTCGTCACCTGTGGTTCCGGTGCCGAGACTCTGGAGCGGCTGCGGACGCTGGGCGAGGTGGCGGTGCTGGTCTCGGACCAGAGGATGCCCGGGATGACGGGCGTCGAGCTCCTGGAGAAGGCGCGGGAGCTGCTCCCCGACGCGCAGCGCATGGTGGTCACCGCTTACTCGGACATGCAGGCCGTCATGGATGCGGTGAACCGGGGCCAGGTGAGCCGCTACTTCGTCAAGCCCTGGGTGAAGGAGGAGCTGCTCGGTGCCTTGGACGAGGCAGTGCGGGTGTACGGGCTCACGCTCAGGCTGCGCGAGATGCAGGCCCGGCTACTCCGGGCGGAGCGGCTGGCCACGCTGGGACAGGTGAGCGCCGGCATCGCCCACGAGCTGATGAACCCGGTGAGCTACCTCAGCCAGAACGTGGAGGTGATGCGCACCGAGCTGGCGACCGTCACCGCCTACCTCTCGCCGCGTCTGCTCGAGCGCCCGGACGCCGAGGTCCAGGCAGCGCTCGAGGAGCTGCCGCACATCCTCCACGACGTCGAGCAGGGAGCCCACCACATCCGTCAGGTGGCGCTCGGCATCCGCAACCAAGTGCGTGGCCAGGATGTCGAGGAGACCTCCGACCTTGCCGACGTCGCCAGCTTCGTCAGCAAGCTGGCGCGCGCCGAGGTCAGAAACCGCGGCCAGCTGGTGGTGCGGGGGCCCTCGGTGCACGTCCATGGTGGACCGGTGAAGCTTTCGCAGGTGCTGCTCAATCTCATCGTCAACGCCGCGCAGGCCATGGACGATGGCGCGCGGGGTGGGCGCATCGAGCTCGGCTGGGAGGCGGAGGACGGCGAGTCGGTGCGGGTGTGGGTGACGGACAACGGGCGCGGCATTCCACTCGAGCTTCAGCAGCGTGTCTTCGAGCCGCTCTTCACCACGAAGCCCGTCGGGGTGGGCACTGGCCTCGGACTCTCCATCTGCCGCGAGCTGGTGACCGAGCTCGGCGGCGTGCTCACCCTCTCCTCCGAAGTGGGAAAGGGGACGACGGTGGAGTTCCGCCTGAAGCGGGCGCGGTGAGACTCAACGTTGGTTACGGCCGGAGCGTTCGCAGGGCGTTCGTCCAGCGGAGGAGCTCGTCCAGCATCGTCGTCGAAGCCTTCTGCTGCCAGTCCTCGGCGCTGAATTTCTTCTCGGCGTCGATGTGCTTGGCGACGAAGGGGAGGATGACCGCCTCCGGTAGCGGCACCACCTTCAGCGTCGTCAGCACCTGCTTCGACATCTGGACCGAGCGGGTGCCGCCCGAGACGCCGCCGTAGCTGACGAAGCCCGCCGGCTTGTAGTTCCACTCGTGGTACAGGTAGTCGAGGGCATTGAGCAGCGCCGGCGGCATCCCGTAGTTGTACTCGGGGAGGACGAAGACGAAGGCATCGGCGGCCTCCACGGACTTGCTCCAGGCCTTGGTGTGCTCGTTCTGGTAGCGCCGCAGCGTGGGATGGTTCGGCTCGTCGAGAAGCGGGAGCTTCACCTCCTTCAGGTCGACGAGCACGACCTCGAACTTGCCGTGCTGCCGGGCTTGCTCGACAAACCAGCTGGCCACCGAGGTCGCGACTCGCTGCTCGCGGGTGCTGGTGACGATGATGTGAAGCTTGGGCTGCATGGGTGCCTCGCGAGCCTTCCGGTGGGAGCTGAAGACATAGACACTTCGTCTGCCGGCGAGCCACAGCCGCTGAGGAAAGCCGTCGGCGGAGGGCCTCCGGCGCTCAGGGCCTAAACGGCTGACCGGCCTTCATGACGAAGGACACCTTGCGCAGGGCGCTGGCATCGACGAGCGGGTTTCCCTCCGTCGCCACCAAGTCTGCCCACGCACCCGGACGGAGGTTGCCTCGCTCCTTCTCCATCCCGAGGAGCCGTGCCGCGTCCGTCGTCATCATGCGGAGGATGGCCGGCGCCGGAAAGCCAGCCTCCTGGTAACTCTCCACGAAGGCAATGGACAGGCTCCCGCGGGTTTCACCCGCCATCGGAAAGACGACGTCCGTTCCGAAGGCGATGGGGACGCCCACCGCCCGCGCACGCTTCAGCCGCGCCACCACCCGCGGGTGGTAGTCGTCCATCCCCATCTCGTGGGCCGCGCTGCGAGTGAAGTCGGTGCCCACCAGGAAGACGCCCTTCTTCTTCATCAGCTCCAGCGTCTCCGTCGTCGCGTCGTAGGCGTGTTCGACGGACGCCACCCCGCCCTCGGCCGCAATGTGGGCACCGGTGTCCGTGGCGCAATGCGCCGCCACCTTCAGGCCCGCCCGGGCCGCTTCTGAAACCAGCGTCCGGACGTCGTCGACCGAGTAGAGGTAGGGCTGGTCGTCGACCACAATCTTGATGACCTTGGCGCCGAAGAGGACATTCTTTCGCACCGCCAGACGCATCTCCTCCGGTGTGTCGGCGTAGAGGTACTCCGGCTCGCCGAGGTCCGGGCGCTCCGGCTGGAGGTGGTGGTACTGGCCCCCGAGCGGCGCGATGATGCGCCCGGCGTTGATGACGGTCGGCCCGGGAATCCATCCCTCCTCGATGGACCGCCGTAAGTCCGTGTCGGCGTAGTTTCCGGCGTTCCCCACGTCTCGGACGGTGGTGAAGCCCGCGGCGAGCATCTCCCGGGCGTTCACCACTCCCATCAGCGCCCGGCGTGCATTCGTCTCGAGCAGGGTGGCGGAGAGCAGCGAGCGGAGGAGCTCGTTCAGGCCCTGCCCGCCTTGCGTCTTCACCGTCAGGCAGAGGTGGGTGTGCACGTCGATGAGGCCAGGGGATACGTAGCGGTTGGAGAGGTCGATGACCACTGCGCCCGCCGGCACCTCGAGATTCGGTCCCACGGCTTTGATGTGGCCGTTCTCGACGAGGAGACTCTGGTTCGCGGCGACGGTGCCCGAGGCCGGGTCCACCAGCCAGCCAGCTCGCACCACCTCGGTGGGGGACGCGCGTGAGGACAGGCCTACCAAGACGCCGAGCACAACGACGAGCCGTGTGACGTGAATGCCGCTCCGAGCCATCGGATGTGCCTCCCCTTGAGGAAAGGTGCTGCATACCAGAGGGGTGCGAGTGGCGGGCGTCGATTGCGACGCCCCTCGGGCGCTTCAGGGCGCGGAAGCGGAGAGCCGCTCGACCGCCTGGCGCAGCTTCGAGGCGAGCTCCACCGGTCGACGCGTCGCCCGGTCGACGAAGACGTGGACGAAGTGTCCCTGGGCCACGGCTGTGGCCGCTTCCTGGAGGAAGATTCCAACCTCGTACCTCACGCTCGAGCGACCGACATGCGCCACGCGGAGCCCGGCCTCGAGCACGTCCGGAAATGCCACCGAAGCCAGGAAGTGGCAGTGGGACTCGACGCAGAGGCCAATCACCGGACCCGCCGCGAAGTCGAGCCCACCCTCGGCGATGAGGTAGGCGTTCACGACGGTGTCGAAGTAGGAATAGTAGACGACGTTGTTGACGTGTCCGTAGACGTCGTTGTCCATCCACCGGGTGGGGATGGCTTGGAAGAAACGGTACGCGGTGCGTGGCTCGGGGGCGGGGCCTGGCATGGCAGTCACCCTCCGGACAGCGCGGCCTCGAAGAGTTGCTCCATCCGCGCGGCGTCGATGGGCACGGGCGCGTTGTCCACGAGACGTTTCTGGAGCATGGCTCCCCGGGCGAGGGGGCCCACGTCGTCGGGCGTGTACCCCAGAGCCGCGGGGCTCGAAGGCACGCCGCACTCCCGCATCAGCCGCTGGAGCACGCCGGCGATGTGCTCCGCGGCGTCCGCCGCCGCAATTTCCCCGGTCGCGCCCAGCAAGCGTGCCGCTTCGAGGTGCCTCTCGGGGAGATGGGGCGCGAGCGCGCGGAAGACACTCGGTGCGTTGACGACCACCGAGATGCCATGCGGCACCAGGGCTTCCCCCTCCGGGTAGCCGGGGCAGTGGTACTGCCGCACGAGACCAGCCACCGAATAGGACATGGCATGCGGCAGGTGGCACCCGGCGTTGCCAAAGGCGATTCCGGCAAGCGTCGCCGCCCAGCTCAGGGCCTCGCGCGCCTCGGTGTCCGCAGAATCGCGCACCGCCCGCACCAGAAAGCGCCCGGCCAGCCGAAGTGCTTCTCGTGCCCCGACGTCGCTCCAGGGGTTACTGCCCTGGCTCATCGGCCGTGCCTGGGCGGAGGCGGGGCGGCTTCGCGCGGCGTAGGGCCGCGCGGTGAAGGACTCGAGCGCGTGGCAGAGGACGTCAAAGCCGCTGGCGGCGACCACCATCGGAGGAAGCGTCCGGGTGAGCGTCGGGTCGATGAGCGCTCGCGTCGGGCGAAGGTGGCGCGAGGCGATGCCAGTCTTGGCCTTGAGCTCGAGGTGGTCGAAGACGGCGATGCCGGTGCACTCGCTGCCGGTTCCGCAGGTGGTGGGGCAGGCCACGTGGGGCGAAAGCGGACCGGGGACGGGCCGGCCCTCCCCAATCGGCGCGTTGACGTAGCTGAGGAACGGAGCCGGGTACTTCGAGTAGAGCGCTGCGGCCTTGCAGGTGTCGATGACCGACCCGCCACCGATGGACAGGAAGCCGTCGAAGTTTCCTTTCTTGGCGAACTCCGCCGCGGCGGTGAAGGAGGCGTTCGTCGGCTCGATGCGGGCCTCGTCGTACACCGCGACGTCCAGCCCTGCACCTTGCAAGGAGCCCCGGGCCACCGAGACCGCCTCCAGCCGCGCGACGGTCTGGTCCGTGAAGAGGGCGACCCGGCGGCAACCCAAGGAAGCGAGTGTCTCGCCGGCCTCGGCGAGGACGCCCGGCCCGAAGGTGATGCTGGACACGTCCACCGAGAAGGCAACCTCGAGGCCGACGCTCTCGGTTGTTGGATGGCAGCAGGGCACGAGTGGCCGCAGAGCCTAGCGCGTCGTGCCGGGACTTGCCCTGGCCACGGGCCGACGGGGGCAAGGGGAGCCACTCGCCCGCCGCGGAAGTCTTCGGTGCGGTGAGACGCTTGGGGGTAGGAAGGGCCGGGGGCACCGCGCATGGCCGTCATCGAATTGAAGACGTCCATCCAGGCACCGAGGCCACGCTGTTTCGACCTGGCCCGAAGCATCGACTTCCACGTCGTCAGCGCAGGGCAGACGCGCGAGACAGCGGTACGTGGCCGGATGACGGGCCTCATTGGCCTCCACGAGACCGTGACGTGGCGAGCGTGGCACCTCGGAGCTTGCACGAGATGACCGTCGCCATTGTTGGCTTCGAGCGGCCCCATCATTTCCGGGACGCGATGGTCGAAGGGCCGTTTGCCTCGATGCACCACGACCACCACTTCGTCGAGCATCACGGCGTCACGTCGATGGAGGACAGGTTCGAGTACCACTCCCCGATGGGTCCGGTTGGAGCGCTGGTCAACTGGTTGCTCTTGACTCGGTACCTGCGCCGCTTTCTCGCAACCCGCGCGAGCCTGTTGAAGGCCACCGCCGAGTCCGACGGCTGGCGCCGCTACCTGCCTGAGGCTGAACCCGACGGAAATTGAGTCGGCCCGAGTCAGTTCGACTGTTGGGAACGCCGCCGGTATGGTCGGCAGTAGGTTCTGCTGGCTCTTCCAGCAGGAGGGGAGACGACATGCAGAGCAATTGGGTGCGCTTCGGGTGGGCGTGTACCGCGTTGGGACTGTTCGCGGCCTGCGGAAGCAGCTCGTCTCCTGGGGTCGCGCAGTACTACGCGGGCGTCTCGTCGAGCGACGGGACGTTGAGCGGAGCGCTCCACAGCGGGACACCTCCAACTGGCGCGGGCCCGACGGTCACCGTCGATGCGTCCGCAGCGGCCATTCCAGGAGGCGCCCAGTTCATCCAGTTGACCTGCTCGACGAACTGCAGCCGCGTCATCGTCGCGGTGCAAGGCGTGGACGGCTACTACGACCTCTCCGGCCTGGCATCCGCGGCCGTCCAGAGCATCATTCTAATTCTCGCGCAGACGCCACCACAGACCTTCGACCTCGAGGTGGGCGCTGGAACCGCGGCCTCGGTTGGCGCGGTCGATACCGTGCCCATCACCCTCACGACGGTCGCCGCGAGCGACGTCGAGGTCAGCCTCAACTGGGATGTCGATACCGACCTCGACCTGCATGTCGTGGAGCCGGACGGAGAGGAGATTTATTACGGCAACACCACGTCATCCTCGGGAGGAATGCTGGACCTCGACTCGAACGCGGCCTGCGATTTGGACCACAAGCGAGCGGAGCACGTGACCTGGCCCAACGTGACGCCACCTCACGGGACGTACACCGTCATCGTGGACTCGTGGTCCTTGTGCGCCTTCGACGAGGTCAACTACGTGGTCACCGTCAGCGTGACCGGCAAACCCCCTCAGCTCTTCTTCGGACAATTCACGACGGACGATGAAGGGAGTGCCTGCTACCCCTCGAGTGGCACGACGTTGCTCTGCGGGAAGCTGATTACGACCTTCACCTATCCCTGAGCTGGAAGTTCCGCAGCGATAGCCGCGGGACGAGACGCGTTTGCTGTACCAACCTGCGTAGGCACAACCCAAGGCAAAGCGTTGCCAGGCGCTCCGCTTTAGTGCGACGCTGTTTTGAGGGGCCAGCCGATGCGCCAGGGCCCGAGGTGAGTAGGTGCCCACGGACGTCGACCCTCCCGACAACCCGGTAGCAGGCGAGGCCGCAGCACCCGAGGTGCAGGCAACGCTGAAGCGTCCCGAGCGGGCCACGGCCTCCCTCGAGGCGGAGCCCTCCGGAACAGGTGGCGAGTTACCGCGTCTTTCGCCCGGCGAGCAGCTATCGGGCCGCTTCACCATTGTGCGCTTCATCGCCCAGGGTGGCATGGGGGCCGTCTACGAAGCCACCGATGTCATGGTGCGGACGAAGGTGGCCCTCAAGGTGCTGGAGAGCCGCATCAGCACCGATGTGTCGGCCATCGAGAGGTTTCGTCGAGAGCTGCTGCTGGCCCGGCGTGTGAGCCACCCCAACGTCTGCCGTGTCTACGAGCTTTACCAGGCGACAACGGCCACCGGCCGGCCGGTCCACTTCCTCACCATGGAATTCCTGGAGGGGGAAACGCTCGCCGCCCGCATCGGCCGAAACGGCCGGATGACGAAGGAAGTCGCGCTCCCTCTCGTCCAGCAAATGTGCCAAGGGCTCCAGGCCGCCCACGTCGAAGGCGTCATCCACCGGGACTTCAAGAGCAGCAACGTCATGCTTGTCCCGCGCCCGGCCGGCTCCAGCGAGGGTGGGCCCCGCGTTGTCATCACCGACTTCGGCATCGCCCGGGCCCTGGAACAGCCCGGTGTGGTGGGAGACGAAGCGCTCACCGGAGGTGGGGGCTTCGTCGGCACTCCCGACTACATGGCTCCGGAGCAAGTCACTGGCGGCGAGGTCTCGCCGGCCACCGACGTCTACTCGCTGGGCGTGGTGCTCTACCAGATGGTCACCGGGCAGCTGCCCTTCTCGGCAGACACGCCGTTGGCCACCGCCGCACGCCATCTCGAGCAGTCCCCTCCGAGGCCGGAGCTAGCCGTGCCCGGCTTGGACCCGCGCTGGAGCCGCGCCATCGTCAAGTGCCTCGACCGGGACCCGGGACGGCGTTTCCAGCGGCCCACTGACCTCCTGCCACTGCTCATGGGGCAGGAGCCCAAACGGCGCTGGCCTCTCCTGGCCACAGCTGCGGTCGTCGCCCTTCTCTTGGTCGTGGCGGGTGTTTTCGCCGTCAGAAGGTCGGCTCAGAGCTCTCGCATCACGTCGGCCTCCATCGCCGTGTTGCCCTTCGTGGACATGAGTCCACAGCACGACCAAGAGTACTTTTCGGATGGAGTGGCCCAGGAAATCATCAACTCCCTGGCCCAGGTGCCGGAGCTGCACGTCGTCGCCCGCTCCTCCTCCTTCTCATTCAAAGGGAAGAACGAGGACTTGCGCAGCATCGGCGAAAAGCTCGAGGTGGCGCACGTGCTCGAAGGCAGCGTCCGCAAAGCAGGCGGGCGCCTGAGAGTCAGTGCCCAGCTGGTCAATACGGCCGACAGCCAGCAACTCTGGTCACAAACCTTTGACCGTGACGTGGCCGACGTCTTCGCGGTGCAGGACGAGATTGCCCAAGCTGTGGTTGCGGCGCTGAAGCTCAGGGTGCTTCCGCAGCGTGAAGGCCGCGCTTCCGATGCTGTCGTCACCAATCCCGACGCCTACGCCCTCTACCTGCGGGGACAGCAGCTCAGGAGCACCGGCACGACGACGGACGCCCGAGGCGCCATCGAGCAGTTCGAGAAGGCCATCGCCCTCGACCCCAACTACGCCCCGGCACATGCCGCGCTCGCCGATGCGCTCCTTTTTTTCGGCGCCAACTCGGACTACGAGGACGCGCGTCACTACGACTGGCGCCGCCGCGGTGTCGAGGAGGCCAACCGGGCGGTCGCCCTGAATCCGAACTTGGCCGGGGCGTATGTCGTCCGTGGGCTGGGCGAGATGTGGGTGTTGTATGACTGGCAGGCTGCCCAGGCGAGTTACGAGCGCGCTCTGGCGCTTGCACCGGGTGATGCAAGCGCACTCATTGGCTACGGTACGCTGCTGTCCATCATCGGCCGCGGGCCCGAAGCGGTGGTGACTCTTCAGAAGGCAGTAGCCTTGGACCCGCTCTCGGCCCCCGCTGCCTATTTCCTCGGACGCACCTACATTTCTCTCGGAAATTACAAGGCGGCGCGGACCGCGTTGGAGAGGGCGACCGCCCTCGCACCCCAGCACGTGCTGGCTCGCTATTGGGGCTTCCTGGAAGTGTTGGAGGGCAAACCGGCCAAAGCGCTCGCCATTTTCCAAAGCCACCCGACAAAGTGGATTCAGGAATTCGGCACCGCCATTTGCGAGCATACGCTCGGAAACGATGAGGCTTCCCGTATGGCCCTGGCGGAGCTCATCGCAACCGAAGGCGAGGTTGCCCAGTACCAGATTGCTGAGGTCTATGCCTGGCGCGGCGAGGCCGACAAAGCTTTCGAATGGCTCGATCGCGCCTACGCAAGCCACGACCCAGGAGCGTGCCTGGCAAAGGCCGACCCCTTCATCGCCTCGCTGCGGTCGGACCCGCGGTACGTTGCATACTTGAAGAAGCTCAAGCTCCCGCTGGACCCTTAGACCGGACAGCGCATTGGCGATTTGAAGCGCTGAGCCGAACCCATGCGGGCTCGGCGCCGCGAGCGAGCTGCACTTGAGCGGGACGCCCTCGGTCGGAAGGTACGTCGAGTCGACGCTGGAGCCGAGAGGTAGGGCGCTGGCAGTTGACAGCCCTGTCCCGTGTATTGGACAGTGTGTCCAATATGAAGGAATGGCAGGCGACTCCGATCGGCCAAGACATCAACGCTCGCATCGCGAGTCGCTTACGGGGTCTGCGAAGTGGCCTCGGGATGACCCTCGATGCGCTGGCGGCGAAAAGCGAGGTCAGTCGCTCCATGATCTCAGTGGTCGAGCGTGGCGAAAGCAGCCCGACCGCAGTCGTCTTGGAGAAGATTGCGACTGGGCTCGGCGTGTCGCTTGCCACACTCTTCGACGATCCAACTGCAGCTGCCAATCCAGTATCCCGCCGCGATGATCGGACGCCATGGCGCGATCCGCAGTCGGGCTATCTACGGCGGAATATTTCTCCTCCGAACATTCCATCGCCCATACAGGTCGTTGAAGTCGTCCTGCCGGCGGGCGCAAGAGTGGCGTACGAAACGGGCGCGCGCGACGTGTCGATTCATCAGCAGATCTGGGTACAAGAGGGAAGCATCGAGGTGACGCTCGGGAGCGTCACCTATCGACTCTCGGACGACGATTGCTTGGCCATGCGACTCAACGAGCCAACCGCCTTTCGCAACCGCACGCGCAAGTCCGCGCGCTACATCGTCGTAATCGCAAGCGACCATTCGCACGCGTCGAGGAGGTGAACCACGTGTCGGGTACTCTTCGGATTCGGTCTCTGGAGACCATGAGCGATCGCGAGATTCGCGAGTTGAGCGACGTCCTAATCGATTGCGTGGAAGGGGGCGCATCCGTCAGCTTCATGCTTCCCATGCCGCGCGCAAAGGCCGAGGCCTACTGGCGGAGCACCTCTGAGAGCGTGGCGAGCGGCAAGCGAGTTGTGGTTGCCGCCGAGGATGAAGCGGGTCGGATTGTCGGCACGGTTTCTGTGCTCTTGGATCAGCCCGAGAATCAGCCGCACCGTGGCGACGTGGCGAAGATGCTTGTGCATCGACGAATGCGTCGGCAGGGCGTGGGGGCGCTCCTACTCGCCGCTGCTGAGCGCAGTGCTCAAAGCGCTGGAAAGACATTGCTTGTGCTCGACACCGTGACGGGCGGCGACGGCGAGCGTCTCTACGTACGCTTCGGCTGGCAGCGCTGCGGAGAAATTCCGAAGTACGCGCTTTGGCCCAATGGGGCGCCCTGCGCGACAACAATATATTTCAAGTTTCTAGGAAACTGACCACACGGCGCTCGTTCAAGAACCAAGGCAAACCAGCACCTCCACCGACTCCTCCGTGCAGCGCCCGTTGTAAATTGCGCAATCCGGAAGGGTGCACTCCAGCGAAAGGACTACAGCATCGTGTTGTGCGCGTCCGGGTCAGTGGGTGCGTATCCTCGACAACGAGAAAATCGTGGGAGCTGGCGGACGCCAATCCAATGCGGACTCTGTGGACACAGTACGTCGTTTGCGAGGAAGCAGAAACCTTCGAATGCCGCGTCCGGATTCAGCTACATCAATCGGCCGCCAGCCACTCCACGCAGTTCCGGACGTACGCTCGAATGTCGTCGAGAAGGTGCGGGTTCCGTCGGATGGCGTCACCTTCGGGCTCAACGACGAAGCTCGGGGCTCCCCTGGCGGTGTCCCAGTTATAGTCAGCGAAGTGGTGAAAGCTAGACTCGCAGATTGCTCGCCACGGCGCCTCGGGCACCCGCCCAAACGCGACTGCTAGGTCAAAGCTTCTCCCGGTCGCCTGGCTGCATCCACGAGCGATGGTGCGCGCTCGACTGTCACCCGGCGCAACGAAAACGGCTCCCTCGTGGGGGTGAGATGGAAAGAACTCGATTCGCCCGCTTTGCGCATTTGGGTTTCGCATCAGGGGGTGGAGCGGCTCGACCGCGATGACCCGCTGCACGTCGCCGTTCCTTCCGGAATGGTAGTTGGGCCAGAGGATGCTGGGAGTCTCGCGATCATCCGGCGAGTGACGTGAAACATCGGGCTCCCAGGCCGAGGGGTCGTTGAAGTAGTTCGCGAATCCGACACCTTCGAGCGCTCGGAGCCACATCCCCATGTTGCCGTGGTCTCGCGCCGTCAACACGCCTCCACCTTCGCGCTGAAACCGATTGACGGCGCTGCATTCGGCCGGCGTCAGCCCAACACCACCGTCGACGGCGAGGATCCACAATTCCTCGTAATGCGCACGGCTCAAACCCAGGATCACGGGGTCCTCTCCGGTGTGCGAGGGCTCGCGATTGCGCGCAGTGACCTCCGCCCACCGTGCAAGTTCCCCGGCCAGCAGCGAGAACCGACCAACGTGCCAATCGTCTTCAGCGACTAAGGCGCTGCTGCATTGAAGGAGAACTCGAGTCCTGCCTGCCATCGCGTTAGCTCCGCTGTCTTGTCACTGCCTCAAACGAATGACCGATAGACCTCTCGAAGAGTTCTCCTCTGAACGTACATGGCACGCTGTTACCGCAGCAGCGTTCTCCAGTTCCTAGGAACCCGTCCCGCCGGGCCTGGCGACGGTTGCTGCTCCGGCCGCCAGCGCGGAGGCTGAAGGTGGATTCCCTCCACCATCTGCTCGGTGTCGAAGTCGTAGAACCACTCGTCGTGGGGCTCGAAACTCGCCGCGATGGGATGGTGTTGCTCCTTCGCATGGTGCCTGGCGTGCTGATTCACCGAACTGTCACAACAGCCGATGTGTCCGCATTCGGCGCAGCGGCGAAGATGTAGCCACCAGCTGTCGGTGGCCAAGCATTCGACGCAACCTTGTCCGGACGGGTTTGCTGAGGGGTTCAACCCGCGAGTGCTCTCGCTCATGTGTGACCGCCGTACTTTCTCGCGCTTGGCTCAGGGATACTCAGGCACTTACACCAGCAACTCTCGGACGCGCGGAATCACTTCCTTGCCATAGAGCTCGATGGTGCTCATCAGCATCGAGTGTGGCAGAGATCCCGCGCTGTATTTGAGGTCGAACCGATCGACGCCCAACGCTCGGATGGTCGCGGCGATCTTGCGCGCGACTGTCTCCGGCGACCCGACATACAGCGAGCCGTGAGCGATCTCTTCGTCGTATGAGCTGCGCGTGACCGGTCCCCATCCCCGTTCCTTGCCGATTCGGTCACGCCCGATCTTATAGTGTGGCCAGAGTTCCTCGCGCGCCTGCTCATCCGTCTCGGCGATGTGTCCAGGTGAGTGCATGCCAATTTGCAGCAGCGGCCTGCTGAGCTCCGCAAGCGCCCGCTTGTAGAGATCGATGAACGGAAGGAAGCGGTCCGGTGGTCCGCCGATGATCGCGAGCATCATTGGCAGTCCGTAGCGAGCCGCGCGCACCACGGACTCGGGAGAGCCGCCGACCCCGATCCAGGTCTTGAGGTGACCGGATTCTGTCTTCGGATACACCTCCTGGTTCTTCAACGGAGCTCGCAGGTGACCGTGCCAAGTCACGGCTTTTTCTGAGAGCAATTTCGAGAACAGATCAAGCTTCTCGCTGAACAGCTCTTCGTATTGACTGAGATCGTAGCCAAACAGCGGGAATGACTCTGTGAAGGAGCCACGCCCGAGGATGACCTCTGCGCGGCCGCCGGAGGCAGCGTCTAGCGTCGCAAAGCGCTCAAAGACGCGCACCGAGTCATCCGAGCTGAGGACCGTCACCGCGGTACCGAGCTGGATCCGTTTGGTGCGACCGGCGATCGCCGCGAGGACAATCTCCGGCGACGAGATGGCAAAGTCGCTGCGGTGGTGCTCGCCCACGCCAATGAAGTCCACACCCACCGAGTCGGCCAGCACGGCCTGATCGATCACATCGCGAATCACCTGGGCATACGACAGCAACTTGCCTTCGCTATCAGCGGTCACATCGCCAAAGGTATCGAGCCCGAGCTCAACCTGGTGTGCCATGTCTTGCCCCCTTGTGAGTGCCGCTACATCCAGTAGCCGCGCTCGAGCGTTGGTAAACTACCATTCGGGAGCGAGCGCCAACGCTTCCAGCCATCCATCTGCGGGTGCAGGCTCGCGTGCGCGAAGTGTTCGACTTGCTCGACACTGAGGGACCCACAGAAAATCCACCGAGGAAGGTCCGTAGCCCTCATCCTCATCCTCATCCTCATCCTCATCCTCATCCCTCAAACCCTCGGCGAGCTCGAAGCGGTCGCTCGCAGCAGCCGGCAAGGATTGCCTGGGGAGAGAGGTCCGGCGGCTCGGGGCGCAGGGCGAGTCCGCTCTTGGCCGTGCGCGCTGGCTTTCCGGTGTACTGGCCCGCACCGCGAAGCCGTCGCGTACAGTGCCGCGGGAACTTCAGCCAAGTCCTGGGAGAGACGGACACGCAAATTGAACCGCAGGCGAAGTCTCGGCAGCCTCCCCGCAGAGAGTCACCACGAAGCTGGAAAAAGCCGCCGCCGCTGGCCCTTGCGTTGGCGACGGCGCTGACGACGGCAGCGGCTCCGGAGCTGTCGAGGCACGAGGGCGCGAGCGAGCGCTGTCCGTTGCGAGCGTAGCTTCCATCCAGCGTCCCCGCGCTGGCGCGTCTTGCTGGACGTCACTAGCTTCAGCCGTCGGGCCCGTGAAACTGCGGCGTGAGGAGGCACCATGACAGTGCGTACCGTGGCATTGGCCGTCGGGCTTCTGACGGTGCTGGGCTGCAGCAGCAGCAGCGGCAGTAAACCCATCATTGTCAGCTTTTCGGCCACGCCCGCCAGCCTGACCGCGGGCGGGGGCAGCGTCACCCTGGCCTGGGACGTCACCGGCGCCAGCACGTTGAGCATCGACAATGGCGTGGGATCGGTATCGCCGGTCACAACGGGCAGCACGACCGCGCTGGTGACGACCTCAACGACGTTCACGCTGTCGGCTACGGACTCGAGTGGCACCACGACGGAGACTGCCGGCGTCTGTGTCCCCTCAGGGCCCGTGACCGCTGTGACGACCACGCCGGCGACATTCGACGTCTGCAACGCCCCCTTCACTACCAGCATCAGCGTGACCAACGGCTCGTGCGACACCGTCAGCGTCACCGGCGTCACGCTTGCGACACCGGTAGGTACGGAATGCCAAGCCAATGCAGACTACACCCTGTCGGCGTCCGTGCCGCCCGGAGCTACGACTGTCGTCTTCAACCTCACCAACGGTGTCGTCGCCTGCTGCGCGACTCAACCCTGTAGCGTCAGCTGCACGGAGACGAACCCCAATTGGGTGTTGAGCACCAGCATTGGCGACGTAAATGCCCCGGGAAACACGTGGTCCGTCGACCTCATGGACTGCAATCAGCCTTGCACGTGACTCGCCGCGTCCCCGGGGCGCAGCCCTCATTGGAATGAGATGGTCGCGAAGAATCCTGCCGAAATGCGTTCGTGGGCGGCGCGTAACCTTGGCTCCTCGCCGTGAAACTCGCGCATCAGGCTCCGTAAATCTCGGACGTAGGCTCGATTGAAGAAAGATGACCGCATGACGCGAGACAAGAAGGTTCTCATGATTGGGCTTGACCCGAAGGTAGTTGACTATTCACACCTTCCCGTGAAGCTCGATGAGTCCACGCTGCGAGCTGGCCTGGCGGCGGACGAGAAGCGCCTGCGAGACCTCGGATACGACGCCAGATGGCTGCTGGTCGATCGGGGCGAAACCGCTGAGGCCGTTGTTGCGGCCGCGTTCAAGGAGAAGACATTCGACTGCGTCCTCATCGGCGCGGGCATCCGAACCATTCCTCCGCTGTTTATCTTGTTCGAAAAGCTCATTAACTTGGTCCATGAGGGGGCACCGCATGCCCACATCTGCTTCAACACCGTTCCAGAAGATACTGCGGCCTCTGTTCAACGCTGGGTCTGACGAAGGCGGCGAACCTTCGCCGGCTCGTTTCGCCAAGCGACCAGGTGAGACTGTGGGAGTCAGCTGAGCAAAATCCCACCCACGTCCGAAGCTCGACGCCGAACGCTACTTGCGGGGTAGGGCTTTGGGGCAGCTACCGCACTGTTGATTCTCGCGAAGGCCCCGTGGGAGCTCGACCCAACGTTTTCGGCAGTCGCGGACGGGACGAAAAACAGATTACCGGTGACTGCGCGGCTGAAGTCGAGAAGCCGGTCGTAATTGCCGGGGGCCGACCAACAAACATGTTCGCGATCATTTGCTCCGTCACGCGGGGCGAACGGCTGTAGCCGATGAAGTAGGTCCCAAATTCGCTCTGGCCGACCCGACCAAACGGCATGTTGTCCCGCAGAATTTTAGTCTCCTTTCCATCCTCCACAATTGTCGTGAGTGCGTTGTGCGCCGACGTCGGCTTGATGTCATCGGCGAGTTCGATGTCGGACAGCTTCCTGCGGCCAATGATGCGTTCCTGCGTCTCAGTCGACAGCGCATTCCAGGCGGCAAGGTCGTGGAGATATTTCTGCAGGATGGCGTAGCTGCCGCCAGCGAAGGCAGCGTCCTCTGCGCCGATGATGGCGGCGTCGATGACCGCCGCGCCCCGCGGATTTTCCGTTCCATCGACAAAGCCGGTGAGGTCGCGGTCGTCGAAGTAGCGGAACCCTTGTACTTCATCCACCACGGTGCCCACGGCTCCGATACGTCCCATGACTTGCGTTGCGACTTCGAAGCACAGGTCCATGCGCTTGGCGCGGATGTGAAACATGAGGTCGCCCGGCGTGGAAACCGCGTGGCGGGGGCCGGCACGCACTTCACGGAAGGGATGCAGTTCCGCCGGTCGCGACGATCCAAAAAGACGGTTCCATGCGTCGGAGCCAATCCCCATGACGCAGGACAAGCCCGCTTCGATGTCCCGAAACTCCACCGCGCGCAAGAGGCCAGCAAGGTCTGAGCAGAAGGAACGCAGAGTGGCGCGAGAGCCCAAGTCCGGCTTGATCGTCAGGACCAAGAAGATCGCAGCACGGCTCAGAGGAGCGGATACGGCCTGCGGAACATCAGGCAAGATCAATCCTGCTCGCCGAAAACGATCGCGTAGCTCTTGCCGTAAGGGTAGAAACCGTTCCTCTCGTTGCCTGCCCATGCTTCCTTGTGGGCGGCATCGGTGATGTCCCAATCAGGGCGACACTTCATGGTCACGGCTCGGAGGTCTTGCCGAAGGTCCTCGTTCGTTGGTCTCCCTAAGAACCAGTATCCGTTGTAGGCCTTGAAGACGATCAGTCCCGGCTCAAGAACAAGAGTGTGAGGGATCATGGGATTGTTCGTCGGATCTGTGTACTCGGCGATGTCTAAGACCTTTTGAAGCTTCCGCCCCGCATCCGAAAGAAACGTCCAATGTGCGCCGACGCCTGTCCGGTACTCGTTGGTCTGCGCGATGCTATCGGTGCTAATCGTGACTAGGCGGCAGTACGAAACTTCCAGCTCGCGATGGAGTTGAACGAGCAACTCGGCTTGGCGGCGATCCTTGGGACAGTAGCCGCCTCGACTGAGAACGAGCACCATGGGATGCTGCCCCTGCAGATCGGAGAGTTTGCGTCGCGTTCCTGTGTGGTCAGTCAGCTCGTAATCAGGGAAGCGCGCTCCTGGAATGATGTCGGCTCGCATAAAATCTCCGGTTTCTCGGGTTTGCGATACGTTTCACGCCTAGTCAGTAACGCTTGTGCTAACCGAACTGCGTTTGTTGAAGCAGTCGAGGGCGCTTTCAGTATCTTGGCCGACCTCGATGGGTAGCCGTCGAGATCACGCATGCTCCGGTTTTCGGCGCTCGGACTGGAATAGCCGAGGCTCCCGGCCAAGCGCTCTGGCGCCCCTTGCCCGTTCAAGGACCCTGCCGGGATTCAAGCGCTTCTAAGCCTGAGGCGCACGAGCCGTAACAGTTGGACGGGCTTGCCTTGCGAGTGATGCGGTCTAGGCTCTTCATCATGACAGCGAAACATGAGACTCCCACGGGACCCGACATGCCGAAGCCCCTGGGCCCTTACTCGCAGGTGGTCAAAGCGGGCAACTTGCTCTTCGTTTCGGGCCAGAGCGGCATCGACCCAGCGACTGGCCAGCTCGCGGGCCCCAGCTTCGGGGCGCAGGCACGCCAGGCGTTCAACAACCTCTCAACCGTGTTGCGCGCCGCCGGGAGCGGCATGGACGCTGTCGTGAAGACTACGGTGTTCTTGGCCGATGCCAGTGAATTCGCGGCGGTGAACACGCTCTACGCAGAGTTCTTTCCCAGCCTGCCGCCGGCGCGTTCCA
>Ga0302325_10005550_pt1 | contig 28619 bp, 26 predicted proteins | sample Palsa_T0_2_FD_201948 | JGI IMG/M metagenome (GOLD analysis project Ga0302325, IMG submission 201948) | Peat permafrost microbial communities from Stordalen Mire near Abisko, Sweden - Palsa_T0_2 | ecosystem: Environmental > Terrestrial > Soil > Palsa > Peat permafrost | place: Sweden: Abisko...
GGTTGAGGTTTTGGATGCTCATGTCCTTGAGCTCCACCAGATCCAAAGTGCCGTTCTTTTGATTGGCCTGAGGCGGACCTGCGCCGTGGCGCTTACGTCCACCCGGCTGGCCGCCAGCCTTGTCCGCGTTGCCGTTTGGATCCGGCGCTTTCGCGTCAGTTTTATCTGCCGAGGGTTCAGTGGTGGACTTGGCGTCAGCGGATTTGGGTTCCGCTGCCTTGCCGTCGCCTTTGGGGCTGACCTTGCCGTCCGTTTTGTTTTCGGATTCCTCGGGGGTGGGAGCGGCTACTGCCGCTGGGTCTTGATTTTCGAGATCGCTTGCCAAATTTCCCTCGCTCCTCGGCAACTGACGGCCGAGAACGGCAGAGGCTCGGTCTCCGGAGACTGGCTCCGGATGGCTGCTAAGCTTTGCCGCTGATCGCTTTGACTTTTCAACTTATCCGTTTTGGTGGCGATCACCATGTATCGCCGGTTATGGAACTCCAACCACTGTTTGAGTTCCAGGTCCTTGTCCATCCAGCCCCGACGCGCGTCGAGAATCAGGAAGCAGAGCTCTAACGACCTTCGCTGTAACAGGTATTGTTCGATGAGCTGTTTCCACTGAAATACGACTTCCTTCGGAACACGGGCGTATCCATATCCCGGCAGATCGACGAAGTGGAATTGGCCGTCGATCCGATAAAAATTGACCAACTGCGTACACCCGGGCCTGGCGCTGGTAAATGCCAATCCCTTTTGGCCAGTGAGGCAATTCAGCAAACTCGACTTGCCTACATTGCTACGTCCCAGAAACGCAACCTCCGGAAGCGTTTCGGCTGGAAACTGTTCCGGCCGCGCTGCACTGGTTAAGAACTCGGCGTCCATTCAGTCCTCGCCGTGCCCATCGAGGCCCCTGAATGACTCGTTGACCCTTCCACCGGGCGCCCGAGCCTTATATCGAAATCCGTCCTTCCGCCGATCCGCCCCGAACCAAGTCCACCGGTGGGGTGGTGGCCGCCAGCGGCAGCGCAACGATCTCGCGCTCCAGTGCAATCTTCAGCACCTCATCCATTGAGGTCACGAACTGGAGTTTCATTTCGTTGCGGATCGTCTCCGGAATATCGGGAAGATCTTTTTCGTTGTCCTTGGGGAGCACTAATTCGTAGATGCCCTGCCGGTGTGCCGCCAGAACTTTTTCTTTCAGGCCGCCGATGGGCAGCACCCGGCCGCGCACCGTAATCTCGCCGGTCATGGCCAGGTCGCAACGAACCGGAATATTGGTCAGCGCGCTGCAAATGCTGGTGGCGATGGTGATGCCGGCTGACGGACCGTCCTTGGGGATGGCGCCTTCGGGCACGTGTACGTGAATATCGACATTGCGATAGAAGTCGCGCGGCAGGCCCAGCAGATGCGCCCGCGATCGCACGTAGCTCATCGCGGCGTGGGCCGATTCCTGCATTACATCGCCCAGCTTGCCGGTGGTTTGCAGCTTGCCTTTGCCTTCCATGACGGCCGCCTCGGTGGTGAGAATGGAGCCGCCCACTTCGGTCCACGCCAGTCCCACGGTGGCGCCCACTTCGTTCTTCTTGTCGGCTTGCAGGTCGCGGAACTTGTGGGGGCCCAGGAATTCGGATACGGTGCCGCCGTTGAGAATCGCCTTTTCGCTCTTCTTGGAATCGGAACGTTTTCCGCCGTTGTGCGAATTTACTACTTTGCGGGCGATCTTGCGGCTGACGTTGCCGATCTCACGCTCCAGATTCCGCACGCCGGCTTCGCGCGTATAGAACTGAATCAAGCTTTGCAGGCCGTCATCGGTGAATTCCAGGTCGCCCGATTTGAGTCCGGTCTGCTTCATCTGCTTGGGAACCAGAAAGCGCTTGGCGATCTCCAGCTTCTCAAGTTCGGTATAGCCGGATAGCCGGATCACTTCCATGCGGTCTTGCAACGCCGGAGGAACGGTGTGCAGCACGTTCGCCGTGGCGATGAAAAACACCTGGCTCAGATCGTACTCCACGTCCAGATAATGATCCATGAACATGTAATTCTGTTCCGGATCCAGCACTTCCAGCAGCGCGGCCGATGGATCGCCCCGGAAGTCCATCGACATCTTGTCCACTTCATCCAGCATGAACACCGGATTCTTGGTTCCGGCTTTCTTCATCATCTGCAGCACCTGGCCGGGCAGCGCTCCGATGTAGGTTCTGCGATGGCCGCGGATCTCGGCTTCGTCGCGCACGCCACCGAGCGAAAGACGAATGAACTTGCGGCCGGTGGCCTTGGCGATCGACATCCCGAGCGAGGTTTTCCCCACGCCGGGGGGACCGACAAAACACAGGATGGATCCTTTGGGATTCTGCACCAGGCGGCGCACGGCGAGAAATTCGAGGATGCGTTCCTTGATTTTTTCCAGGCCGTAATGATCGGATTCCAGCACTTCCTGCGCGTGGTTGAGGTCCCGGATTTCCTTGGACTTCTTCTTCCACGGCACAGCCAGCAGCCAATCCAGGTAATTGCGCGACACCGTGGATTCGGCCGACATGGGCGGCATGTTTTCCAAGCGCCGCAGCTCCGCGATGGCCTTCTCGTGGGCGTCCTTGGTCATGCCCGCGGTGTCGATCTTGCGCTTCAGCTCGTCGAATTCGCTCTTTTCCCCGCGCCCCAGCTCCTTCTGAATGGCCTTGATCTTCTCGTTGAGGTAATATTCTTTTTGCGCCTTTTCCATCTGGCGCTTCACGCGGCCCTGGATGGTGCGGTCGACATTGAGTTTCTCAATCTCGATGTCGAGCATTTCCGCCACGCGCGTCAGCCGGTCCACCGGATCGAAGATCTCGAGCAGCTCCTGCTTTTCTTCGATGGTCAACTGCAGATTCGCGCCCACCGTGTCGGCCAGTTTGCCCGGCTCGTCCACGCGGATGGCGGCGATCATCGTCTCATAGTTCAGGTTCTGGCTCAGCTTGACATACTGTTCGAACAGGCCGGTGACGCGAGCCACCAGCGCCTCCAGCTGCGGTCCGGCGTCCACTTTGAAGTTGAACGTCTTGACCACTGAGCGAAAATAACCTTCGTCCTCGCTCACCGAGATGATCTTGCCCCGCTCCACGCCCTCCACCAGGACTTTGATGTTGCCATCCGGCAGCTTCAGGCTTTGGACGATATTCGCAACCGTGCCCACGCTGTAGATTTCATCGGGACGAGGCTCATCCACGGAAGCGTCATGCTGGGTAGCCAGAAAAATCTTCTTGTCCGATGCCAAAGCTTCTTCCAGCGCCCGAACGCTGGAATCGCGCCCCACCACAAAGGGGGTCATCATGTAGGGGAAAATGACGACGTCCCGGATGGGCATCATGGGCAGGCGTCGTGTATCGGATTTCTCTTTAGAGGTTAGCATCTGAGAATAAGATCTGGGAGTGGGTGAGCATGAGGATGAGTTTGTGAGGTGGCTTGGGTTCCCGCTCCTTGCCTTGAACCAAAAGCCAGCGGCGGACGGGGACTTAGCCGGCCTTTTCCAACAGGGCCATGTTGATCTTCTGCGTCATGACCATCTCCTTGGTCACCAGGAACTCGCGAACTTTTTTGTAGGACGGAAGATAATACATGAGGTCTAACATCAGATCCTCAAGGATCATCCTCAGGCCACGCGCGCCAACCTTTCGCTCCATAGCCAGGGCAGCGATGGCTTCCAAGGCGTCGTCACTAAACTTCAGTCTAACATTTTCAAACTCAAAAAGCTTCTGGTACTGCCGAACGATAGCGTTCTTGGGTTTGGTCAGGATCTGAACCAAAGCTTCCTTGCTCAGGTCCTCGAGAACCGCCACCACCGGCATGCGTCCAATGAATTCAGGTATGAAGCCGAACTTGATCAGATCCACCGGTTGAACGTTTTCGAGCAGATCCACGTCGCGGCGGTTGGAGGCGGTGCGAAGCGGGGCGCCTTCCGGGCGATGCTCCTCCTGTTGGACGAAACCCATGGACTTGGTGCCGACGCGCTTGGAGATCAGCTTTTCCAAACCCACGAAGGCGCCACCGCAGATGAAGAGGATGTTGGTGGTGTCCACCGGCGTAAACTCCTGGTGCGGATGCTTGCGCCCCCCCTGCGGAGGAACGTTGGCAACCGTACCCTCCAGGATCTTGAGCAGCGCTTGCTGCACGCCCTCTCCGGAGACATCGCGGGTGATGGAGGGGTTCTCGTCCTTGCGCCCGATCTTATCGATTTCGTCGATGTAGATGATGCCCTGCTGGCAGCGCTGCACGTCCCAATCGGAGTTCTGCAGCAATCGGAGGATAATGTTCTCCACGTCTTCACCCACGTAGCCGGCTTCGGTAAGCGTGGTGGCGTCAACGATGGCGAACGGCACATCCAGGATGCGAGCCAGGGTCTGGGCCAGCAGCGTCTTTCCGGTACCGGTGGGGCCGATCAGAAGAATGTTGGATTTCGACAGCTCCACTTCGGCGCCGCGCTGCTTATTCATCTGAATACGCTTGTAGTGGTTGTAGACTGCGACGGCAAGCTTCTTCTTGGTCCCGTCCTGGCCGATGACGTATTGGTCAAGATATTCTTTTAATTCCAATGGCTTGGGGAGCTTGTGCGGCGCCCCATAAGGTTGATCGTGCCGATCATCCTCTAGAATCGAATTGCATACGGCAATGCATTCGTCGCAGATGTAAGCTCGGGGGTAATCGTTGGGGGAGGAGATTAACTTGCCGACTACGTCCTGACTTTTGTGACAAAAGGAACAACGTAGCGCGTCATCAGAACCAGCACGTTTCACAGGGAATCTCCCGTCGACTAAGACTGTACACTACCAGCGTTCTGACCTACTCTCTGAAATACGATTATAACAGAAGCTTCCCAAATCCGCCCTGCCAAAAGATGCCAAAAAGGCGAAACCGCTCTAGGACCGGCTTTTGTCAATCACTTAGAACTCTCCGAGCGGCTTTTTTGGAAAACTTCCAGTACCGGAAACGATCCGCCTTACGGGGGCTGGGCCTACTTTGGGCGTTGGGCTTCTTCCGCCTTCCGGATCGCATCGACATCGGCCAAATCCTGAGGTCGCCCGGCGGCGAGTTTGGCTGTTATGAGGTCCTCGCGCGAGATAACGTTCGCCTTCAACGCAGTCGCGAGGTCTATCACATCTTCAACGCGACGCTCCCACGCTGCATCAAACCCAACGCCGGGGATCTCCGTAAGAATATCGACGGCAAGCGGCTCCCGGCCCATGTGGAAAAAAGGCCCTCGCTCGGCGAAGTCGGCGAAGGTGAGGCCCCCAAGCGGCGCGCCGAATTGCGCCAAGGCCGCATACACCGCCTTCGCATTCAGGACGTCTGGCTTAACCCAAATGTCCAGGTCTTTCGTAGCGCGGGGCTGTGCGTGCGCAGATACGGCATGAGCGCCGACAATAAGATACTTAACGCTGTGGGCGTTCAAAACGGACAAGAGTTCTTTGAAGTCTGGGTACATCCGGTACCGCGCCCTTCATCGCATACTGTTCTTGAGTAAGTTCAGAAACCGCGTCCATCCGCTCATGCAGGGGCCGGCTTTGCCAGTACCGATATTCGTCTGCCTTGATCTCGTCGAGATCGGTGAGGCTGTTGTATTTGCGAATGGTCTTGTCCATGTCTCCCTTTTCTAACCCTCCTGCTCTCGACCTTGCGAAGTTCCGTTTTCCACCGAACTCGGGATGAGTTTCCAGGCTTTTTCGGGAAAGCTAATATCGAGGTCAGGTCCGGAGAACCGGAAAGTAACAGGCGAAGGACCTTTCCTCACTTTGTCCGTGTTAAATATCGCAAGGCAGTCTCCCCCAAGTGGTGATCCGTAAGGCGAGGGGCGTGTGCTGGTGTACAGAATCCCATCTACTCCGCACTGACGTGCCCAATGGGCGACTAGCTGAGGTACTCGATACCCATCTTGGCCTGACTGTCCGAAGGGGGCAGGTTCAGATAGATAGCCGAGGGCTATGATGTTTCGCAGGAATCGATTAGGGAACGGATAATCCGCGCCTGGTCGCTCGCGAAGATCGAGAACAAGAAAGGGTCTATCCAACTTCTCCGCAAAGATCTCGATGGGTCCCAAAGTCCGTCCCCGAAGAGCCTCGACTGCTGCCGTCCTTGGATCGCCTGCTGCATAGTAGGTTTTGTCGGCCGCTCCGTGATATCTACCCCCTGCCTGCGATGGGGGCCGTTCCCCGGTGGGCACGGCATAGTGCCAAACAAGGGTATCGTCAAGCACGATGCGCTTTGTCGCCCGTATTGCGCTTGCAACTTTCGCGTCAACTCGCCGCATCAGACATTGTTTTGATCGGTCCGTTAACGCATTTCTGAGCCGTTTCAGATTCCGGCCATGGCGAATCTCGAATTGCGCATAGCTAGCAAATCGCCGCAGATCTTCACCGCCCGTAGAAGCGACAAGTGTTTCGGGGAGAATGCGCGTATCACAACTAGGACACCTTAGCTTCCGGAAAAGCCGATCAGACTCGCGATAGTTCGGCTTCAACACACTTAGAACTTCGTCAGCGAATTGAACTGCATCTCTCCTCCAGCAGAATTCACAACCCCGGAGGCGCTGATTAGCTTGATTGATCAACTCTCGCGTTAATCGGGAACGGCGGCACACCATCTAATTCCATTTTCCCACCGTCAAGAACGAAAAGCCGGCCCCGTGATGAGACCGGCTTCTATTTTTCCAACCGAAACTACCTAGTACCGGTAGTGATCCGGCTTGTACGGACCTTCCAGCGCCACCCCCAAATAATCCGCCTGCGGCTTGGTCAGCGTGGTCAGCTTCACGCCGATCTTCTCCAGATGCAACCGCGCCACTTCCTCGTCCAGCTTCTTCGACAGCGTGTAGACGCCCACTTTGTAGGTGTCTTTGTTCTTCCACAGGTCCAACTGCGCCAGCGTCTGGTTCGAAAAGCTGTTGCTCATCACAAAGCTCGGATGGCCGGTGGCGCATCCCAGGTTCACCAGCCGACCTTCGGCCAGCATGAAGATGGCGTGCCCATCCGGGAAATTGTACATATCCACTTGCGGCTTGATGTTGGTCCGCTTCACTCCCGGCGCTGCGTTCAACGCGTCCACCTGGATCTCGTTGTCGAAGTGGCCGATATTGCAAACGATGGCCTGGTCCTTCATGTGCTTCATGTGTTCCAGCGTGATGATGTCCAGGTTGCCGGTGCAGGTGACGTAGATGTCGCCGCGGCCGAACGTATCTTCCACCGTAGTCACTTCGAAGCCTTCCATCGCAGCCTGCAGAGCATTGATGGGATCGATCTCGGTGACGATCACGCGCGCGCCCATACCACGCAGCGAGTGCGCCGAGCCTTTACCCACGTCGCCATAGCCGCAGATGACGCACACTTTGCCGGCCACCATCACATCCGTGGCGCGCTTGATGCCATCCGCCAGCGATTCGCGGCAGCCATACAGATTGTCGAACTTCGACTTGGTCACCGAATCATTCACATTGATGGCGGGAACCAGCAGTTTGCCCTGTTCCTGCATCTTGTACAGCCGGTGAACGCCGGTGGTGGTCTCTTCAGAAACTCCGCGCCATTCCTTCACGATATCGCGCCAATGATGGGGATTTTCCGCTTTCACTTTCTTCAGCAGGTTCTTGATCACTATTTCTTCGTGGCTCGAAGACGGCGAGTTCACCCAGTCGCTGCCCTGCTCCAGCTCGTATCCCTTGTGAAGCAGCAGCGTGACGTCGCCGCCGTCGTCCACCACCAGCTCGGGGCCTTTGCCGCCCGGATGGCTGATGGCTTTGTAGGTGCATTCCCAATATTCCTCGAGCGATTCACCTTTCCAGGCGAACACCGGGACTCCCGCTGCGGCGATGGCGGCCGCGGCGTGATCCTGCGTCGAAAAAATGTTGCAGCTGGCCCAGCGGACGCTGGCGCCCAGGTCGACCAGGGTCTCGATGAGCACCGCGGTCTGGATAGTCATGTGCAGTGAGCCGGTAACGCGCACGCCTTCAAGCGGCTTACCGGGCGCGTACTTCTTCCGGATCGACATCAAGCCGGGCATTTCGAACTCGGCGATGGAAATTTCCTTGCGGCCCCATTCGGCCAGGCTCATGTCGGCTACTTTGTACTCGGTGGCGACGTTCGGGATAGTGGCTGTGCTCATTCAATCTCCGTTCCAAAGTTATATCTACCAATCTAGATATGTTGATATAATAGTACAGGTAGCTCGCCACCGTCAATAGATGCCGTCAATCCTCAAAAACCTGCGATTACTGGCCGATCCCAGCCGCCTCCGTATCCTGTTGCTCGTGGAGCGCGAAGAGCTGTCGGTCGCTGAACTGCAGGAGATTCTGGGCATGGGCCAAAGTCGCATATCGACCCATTTGTCTCAACTCAAGAATGCCGGATTGGTGGAAGATCGGCGCAACGGCAAGAGTATCCTCTATCGGCTGAAGCCCAGCGCGCAATCGAACGGTTTTTCCGAGATGCTGGTTGTTCTGCGCCAGGCGGCGGCGGAAATTCCGGAAGCCGAGCAGGATACCGAAGCCCTGCGTCTCGCACTGCGCCGTCGACAAGACAAGATGCGCGCCCATTTCGACGAACTGGCGGGCAAGTTCGGACGGAACTACGTTCCTGGCCGCTCCTGGCAAGGGCTTGCCGAGACGCTTCTGACGCTGCTGCCGCCCATGGTGATCGCCGATTTGGGCGCGGGCGAAGGCACGTTCTCGCAGCTTCTCGCGCGCCGCGAGAAAAAAGTGATTGCCGTCGACAACTCGGAGAAAATGGTGGAGTACGGCCGTGAGCTGGCGCGCAAGTACGGCGTGAAGAATCTCGAATACCGGAAAGGCGATCTGGAAGCAGTCCCCATCCGCGATGCCACGGTGGATCTGGCGTTTTTCAGCCAGGCGCTGCATCACGCGCAGCATCCCGCACGGGCGGTGGCGGAGGCGTCGCGAATCTTAAGGCCTGGTGGCAGAATCGTAGTTTTAGATTTACTTCGTCACAGCTACGAAGAAGCTCGCGAGCTCTATGCCGACCTGTGGCTAGGTTTCACCGAAGTAGAAGTTACCCGGTTCCTGCGCCAGGCCGGGTTCAAGAACATCGAGACGTCGGTGGTGCACAGTGAGGAAGACGCGCCGCATTTTGAGACGCTTTTAGCCGTCGGCGACAAGTAGCGCGCCGCGGCTTTTGAAGTTGCGCGCGAAGACGAGCAGCGCGATCGTCAGTACCGCGATGCCAAAGCCGCAAACGGCGGTCCATCCTGCATGCTGCCAGCAGAGCGCTCCCAACCAGGAGCCGAGCGAGCCACCGGTGAAGTAGCAGAACATGTACACCGTATTCAGCCGGCTTCGCGCGTTGGCGTCCAGTGCATAGATCCTGGTCTGATTGGCGACGTGACCCGATTGCACGCCGACATCCAGAAGAATAACGCCGGTGATCAGTCCCGCCATGACTTTTCCGAGAGCGCCGAGCAGCAGAAACGACGCCATGGTCGTCAACAGCGCGAGCAGAATCGTGAATTGGGGCCCGCGCCGATCGGCGAAGCGCCCCACCAAAGGAGCGCACAGCGCGCCCGCCGCGCCCACCAACCCGAATAGTCCGGCTACCGACGATCCGTAATGATACGGCGGCGTCTGGAGCAGGAACACCAGCGTGGTCCAGAACGCGCTGAAAACCGAGAGCAGCGCCGCGCCCAGAAACGCCGACTCACGCAGCGTCGGATGGTCGCGCACCAAATCCACCAGAGAGCGCATGAGTGCCGGCCACGGAAGGTCGCTCTGAGGCGCGACTTTTGGCAATCGGGCTCGCAGCAGCAACGTCAAGGCCAGCATTGCGAGCGCCGCGATTACGTAAACGGAACGCCATCCGAAGAACGACGCAACCACGCCACTGAACGTCCGCGCCAGGAGAATCCCGATCAGCAGCCCGCTGAAAACAGTGCCGAGCACGCGCCCGCGATTGTTTTCGGGAGCAAGCTGCGCGGCAAAAGGCACAATGACGTGCACGGCGGCGCCACACGCGCCCACGGCGAAGCTCGCGATCGAGATCCAGATGAGATTGCGCGCCGTGGCCACGCCGCATAACGCCACCGCAGCGCCCAAAAGCAGCGCGGTGAGGAGCGCTCGCCGGTCGCGACTGTCGCCCAGCGGAACGAAGACGAGCATCCCGATGGCCGTTCCCACTTGAGTGAGCATCGCCACCAGGCCGATCATGCCGGCAGTTACTGAAAAAGTCCGCGCCATCGTCGCCAGCAATGGCTGCACGTAATAGATGTTCGCGACGATGACGCCGACGCTCAGGGCTAAAAGATGTACGGGAACTTTTTTCTGGTGAATGGGGCTACTCGGCGGCTTGTTCTTGCGGCTCCGGCTCGCCCGCTTCCTTGCGCGCGTGCTCGAACAGAAAGTTCAGCGTCTTGTTGCTGCGAATCTGATACGCGATCCGGCTCAAAACCCCGTCTTTCTGCAGCTTTTTGCGCACGGCGGCAACCGGTTCGCGCTGTTGCTTAGCGATCTTCTGGACCTCGGCGTCCACTTCGTCGTTGGTGGGCACGATGGCCTCGCGCTCGGCGATTTTATCTATCAACAGCGAGGCCTTCACATCGTGCAGGGCTTTCGGACGTTGTGCGTCCTTGAGTTTCGCCCAGTCGATATTCAGCTTGGCCGGATCGATGCCGCGCTCGGCCAGCTCACGGATTTGATTCTCAAGCTGCGATTCGACCTGCCGCTCAATGTACGCTTCGGGCACCGGAAATTCGTGGGTCTCGATCAGCTTGCCGATCAGCTGTTCCTTGGCTTTTTGTTGCGCGGCGTATTCGCGCTCCCCAAAGATGGCTTTGCGCACGGCCTCGCGCAGATCGTTCAGGGTTTGATAATCGCCCAGATCCTGCGCGAACTCATCGTTCAGCTCTGGCAATTCCTTGGTGCGGATGGTGGTGAGCTTGGTCCGGAATCGTACCGTTTTTCCGGCCAGCCGCGCCTGCCCGAAGTCCTCCGGATAGGTGACTTCGAACTCCTTCTCTTCGTCCGGCGACATGCCCAGCAGAGCTTCAGAGAAGCCCGCCATGGTATCGGGATCGCCCAGGTGCAGCACCACCTCATCCTGATGGATGGGCTGCTCGACACCCGAAAGGCTGTCGAGCGTCACCACCGCGTAGTCCCCATCCACCAGCGGGCGCGGCTCCACGTTCACGAACTGCGACTTTTGTTCCCGGATCTCTTCCAACCGCTGCGCGATGTCTTCATCGCCGATTCGCGGCTCGCTGTAATGAACCGTAACGCCGCGATAATCTTTCAGCTCGATCTCCGGCGCCACCTCGAACTCGGCTTTGAAGCGCAGCGGCTCGCCTTCGTGGAAGTGAACGTCCTTCACGTTCGGACGGCCAACCACTTCCAGATGCTCTTCTTCCACTTTCCGCTTGAAGTATTTCGGCAGCAGATTTTCGAGAACGTCGTCTCGCACCTGCTTCGAGAACCTGGTGCGGATCAGGCTGGCAGGAGCTTTGCCCGGACGAAAGCCCGGCAGCTTGGCCTTCTGCTGGATGACTCCAACAACGCGATCGGTCTCGCGGGCGATCTCGTCCAGCGGAACGGTAATCTCGATTTCGTGCTTGCAACCTTCGACTAGCATTTTGGGAGCGAAAAGAAACGAGGCGTCAGAACCCGTGCTTCCATTGAAACACTGAGCGCCCTATGGAGGCAATATTACTTCGCCTCCTCTACCTAACAACGGCGGTGAGCCTGGCGCCTTCCTTCAGAGCTTCCGCCTTGTCGGTGGCTTCCCAGGTAAAAGTCGGCTCGGTGCGCCCGAAATGTCCAAAGGCGGCCGTCTTGCGATAAATCGGGCGGCGCAGCTTCAGGCTGTCGATCATTCCCTTCGGAGTGAGTTGGAAGTTAGAGCGAACCAATTCCACCAGGCGCTCGGCTTCCACCTTACCCGTTCCGAAAGCATCCACCATCACCGAAACCGGTTCGGCCACGCCGATGGCGTAAGCCAGCTGCACTTCGCAGCGCGATGCCAGGCCCGCGGCGACGATATTTTTCGCAACGTAGCGCGCCATGTAGCAAGCCGAGCGATCCACTTTAGTCGGATCCTTGCCCGAGAACGCGCCCCCACCGTGCCGGCCCATGCCGCCGTATGTATCGACGATGATCTTGCGGCCCGTGAGACCGGTGTCGCCGTGCGGCCCGCCGATGACGAATCGGCCGGTGGGATTGATGTGGAACTTGGTGCCGGAGTCCACCAGGTGCGCCGGAATCACCGGATCGATGACGTGCTTCTTCACCTCGGCGCGCAATTCATCGGTAGAAATCTTGTCGTCATGCTGCGTGGAAATAACCACGGCATCCACGCGCCTGGGCTGGTTGCCTGAGTACTCCACGCTGACCTGGCTCTTGCCGTCCGGACGCAGGAAGTACAGCTTGCCGGCGCGGCGAATCTCGCTCAACTGGCGCACCAGCTTGTGGGCCAGCATGATAGGCAGCGGCATCAGCTCTTCGGTCTCGTCGCAGGCAAAACCGAACATGAGGCCCTGGTCACCCGCGCCGCCCGTGTCCACGCCCATGGCGATGTCGGGCGATTGCGTCTGAATGGTATTGATGATGCCGCAAGTGTGGCTGTCGAAACCCCACAGTGCGTTGTTGTAGCCGATATCGTCGATCACGCCGCGCACCAGGCGCGGAACGTCGAACACGCTCTTGGTGGTGATTTCGCCGGCTACCACGCAAAGTCCGGTGGTGATCAGAACCTCACAGGCCACTCGCCCGGCGGGGTCGTCCTTCAAAACCGCGTCCAGCACCGAATCGGAGATCTGGTCCGCCATCTTGTCGGGATGTCCTTCCGTGACGGATTCCGAGGTAAAAATATGCCGCATCTTCTCTGACACCTAGGAAGCCTCCTGATCTCGCTCAACGAATGGAAGTTTAATCTCTGATTTTACGCTGGGGGTACAGGCAATGCAAATTGGGGGTTGGGGATTGGGGGTTGGGGATTTGTGGCACGCTCGTGGAGGGGTCGGCTATTCGGGTTGACGATTTCCATCGCCGCTGCGGCCTCACTCACCGTCGTGGATCCCAACTTCCCATCCGTCGCTGTGACGTCCCCACTGGCAGCGACCGCTCCCTAAGCGTTCCAGGGATTCAGGACCCGAACCTGCGAATGTTCAAAATCGCTGGCGTTGCGCGAGACGACGGTCAGATTGTGATGAAGCGCGCTGGCCGCCAGTAAGCCGTCAATGACTGGCAAGACTTTTCTTCTTCGCTTTGCTTCAGCGGCGATTGAACCCCAGCGATCGGCGATTGCCGCGTCAATCGGCACGATTCTTCCCGCGAATCGGGCCGGCAAGTCCACCTCCAGCCAAGCTTCGAGGCGCGTGCGGCGCTTGCCCTGCGGTAGCGCTGCCAACCCCTTGCGAATTCCTCCCAAAGTGAGAACGCTCAGATAAAGCATCGTCTCGTCGGCGGCATCCACCCATTCGACAACGCGCGGTTCCGGCGTCGGGCGCACCAGCTCGGAAACGCAGTTGGTGCGAGCAGATATCCGCTCATACTTCAATGTCGCGTCCGTTGTCTTTGTCCCGTGCCAAATCAAGCTCGACGCCAACCAGCGGCGATTCCCGAAAGAACTGCACAAGACTTTTCGGCTGACGCGATTTAACCACCAGACGCTCGTATTGCTCGTCGGAAATCATCACGACCCCCTCTTTGCCCTGCCGGGTTATCCGCTGCGGCCCCTCGGTTCGGGCCAAACGGAATACCTCGCTGAAGCGGGCTTTCGCCGCTTGGATTTGCCAGGCTCCGCTGGCGTTCGCGTGCTCCACTCGATTCGATTTCTTCAAGCGCATACGCCACCTCGCTTCCCTAGTTATGACTAGTCTGATTAGTCGCAAGTGTGGACCCTTCTGGATTCCATTGTCAAGCCAAATCAATGGTCGCGATGCACCTTCGCGGGGTCGAACGCAGCCAGACACACCGCGATGTATTCGGCGCCTTCCGGTCCGGGAGTGCTGTAGCGCACCCACTCGCCGCGCGAAGCGATGACGGCCTGTCCGGCACTCACTTCCACGAGGCCGCTTTTCGACTCCACATGCAGCGTGCCCTTCAACACCACCGTGTATTCGTCGAATTCAGGCTGCTGGCCGGGCTCGCCCCATCCCGGCGGACTGTGCATGTGCGCGACGCTGACCGCCGTATCCTTGGTATTCACGCGGCCGATGTACTCTTCGATCTTCTTATTGCCGGGGACAGGGATGCGCGCGGGGCCGGGAACGAGTCGGGGCATTTAATGGTCGCGATCGGTGACCAGTTCGGTCAGCGCGTACATAGCGCGCTGATTAGGCGAATCGGGAAACTCGCTCATGATGGTGCGCGCACGTTCTGTGAAGGATTGCGCCCGTTCGCGCACACGGTCGAATCCATGGCGCACCTGGATCAGGCGCAGGATTTCAGCAAAGGGCGCGCGGTCGTAATTTCCGTCCTTGAGAACCGTCCCCACCAGTTGCCGTTCTTCCGGGGTAGCTTCTTCGAGCGCATAGACGAGCGGCAGCGTGACCTTACCCTCCCGAAGATCGCTGCCCACCGGCTTGCCCAGCACCTTTTCCTGCGAGGTGAAGTCGAGCATGTCGTCCACCAGTTGGAACGCGATGCCGAGGTTCCAGGCAAACTCGCCCAGCCGCGTTTCGGTGGCTTCGTTGGCCCCTCCCGTGGTTTTTCCCATGATGGCGCCCAATCGCGCGCAGGCCGAAAACAGGCTGGCGGTTTTGCGATCTACCAATTCCATGTAGTCGGCTTCGGTGATGTCGATCTTGCCGATGCGCTCCAGCTGAAGCAGCTCGCCTTCCACCATCATCTGCGTCAGAGCGATCAACAGATCCAGCACGTGGAAGTTGCGCTCGCGCAGCGCCACCTGGAAGGCTTGCATATACAGCCAGTCGCCCGCCAGCACGCAAGTGTGATTGCCCCAGATGGCGTTCGACGAGGGCCGGCCGCGGCGCGTTTTGGCGATGTCGATGACATCGTCATGCACCAGGGTTGCCGCGTGGATCATTTCCACTACCGCGGCCATACGAACCGCGCCGTCGCTAACTCCGCCCACGAGTTTCGCGGCCAGCAACACCAGAATGGGCCGCAGCCGCTTGCCGCCTCCAGCCTGCAGATAGCGGGAAATAGTGGTTACGGCGTCGACGCTGGCCACCGACTCCAGGCTGATCTCGTGCTCCACCCGCTCGAGATCTTTCTTCACCAGATCGAAGATTTCCTTCGCGGTTAGAGTTTGCCCGAGCCGGCCGAGTCCCATGGAGATTTTCTAGTTTAGCAGGTTGCCCGAAACAGGCGTCTTCGCTGGTATGTGCTAAATCTGTGAAAGAAGGCGCCACGATTCTAGAGCAGCTTCAACTCCTGGTTACTCTCTACGTCCGGCCCGTGCGGGCGGCCAGCCGGATCATCGATCACGGCCGGCTTTGGTTTGCTCTGTGCGCCGCGTTCCTGGTTTTGGTGGCGATCCCCGGAGGCGCTCTCCTCGGCCCGCGCGCCCGAATAGGTCCCGGCGCGATTCAGCTCATCGCGGCTACTGCCCTGGCGTTTGTACCGGCAGTGATTCTGGTCATGACCGCCTACCGCTGGCACGAAAGTTTCCCAGTCATGCTGCGGAGAGACTATCTTACGTTCCTGAATTGCGTGTTGCTGTCGATGGCGGCGGCGTTCCTGCCGCTCACAGCGTTGAGCCGGTTCGTACTTTTCGGGCACTATCGATTGGCGCTGGCGTTTCTCGGCGCGGCGGAAATCTATTTCCTGATTCTGGTGACGTGCTGCGTACGAACGCTATGGGGGAGCGGGCTGGCGGTGGCCGTTGGCGCGGCGGTTGTGGGTTTTGTGGCGGCCGTGGGCGGCCTGGTCGCGTTCCTGCTGCTGGGCTCGTTTATGTACTACCTGTCGTCGCCGTTCGTGCTGTTTTATGCGTATATTCTGCTCGGTTCCGACCTTCGGTCCCTGGGTGACGGCCTCCGCGCGCGCCAGCAATTGCGGCGCCAGTTGGATATTGCCGCAACCAATCCACGGGACGCCGACGCCCATTATCAACTCGGACTGATCTACCAACAGCGCCATCAATATGACCAGGCCAAGCGGAGATTCGAGCACGCCATCGAGATCGACGGCAGGGATGCGGATCCGGTGTTTCAGCTGGGGCGGATCGCGCTGGACGAAGAGCGCTGGGACGATGCGATTGAGCCTCTAAGCCGGGCCGCGGCGATCGACGACAAATGCTGCTCCCACGAAGTGTGGCGCGATCTGGGTGTCGCTTACCTTCGCTCGGCGCGACTGGAGGAGGCTCGGCTGGCGCTCGCTAAGTTCGTGGAACGCAGGTCCTACGATCCGGAAGGCCTCTATTGGTACGGCATGAGTCTGCGGGCTTTAGGCCAACTCGATGCCGCGCGGCAGCAGTTCGAACAGTGCCGCGAGGCGGTGGAAACCATGCCAACGAACCGCCGGAGGCAATTGGCCAAATGGAAAAGGTTGGCGGCCGCGGAGTTGAAGAGCCTCTAAACGGCCATAAGCCGGCGAAAATTTTCCGAGGTGGCGGCGCAGACGGCTTCGTACGATTCCCCGCGCAGCTCCGCCAGTTTGCGCGCGGTGTGGACCATCAGCGCGGGCTCGTTGCGTTCGCCCCGCTTCGGCACGGGAGCGAGATAGGGCGCGTCCGTTTCGAGCAGGATACGATCGCGCGGCGCAGACTTCGCCGCTGCTTGAACCGCCAGCGCCTTGGGAAACGTCACAATGCCGCCGAAGCTCAGGTAGAAGCCGAGGTCCAGCGCGCGGCGAGCTTCGTCCGGGCTGCCCGAAAAGCAGTGCATGATGCCGCCGATTCCGCGTGGAGTCCAATGCCGTTCGATAAGCGCCAGCGTATCGTCCCAAGCCTCACGGGTGTGAATGACGATCGGCTTTTTGGCTTGAGCTGCGATCTCCATCTGTTCGATGAAGACCGATTTCTGGACGTCGCGCGGCGAAAAATCGTAATGATAATCCAGACCGATTTCACCCACCGCCAGCACCTTCGGATGCGCCAGCAGAGCGGAAAGGCGATTCAAATCGTCGGGGCTCGACTTGGCGGCATCATGCGGATGAATTCCTGCTGTAGCGTAAAAGGCCGGATGCTTCTCAGCGAGTCGCAGACCAGCTTCCAGATCCGGTGGACCGTTGCCCGTGCCGATCGCCATCATGTGCTCGATGCCGGCCGCGAGCGCGCGCTCGATCACCGCGTCCCGATCTTCGTTAAATTCAGCGCTGTCGAGATGACAGTGCGAGTCAATCATGCCCAAGACCATGCCCAAGACTCACTTCAGCTTTGCTCCCACCGGCACATCTTCGAGGAAGCCGGCCAGCACCGGCCTGCCGCCTTCGGGCGATGCGGCCACGATCATGCCATTCGATTCGATTCCGCGCAACTTCCGCGGCTGGAGATTGGCGACGATCACAACTTTACGGCCGAGCATCGTTTCGGGCGGGTAGGATTCGGCGATGCCCGCCACAATGGTTCGCGGTTGTTCTTCACCGATGTCCACCTTCATATGCAAAAGCTTGTCGGAGCCTTTCACTCGTTCAGCCGAGACCACCTGGCCAACGCGCAAGTCGATTTTTACAAAATCGTCGATGGCGATCTTCGCGGAATCCGGCCCTGCAGCCGGGCTCGCGGCGGCCTTGGCAGTTCCGAAAAGCTCTGCCTGCCGGGCCTTCTCCTGCACTTCAAGATTCTCCATCTTGACGACGGCGCTCGCGTCCAGGCGGGGAAAGACGGCGGCCACCGAACCGATTTTCTGTCCGGCCGGCAGTTTGCCCCAGTGCAGATCGGCGAACGTAGCGGATTCAATGGGGGCCGTCATGCCGAGCTGTATCCAAATGTTGCGAGCCGAATTGGGCATCACGGGGTAAACCCAGGCGCAAATGATCCGGAGCGCTTCGGCAGCGCTATACAACGTCTCGTCCAGCCTGTTTTGAGCGAATTCGGAGGTATCTTTGCCAAGTTTCCACGGCGCGCGTTCAACGATGAACTTGTCGATCACAGAAATGAAGGTCCACAGGGTTTCCAGACCTCGAGAAAAATTGAAATCGCAGAATGCATCCATGGTGATTTCCGTGGTCCGGCGCGCCGCTTCGGCGATGTCGGGCGCTCCGGGTGAATCCGGAATCAATCCATTGCGATTTTGCTGGATCAGGGTCAGGGTGCGGCTGGCGAGATTGCCGAGTCCATTCGCGAGATCCGCGTTGTAGCGCTGGATTAAGGCATCGTAGCTGAAGCTGCCGTCCTGTCCGAAGGTGATCTCGCGCAGCAGGAAGTAACGCAGCGCGTCGACGCCCGCTACATCCACGATGGGGCCCGGCCGCACCACGTTTCCGCGCGACTTGCTCATCTTGTTTTCTTCGTGCAGAATCCAGCCGTGCGCGAAAACCTGCTTGGGCAGCGGAAGATCGGCGGCCATCAGGAACGCCGGCCAAAAGACGGCATGGAAGCGCAGAATATCCTTGCCGATCAGGTGCAGATCGGCGGGCCACAAATCGTCATTCTTCACCGCGCTCATGTAGGAGATCAACGCGTCGAACCAGACGTAGAAGACGTGATGGCCCTCCACGGGCGCGGGAATGCCCCATTGAATATTGGTTCGCGTGATAGAAAGATCGTTCAACCCTTGCTGGACGAACGCGATCATTTCGTTGCGCCGGTGATCGGGCTTCACGAAGTTGGGGCTCTTTTCGTACAACTCGATCAACGGTTTCTGAAACGCCGAAAGTTTGAAGAAATAATTCTCTTCCGTCACGGTCTGAGTAGGCGTGCCACAAGTCGGGCAAGGTTCACCCGGCTGTACATCGTTGACGTAGGCTTCCTCGCTGACGCAATACGCGCCCGTATAGGCGCCCTTATAGATGTAGCCGTTCTTCTGGCAGCGCTCGAACAGCCAGCGCACGGTCTCGTGATGCTGGGGATCGGAGGTGCGAATGAAATGGTCGTAATCGATGCCGAGCTTGGCCCACTGGCTGATAAACTCGGCCGCCATCTTGGTGGTGTACGCCAGCGGGTTGGTGCCCGCGGCCTGCGCGGCGCGCTCCACTTTCAGGCTATGTTCGTCGGAGCCGGTGGTGAGAACCACCGGATGGTAACCTTCCATTTTCTTGAAGCGCTTAATCAGGTCCGCGACGAAGGTGGAGTAAGCGGTACCCAGGTGCGGAGCGGCGTTGACGTAATAGATGGGAGTGGTGAGGTAATATTTCATCGAATATTCTTCAGGTAGGTGAGGTTCGCCTCGGATAGAATCTGCATCAGCGGCACGCCGGATTCGCGCGCCAGCCGGCGGCAGTCCTCGTATTCGGGGGCGAACGATCCGTTCTCGGCGATCTTCATTCGCACGGTGCCGTGGGGCGTCGCGATTTCGACCGATTGCCGGGCCTTTACACGGCGCTCGGCCGAATAAATGCGGAGACCGAGCGTGGATGTTTCTTCAAAGATCAGGCGCGCCAGCGCTTCGCGATCTTCCGGACGCGCGATGACGCTCAGCAGCGTCCCCGGCCGGCTCTTCTTCATCTGAACGGAAGCCAGCGTTACGTCGAGCGCGCCGGCTTCGAGCAATCGCTCCATGGCGTAGCCGAGGACTTGCGGGGTGGAATCGTCGATGTTGGCTTCGAGCACCGCTACGGTTGTGGATTCTTCGGCGCCGCTGGTTTCCCCGATCAGAACGCGCAGCACGTTGGCATGCTCGGGAAAATCGTAATCGCCAGCTCCGTAGCCGCTCGCGATCACCCGCATCGGTGGCAGCGCGCCAAAATCGGCGGCCAGCGCAGTGGCGATGGCGGCGCCGGTGGGAGTGGTCAATTCCAGGCTCGGGCCACGTGCGTAGATGGGCTTTCCCGCAAGCAGTTCGGATGTGGCGGGAGCGGGGACCGGCAGGATGCCGTGCTCCGTCTTAACGGTCCCGCTGCCAACGTTGATGGCCGAACTGTACACCGCGCCGATATCGAGCAGGTCGAGACCGATGCAGGCGCCGACGATATCGCAGATGGAATCCACCGCGCCAACTTCGTGGAAATGGATCTTTTCGATGGAAACGCAGTGGACCTTGGCTTCGGCCTCGCCCAGCCGCTGAAACACGGCCGAGGCATTTTGTTTGGCGCGATCCGAGATCCCGGAGTTCGCGACGATCTCGAGGATGTGCTTCAGATGGCGATGGGTTTTGCCGTCGCCGTCTTGACCGGCAAGCACGCGGAATTTCGAAGCTGCGATGCCGCGCCGCCTGGTCTTTTCCACTTCGAACCTGGCTCCGGTGCCGAGAGCTTCGAGCGCGCGCACCAGGGTAGGGCTGTCTGCGCCGGCGTCGATCAGCGCGCCAACCGTCATGTCTCCGCTGATTCCTGAGAACGCGTCTAGGTAACAAATCTTCATGCCATCAATTGGGGTAGCAGCTCGCCCGACGGCCCTTGCAGGAATTCGTCGATCGAATCCGAGAGGCCCGTTTCCGCGATGTTGATTTCGACCACGCGCGCGCCGGACGATTTTGCGATCGGGGCGAGTCCCGCGGCTGGATAGACCACTGCCGATGTTCCGATCAACAGAAACAGGCCGGCCTGCCGCGCGGCTGTCTCGGCGTCCAGCCAAATTTTCGATGGCAGCGGCTCGCCGAACCACACCACGCCGGGGCGCAGCATGCCGCCGCATTCGCAGCGCGGAGGGATTTCGGGAAGCGGCGTGCGGCGATCCTCGCGCTCCCGCCGGCACTCGACGCAGCGCAGCATCCAGATGCTGCCGTGCAAGCGAAGAACGTTGCGGCTGCCGGCCAGCTCATGCAGTCCGTCTACGTTTTGCGTGATGAGCGTGAATTTCGGCGCGCGTGCTTCGGCCGCGGCGAGCGCATAGTGGCCGGGATTGGGTTTGGCCTGCGCGATCAGTGACCGGCGCCAGTCATACCATTCCCACACCAGTTTCGGATCGCGCGCAAATGCGCCGGGCGTGGCAAGGTCTTCGGCGCGATACTGCTTCCACAATCCCGGTGTGCCTGGAGCGCCGCCGCGAAACGTTGGCACGCCGCTCTCAGCCGACACTCCCGCGCCGGTGAGGACGGCGATGGAAGAGGCGTCGCGCAGCCATTGGCGAACAGCGTGCATTGATTTCAGATTAGCAGCCGCGCGAAGCGTTCCCGCGCCGGCCAGTCAACGGAGCAAGCTACTTCGCGCGGCCAACACGGTCCGGTAGGCTTCCTCGGGATCGTTGTTCAGTGCGGTTAAATGCCCCATCTTGCGCCCCGGCCGAGGCTCCAGCTTTCCGTACAGATGCAGTTTCACGCCGGGAAACGCGCAAGCCGCGCGCCAATCGGGTTCTCCGCGCGTCCATAAATCCCCCAGGAGATTCGCCATGGCGGCGGGGCGATGCATCTCCGTCGACCCGAGCGGCAGCCCGCACACCGCGCGCAACTGCTGCTCGAACTGGCTGGTGATGCAGGCGTCCACGGTCAGGTGCCCGGAGTTGTGCGGACGCGGCGCAAGCTCATTGATCAAGAGCGATCCGTCGTGCGTCACGAAAAACTCAACGCACAGCACGCCCACCACGTCCAGTTTTTCGAGAACGCAGCGCGCCAGATCCACGGCTTCTTCGGCGATTCGCCGCGAAACGCGCGCCGGGGCGATCGAAACATCCAGGATGTGCCGGCTGTGCTGATTCTCGATGGCGCCGAAGTGTACGAATTCGCCGTCGGCGCCGCGCGCCGCCACCACCGAAATTTCGCAATCGAAATCGATGAACGCTTCGAGCACGGCCTCCTGCTTGCCGATCGCGTTCCAGGCTTCGGCCGCACGGCCCGGCGCGTCAATCCGGAACTGACCTTTGCCGTCGTAACCAAAGGCGGCGGTCTTCAGCACCGCCGGGCACCCGAAATCGGCGATGGCGCGATGCAGACCGTCGATGGAGCGCACTTCGCGGTACGGCGTGGTGGGCAGGCCCGCACTGGCGAGGAACGACTTTTCGCGGATGCGCTGCTGGGTGGTGTGCAGAACCGATCCGCTGGGACGAACGGGCGCGCATCGAGCGGCGGCCCCGGCGGTTGGCGCGGGAACATTTTCGAACTCGAATGTTACAACGCTGACGTGCCGCGCGAAATCCGACACCGCGTCCAGGTCATCGTAGGAAGCCTGTATTTCCACATCCGCCACCTGCCCGGTGGGCGTGTCCGAATCGGGCGACAGCGTGTGGACGCGATAACCCATGCGCCGGGCCGCGATGGCGAACATCCGCCCCAGCTGGCCGCTGCCCAGCACGCCAATGGCGGCGCCGGGCCCTATGAAAGGTCCGGAAAAGACGGGGCTTGTCACGCCAACTCTGCCGAACGGACTTCGCCGGCCTGTTCCTCACGAAACAAGCGCAGCTTCTGGCGCAACGCCGGATCGTGATTCGCCAGGATGGCCACCGCGAGCAGGGCGGCGTTCTGCGCGCCGGCTTTGCCGATGGCCAACGTGCCCACCGGAATCCCGCCGGGCATTTGCACGATGGAAAGCAGCGAATCCATGCCTTTCAGCGCGTGGCTTTCCACCGGCACGCCCAACACCGGCAGCAGCGTGTTGGCCGCCACCATTCCTGGAAGATGCGCCGCGCCGCCCGCTCCGGCGATGATCACCAGCAACCCGCGCGCCTCTGCGCCCGATGCGTACTCCACCATCCAGGCCGGCGTGCGATGCGCGGAGACTACCTTGGCTTCATGCGCCACGCCGAAGCACGCCAGCGTTTCGGCGGCCGCGCGCATCGTCTCCCAGTCGGACTTGCTGCCCATGATGATGCCGACCAGTGGCTGGGTCAAATTACTGTCCTTGCGAGAGGGTGTAGCCGGCGGCGCCGTTGTAGGTGCACATAATTGGGGAACTCACCAAAATACCACGCGGGGCCTGGGCGTCAAAGTTGACTGCGCGCTATTTTGCCTGCGCGAGTAAATCCCGCAGGGCGCCGGCCAGTTCGGTGGGAGGCTTGTTGGACAAGGCCGTTTCCGCCTGCCGCCTGGCCGCCGCGCGATCGCCGCTCTCGATCAGCGCCACGGCGTAATGATAGCGAAAGGTGTTGTCCCCCGGGTATTTTTTGGTGAGCGACTCGAGAATCGGCAGCGCCTCCGCAGTGTTGTGCATCTTGATTTGTACCCACGCAAGCGTGTCCCGGAACTGTGGGGCGTTGGGATTCTTACGGATGGCCGCGCTCGCCAGCTGCAGAGCTTCCTTGGCATCCCCACCGCTGTCCGCCAAAAGGAAAGCCAGGTTGTTCAGCGCTGTCGCATCCTCCGGCGATTTCGCGATAGCCTTGCGATAGCTCGCGATGGCCTCCGGCTTCTTACCCATCTGTTCCTGTAGATTCGCGACCATCGCGTCGATACGTTTGCCATCCGGCGCCAGCTGGCGAGCTCGCTCGAAGGCCCCCAGAGCCTCGGGTAGCTTGCCGTTCTTCAACTGCAGCGCTCCAATTCGTATCTGCACGTCCGCCGAAGCCGGATATTGCGAGGCCATCTTCTGCAGTTCCGAAAGCGCCACGTCGTATTTGCCGTTCGCTTCGGCGGTAGCCACCAGGAGCGCAGCTTTTCCCCGAGACTCGGGAGCACGCTGTGCTTCCGCCTGGGTCAGCGCCAGGGCCCGCTCGGGCAGGTGCTCGGCCTCATAGGTATTCACCAGCCCGGCCAGCGGTTGGATATCGGGGGATCCTTCTTTGTAGAGCTTGCGAAACAATTCTTCCGCCTGCGCGTAGTTGCCTTGCCCCAACGCGATGATCCCCAGTTGCATCTCCACCTGGGGCGCGTCCCTGGTGTCGCGGGCCAGTTGCTCGGCTTCGGTTTTCGCCGCTCCATAGGAGTGCGTACCCGTCAGACCGATCACGCGGAACAACCGCGCGTTCGGATCGTTCTGGCGGATCGCCAAAGCTGCATTGGCGCGCTCCAGCACGCCCGCATAGTTTTTCCGCAACAGCTCCTCGCGCGCCAAAGCCAGTTGCGCGGACTCAGATCGCGGGTCCGCCTGGGCCGCGCGTTGCAGATGATCCCGTGCCTCGTCCAGGCTGCCTTTCATCAAGAAAGCCTGTCCGGCCAGCATTTGAACTCTCGCGTTGTTGGGAGCCTCGGTGGCCAGTTCGTTTGCCAGGGTGGCCGCGGTGTTCAGGTTCTGCGCGCCGCCCATCTGTTCCAGGAGTTGTACTTTGAGCGCCCGCACGAACTGGTTCCTGGGATCCTTCGCCAGGATGGCGTCGGCGGCCTTCATCGCTTCGTTGCGCCGTCCCAGCGTGGCCAGCATGCTTGCCACACGCTCCTGATAAGCCTGCTGGCGGTTGCGATCTCTGGCTTCGCCGCGCTGGTAGTCCGCCAACGCCTTTTCGGGCGCATGGATCAGCGCATGAAAATCCCCGACCAGTAAATCCGCTTGCGGAAACTGAGCCCGCCGGCCGAGCAGCGAATTGAGCGTTTTCTCGCCATCGTCAGGCTGCTTTCGGCCATAGTAATACGCCGCCAGACGGAGCACCGGGTTCGATTCCTTGGGATTATTCGCGCCCCATAATTTCAAAAGCGCCTCCGCCTTTTCCCAGTTCTGTTGGGAGGCGTAAATCGCGTACAAGATTTCATAAGCGGGATCATAATGCGGGGCATGCTCTACTGCATGCCGGGCTGTTTTCTCGGCTTCGTCCGGCTGATTATCGCGCAGCAACGCTTCTGCCAGGCTACCTCCCACCTCCGGGTTATTTGGGGCGATGCGCGCGGCTTCCCTCAGAACTTCCACCGCCTTGGCCGGCTGGTTGTCGATAAGAGCCAGCGCGCCCGTGATGCGCAGCCCTTCCACGCGATTTCCGCCCGGCAACAGCAACTCATGAGCGATGGAGGCCGCCTGATTGTAGAGTGCGGCGGGGCGCCTGGAATCGCGCGCGTAGATAGTCAGCGACAGATTCGCCAGTTGTATCTTGGCGCGCAGGTTCTTGGGACTGAGCTGCGCCGCGTGACTGAAAGCTTGATAAGCATCCGGCACCTTATTCTGCTTTAACAGAACCAGCCCCAGTTGGTAATAAGCTTCCCCCGAACCTGGGTTCTTCTTTATGGCGTTGAGATAGTTGAGCGTGGCATCGCTATACCGCCCGGCGGCAAAAAGCTGATTTCCGCGCTCCATGTATTGAGCGGCGCTCTTACCGCACCCGAGCAGGCACAGGGCAACCACGGCGCAAACAATAGCCGTACATATCGCGGGAGACGTACTGGCCCGCGCGCCGCTTGGACGGTGAGGAGGTGGGGGAGGCGCCAAATTCCTACGGTAACATGACCGACAGATCATAAGACTTCACAGCTATAATCGGCGGAATTATCTGGCGACGTTATCGGCGAGTAACATTTGCATTCCGATTGCGGACCGAGCGTAGGAACTTCAGAACATCGTCACGCCGCCGATGCCACCCTTCGTTCCGATTGCAACAGTAGAGAGCCTTAGAATCAGCCGTTTACAGTTTAGCGCTGGTGATGCGCGCCGTCTTTCGCCGTTGGAAGGAAAAGTGCCTGACTGGAGGGGGAAGGAAGGCCCGTCTTATGTTGATTCTATTAATCGTGTTGATCGTATTGTTGATCGGCGCTACCCCGGCTTGGCCCTATAGCCGCAGCTGGGGCTACTATCCAACCGGCGCTCTGGGAACCATTCTTGTCATCTTCCTGGTACTGCTGCTCTTAGGCCAAGTGAGCCTTTGATTTTAGAAAAGAAGAACGTGGGCTGTCGAGCCGGAGAACCGGGCGCAGCAGCGGTGACGCGCGGCTGAGCTGCAGCTTCAGATGAACATGATAAAAACCTGAACAACGTTTGGCTGGGATTCGGTCTAACAAACGGGGAGTGAATACTCCCAATCCTAAATGAAGGAGCGTCATGATGAAAATCGAAAACATGGAAGATTTGTTCCTGCAACAAATAGAGGACCTTTACGATGCCGAGCGTCGGCTGGTGAAGGCCCTGCCAAAGATGGCCGAAGCCAGCACTTCGCTATCCCTTCGCAAAGCCTTCGAATCTCACTTGATCGAGACGGAGGGACACGTTCGACGCCTGGAAGACGTCTTCCGCATGGTGGGCCAGGACCCCAAGGGTCAAACCTGCGATGCCATGAAGGGACTGGTCAGTGAAGGTGAAGACACCATCAGTGACATAGACCAATCGCCCTTGCGCGACGCCGGCTTGATTGCCGCTGCGAACCGCGTGGAGCATTATGAAATCGCGGCCTACGGTTCGGCTCGTACATTTGCTGAAATCCTGGGCCTGAGCGAGGCGGCGTCGCTGCTGGAGCAGACACTGCAAGAGGAAAAGAGAGCGGATCAGAAGCTCACTCATCTAGCCGAGGGCATGGTGAACGAGCAAGCTTTGCGCAGTCCGATCGCGCAGCGCTAACAGGCAAGGGGCTTCCGCGGTGGAGGCCCCGTTCCCCTCTTTGTCGGACCCGTTCCCCTGTTGGCTGGCTTCGCTCGCAAGGGTGCTATTCTCGCACTAGGGTGCAATGACTCTCCGAACTGCGCTGTGGTTGGGCGCGGGCATCTCGTTTGCGGTGACGCTCTATGGCTTCCAGCGGCCCTGGCGTCTCTATCGCAGCATGGAACCTTACGACAACGTGGACATGCCGGCAGACTGGCAGGAGAAGACCGAATGGGTCTTCGCGCGTTTGATGTATCCGCAGCATCCCAACGCGCGTTTCGGACGCTACTTCGGTTACGGGGCGGGGTCGACATGGCTGGAAGGCGGCACCAGTTGGACACAGGATTACCCACGCGCCGATCGGCATTTCGCGCTGGCGCTGCGCCGCTTGACTCGCGTGTCGGCGCGCTCCATCGAACAACCGGTGAATCTGGATGACGGCGACGACGTTTACAACTGGCCCTGGCTCAACGCGGGCGAAATGGGAGATTGGAAGCTGACGGGCAGCCAGATCCAAAAACTGCGCGAGTACCTGCTGCGCGGCGGTTTTCTCATGCTGGACGATTTCTGGGGCACCGAAGAGTGGGATCGATTCTACGAAACCATGCGGCTGGTTTTCCCGGACCGGCCGGTGGTCGAAGTCCCCGATACCGATTCGATATTTCACACCGTCTACGATCTGGACGACCGCTATCAAGTGCCGGGACAGTGGGCCATCCGGCGCGGCACCACCTATCGCAACGATGGCGCCACTCCGCATTGGCGCGGGATCATGGACGATAAGGGCCGCGTCATGGTGGCGATGTCATTCAATTCCGATATCGGCGATTCCTGGGAATGGGCCGACGATCCGGAGTATCCGGAAAAGTATTCGGCTCTGGGAATCCGGATCGGCGTGAACTACGTCATTTACTCGCTGACTCACTAGTCTTCCGTCCCAATGGTTCGTGTGACAAATCGGGGGTGGGGCGGACGCCCGCGCCGGACCCCAGGTCCGGCCCTTGCCAACACGCGAGAACGAGAGGCCGACGAGGGCGTCGGCCGCGGTCCAGGGGAACCGCCCTACACGGACGGGAGACTGGCTGGGAGCCTGTCCGAGAAATACCTTTCGAAGCTGCATGTTGTGAGGACAGAACATCTCTACCGCAGGATGTCTAGCGCAAATCGAACTTCTTCATCTTGTAACGGAGCGTGTCGCGCGTGATGCCGAGCAGCACTGCGGCGCGCGTTTGGTTTCCGCCGGCCTTGTGCAGCGCTTTCACCACCAGGTTCTTCTCAGCTTCGGCCAGGCTGGCTTGAAAGGGGGCTTCCGGCTCCTCCGCCGCCGGCACGCATGGACGGCCGATACCTCCACCGTTGGAATCGATATACAGGCTGGAGCTTTGGATGCGCTCGGATTCTTCCAACACCATGGCCCGCTCCACAACGTTGCGCAGTTCGCGGACGTTTCCCGGCCAGGCGTGGGACATCAGCGCGGCCGCCGCCGTGTGCGAGACTCCCTGGATGTTGCGCTTGAACTTGCCGTTGTAAAGATGAATGAAATGTTCCACCAGCGGCAGGATATCTTCCTTGCGCTCCCGCAAGGCCGGGAGCGACACTTGGATCACATTCAGCCGGTAGTACAAATCCAGCCGGAACCTGCCTTCCTCAATAGCGTCGGTCAGTCTCCGGTTGGTGGCCGCTACCACGCGCACATCTATCTGAATGTCGCGCACTCCCCCCAGCCGCCGGAAGCACTGCTCTTCCAGAACGCGCAACAGCTTGGCTTGCACGGTGAGCGGCATCTCGCCAATTTCATCCAGGAAAATAGATCCGCTGGATGCGATCTCCAGGATACCGGCCTTGGCGGCGCGGGCATCGGTGAAGGCTCCCTTCTCGTAGCCAAAGAGTTCACTTTCGAGCAGCGTTTCCGGAATGGCGGCGCAGTTGAGCGCCACGAACGGTCCTTCGTGTCTGCGGCCATAGTAGTGCAGAAACTGCGCCAGAACGTCCTTGCCCGTTCCACTCTCGCCTTCCAGCAAAACGGTGGACACCTCGCTCTGCGCCACGCGCTGTGCGAAAGTGAGCACTTGCTTCATAGCGGGCGACACGGCGATCATCTTGAAGGTTCCGAGCTGGATTCCGTCGTCTCTGCGCGCACCCCCGGGAGCCGCGGGCCGGCTTGGTACTCGTGGGGGGACGGCGCGCCCAAAAACCAGCACCGCTCCCGCCACCGCACCTTTGTGGTCCAGAATGGGAGCGACACTGCCGCTAATGG
>Ga0302325_10005551_pt1 | contig 28619 bp, 40 predicted proteins | sample Palsa_T0_2_FD_201948 | JGI IMG/M metagenome (GOLD analysis project Ga0302325, IMG submission 201948) | Peat permafrost microbial communities from Stordalen Mire near Abisko, Sweden - Palsa_T0_2 | ecosystem: Environmental > Terrestrial > Soil > Palsa > Peat permafrost | place: Sweden: Abisko...
GGGATTTGTGATATACTGTTTCTTCGAGTTGCTGGTGAATTACTTGGGAGGTGAGCGCGACATCATGTACTCCTCCCTTCATCCTTCTCTCTAATACATAGAATGCGTCTGCACGGTCGAGGAATGCAAGAACATGTCCCACCCTTCAATTACATCTTCCCCAAAGTCGACATTTCCGACCCGCGCACGTTCCTCTGGATCAAACGCGGCATCCTCCAATACACGGTCCTCAAACCCTTCCTCGCACTCGCAACCATCATCATGAAAGCAACGCACACCTTCGAAGACGGCTACATCGGTCTCACAAGTGGCTACTTCTGGAGCGGTCTCCTCTACAATCTCAGCGTGACAATCAGTCTCTACAGCCTAGGATTCTTCTGGCTCTGTTTATATTGGGATTTAAAACCCTTTCGACCGGTGCCGAAATTCCTGACTGTCAAATTAGTCATTTTCGCCTCCTATTGGCAGGGCTTTTTTCTCGCTGTTCTACTGTTTTTCAATGCCTTGCCTTCGAGTGGGAAGTATACGGCCGATAACCTTGCGTTGGCGATACAGGATGCCTTGATTTGTTTTGAGATGCCGTTGTTTGCGATAGCCCATTGGTATGCTTTCTCGCATGCCGATTTCCGTGATGTCACTTTATCGACGGCGCGGCTGCCGGTGTTGTACGCCTTGCGCGATGCCCTGGGGATAATGGACATTTGGATCGATATCGTGGATGCATTCCAGGGAAGGGGGTATGAGTACAGGTTATATGAACCGATGGAGAATGAGAGGATGCATACTTCTGGGGCCCCGAGGCTGGCTAGGATCGCTGAGGGACTGAGGTATCAGAGAGGCGGGGAGAGAAAATACTGGTTACCTGTGCCCGTCAATTCAAGGACGAGCTTGCTTAGTTCGGGGGGTGGGAGATCGTATTTGTCTACTGAGCAGAGAGGACGGGATCGAGGTTGGTGGCCTACTGAAGAACCCTTGGAAACAGAAATCATTGCTGAAGACGAACGCTTATTCGATGATGCCAGAGCCCTTGAATTTGGTGACTATAACGTATCTCCCTCCGAAATCCCAGTTCTGACGTTAGTTCCCCGTGATTTCAGACGAGGCTCCCTGGTCAAGAGGCGAGGGATTACATTCCGCGTCCTCGTCAATACGATCAGCACGCTACCAATCTGTCCCTACAAACTCGTCCTCACGACCTGCTCCGCCCTCTCGTTCGGGATCCGACAAACCCACCCCAAGAAAACCACCAAAGAGAATTAAACCATTATCAGATGCACAACCACGAGCGGAAACCCTGCCCGAAGGCTGTGTGGACCTCTTTGTTGCAGAAAGCGAGAGTTCCGAGTCCGAGTCGGATGAAGCATCTCCTAATGTATGGCGGAAAATGAAGGGTCGGTTGAAGAGCGATATCAATGATTTCGCCACGACGGGAGCGCATCCATGATACCCCTCCCACTGCAATACACGGTGTGGTTAGCACGGATTGCAAGATATATATCAGATACACAATACAGAGTTAACTTGGATTAATGGTCCGTGTTGTGATTTCATGGGAGATCTTTTTGGTGGGATTGGTGTTTGAGGAGCATTTGGAGGCGGGGTATTTGGCGTTCTTGAGGTATATACTAGTATATATAATTTTGCTATGCATGGTATCCTATGTCATCTTACAATACAAGTCTTTGATGATGAACGTATGTGCGCGTGTTGATCAAATTCTCCGTCCAAAGGGTCGTGCAGAACGTCCTTGATGTTGTTTCTTTTCCTTCCGTGCGTCCACGGCATTCGCAATTTTATCTATATCCGTCTCCAAAACGAGTCCCGATCCAGAAACAACTTCCGACAAAATCGCATGACACTCCGGAAAATTGAATATCTACCATCAACTTCATCCACCTTGTAAACAATACCAAATCCAGTTCACACACATTCGGGAACGAGCGATCGAGACTCTCCACAAACACCTTCCATGAGCACACCGCTCCGAGCGGGAACGAACCTGTATTAAATCCAGAATACCGAGTTCACTTTCACTTTCCTCGACGACAAAGACAAAGTATAAGGTAGCGTAATGGCGGTATATGATTCGCACGTCGTCGCCGCCGAGCATTTTACTGCCCTCGAGGAAGTTGCATGAGCCGGAAGGACGTTTGCTTACGAGGGAGAAGATTTCTGCGATGAGCAGCTGTTGGAGATGAGGTGTTGGCGTGGTGGAGTAGAATTTGGTTAAGCGTGGGAGGCCTTTGTTGTTGAATATTAGGACCGCTTGGATCATTTTGTGTGGGAGAGGTAGGCGGGGCGAGAAACAAGCGTGAGGTTGGTTGGGCTCAGGAATTGATGTTGTGTCGATCGATTTTGGGACTTGGTCCAAGCGGTCCTTGCACATCAATCCTTCAGCTTACTGCGAGTATATCAGACATTCCGCGGCCGCCATGTCTTACACGCATACGCCTGTCTCGGCTTCGGTCATCAAATCCACTTCACGGTTTGTTGCAAAGGCCGTCCCTCGGAAGCAGACCGTGATTCCACCTCGCTCAACTCCTGCACCCGTCGAGGATATTCTCAGCGAAAGCGAGGAGGGCGACAACGACGAGCCTCTTCTAGATTCTCTCGAGGACGACAGTGCAGATCAACCAGAAAAACTGTCTTCAACTAATTCAGCAAGTCAATCTTCAATACCTCCAATCATCGCTCCCTCAAGTCAAGCTCTTGTCCCTGTCCCTGTCTCTGCCCCGGTTCCCGCTCGCTCGCGTTCTACTGCGGTAACAATGCCATCTATAGAACCAACAGCAACAGCAACAACAGCTACAACAGCTACAGACACAACAACGACCACAGCGACCACAACCCGCAAGCGTCAACAGCAAGCGTCTAGAGACGATAATGCGAGAAGACTTCGACGGAGAACTACACCGCCAACAGCAGAGGAAGTAGTCATCTCCCCCTCAACCATGAAAATGTCAGAAATGTGTATCGATAAACGCACAGGCCGAAAATCAAGTCGGTATGCCGAACTTCGAGAAGCAGAGCGTCAACGAAAGAGACTGAAGGAACTGAATAAAGAACAGCAGGAACGAGGCGAATCCACCGACCCTGGTGCTCGTGCAACGCCTGTCGTAGAAGGAGTGGAAACCGTGCCGGAAGAAGACGATTCATTACAGCCTGTCACATTCGGCACTGCTCGAGTTATCACGGATTCGGAAGGAAACATCGTCATTGACCAATCTTCTCTACAAGTGGATCGTCATGCGATCCATCCCTCGACACTGACGGATTCGCTAATACAAACCACCGAAACCATGTTTACCAGTAAAACCAATAGTTCCACCTACGCTAGTACACGCACCCATGCAAGCAACACAATTCGCTGGCTACCCTCTGACAACGAGAAATTTTACGAGGCGCTCCGGATGTTTGGCACAGACTTTCAGACAATTGCAGATTACCTCGGCGGCGGCAAGGATAGAAGACATATTAAAAATAAGTTTTACAAGGAAGAGAAGAAGAATAGCGATAAACTGACTTGGGCTTTGAAGAATAAGTTGCCTCCGGATGTGGCGCGGTTGGCGGAGAATAGGGGGATCGTTTTGAATGCGCGGGACGCGGATCAGGTGAGAGAGGAGTTGGCTGCCTTCACGGATATTGGGAGAGTTACGGATCCTACACCTATTAAGTCTTAGCGTAGTAAATGACGTCTGAAGCCCCAACTTTCGGTTCTTCATTTCTCTCTTATGTTCACGGTGTTTCCGATAGTTCAGAGATGCCCACCCCCGATGCCGACATGTCTTTTCAGACATGATGCATATTTTCTCTGACTTCTTCATCGTATATCTACGGCCATTCTTCCTAAGAAATAATCCTGTGACATGCGATGGTGTAAGTTCGGCGAATTTCTGCCGATCCCCGTTCCTCGATCTGATGAACAGCACGAGCCTCATTGAAGAAGCAGACAATGATTGTGTATAAAACATCCTTGTTTATCTAAGTTTTACATATGTACTCTCTATACCACCGGATACACATCATTTCTCCGCTGCTCCCATAACGGCATATCTATCATTACCACCGTTGATGGGGGAACTCACCCTGTCGTATACTTTCCACCCGCTCCAAATCAATCTCAGCAAGACAAAAATCGCCCTCCCCATCCTTCCTATGAATATCACTACACTGCGCAACCACACTCCCCCACGGATCCACAATCTACAGTCAACGCCTTCCACGCAATCGACTCGAGCTGGGGAGACGGTGTACCATAGCGTGCCCATAACTCTGCCTCTTCCCCTCCGGATCATGTTTCCCCACCTGCGCCGCAGCAACAACATAACACTGCGTCTGCACCGCTGTCCCCCGCAGCAACAATTCCCAATGCGCGGCCCCCGTCCGAGTCGTAAACGCGCTCGGAAAAGTCAACACCTCGGCCCCCAGTCTGCGCAATTGTAAGGCCATCTCCGGGAACCGCAGATCGTAGCAGATTGCTAGGCCAACTTTGCCCAGACTCGTGGCGAAGGGGGGAGTTATGCGGGTGCCGGATTGGGTGGATTTGGATTCCATTAGCATTGCGCCGCCTTTGATGTTTACGTCGAAGGTGTGTAGTTTTTGGTATGTGTGTTCGATTTTGCCGGCTGGGTTTATCCAGATTGCCGTGTTTGCGCACTTGAAAAGTAAGCACGGCGAGGTTATGAAGGGAGCTGGGATGCGAGGGAAGAGGGATGGGCGGGGGTACGTGGGATTCAGAGTCGGTGGGAAGATGGACTCCCGCCGTGATACTGACGGCGGATTCGATAGCTTGTTCCTGAAGACCCTTGACGAAGAAATTGCTCTCAATGAGCCCGGCTTCTCTTGTTATTTTGACTGACTCGGCCCCATTACGAGCGATAAAGTCACTCGCTTCAGGGAGAAAGATCGCCTACACGTAAATTGAGTATTACCCTCTGGTACAAGCTGGAACGCATAGGTACCTTTGCTCCCGCCGCTGCAGCCCGTCTAATTACCTTCAATGAGTTGTTTCATGAGAGAGCTGTACATTCCGACATATCTGTAGATTATGTGCGATATTCGCAGTCGAAGTAATCTGGCAACAAGCCGCAATCATCTTAACCCTTCACGAGAAGTCCTTGGTCCCCGGACACACTTCGATTCGCAATCGCTCGGCTGAGGGCTCTTCGAGCTTCAAATCACGTGAAAGCATCCATCCCCCCCAGTCCGCATTAAAATCCGCCTTGACCTTGAATTTGGGCATTTCAGGAGACGTGTTCGTGCCAAGTTCCAACACAGAATCGTCTCGTCGTCGCAAACATGTCTGCGCAACACATCGCCATTGAACCAGATGAAATAGACGATTTGCCTGCGTATCAGCCTTCTACATCGACGTCCCAGCCACAACAAGCATATCCATCGAGTAGTTCTACGCCGCAGCCGGGCCAACAGGCCTTTGGACGGATCGCAAATGTTGCTGGAGAGGTCGCTAGCGATAGGAGGTATACCGGGGGTGACACCCTTGACGAGCCTGTCTCGACTACAATTGTACTATCCCTTGTATCCCTTGGTGCTTGTAACACAATCTCCCTGTTTCCTTATTCGCGCCATGGCTGCCTCCATTCTTCTAACCCACTCTTCTGTTTTGGATGTGTGGGGTTTCCTTGACTTCGAGACCGTGAGCTAACTCTCTCTTATAGCTACGAGACGCAAAAGCGGTAGTAATGAAAGTAAAAGATGTCCTCTGGCCCACAAAATCCTTCTCCGAAAACGACGCCGTAACAAAAGACTGGGACCTCTGGGGCCCCCTCGTCTTCTGCCTCGTTCTAAGTCTATTACTGTCCTTCGGCGCAAGCGAGAATCAGTCGCAAGTGGTGTTCACGGGGATTTTCACCATGGTCTGGCTTGGCGAGGCGGTGTGTACGGTGAATCTGAAGTTACTTGGCGGGACTGTGTATGACCCTCATCCCCGATTGATTCGACGTGAATTTGGTTGTTCTGGTTGTTGCTGTTGTTCTTGTTGTTGCAGTTCTGGGGATTGTTGCTGGATGCTGAGAGTAGGTCGTTTTTTCAAAGTGTTTGTGTACTGGGATATTGCCTCTTCCCACTTACTATCGCGGCGTTGATTAATGTTTTTGTGCATACTATTTTCGTGAGGTTGCCCGTTATTGCGGTGACCTACATTTGGAGTGCCTTCGGTATGTTCCCTCCGCCCTATCCCCCTGATCGCTCCCCTTCCATTTGGCGTTATATGGACTGATTTGTTAGCGAGTGTGTCGGTTTTGCATGGGAGTCAATTAGAAGGACGGAAATGGCTTGCTATTTATCCTCTTTTGTTATATTACTTTGCTCTGGGATTTACCATTCTTATATCGAATTGATATACATTGGATGGCGGGAGTTCAACAAGAGGTAGTGGGGTAAGTATAGTGATATAGTTGCAGTAGTTAATATTGGATCTGGCGTATCCTTTTACATACACTCTTGTGCTTGTTCTACTGTTTTGTATGCATTATCTGTATTCAATATCCAACAAGTCTAATCGCACTTATAACTGGCAAAACCCGCCGCTCGATCATTATGTACAGTCTATATACCACGCGTCATCGCCTTCGTTGAAGTCACAATTCTCCCTGATTGGGGCCTCTCCAAATTATTGCCATCGTGTTCTTATCAACTCGATCCATCTGCTCCAACTTACTCAACAGAAACCTACCATCAGCCGCTATCCGTACACCCCAAGATATCATAAGCGTGTATACCCCGTCTTCATAGCAAGATAATCAAACCCAAGCGTGTACCGTACCGTCCCCTCGCGTTGTCTACTATACAAAGGCACCCCATTCCTCAGCACTCTCTCCCTGCCCACGCCCGCGCCCAAACTCTCAACCTCCTCCTCCATACTAATCACCGTCCTATCCAGCACGCGAGTCCACACCCCGACCTCGCGCCTCTCATTAACCCAAATCATCTCCGCGGCCTCCTCCGCAGCCCACTCATCCAACTTGACCTTCTTCAGCCGCACAAAATCACGGCGCTCAAAGCACGGCACAATCGCGCGGAAGATACTTGGTTTCAGGTCCGAGAGTTTTACGAGGTTGCCCTGCAGCGCGAGTTGTGCCCAGGGGTCGTCGGGCGAGAGAAGGAAGGAGTAGCAGGCGCGGGAGGGGGTCGGGAAACGCAGCCGGCCCGGCCAGGAGAGGGGGTCCGTGGACGAGGTCAGGCTGAAGTAGCTGTAGAGGGCGGCAGTGAAGGCCGGTGATTCGGGGGCCGTGTGGGTGTATGTTGAGAGATGGTAGGGGACGCTGGATTGATCGTTGGGGAGGAACGCTTCGAACTACAGGTCAGATACTGCCGGCTGGGGAAGAAGAAAGTCCAAAGGATGGTGAAATGGAAGGGACATGGATGATGGAGGGACGGGATCGGACCAGGAGTTTGTGGTCGCCGTTTTCACGGAGATGGTTTTCGAGGCGCGAGTTCAGGATTCCCTTGACATCCAAGTAAATTGCCTTGGAAGTGGTCAGAAGCGTACATAATTGTCGTGTCGGCACATTAGACAGGATCTCGTAGATGATTTCCTGAGGCAGCGTCGGAGAAGCCATTCTCGGGACCAAACCAACGTCTTTCTGATTCGGACGAGTTGCCGGTGAAGAGCGGCAGTGCGTCCGCGGACCGCGGTGCTCAGGGGTGAATGACGACAAGCAGGAGACCCTAACCCATATTCTGAACGAGACTGGGTCATTAAAGCGGGGATCTTAAGGATCTTCGAGCCGCGGAATGACTCACAAAGAGAAGGCTGCGACGGGTTTTAGTTTCGACAGTGCATAAGACATTTGACAGGATGAGTTCAAGGGCGGTTAGGAAGGCTCTGAAACGGCTGGAGCAGGAAGAAGCTGCTAAGAAGCTAAATCAGCAAACTGCCAAGGATGGTGTTCCGGAAGAGGACGAGGAAGAAGAAGAGGATGTCCCTGCTCCAAGGAATCCCTTTGCCATGGTACACCTGTTCCATGATGTCTCTCGCTAACTTCAGCTTAACGAAATACAGCCATCCGAGGACGAAGAGACAGTAGACCGCACAGAAGAACCCACTCCCTCGGCGCCCGTCAAAAAGTCCAAAAACAAGAAAAAGAAGAAGAAACAAGCAATGGCTTCGAAAGACGACACACCCAATTCCTCAACACCCACCGAATCTCCCTCAACACCTGCTCCCTCAGAACTGGACGACATCGACCGTGCAATCCAAGAAATCTCCCAAAAATACGGCGATAGTCCCTCCCGCTCCTCCTCCGCGACCCGTCTCCCGTCCCTCACCCGCAAACACGCCCTCCTCAGCATAAACCCCAAACACCTCGACGCAGACCTCGAACTCCGCAAGCTCTTCGGCAAGATAGTCGACATCGAAGCACGCGAGTCTCGACGCCAGAATATCCACGGAGTCAGTGCCCGGACGCTCAATCGCATCAAAGCGATGCAGGCGCAAAGGAAACATACTATCATGAAACCGAAGGATGAGTGGCAGCTGTTTGCTGCGTATAATAAGCGTATGGTGGGGATGGATGTCCTGGACAAGAGGGGGAGTTTGACGAGGTTCAAGTTTGTGCATAGTCGAAGGTATCAGGACGTTCAGATGCAGTTTTTTATTGCTGCTTTGGGAGGGGATCCGAATGTTTTGATGGGACTTTTGAGGGAAAATCCGTTTCATATTGATAGTTGGTAGTTTCCCGTTGGGAACGTGCTGATTGTAGTATTCAGGCGAGCGAGATTCTAAAACACCAGGGAAGTCTATCAGAAGCTGCCGATCTCATTGGTATCCTCGTCCGGTGATGAGATTAAATGTAGAACGAGCATTGTTCTCATTGGACTGTGGATTACATCCCATGTTCAACCTCACTCTTGGAACAACCCGATTACCATTCGAATACTTTGAAAACCGCAGTTTCTACCTAGCCATCTGGCACCACATGGAAAGTCTCGGCCGCCGCGGCTGTTGGCGAACCTGTCTCGAATTCAACAAACTCCTCTTCTCCCTCGAACCCGAAGAAAACCCCTATGCCGCTCTCCTCTCAATCGACTTCCCCGCCATCAAAGCCAGAGAATACAATTACCTGATCCAGCTGCGCGATTCAGAAGAATGGATCGACGAAACGGGGTATTTGTTGAATATCCATTATAGTGCTGCTGTGGCGGAGTATCTCTTGGAGAAGGAGCAGAAGAGGCCACATGAAAAGTCCTCGCGGGAGCTGGAGAAGGCGATTTTGAAGTTTCCTTGGTTGATCGCTCATTTCTTTTATACTCTGAAACTGGATTTTCCGGCCGAATTTCCGACGACAGTGCCTCCTTCGCCGCTACAGGAGCTATACACGGAATTGTACATTTACCGGTCAAAAGATTTGTGGACTCCGCCCGAGATGACGAAATGGCTTCTTACGGTTACTAAACGCATTGCGTCTCAAGTTGTTGAGTCGGAATCGTCACAGACACTTGCGACAATTCCACTAAATGTCGCGAGGCATTTATTTGTGTTGAATGTACCTGCTCTGCTAAGTCATATTCCACGACAGTATACGTCAAGGACACAATTGGCAAGCGACCCGTTACCCCCAGATAATTCAATAAGTCCCTATGATGCACCGATCCGATCGATGCGAGGGATGGTGAGAGATGAATCCGTTTTGAACAGATTTGTTCAGGGATTGGTAAGAGGTGAACATGATGGGCCTGAGCAGGGGGAAGAGTTCGATGAAGAGGAAGAGGAAGATGTAACAGATGAAGAAGAGGAAGAGGTGGAGAATAATGAGACCTTGGTGGCTCAATTGACGAATACTTTTAGAAATGTGTTTGGATGGTTTGGATCGGGAGGGCGGGATATGAGACAAGACGAAGAGTTTCATGATGATGGTCATGGCGTTGATTAGAAGCCGCATAATAATTGCAGAAATTTCATACCTAGGATATCCAAATAGACAACTCCATCTGCCCTGCTATACTTGTAATGATTTGATTAAAGCGAAATGCCTTCAAATTCCTCGCTCAGGATCTTTTTGATGATTTGCACCACATCCACTGACACGTCCCCTTCAGAAAAAATTTGACACATCGTACGTACATGGATTTGCAAGCGTAGCGGGAACTGTGATAACTGAACTTTGACTTCGGACATCAACTTCGACACCAGATAATCCAATCTGTCCACATCTATTGCGTTGTTCCATTCCATGTCCGCTCTCTGATAATTTGATACCGGCACTGTTGGGTAGTTTTTTATCATGGAAGAAACCAATAAGCGTACCGACAGACACAATAGCTGGAATTTCCACTTTGGACATCGTCGGAGAGTAGTAATAGACCCATTGATCCCAATCGCGATATACGTGTCTTGTTTCACCTTTTCGCCATCCCCAATGATAGGTCCTCGAATGATTCCCTTTCGGATCCGTGTGATTGGGGATTGCAAGTGTATTTTGAATGCCTGATTCAAACTCTTATGTCTCGCTTGGGGTACTACCTATCAGACCATATAACAGGAGATAAACCATTGACATCTAGCCCCACAAGGTCCCCAGTTTTGTCAACGACCAGGAGTTCATGTTCGGTAGCAAGATGGTATGTCGAAAATCGTGGCTGCGGATCGCCCGCTAGGTACTCGAATGCGTTGCCTTGTACAATCTGTAGCATAAACACCGAATCCTTGAGCGTCGAACAATAGACTTTATCTCCCATGACTGTGATATGTATAATTGGGCTAGGAGCAGTAAACACTGTTTCCTTATTCTCCAGTCGAAATCTGCAATAAGCACACTTCACGGATTTAGGCACGGGAATATTACCTGTGTTCTTCAGAAGATCGAGGCTCAAAGGTAATCATACTCAAGGAATTCCCCCAAGAATAAAGTAATCGCCGGTCGTCTATCTTTGCGATTGCAAACACAGGATGTTTCGTTTGAAATTTGCGAATTAACTTGATTCGCATGGTACGTTTATTCCATGATGAGATGCGGCATGCCAGAATGACGATTTGACCGTATTTGGGGGTATCTGGTCCAGGAGGATTATCGCCCATTCCAAGAACTATCAGAGAGAAGACCTTTTCGAAGCTTTGGAAACGCCATTCGTATAGACAGTTGATAATGCTCCTTTTGGGGAAGTAATTGTTTATGTTATCGTCTGTTTCTGGGGGGATTGTTTGGAGGTCGTTCCTTAGGATATCGATTACGTTGAGGGTGTTTAACATTCCGTATCCACTAATTAAGCAATAGGATTGTATGGGAAGATACGTCTCGATGTTACTGCAAATAACGATCATTCTCTGCATCTTAGTGTCATAGTGTAGTCTACGTGGAGTCTTATAATTAGTAGGAATTTGACTTGAGAGTACCTCTCCGATGGGAATGCTCCGTGGCCAGACACCAACTTGTGACCCAACGTCTACAAACCGAATCACATTGTACATCAATAGAACTAACTCCCCACTTCTCAATGAAAGACTTCCCGAAGATATTCGAGGCTATTGTCAAAATTCGCATCCAATTCGAAATACCATTCGAATGTCATCAAACAAAACTTCGTTGATCTTGAGAACCCCATCCTTCAAATTGATTTGCCATAAATACTCACATCTCACGAAAACACTATTCCTCTCCATAGGTCCGAGATTTCTTTGAACTTCGTCGTGTGTGGCAGTGATAAATTCGACTTGAGATTGACCAAATTTCGTTGTCTGCGGTTCCACGAATGAGATTGAATTATCCATACGGTCGAGCTTGCAGCTTATCATAGATCCGTGTCTCATACCCAAAAGAACATAGGTGTGTCCTTGTCCATATATAACATCAATGGAATGGATTTCAGAGGCTCGAGGATCTTCTGGTGTATCGTTGGGTGTCTCGGGATCAAGGTGGAATTGCGTTATGGGATCCATTGTGTCTGTCAGATGGTGTATGACCAGTTTTCTGGGATAGTGGTACGCAACGAAGGCAACCATCTGATCGAGATCTGTGTAGTCACTACCGATTAGAGGAGGTGGAAGGAGGAATACTGAAAATGGATTAGTCGAATCGCGCTAGGCTCTCTTGGAAGATCTATTTGTCCTTTGAACGAAAACGAGATGTCATCACCCTGAGATCCTTCAGACGGGTGGGTTACATCGACAGTAATAGACCATAAAGTCCAGACTCCAGAATCATTGTATACCACCAAAATGATGTCCTTCCCAACAACGCTAGCCTGCACGATTCTTTCTTGAGCGCTCACTTGTTTGCGCACAGTGTCATTAAAATACATTCCACTTGGAGTGATCTGAAGAATACTGCCAGCAACTAAACTCGTCGCCAGAGTTGGCTCTGATAGCGATAGATGATTCGCAAGTGTAGGCGTTATATCGTCGATTTCGAGATCTCCTGACCAGATCATGTTGTTTGAACGAGGTTCTGGAGAAGTCCACCGTAGAATCTTAGTTTCGTTGTATGTCATCGTTACGACAATACGCCCTTCCGAATTCTCCTTTCCACAGGTCAAGTGCCATATCCTTTGGACACTATTGTTAGTACTAGTACACGCTGGGTGGCTACTGGTCCAAGCCAAACTCTACTGTGACATTGGTATGAAGTCCTGTTCTTAACTCTTTCAAGGCCCCTTCGCCACGATGTCCTGCGCCAACATATAACCGATCCCTCTCTTCCGATGGGAATTTGAGGACAAGAGGATCTATTGTTTTGGAAACAACATCTTCATCGGGATCTCCCATTAACGCTCCTACGAGGACACAGTCCATTACAGGGGACCAATTCGGGATAGTATGAAATTGTCTAATCTCAGATAGATCTTCCGGGACCTAGAGTCAACAGATCTTCGACGGGGCACTACGAGGTATAAGATGGTATCACACATTTCACCGCCTACGAAGAGAACGTTCCCGTTTATACCTCGTCGACTGTAGTGTAATGCCGAATTTGTTGGGTTTGTCTTGAACTCTGTCGAGGTATGGAGAGAAGCGTGTTTTGAGGATGCGGCTTCATCGAGATCAATTACGTATACGTTTCCTTTAGAACTCCCCAGTAGTAAAGACCCTCTTGATTTAACTAAAAGGGAGGATGACGAGCCTTTTAGACACGCGCTCACTATACCACCTTAAAGTTAATGCTTTCACAATTGTACAGACCTTTCAAGAAAGGCATCTCCCTCCGTAAAGTAAAAGGATGATGCGATCCAATGGTCATTTCACGCGGGTCGATGATGATAATTTCTTTCTCCTATATATTAGAGGGGAACATTGATCGTGTACATATATGATCGAAACTTCCCCGTTATCCAAACCCACCATATGTAACGGACATTGGAATTCTAATATTCAGTAGTCATAAGAAGGGGAATTACCCATTGACATGGGGAAAGTTGCAATTTGTCGTAAGCCAGTGCAATTCGCCATTCCAGTCGGAGGTCGCTCATATAACAATAGTTTGGGTTGTCCGTATTCACTGCCATTAATTCAATCTCTCCGGAAGCTGTACTCAACAATATGTAGCATAAATCGTACTCCATCCGAATGCGCCGTCTTCAGAAATTCAAACTGAAATATAATTCCCTCGACATACAGCATGCGCCGCTACAAATCAGAACAGTGAATGAAACCGCAAGCCTCTGCGCTGAAGATTTCTGTTTCACCATCATGTAAGAGCACTTCTGAATTTGCATCTTGACGACTCTCGGATAGGAAGTGTAGTTGAAACATATCCTGCCAAGCTCCCATCGCAAGCCATTTTGAGCTACATTAGCATCGCGTAGGGTTGATATTACTCTTCACTGACTTTGATGAACTTTCCTAAAGAAGTGGACGTTGAACCTGGAGGAGAAGCGATCGGCCACATATTCCTATGTCGTAGACCAGGCTTGAACATGAGACCTCCGTCTGTTGGAGATTCTCCATTATGCCAATTCACCACAATTAAATCCCCTGATTCGGTCGCCACCAGAATAGAATCTCGACGCTGTGGTTCCGGCTCATCTGAAGACTGTTTTAATAGGATATTGTCGAGCTCGTCCAGTGCATCCTTACGGGTCCGCACGAAAGGTACCGCGCATCGAACGCGCCATAAGAACGGGATAGAACATTCAAGGACAAAAGAGTTATGTTGCAGGCTGTATAATTCAATTACGTGATCCTGTGGTCAGCGCTATTCATCGAGGTAGGTGGCGGTGCCTTGACGAAAATGATGTCCTGTGAACTGTACGTTCGCAGGTTCGCTTCGAAGATATCCTTTACGATGGGCGAGGAGACAAGGGTTTTCGTCAGCAGTGAGTCTTCTTCGGATCCTATCGAGTCGATATCTTCCGTGCTATCCAGGGCAGAGTCTGGAATCGCGTATTTGAAGTCCATCATCCGTCTCTAAAGTGCTGTCGCCATTCCTCAGTAGTTTGTTGATCGACGATCGGCAGAGGTTCAATCAGATCGGCCAGGCGTCAAATGCCAAATACTGACTCCCGGCTTTGAAAGACTAGTCCCTCAGATGGCACTTAAAAGCGAATTGGAGATGTGGATAATTATGTATATCTATCAAATATGGGAATATATTAATACGGCAAGAAGAAGTTAAGTCTCCTGTTCTCCAAACTCCTAAATGAAAATACTCAGACACGCTCAATCATCCATTTCTTCCTCTCATCCTCGCTGAAGCCACTGACAAAATCCGATTCCCTCTGCCAAATCAGTTCACGAATCAGTACAACACTTACCTTCTTCACAGACAAATACATTTCAACGAATTTCTCACCAAGTACTTCTACCATCGCTGTGTCCTCTTGAAGATATTTCCATGCCTCCGGTAATTTCTTCGGTAAAGTTTTCGTGATTCCAAGAGCGCTTCTCGCTGACTCGCTCATGCTACCAGGGTCATCTACATGAACAGAATTCGAGAACGATGTGTACCAAGACAGGATTTCAGTTTCAGAGACGACGACGATTTAACGCCAAGCATTCCGGCGGCGAGAATTGCTGAGAGGGCGAGAAAAGGGTTAGCGGTGCCATCGATAGCTTTGATTTCAAAGTTATAATTCCTTGGTGTTCCAGAGAAACATGCTCGAACTGGCGCTTCTCTACTCGTTAGACCTTAAATCGTTGATCTTGACCTGTTTTCCACACCCCAACAGACATAGGTCCCGCCCTAAGATGAATTTCGCAAATAGAAAGAGGACATACAGCCCAAGCACCGTCAACTTGCCTCTCATATGATCCAAAAGTAGGCATTGTAAACGCCGTCGCGGCTTGAAAATGGTCCATCAACCCGGCGATAAACTGTGTTTCCAAGACCTTTAGATCAGGCACTCCCTCGACCTTCGCGTCCTCTGACCCTTTGCCATTTCCCCGTTTCAAACTGACATGGAGATGACTCGCTGTACCACCTACTATCACCACCATCCATTAAAAAAGGTATACATGCATCCTTGTAGACTTTCGGATAGAGTGTTGCTCGCGCACCGTGTTTTGCAGCGATATTATAGATCGTATCACGCGTGAATACAAGTGCATCAACTGCTTCCACGGGAGGTAACGGCCCAGTCACTATCTCATATTGGCCAGCCGCACTTTCCGCATGGAATTGTTGGACCTCGATGCCGGATTCAGTCAACACATCATATATCTCCTCTACGATCTTCTTTCCCCGTGAATGGGACCGGAATGCCAATGAAGAGGACCAGGAACCATTTGTAATTGCCTTCGGAGGGAAAACTCCATCTTCAAGGAATACCACTTCCGTTTCAAAGCCTACTAGAAACGAAACATCTTCCTTCTCTTTGGCGTCCCTGATCGTGAATAACAATTTCGGGGGGGAATATACTTGACGATCCGATTTAGTATGGTACGAGGACAGAGACTGAGTTCTCTTATATCGCCTTCTTTTTCCTCGAATTGACCTATGAAATAGGCATATCTTGGTTCGAGGGGGCTAGTGCGTAGACTTTTCAGATCAGGCATTAAAAAGTATTCACCCGTCGCACTGAATCCAGGACAAATTATGTCCACTTGAATCAAGCCCAGTGCGGCCTTTGTAATTCCGATTGATTTCCTGGTGGGAGAATTAGTGAACTCGAGGAACTGTTTCAATGGAATCGCCCGGAAACGCTGCTGTCAGCTTACTGAATATACCAAGCAGTATGGGCGAGGGGTAAAGGGGGCGGACAATCATGTTGCAGTAGTCTACCCACTGGAGACGGACGAAGTCTATGTTTTTCGATTTTAGGAGGTCGCCAACTGCCTTTGCGGAGAACGTGTCTGTTGTTGTGGTTACTATTCTGTTAGAAAAAGCAGACAAGGTAGTACTGAGAGGAAGGGCTTTGAGGGTGAGATTTAGTTTGTAGATAGTATTTGAATTATCGAAGAGGGCCTTTTGGGAGATATCCTTGGCTTTTGAAAGGGTCAATTCGCCTCTCTTTAGGCTCTCTCCTAGGATCTGTTGTTAAAGAAAAACTGATACGAGGTGTACTTCTGTCAAGGCGTCCTTGGCTTGGACCACGGCGAGGTAGAAAGTTTCTGGGTACCAGTGCTAGAACTTAGTCGCCGAATCAAAGGACTTAGTACGCCATCTGTAGACTACAAGTCAGTCAGCTGAAAAAGGACGGCGGTACAAAAAGGATCTTATTTGTAGGACAGAGTTCCAGGACTTGTTTGAGCATAGATCGTTGGCCATCTGGCGACAACATAGGAAACACCTCCCCAACTAAATCATAAGCCACGTAAGGTCCAGGGGTTTACAGTCAAGATAAACATTATCATACACCGTCGTGAGATACCCAGCCTCTCTAGTGTACGGATACGCAGAATGCAACAAAACGACTTTAGTCTTCGGATACGCCTCAATGACATTCTGCATATAAGCCGGATTCGCCTTGACAAGTCGAATATCACTATCCCCCAACCCTGTATGGAACTGAATAGGTATGCCCACTTCCCCCGCAACATGAAGAGCCAAATTGGTAATCATATCATTCAACGGCTTGGAACTTAATCTCCACTTGCCGGTTTTATTGCCATTCTCGAGGTACGCGACGAAACTCTCTGTCCGGGAATCAAGTCTCTCTCTGGTAGTGACACTGATATCCAGACCTGTGCGATAACAGATGACGGATTTGAAACCCACGACGCCGGGCCGTTTCGCTGAATCGACGAGAACTCTCAGGAACGATTGCGTGAATTGACGGATATCCCCCACGGTCATGCTTTTTGCGATTTCTTCGGCAAGGCTTTCGATTCGGACGATTCGTTTTGTTTTGCTTATTGTAAGGGAGTCGTGCCACTGATATGGATAGGCGATTTTCCCGGGACTAGAGAATAAATCGTCCATAAGAATACACTCGATCCCACTGGCTTCAAAACAGCGCTCCGTGATTTTATTGAACCCATTGGCAATGCGGTAGGCTTTGATTGCGTCCCATGTCGGTTCGCATTGATATAGTTTAGAAAGTTGTAGGACAGCCTGATGATGTGCTAGTCCCATGGTGGCATGTTGGAGAGCATTTCCCGATGCCTCCGAGACAATGGCCTCAAGTCCTTCGTCATCTCCATTCGACTCAATCAAGTTATGCGCATGATTCTAGCATAAGATTAGAAAGAGGACAGGGAGAACGTCTATCACAGGAATTGAGTTGATAAATTCTCTCAGCTCGAGAATTTCGGCGATGGCCATTGGCAGTATTCCTTTCTGCGGCAGGCCAGGAACAGAATGATGCCACGATAAGGAGCGCAAAACACTGGCGATCACATGCGAGATCCCACGCACACGTCGCTTTCAGTTCCGGGTTTGCAAGAAAGCCGGCAATAATCACAAATTACAGATCTATCCCGGATGACCCACCACCCAACCGTGTCGCGTTTGCTTGTAGTCACACGCGCCCAAAATCATGCCACGTCGAGAAGCATCAGAACCGCCGTCGGACGACGATGAGCCTGCCCCAACTACATATCCGTCAAAATTAATCGGCCGAGTGCTCCAGGAATCATTCGAGAATCCAAACACTAGAATATCACCGGATGCGCTGGCGGTAGTCACCGAGTACCTTCGTATTTACACCCGAGAGGCCATATGGCGAGCGAGCCAGGAGAAATCAAAGGCCAGTACTCTGGCAGGGACGGTTGCGGGAAGTGGGCTATTGGAGGTGGAGGATCTTGAAAAGATTACGGGTCCCTTGACCCTTGACTTTTCTTAGTACATACTGTATATCATGTCTCGAGGAAATACCCAGCTGCAGGGAGGAAATGCGTGTAAATCTAAAAGCAGCACTGTTATACATGGAACCGCTCATTTCCGGCCGTTATGCTTCTTTCCCGTGCTGATGCAACGTGGACTATTTTCGTCTTCCTCTTGTGGCATACGATTCTGAAACGGCATGCGAGGGAAACGCCAAGAGGTGATATATATTGTTGCCCGGCCCTGCTGGCTCAGAATGCGTTTCAGGTGCACGAGGCGAGGGATGACCCAATTACCGCCAAAATTGTCATCAATTTTAGGTGCATTTAATAGAGTTAATTAAGCCTCCTACAGTCCATGACTAGAGTATGGAGCGGTGGGCGGTTCACTATGTAGGATCCCCGGTTGTTTCTTTGAGGTGAGTGGAAAGGGGCGGTGTTCCGTTTCAAGTCCGGTTTCATGATTTCCCTTGCATTTTCAGGCGCCAATCGGAGGACGCGCACAACCTTGAGCCAAAACGACCCCTGACACCTTCAATTTGGTGACCATTCGTTTCACTGCCCTTCTGTGGCAAGGCTCGTCAGTACTCGCCTAATCTAGGCAAGCACACAGACACACACACGCATGTTACAGAAACCCAGCCCCGTGCGTGCAAGGCTCTTTTGTGCCTGTTTCCCCCTTTCCCACGGCGGATTTGCAGACCCACCTCCTGAAAAAGATGTTGCCCCTGAGGCGTTTTATTAGGCGTCACAAGGTTCGACTTCCTCTTATAAACACGTTATCCCGTCGCCCACCTCTTCTCCCATTGTTCTTCTGTACACCTCTCTTTCAACAAACAGGCAAAAGACGCCCAGTCTTTTCCTATTATCTCCTTCGTTTTTGCATTCAAGTCCTTCAGGAAGGCAGTGTTTTGGTTATAAAAAAGAAAGGACTGGTTTTCCTGACTCTCATTCATTCGCAAAATATCTATCGACTCTCGCTCGAAGCGCCAGAATCTACGTATCTCGATACTATCCTCGATTTTCAAAATGTTGTTCAATATCGCCTCCGCGCTCGTTGCTCTCGGCTCGTTGACTAGTCTGACCAGTGCAACTGTCATGCACATTGTCACAGTCGGAAAAGACGGACAGCTCGCTTTCTGCCCCGACTCCATTACCGCTGCCTCCGGCGATCTAGTGCAGTTCCAGTTCTACCCTAAGGTATCCTACTTTGAAAAGCGAGCACTGACCTGTTAGAACCACTCCGTTGTCCAAGGCTTCTTCGCCAAAGGTTGCACGCCTATTTCCGATGCACCCGCTGGCGTTGCCCAACAGGGCTCCTTCTCCGGCTTCATGCCCGTCAGCAACACCTCGAATTCAGGAACGATCCCAACTTTCACGATCACAGTCAACGGCACAGGTCCGGAATGGTTTTACTGCGCGCAGGCAAAACACTGTCAATCCGGAATGACCTTCGCGATCAACCCCACCGTTGAAAAGTCCGTCGCAGGCTACAAAGCAAACTGTGCAAACGCAACAGTTAACCTTGTTCCTGGTCAAGACGTGCCCCCACCGGCCGCTGCCGCCTCCAGTATTGCTGTCGCTTCCTTGCCAGCAGCATCCTCACCAGTCGAATCCCCACCGGAAGCATCAGGCACTACACCCCCACAAGCAGCACCTACCATCATCTCGTTATCTTCTATTACCGCAGCAGCCCAGGGCTCTGGAACCGCACTGCCCATCAACTCGCTGGCGTCGTCCACTATCTCACGGACGGCAGGATGGGCTGTACTTGGTCTTGCTGGGTGCCTCACTATCGGAATGCTCCTATAAACGTAAACGGGATGACGAGGATTTGAGAATTCGCTATTTCTCGGGGATATTTGGCCGATTATTCTGGTGGGCAAAGTTAGACTTAATTTTTTTCTTCTCTATATCTTTTTTTCTATACAATCGGCTGGTTGTACAAGAGCGCTGGTGCGCGATCCGGTACCCATTCTGGATGATAGGATAGTTATAATTATTCGAGCTTCTTAGATTATACATACACTTATTCCAAAGTGCTAATTCTCCGAGGGGGTGGTGTTTTTGCCCCTGAGATTTGATCTCTTACGAATTTACTGTATTTGCCGGTGGCGATCCGTGCCGGAGAAGCCGATCCCCACAGTTCCGAGAGCCGGCCGATTCCTTTCTTCAAGCACCGAATGTCGCTTTGGACCACAGCGCCGTATAACCACAACATGAGCAATTTGCCAGCTTCGTCAACCTCCAATCCTCTAGAAATGTTCACCTCTTGCGCAATTTCCGATGTATCTGTGGGAGACGCGACGATCCACACGCTATATCGTCCCGCCCAACCCGGCAACGATATCGTCCTCGTTATGATCCATGGCTATCCTCAAACACATGTGATGTGGCGTTCTGTACAGCTCGTTCAAGCATCTCTGACGTTGTAGATGTTTGCATTGCTGCCGAAGGAGATGGGGGTCGTGTTATTGGATATGCCAGGGTACGGCCAAAGCACAAAGCCTGTCAAACATTCACCTGGCGACTACTCCAAAAGAGCTATTGGCGCCGATCTATACGCGGCTCTATCGCAATTGCTGCCAAAGGGACAGAAAGTGGTGCTGATGGGACATGACCGGGGTGCCAGGGTCACTCACCATATGACTATCCATGCTCCTTCCGACCCGATAAAAATTGTGGGCATTGTTCTGTGCGATATCGTACCAACCACCATTCAATGGTCATCGAGAGTAGCGATCTAGCTTATAGTAGGGAAGGTCTGAAATATGGTCCTCCGGCAGCTGTTGGCATGTTCCATTGGTCATTCCTTGCTGCGCCATATCCCATTCCAGAGAAGCTCATCGAGGCCGACTATGAGAACTGGCTAACCCTGCTCATGGGTCGTTGGTGCAGCAAGAAGCATGGCCACAAAGTCTTGGAAATGCTTGGTTCATACATTGATGCATACAAAAATGAAGGCGTGGTTCGTGGTGCCTGCGAGGATTATCGAGCCGGTGCAACAATCGACATCGAACATGAGAAAGCGGATCTGGTGAGGCCCCTCTAATACAATGCTCATATAACAGAAAGAAGGGAAGTATGTAGAAGTCCCGACACTCTTGCTTTACAGCGACGCCAATCTAGGATCAAGATATAATATGAAACAGATCTGGGAAAAGTTCGTCAACAATAAAGTTACTGCGGTTGGAATAGGGGATGGAGCAGGTCACTTCGTAAACGAAGAGAAACCAGAGGACTGCACGAAAGCATTTCTAGAATGGCTAAAAGCGCTACAATAGTTACACAACTCTAACATGTATACATAGATATTAGAACCTCTAACAGCGTTCTCAGAATACGCAATATATATCTAATCTACATCTCCAAACTTGCTTCCGGAAGTTTCAAAGCCTCCATCTCAGGCAGTCCAGATAATTTAGCAATCCAAGTGCTTGCATACATGTTAATCCTATCAATACTGTTCCCCTCTCTTACTGCAACGGGAGAACATTGGAATCCCTCCGCTTCGTAAACTTTCACGTACCATGGTTTCTTGGCGGCACTGCGGAACATGACTTGTCCACCTGGTTTCATGGCCTTTCGCAGTGCTACGATTTCTTTGCGCACTTCCATGCCATCCCAGTCCATCCAATCCATATGGTCCATTAAGACAGCTTTAGTGAGGGTGTTGGGGGTCAAACGGCCCAGGACTTGTTCGACCGTGTCAGTGTGGAGACGGAATGATTCTAGCGCGCGAGACCTTTTGAGGGCGTTGATAACGGGTGGTTTGAGATAATCGGGACTACATTCGGGGGTGTAGTGTCCCATAAGACAGAGGTAGTAGAAGTAATTGTCATTTCGGAGCAGCGATCGGTGAATGATCGGATCGAATGTAGCGGCGACATATTCTACTGTCGTACATTCCGTGAGATACATGTTCATCTGACGTTAGACAAAGACAGTAGAGGGAATACTTGGTTCATCGGGACACCCAGGGCTTTCCAGAGGAATACCGGATTTGCCATCAATATCTTGACAATCCATGGATGGAGGATCGCAGGTCGAACCTATGATCAGATTTTGACTAGTCCCGTTATCTTACCTTCTTTTCGTATATTTCGACCTGTTCCTCGATTGTTGTTGCATTACACATCTTTTTAACATCTTCTGTTACACCCATTGCAGTAAACAGCCATCGGGCAAGCTTCAATGCCCAACCGGAGTATCCAGTCTCATACAAGCCCTTTCCCTCAAGTTTGAAGTGATCCGCATTCTGAACCCAGAATTGCAAAGCATGGGAGCTCAAATGAGGGCTAAGATTCTCATGAAGGAGTTTCCGGAAGTTCGGATGCCTTCCCAGCCCGAATAGTTGCCAGATATCCTGGTGAGACAGTGACACAAGAGCAGCAAGCTTTAATTCGAGGATATGGTTCTGACAGGGATTTAAATCGACGCAGTGGATTCGAGATGGTTGTGATGAGATGGCGTAGGACAATGCGTTATCGCCTGCCGAAGAGATAACAAGCATGACATCATTGTTCGTGATATTAAGGATATTCTGATCTTCCCGAGGATCCTCCTGTCGATTAACTCGGCTACAGTGGCTTGAATACCCAGGTGAAAGCGTAGATGTAATTTGTGAACTGAGCATGTTTCTTCAACTTTGGATCATAAGGTATTCTCCAAAACCTCTTCTGGTAAAGAAAACTTGGAAGAGGCAAGTTTGCTTCCAAGTTGATGACCGCTTGATCATATGCTTTCGAATGGACTTGAATAGCACTCGCCTCAACGCCAAGACTAGGCTTGAGATAAGGCGACTCCGTGGCAATGGCGTCCAGTCTCTTGTGAGCATTTGGATCTCTGTCCTTTTTGCAACCAAGCCAGACATAGTATGGTATTCTGATGATGAATGGAACGATGAATCCATTTCGACCGTTGAGACATTTAATGGTGCCGAATCGGTATTCGAGATAGTCTCGTCTTGAGGGGTCCAGGAAAACGCGATCAAATTCAAACCTGAGATTAGAAAGGTTATGGGTGCTTGATACCATATTCTCCAGAATTGACGTGAAAGCCAGTTTACATGTCGAGATTGAACTCCGTAGTCGCGGTCCACGTGGTCTGCAAATGAATGTTGTCCGGCTACATAAAAGTCCGCGACCCCATAGACTCCATCTTTCGAAAGGAGTTTATCAACCTTATCAACAACAGCAAAATACCTTTATCAGTCTTGTTGTTCGGGGGAAATACGACGGCATCATTGAGAGAGAATACGACATGGTGATCAGATCGACATTTCCCTCAGCATCTGGAAATCCTGGGAGTTCAAAAGTAACAGCATCGTCGCAGAGGACGTAAACCAAATCCGCGAGATGAAGACGTCGGATCCGTTCTCTGGCAATATTGCATAGTGAAGGCGATAAATCGACAATGTAGATCTTCTTGAAGTATTCCCGTAGAGGGAACAGTTCATTCATTTTCTCAATATTCCAGCCCGTTCCTCCGCCAATCTAAGACTCAGCAACCTTCTCCAAGAAATGGATACATCAACCCAGACCAAATTTCCCTTTTCTTGAGGGGTTATTCCAGAGCGGAGATGCGCCGCTGCCAACTTCATCATCGTGGTGCGGCCTTTGAGAAGGCCCTTTCGGGTGGCATCATAGACATCTGCTTGTCCCGCATAAAAGCTCTCGAGATGTCCTCCCCAGCCGGAATCTGACCCCGAACTGGGTTTCACGAAGCAACTCCACATAAACTTGCCGATATTTCGGCATTTTTCCTGGTTCGTGAATAAGAACCAAGCAAACCCAAGGAGGATTGCTGTGGAAAAGGCAGCAACAAGTAAAATCGTGCCAGGGCGGTGCACTTCCGAGAGCACTGTGGTGATAGCCATCGCAGAAAATTTGGCGACATGTTCGCTGAAGCTGTAGCTTTATTTGAATGATTGGGGATATCAGAGATTGTCGGAGCGCGTCCGCTTGTCCGTTCGTGTTTTGAAGGTGAGCAGCAGTGATGAGCCAATCGATATCCTTGATCGGCGCACGATACGGAAGGAGAGGATCTCAACGCAATTAGCACAGCCAATGAGATACAAAGTTTGTTGCACGAGAGTGATGAACGGTATCGCTACATCCGAAGTGCAATTCTTCAGGGGAATTTCAATTTAACAGTCCCTTAGACATCTGAGTTGAGTGGGGGCTCTAAGGGCGCTGGTTGGCTGTTCTGTTTGAGCAAGCTTTAAATTATCGCTGGGAGGGTTCACTTGATTCCGGACCGCCACGGGTTTCCCATCCGGCGGTCACCGGGGCCCGAGGCTTGAAGTATAGGAATAATCATGACTGCAGTGATAAGAACATCATTATGCTGGTGTATTTCTGTTATATACATGCAATGCACCGGAAGCCCCCAAAACTCCTCTCAGACCAACATGTGATCTCCATGCAGCGACCTTAATCGACTCATATAGTACAACATCATATCCGACCAAAGCACTCCCCCGACGTCCCTTGAGGGATGTATATTATCCATGGCCTCATCGAGATGTCCAGTCAACAATTCTCCCCAAATGAGCTTGTGAAGTTCAGGTCTTCGATCGAGGAGGCGATCATACGCTTGATTCATCTGATAGATTCGCAGTTCGTGGAACGGGGCGCGGGGAGTGCGGTCAACCCAATCGGGAGATTCTTTCAGGAACCACCAACCCCAGTCGACGACGCAGTAATGTAATGTTCGCCATAACATGAATGTGTCTGGGAAGATTCCCGAGACGATATCGACGAATTGTTCGGCCCGATCAAGCCAGTGATCGAGTCTCTCCGGTTCAACGGATGTTCGCACAGGAGCAAAAGCGTACGCATCATCCTTTACCCATCCTGCTAAATCCCATAGACCTTCCATCAGCAAGTATAAAGGCATCAACATACCAGATGCGAGAATAATCATGTCCGGCTTACGCCCGTAATCTCCCAACAATCCTTTCAACATTGGTATCCTCTTTTCTATTAAACCTGGCGGTGTATATACATTCTTCTCCGTCCATATCTCTTCATCTTGCATTCCGTAGTGGAAAAACATTATTATCTCAAAGTCATACTCGTCTATACGGCACACTCGTGGTCGAGTTAGATCACCGGGATCGATATTCCAGGGTTCCAGATCTGTGTCGCCGAGGGTGACTTCGGAGAGGTTCGTCATAGTCGTCACGCGCATGTTCTCCGACCCGGCTAATTCGCAAAAGAAACGTAGATTGTTTCTGTCCACGGAATCCCCGACCATCAGGAGAGTGCGACCTTGCAACCATGGCAGCGGCTTCCGATCAATGACATCCTGTAGGAGATGTGGCGCTCGAGGACAGTCTGGGTTGAATGGCGTCCAGAAGTTCTGCGCTTGGTCGCTGGAATTGGTGGTAAGAATGCCTGGTTCCAGGTACGGATCGTGGCATCTGTGTCTTTCGGGTTCGAGGTAAGGACTCTGATGGTGTTGATGTTTAGGATGGTGGAATGGCTTTCCTTTGCCATGATCTCCCTTATGGCGGATCTTGTCAATCAATGAGTGACTAACGGTGAGAACAGTTCAAGTTGGGAATACTTTGCATGGTCAGCTGCATGAAGAGATCTCGGCAGCAGGTAGGGAACCACAACAATGAGAGTTAGAACAACGGCTGCAACCTGCGCAATCCGCCGCCACAAGGTGATACTTCCCCCCGCCATGTATGCTCGATAGGCGTTGTACGGAGACAGATTGAAAACTAAAAGCGGAGCTCTTCCGATGAACACTGCAGACGAGGTAGCGGAACGAAACAACGGAAATGCCGAAGGCCGCTGGTTGTTTGGTGACGATTGAGAAAGATGCAGATGTGTGGACCGTTTACCACGACGTGAACCTCCGCCTCCGCCGCTCCGTCAAGGATGTAAGCTGTCGACTCTGCAGGAACGGTCAGTGCAGACAAGAGATGATGGTGAGCAAAGTTAAGAGCGGGCGACACTCCATATTTAGTAACTGGTTTTCTGTGCTATTTACGGCGATGCCTGAAAAGGCAGCAGCAGCAACACGGCACAAGGTTCAGCCAGAGACCACATTTTAATGGTGAAAGCGATCTTCATTCATTGGCGACGAGATGTGTGGTGGCGCAAATCGGTATCATCTGTGAGCCAATTTTTACGGAAGCATTTCTCGCCGAAATATCCACTCAAAACCTTCATTTCGCCGGCCCGCCCCACGCATTACACACATATTTTCATTTGCATGGCGCTGATTGTGTCGCCGCCCACAGACGCGAGCAATGAGACGAGGCGCTCGCTTGCCGCTGCCACAAAAGCTTGGCCTTCGTTGTTCTGGGCTGCTCCCTGGAATGCGCTTGCCAGCAGCCCAATCACCGCCGCAAATTATGAGGCACCCTGAAGGGGCCAGCAGATTAAAGCCATCTCGTGTGTGACTTGGCGCAGGCCGCCAATGGCACCTATCCTCTGTGTCATACTGAGGGGTCCGGCGTTAAGGATCCGGCGAGCCACAGAATTTGAGGTCAAAAATAAAGTTTTGGGCGGTTAAAGTCCAACATTCGGGGATATTTTTTCCACGTTGTAAGGGTTCCGGGGGTAGGAAAAGGATCCGTGCGTGTGAGAAGGATCGGTGCGGCGTGTTATTTGAGCTAATCGACGCATCTGCTTGAGCTTCTCAGGTACCCAGGGCCGGCCTACGGAGATTTTTCATGTACTTAAGGGGATAGTTTAAGGGGAATAGCCGTACTACCGAGATCTGTTCGGTCTTGTTTCACTTTGAAATTGGCGATGATTGCGATTTCAAACCACTAGATGATTTTAAGATATAGCCTCCTATTTCCGGTAATTCATTGCCGATCCAACCCTCTCAAACTGACATCGTATCAGATTTGTATTGGGCGTCATCAGTAACACGGTGCTGCCTTTGGTATGTCTCCAAGACAACGTCAAAGTCTTTAACATGAAAGTCAGAAAACATGACGGGATTCTGTGCTCTTAATCTGCCGCGGCTGAAGTAGAGTAATAAAGGATGGATTGATGTCAAGAACATAAACCAACATCACAGATGCGTCCAAGACTCGATCCACCGGCGTTATACTGGGTTCAAGGTTCTACGTCTTGCGTCCGCGCCTCTGCTATACCATTCTCTTGCAGCCTGCGTTCGGAATAGGATGGCGTAATTTTCTATGTGAGTAGTCCTTGTGCGATCTTGTGAGGTCAGGGGTCACACAGCTTCTCTTGCATTCATCATCGCTTTATGCCCTTGTCTCCCCCCATCGGTCGTCTTTCTGTACGAGATATAGATTCTGATGAGATCGGGTAGAAGGAATCGGTGGTCTTGACATCGAAGATATCTCATGGTTTTGCTTCCAATCAGAGAGGTTCATGCTGGTGGATACAATGCCATCTAACCATAGCGTATTGGTTTTACCGTTCACTGGTGCCGTGAGATGCACCATACACACACACCGGCCGCGTGGTCCGGTGGTCAGATCTGCGGCCAAAGCACCCTGGCTTTATATTTAATCCCCCGCGCGGCGTTCGGGTTTAATTTTGCGGGGAGTTATTCAGGCAATGGCGGACTGATTTTGCTGGCCCGTCACCGAGCCTGCGTCAGACAATGAGCTTCTCGATTCCGCAGCGTCTTCCCGATTTCAACAATCAGGACCGACGCCAATACGAGAACTGGAGCCACGTCAGCCGGAACCCTCAGACAAGACAAACCTCCGTCTTCACATACAAGGACAAGCCCTTTTACGGGGGCGTCCATCCCGCACGGCGAAAACACTGGTACACGTCGAAATGGTTCATTGGCGGTCTTGGCGTGCTGGTGCTCTTCTACTTGATGCACCGGCTCGTTCCGGGGACACAGCACGAGTTCGAGGAAGAGCTGCTGAAGATACATGACACGCAGGAGGCGGATGACTGGGAGGCGCGCAGGGAACGGGTCAAGGACGTGTTCATGTATAGCTGGAAGGGATATGTGGATCATGCATGGGGCAAGGACGAGTACCGGCCGATATCGGGCACGGGCAAGAATATGATACCAGAGGGTCTGTGGCCCAGCGGAAGTTTGCTGACGGTAGGAATGGGCTGGGTGATTGTTGATGCATTGGATACCCTGATGTTGATGAATCTTACGGACGAGGTGGCTCGATCGAGGGGCTGGATAATAAAATCTCTCAACTGGGACCAGGACAAAGAAGTATCCTTATTTGAGACGACGATTAGAATGCTGGGTGGATTGCTGTCTGCGCATTATTTGTCGGGCAACGATGATGTCTATCTAGAAAAGGCGGTGGATCTTGCGGATCGACTGATGGGAGGCTTCGAGTCGCCGACCGGCATCCCCTATGCGAGTGTCAATTTGAAACATCGAATCGGTGTACAAAGCAGAGACGATGCGGGATCAAGTACTACTGCCGAGGTCTCTACACTGCAACTCGAATTCAAGTATCTCGCTCAATTAACGGGCGAAACAC
>Ga0302325_10005554_pt1 | contig 28616 bp, 27 predicted proteins | sample Palsa_T0_2_FD_201948 | JGI IMG/M metagenome (GOLD analysis project Ga0302325, IMG submission 201948) | Peat permafrost microbial communities from Stordalen Mire near Abisko, Sweden - Palsa_T0_2 | ecosystem: Environmental > Terrestrial > Soil > Palsa > Peat permafrost | place: Sweden: Abisko...
TCAGCGTCTATTGTTCCGGTGTGTCTACGAATCTAACGGCCGCAGAAAGGCAAACCATCAGCAACTTGTCATATTCTGGTTAACAATCGGGCGGCTGCGCAAACGAGAGTCAATTTACTCTGCCGATAAAGACTCGACCGGCCGGAGACGCATCCCGAGGCACCGTCCGGGTAGGCTCTGCGAGATACCGTCCGAAGATCACGGCGGAATGGCGCCTGACCGTGCTGACACGCAGCAGCGCGTAATCGGCCCACAGATAGTCGACTTGTGCACGGTCCTCGACCGGAGGTTCCGCCCCCGGGTGGCGGGCCCACAGGACGGCGTGGGAGGCGATGATCACGGCGGTGCGCGGCGATGAGCCCACGTGATCAGCATCGGTCGGACGCAAAGAGCCGGGCCATGGACCGGAACAGGCCGACACGTCTCTTGAGCTTCGTCGCGAACGAGGAACTCACGCGCCCGGTTCGGTGCGGCCGCTACCCGCCGCTCGGGCCGACGTGGCGGGAGCGCCTCTCGGCTCAGCGACGATATCGAGGCGCGCCCCATGGCCGGAGCTCGTGTCGACGTCGCCGCGCGGGTGCCGACGCTGGAGATCTCTCAACCTCGAGACGTCCCTCCGGGGCGACCATCTCGGCCAGGAACCTCTCGAGCGCTCCGATGATCGCGGGGTCGCCCTCGCCAAGTGCGCTCACCTCGAACCCATCATCCCGCTTGTCGACCGTGATCGTCAGGATCTTCGTCCTCCGCGGAAGGAGTGCGAGGAACCCGAACGGGAACAGGATGACACACGCCAACACGCCAACAAGACCCGTGGTCTTCCTCGAGATCACAAGCGTGTTCGGCGAGGGCCGGCGCACCGTGTGCCCACCCAACTGATTCACGCTGACCACGACGCTCTGGAACAGCGTCGCGACGTTCTGCGAAAAGCGCTCCTCCAGTGGTCGTCGCTCGTAGGTTCGCCACGAGTTCCAAGCGCCGCTGACGCGGCGCGGCCGGCCGCCACGAGGTGGGTCACGTGCGCGGAGCCCCTCGAGGTCGTTCGCTGCCGCACCGAAGCGCCTTTCCGGGAGCCTCATCGGTGTAGCGTCGGTCTCAGCAGAAGCCCTGTCAACCCCCCGTCCAGGGGAACGGGAGCCCGACGGAGGATCCCCACGCACGCCGGGTCCCCGACCGCCCGTGGGTTGTTACGTCGTCGTCGGAAAAGCTGCCGCCGTGGTCAAGTGCGATCGGACGAGGCTCGGCGATGTGGAGCTCGCTGGTCTTGCTGCGCCCCTCTGGCGCAGCGCGGACGTGCGGGGCGTCGAGGCGCGCGCTCGGTCGCCCGCCTCATCGAGTCGCCCTGGCCGCCGCCCGCCCCGACGGGCGACAAACCCGTCAGGTGCGCCTACCGGCAGCCTCGTCAGCAGGATCGGCTTGGCCGCCCTGCGCAGACGCCGCCCGGCATCGCGCTTTCTGAAGCTTCGCTCGAGACGAGCAGCGGTGCAGGCGGGCCAACCGTCGGCCTGCCTGCGAGTACCGCTCGTAACGCATACTTCGAGCATGGAGAGCTTCAACCTCTTCAGCGGCGAGACCGACATCGGGCCCGACGGGTCCGAGCCGCCCGGGTACCTCTGCCGGGCGGCAAAGCTTGGGCCGCGGCTCGGGGCATCGCGGCTCGGCATGAGTGTCTATGACCTGCCGCCGGGCGAGGCTATCTGTCCCTACCACTTCGAGTGGACCGACGAGGAGTGGCTGATAACGCTTTCGGGCCGGCCCACGCTCCGAACGCCGGAGGGCGAATGTCTGCTCGGTCCTGGCGATGTCGTCTGCTTTCCCGCCGGCCCCGACGGTGCGCATCATGTCCGAAACGCGAGCGACAGACAGGTACGTGTCGCGATCCTCTCGACCAAGCACGAGGTCGGGATCGCGGAGTACCCAGACAGCGACAAGGTCGGGGTTTGGGTGGAGGGCACGCACTACATGCTCCGCCGTTCGCCGCAACTGGAGTACTGGGACGGCGAATCCCCCTCGTAGAAGCCGAGGCCGAGCCCCGCGCGATCAGCTTGAATCAGCGCTTGAATCGCAGCTTGGATCACACCTTGCAACCACACGGAAAGAAGGCGGTTCGTGACGAGACTCAGACGAGCATCCCAGGGTTTGACGTGCTGACGCTCTACCAGGCCGAGTGGTGCCCCTTCTCGTCGGCGGCGCGGGAGCTGCTGACCGAGCTCGGGATCCCATTCGTCGCGCGGGCCGTGGAGCCGTGGCCCGAACAGCGCGAAGGGTTACGCGCGCGGACCGCGACAGAGCACATCCCGGTGCTTGAGACGTCGGACGGCGAGTTGTACCGCGGGATCGCTGAGATCTTCTCCTACCTCGAAGCCCAGCCCGGTTCCGCCTACGCGGCCGAGCATCGGCAGCGCTACGCCGACCATCGCGAGGCGCGCGAGAAAGACGCAACCGGCAAGCTCATCAGTGGCACGAAACTCGCGCCGTGGCCGGCGAGTCACTGACAGCCGAGCCCGATCTGCGGGACGACCCCGCCGAGAGCCGCCACGAGATATCGCTTGGAGGCCGGAGCGCCGGCCTCGCGGTCTACCACGTTCGTCCCGGTGCGCTCGCCTTCCTCCAGGCGGAGATCGTCCCGGGCTTCAGAAGGGCGCGGACTCGGCAGCGAGCTCGTTCGCGGCACGCTCGTAGACGTACGCGCGCGCGGCCCGCAGGCGATTCCTCATCCGTCCGTTCGTCGCCGCTGAGGAGGCCGAGCTGGTTCCGGCGGGCGTCGTGCCCGGCAGCTAGCCGGTCCGGACGCGACGTCAGTGGCAGCGCCGGCCTGCTTTCTGAGGCTGAGTGGCCTGAGCGGAGGGCGGTGAGCGCGTCTCGCGGCCGCGAGCGGCGTGCCGGCACCTCCTCCCGCTCGACGCCGTGCCGCGACTGCAGTCTCCGGTCGAGGACCGTCGTTCGTCTCGAGGTTGCGGAGCGTTCTGACGCGCTCGACCGCCGAGCATGTCGCGCGCGGTCGGCGGATCATCGCCTCCTCGCGTCTTGCGCCGTTCTCCGACATCCGCGCGCTTATCCCCGGCCGACGGCGGCCGACCTTTCCCAGGACGTCTCCACGACATAGGGGCCGGTCGGCGACCTACGGGGTCGTGCTGGCCAGAAGGACGGCGCGCCGATAGGCTCACTCGATGCCCAGGCAACTATGGGCGCCGTGGCGTCTCGAGTACATCGAGCACGCGGACGAGAGCGACCGCTGCATCCTGTGCGAGCCCGAGGACGAACTCGTCGTACAGCGAGGATCGGACGCCTTCGTCCTCCTCAATCGCTTCCCCTACACCGCGGGCCACCTGCTCGTGGCTCCCTGCCGGCACCTGGGCTCGCTCGGGGAGCTCTCCGATGCGGAGGCGCTCGAGATCCACCGGCTCGCCACACGGTCGATCGACGCGCTCGCGGCGGAGTACCGGCCGCAGGGGTACAACCTCGGCTGGAATCTCGGGCGAGTCGCCGGCGCGGGCATCGTCGACCACATCCACCTGCACATCGTTCCGCGCTGGGGGGGCGACACGAACTTCATGCCCGTCCTCGCCGATGTTCGGGTCATCCCGGAGGCACTCGCGCTCACCGCGGAGCGACTGCGTCAGTCCTGGGCATAGCAGGCTCGTCGCGCGACCCGGGGAGCAGATTTCGCGGATTCGCCCCTGATGGCTCGCCCCTCGGCTCCGTTTGGCGCCGCCAGACGGACGCGCTCGCCCGTCGGCGCCGTGCTGGGATCGGGGTTACCGGGCGCGTGTGCCCGGCACCACTCCGCGCACCGGACATGACCCCAGCGTCAGAAAACCCGGAGAGAAAATGCGAGAAGCGTGGTCAAGCCGCGTCGAGTGTTCTCGTTCACGCCCTCCAGACGACCCGGCCTACGTCGCGCATCGCCACGCGGCCCCGGCTCGCTTCCGACCCCGCCTCTTCTGGTTTGGGCTACCCGAGCTCAGAAGCCCGAGCCGGGCACGTGGGTCGCGCTCATCCCGAGCACGAGGAGCGCAGCCAGGCCCAGGTAGGCGACCGCGACGATCGTCCGCTGCCAGGCCGTAACCCGGTAGTAATCGGCGAACCCGGGGGCTCCACGCGAACGCCAGCGGCGCCAGAGCTCGAGCCCCCCGATGATGAGGATCAGGGGCAAGATCGGGCTCGGGCGAAGGATCTCGAGTGCCAGCAGCCCTCCCAGCCCAACGAGCCAGATCGCCGGATGGAGCGCGGCCACCGCGCGACCTCCGTCGAGCGGGACGACGGGGATGAGATTGAAGAGGTTGAGGAAGAATCCGATGAAGGCGAGCGCCACCAGGAACCGGGAGTGGTAATGGGCGCCGATTGCCCAGACGACCGCGGCACCGAGGCTCCCGAGCAGCGGCCCGGCGAGCGCTACCTCTGCCTCGCGCCAGGCGTTGGCCGGCATCTTCCTCATCCCGATTACCGCGCCCATGAAGGGAATGAACAGAGGGGCTGAGGCCGGAACGCCCTGCCGGCGCAGCGCGACCACATGGCCCATCTCGTGGACGAAGATGAGGCCGACGAGGCCAACCCCGAACCACCAACCTCCGAGCAGCGCGTAGGCGCCCACCGAGACGATCATCGAGCCGGCCACGGTGACGATCTTCAGCTTGTAGAGGAGCGCCCCGAACTTGAGCAGAAACGCTCCGGCCGCGACGAGGATCCCCCAGATACGCCGGCCGAGCGCACGCAGCCGACCGACCGGCTGGTCGTGTGCGGGCTCGGGCGCGAGCCTACGGTACCCAGACTCCGTGTACGCCGGAGTCTCGAGCTCAGTTGAGGGGACCGAAAGTTCCTGATGCATCTGGAGTCGATGGTACCCCGCCGATGACCGGGCGCGCCTGCCCGGAAATCGGCGGAGAAACGTCAGCGAAAGATGCTGTTGAGGAGATTCGCGCCGAGGCTCATCCCGGCGCCCATCTCCATCGCGCGCGCGAAGCCGCCGCCGCCGTACCCGCCCATCATCCCGCCACCCATCATCCCGCCACCCATCATCCCGCCGCCGAACATCCCGCCGAGGATGCCGTGCCGCTGGGGCGTCTGACCCGCCTGGTCGTCATCTTGCTCCTGGGGTTCGTGGCCCGGGGCGTAGAGCGGCGGGTGCTCGTCGGGTGCCGCGGCCGGGGCCGCGGGCTGGGCGAGATTGGTGATGAAACCGTGGATCGCGAGCAGGAGCGCGTGGGCCTGAGCCTGCTCGTCGTCGATGTCCTTCGCGACCTGTTTAAGGTCGGTCAGCCACTGCGTCGCGTTGCCGTCGCCTGCCGCCTCCGCAGCCTGCAATTTCTGGGCGAGGGAGGCGACGGTCCCGGCGACATCCTGGAACTCGGTCTGGAGCTTCTCGAACTCTTGGTCGATCGTCTGCGTGTCCATCCCCAGATCATCGCACCAACGGCCGGCCCGACGGGCCAAGCGCTACCCGCTCCAGCCGGGGGGCCATCTTCGAAACGAGCAGGCGAGAGTCGACCGTCGAACCGCTCAGGCGTCGAGCTCGCTCTTCAGCGTGCGGATCTTCTCGACGAGCTCGCTGAGGCGGTCGCTCGTGATCTCGCCCGACTCCGACAGCTCGAAGGCCAGCTTGCCGAGCTCGTCGTAGGCCTGGCCGAGCTCGCGGCGCGTCTGGACTTCGCCGATCCCCTCCTTGGCCTTCGTCGTCGCGGATTCCGCAGCCATTTTCGCTTTGTCCAATAGTCCCATCGCTAGCTCCCTCTCTTCGAATGACGTTGAAAGCGCGGACTCTGCCACTCCGCGGAACGCCCGCATTCTAGGTATACGCCGTCCGGTCGGGCCGCCCGGGCCCGCCGAGCAACGAAAACCGGCGCTTCGGGGTGGAGGTGTGGCGACGTGCGTCGAGGACGCAAACGGTCGCGGAGCGGGACGCGCCACTCGGCCCGGTCGGAGCTCGGTTCGCCCGCATCGCACGGGATCCCCTTGATATCGGGGCCGGCGGCCGCGGCTCGAAACGGCCAAGGCGGGATTCCGATCCGCCGGAACGGGACGATCGACTCACAGCCGGTTCACAGAACCGAGTGCAACGATGAGCCCATGAGCCTTACCGGCGCAAGCGAAGCTCAAACCGCCCGCGGCCATCGCATCCTCGTCGTCGACGACGAGCACTCGATCGTCGACGCCGTCGCGACCGCGCTTCGCTACGAGGGCTATGAGGTCGACGAGGCCTCGAGCGGTCGGGAGGCCCTGAGCGCGGTCGCCCTCCGCGAGCCGGATCTGATCGTCCTCGACTGGATGCTCCCCGACATCGAGGGCATCGAGGTCGGGCGCCGCCTGCGGGCACAGGGCTTCAGGACCGCGGTGCTCTTCCTGACCGCCAAGGACTCCACCGAGAACAAGGTGGAGGCTCTGCGCGCAGGGGGCGACGACTACGTGACCAAGCCGTTCAGCCTCGCCGAGATCGTCGCCCGGATCCAGGCGATCCTGCGGCGCTCGGCAAGCGAACTCCCGGGCGATGTGCTGCACTTCGCCGACCTCGTCCTCGACGAGAGCCGCCACGAGGTCTTTCGGGGCGAGGAGAGGATCGAGCTCACGGGGACCGAGTTCGCGCTCCTGCGCTACTTCATGCTCAACCCGCGTCGCGTCCTCAGCAAGGGCCAGATCCTTCAGAACGTCTGGCGCTACGACTTCGGAGGGAACTCGAACGTCGTCGAGACCTACGTCAGCTACCTGCGCAAGAAACTCGACCTCGCAGGCCCGCCGCTGATCAGGACGGTGCGCCAGGCGGGCTACATGCTGGAGCTCAACGAGCGATGAGCAGGCTCTCGCTCCGGGCGCGACTCGTGCTCGGGGTGGTGGCACTGGCGGCGGTCGGCCTTCTTACCGCCGACGCTGTCACCTACACCTCGCTGCGTTCCTTCCTCATCCAGCGCGTCGACACCGGGCTCGAGGCCGACCATCAGGGCGCCGAGCACGCCTTCGGGCCGAGCCAAGGGCCGGGCGGTCCACCCGGCCTCGCAGCGGGTGGGACGGGTGCGGACCTCGTCGAGCTCCGCGCGCCGGACGGCGGCGTGATCTACGACTCCGGCCCCCCTCACTTCACGGGCACGGCGGCGCCCGTCGGGCCTGACCTCCCGGCGAAGATCGCGGCTCCGGCCAGCCCCGACGGCCTGCGCTTCCTCACCGTCTCGGCCCTCAGCGGCGGGGGCAGCTGGCGCGTCCTCACCTCGATCGACCCACGCTCGTCCGACATGTTGCTGCTCGCGACTCCGCTCGCGGGTGTGACCGGTACCCTGCACCGCCTGCTCCTGATCGAGCTCTTCGTGACGCTCGGGGTCCTCGCCGGCATCGTTGGGCTCGGGCTCTGGATCGTCCGTCTCGGCCTCCGGCCGCTCGCTGCGATCGCACGGACGGCCGATCTGATCAGGGGCGGCGACCTTTCTCACCGCGTCGAGCGGGCCGAGCCGCGGACCGAGGTGGGGAAGCTCGGCCTTGCCCTCAACACGATGCTCGACCGGATCGAGGTCTCCGACTCGCGGCTGCGGCGCTTCGTCGCCGACGCCTCCCACGAGCTGCGCACCCCACTCGCAGCGGTGCGCGCCTACGCCGAGCTCTTCTCGCGCGGCGCCGACAAGCGACCCGATGACCTCGCCCGCTCGATGAGCGGGATCAGCCGCGAGAGCGAACGGATGAGCGCGCTGGTCGATGATCTGCTCTTGCTCGCGCGTCTCGACGAGGGCGTCCCGCTCGAGCGCGAGCCGGTGGCGCTCGCGGTTCTCGCGACCGAGGCGGTCGAGACGGCGCGCACCGTCGACCCCTCGCGCCGCATCGCGCTCGAGGCCGAGCCGCTCGTCGTTCTCGGTGATCGGGTGCGCCTGCGCCAGGTGCTCGACAACCTGCTCGGAAATGTCCGCTCGCACACCCCTCCGGGCACGCCCGCGTCGGTCCGCCTCACCCGTGGCAACGGTTCGGCGGTCATCGAGGTGCTCGACGAGGGACCTGGGATGGCGCCCGCGGACCTCGAACGCGTCTTCGAGCGCTTCTACCGCACCGACGGCCACCGCTCGCGCGCAAGCGGCGGCGCCGGCCTCGGTCTCTCGATCGTGGCGGCAATCGCCGAGGCCCACCAAGGCACGGTCGCCGCGAGCGCCGCGCCGGGTCGAGGCGCAAGTTTCCGCGTCAGCCTCCCGCTCGCGCCAACGGCAGCGCCCGAGGGCTGAGCTCGCGCTGGCGGCTCGTCGCCTGGCGTTGACCGTTTCGGCCGCGTTCGCCTCGCCACCCGCCCCCACGCTCGCGCATCTACATGCGCTCGGGCGCCTCAACTCCCACGAGATCGAGGCAGCGGGCGATCACGACCCTCGTCGCGGCGACGAGCGCAAGCCGGAAAGGCTGGTCCTCACCCCCCTTGGAGGCCAGGACGAGGTGGCGGTGGTAAAAGCGGTGGAAGTCGTCCGCGAGGCGAATGGCATAGACCGGGATCGCGTGGGGCCCCCGGCGCTCTGTGGCCTCCGCGACGACCGCCGGGAACTCGGCCAGCCGCTTCACGAGCTCGCGTTCCTCCGGCTCGAGCGCCCTCGTCGGCCGTGGGTCGAGAGCCGCTCCGATCGGGGCCTCCCGGAAAATGCCGCTCGTCCGGGCATGGACGTACTGGACATAGTAGACGGGGTTCTTTCGCGAGCGCTCTGCGGCAAGGTCGACATCGATCTCGATCGTCTGATCATGCCCGCGGTCAACGAGGAACCAGCGCGCGAAGTCGACCCCGGCCTCGTCCATCAGATCGTCGAGGAAGACGACGTCGCCCCGACGTTTGGACATCTTGGTGACCTGCCCGCTCCGGGTGAGGTGGACGAGCTGGTAGAGGAGCACCTCCACGCGGGCCGGGTCGAATCCGAGCATCCGCGCGACGACGGCGAACCAGCCGGCGACGCCGTGGTGATCAGCGCCGAGGACGTAGACCGCGCGATCGTACCCTCGCTCGAGCTTGCGACGAAGGTAGGCGATGTCCGCCGCCTCGTAGGTCGGCATGCCACCCTTCCCCGCCGAGCGAATGAGGACGCGATCCTTGTCGTCACCGAATCGGGTCGAGCGCACGTAGGTCGCCCCCTCGTGCTCGTAGGTCGGAAGCGTCGTGAGGATCGCCTCGAGCTCCCCCTCGAGATCACTCTGACGGGCCCACGAGTCGAAACGGATCCGGAACCGCTCCATCGTCGCCTCGATCCGCTCGAGCATCCGCGGCACCGGATCGCCGTTCTCGTCGGCGAGCTCGCCGAGGTAGGCGCCGTGGTAGCCGTCCTCGGCCGGCTCCTCACCACGGCGGATGGCAGCGACCGATTCGCGGAAGCGATCCATCTGCGCGCCGGCGTCGTTGTAGTAGTACTCGCGCTCGACCTCGTGACCGGCGAACTCGAGCAGGCGTGCGACGCTGTCACCGAGCGCGCCGTTTCGTCCCGATGCGACGGTGATCGGCCCGGTGGGATTCGCCGACACCATCTCGATCTGGATCCGCTCCGGCTGCAGCGCACTGCCACTGCCGTAGGCCGCGTCGATCTCGGCGAGTACCTCCCCGAGAAAGGCGTCGGTCACGTGGAGGTTGAGGAACCCGGGGCCGGCAACCTCCGCGCGTTCGATCCCCGCGAGCGAGACGACCCGCGCTGCGAGCTCCCCGGCGAGTTCGCGCGGGTTGCGGCCCGCGACCGGTGCGGACTTGAGCGCGACGCTCGTCGCGTAATCACCGCGAGCGGCGTCCTTGGGCCGCTCGAGCTCAACCTCGCTTCCCGCGAGGCTCGTGAGCTCGGCCTCGAGACAAGCGAGGGCGTTAGGCGGCACGGGTCGCCCCGCTCGCTCGCCCCTCGCCCGACGCCGATGCGGCCGAGCGGGCGGCCACGCGCACCGCGGCCCAGGCATGACCGAGCGTAGCCGCCAGGGGGCTCGCCCGACGCCGACCTGCTGAAGTGCCTGTCACGTGCTTCCACTTCCTCTCCGCTCGTTTCCGCCGAACGCTCCAGCCGAGATGGCGCGGCAACGCATCCAACCGGCCCGCGCTCAACGATAGCCAGGCCTCCGGGCACGATCGGCGCTCGGCTCTCCCCTGCGCGCTCCGGGGTCCCGCGAACGCGACGGCCCACGGGTCCCACGCTTCCCTCCGGGTGCGACCGTCCTCCGAGACCCTGCCCGTAGGCTCGCGCGCTCCCGGAGCAGATACGGCGCGGATGGTGCAGATCGACTCCGCGTGAATTCGACTCCCTCTGACCCGGGCGATCCCGACACCCGGCGCGGAGCCAGCTCCGGATCTAGCGTACGCGGGCCGGAGAGGCCGATGAGAGTCGCCGTCATCTCAGATATCCACGGAAACAGTCACGCCCTCGAGGCCGTCCTCGACGCGCTTGGCGCGGAGGCGGCCGACGAGATCTGGTGTCTCGGCGATACCGTCGGCTACGGCCCCGAGCCGAACCGATGCTGTGCGCTTGTGGCCGAACGGACAACGCTCTGCCTCGCGGGGAACCACGACCTTGCCGTCAGCGGGGCGATCTCGCTCGAAGAGTTCAACGGCGACGCCGCGGCGGCGGTGCGCTGGACGCGCCAGGCGATAGACGCCGCATCGCTCGAGTTTCTGCGCGGCCTTTCCCCGCTGGGCCGGCGCGAGGGGGTCGAGCTCTTCCACGGGAGCCCACTCGACCCGATCTGGGACTACGTTCTCAGCGAAGAGGCGGCGCGACGGAGCTTCGAGGCGACCTCCGCCCCGCTCGTCCTCGTCGGTCACAGTCACGTCGCGCTCGTGCTCTCGTTCGACGGCGCGAGAATCGCCGGCGGTCTCGCCGCTGCCGATGAGGCGGTCCCGCTCGGCAACGAACGCTTCCTCCTCAACCCCGGCTCGGTCGGGCAGCCGCGCGGCAAGGACCCCCGCGCGGCCTGGATGCTCGTCGACCTGGACGCGGCGACTGTGTCGTTCCACCGCACCGAGTATGCGGTCGGGGCGACGCAGGCGGAGATCCGCGCCCGCGGACTCCCCGAGGCGCTCGCGCTCAGACTGGCGCTCGGCGTGTAGCGATCCTCAGAGCTCGACTGGCTCGACGGTGGAGTCCATCGCCGGGACGCCGAAGCTGAATCCCTCGCGTCCCAGCGCGAGCTGGACCTCCTCGCGCGCCTTGAAGATCCGCCACTTGACGGTGGCGAGGGTCACCTCGAGCGAATCGGCGATCTCACCGTAGGGCAGCCCCACGACATCACGCAGCAGGAGTGCCATCTTGAGGTCCGGGTTGAGATCCTGGACGGCACGCCAGATCGCCTCGACGGTCTCGGCCTGCTCTTCCGGCTGCTCGAACGCCGCGAGTCCCGGCATGTCCTCGAGCGAGCAGGCCGACTGGGGACGCCGCTCGCGCGCCCGAAGCTCATCGAGCACCCGGTTCTTGGTCACCTGGAACAGCCAGGTCGTGAACTTGCAGCGGAGCGAGAAGCTTGGGAGCGCGTTGTGGACGCGTACGAAGACCTCTTGGGTGAGGTCTTCGGCGAGAGAGTGGTCTCCAGTCAGGCGGAAGATGTAGTTGTGGACCGGCGTCTCGTAGGCGCGCAAGATCGCCGTGAACGCCCGCTCGTCGCCGCGCTGCGCTCTGCGGAGGACCTCGAGGTCAGGTTGCGGTATCGGCAACATCTTTGACTCTAGCCTCCCGGCGGGCATTTTCCGACGCGAAGACGGTTTCCAGGAATCTTTACCGCTCGCCCGCGGGGACCGGGACCCACGCCGACCGCGGATCGGACGTCCGCGCGCGGGGCTAGGCGCCGGAGGCTTCGCGGCAGATCGTCGCGAACGACGCGACGTCGAGGGAAGCGCCCCCGACGAGGGCTCCGTCGATGTCGGGCTGCGCGGCGAGCTCGGCCGCGTTCTCGGGCTTCACCGAGCCCCCGTAGAGCACCGGTACGTCCAGGATCGTCTTGATGAAAGCGTGGGCGGCCTGGGCGAGCGCCGGGGTCGCGGTTCTGCCGGTCCCGATCGCCCACACCGGTTCGTAGGCGACGACGAGCTCCTCGCGCTCGGGTGCCGCCTCGGCGATCGCCTCGAGCTGGCGGGCGAGCACCGCCTCGGTCTCCCCCGCCTCACGCTCGGCCTCGGTCTCCCCGACGCAGGCGATCACCGCGAGCTGGTGGTCGAGCGCCGCACGCACCCTGCGGGCGACGCTCAGGTCGGTGTCGCCGAAGAACTGGCGGCGCTCCGAGTGACCGACGATCGCCCCGTAGACGCCAAGCTCGCGCAGCATCGGCGCCGAGACCTCGCCGGTGAAAGCGCCCTCAGGCGCCCAGTGGACATTCTGTGCGGCAACGGCGATCTCGGTGCCCGCGAGCGCCTGAACCGTCTCGGGGAGCGAGACGTAGGGTGGGCACACAACGACCGCGCAGCCACCGAGGTCGGCCTCGCGCAGCACACGGCAGTAGGCGCTGGCCTCGGCGGGGCCCTTGAACATCTTCCAGTTGCCGGCGATCAGCACGGCCTCACCCGGTCGGGATCGCGGCGACGCCCGGAAGCTCCTTGCCCTCCAGGAACTCGAGCGAGGCGCCTCCTCCGGTCGAGATCCACGAGATCTGGCCGGCGGCGCCGGCCTCGTGAACGGCCCTCACCGAGTCACCGCCGCCGACAACGGTGAAACCCCCGCACGCCCCGACCGCGCGCGCGACGGCGAACGTGCCCTCGGCGAAGCGCGGCCATTCGAAGACGCCCATCGGGCCGTTCCAGAACACCGTCTGCGCGTCTGCGATCACCCCGGCGAACTCCTGCGCCGCGGCCGGCCCGATGTCGAGCCCGAGCCATCCTTCGGGGAGCTCGTCGAAGCCGACCACGCGCGTCTCGGTCTCGGCGTCGAACGCCTTCGCCGCGAGCACGTCACGCGGGAGGAGGATGTCGAAGTCAAAGGGGTTTTCTCGTCGGACATCCTCGGCCATCTTGCCGCCGATCAGGACGCGGTCGGCACGCGCGCCGAGCTGCTCGAGGACGCCAATTTTGTCGTCGACCTTCGCCCCCCCGGAGACGATCACAAAGGGACGCTCGACCTCGCCGAGAAGCCGCGCCAGGTGTTCCAGCTCGGCGAGCAGAAGCAGCCCCGCATAGGCGGGCAGCAGGTGGCCAACCCCCTCGGTCGAGGCGTGGGCGCGGTGGGCCGAGCCGAATGCGTCGTTGACGAAGAGGTCGCAGCCGGCCGCCAGCTCACGTGCGAATGCCGGATCGTTTGCGGTCTCGCCCGAGTTGAAGCGTGTGTTCTCGAGCAGGAGAAGCCGCGGGTCCGGGAGGAGCTCAGCGAGACGGGCGCGAACCGGAGCCATCGCAAAGCGCTCGCGATCGGACTCCGTCGGCCGGCCGAGGTGGGAGCAGACGCGCACCTCGCGCGCCCCGCGCTCGAGCAGCAGACGGAGCGTCGGAAGCGACGCGGTGATGCGGCTGTCGTCGGCGACGCCGCCGTCTTCGAGTGGCACGTTGAGATCAGCCCGGACGAGGACCACGCGTCCGGCGACCTCGGCTTCCGAGACCGCCCGCGGCAGCTTCGACGCTCCCGTTCCCGCCATCTGCTAAGAGGCGGCGAGCATATTCACCAGGTCAACCAGACGACATGAGTACCCCCACTCGTTGTCGTACCAGCCGAAGACCTTGACGAGTGTTCCGCCCGCCATCGTCAGGGCACTGTCGAAGATGCACGAGTACGGCGACTCCTTGATGTCCGAGGAGACGAGAGGGTCGCTCGAGTAGGAGAGGTAGCCCTGAAGCGGGCCGCTCGCAGCAGCCTGCTCGAAGGCCGCGTTCACCTCGGCGGCTGTCGTCTCGCGGCCGACGATTGCCACGAGGTCGGTCAGCGAGCCGGTCGGCACCGGGGCGCGCACGGCGACGCCGTCGAGCTTGCCGGCGAGCTCTGGGAGAACGACGCCGATCGCCTTGGCCGCGCCGGTCGAGGTCGGGATCAGGTTGATCGCGGCCGCCCGCGCCCGCCGGAGGTCCGAGTGCGGCATGTCCTGGAGCCGCTGGTCGGCCGTGTACGCATGAATCGTCGTCATGAACCCGCGCTCGATGCCGAGGGCGTCGTTGACGACCTTCGCCATCGGGCCGAGGCAGTTGGTCGTGCAGGAGGCATTCGAGATGATGTGGTGGTTTTCGGGCTCGTAGCGGTCGTCGTTGACGCCGAGGACGAGCGTGATGTCGGGATCGGTCGCCGGGGCGGAGATGACGACCTTCCTGGCACCCGCGTCGATGTGCTTCTGGGCGCCCTCGCGGCTTGCGAAGAAGCCCGTCGACTCGACGACGATGTCGACGCCAAGGCGCTCCCACGGCATGTTCGCCGGGTCCCGCTCGACGAGGAGCTGAATCTCCTGGCCTCCCGCCCGCAGCACGCCGTCGGCGACGCTCACCTCGCCCTCGAGCGGGCCCAGGTTCGAGTCGAACCTGAGCAGGTGCGCCATCGTGTCCGGGTCGCCGAGGTCGTTCGCGGCGACGATCTCGAACCTGTTGTCTCGCCCGAGCGCGGCACGGAAGAAGTTGCGCCCAATGCGTCCGAAACCATTGATGCCCACCCGAGTCTTTGTCATTGGGGCGGCACTCTAGCCAGCCGTGCGGCGCTGGGTGGCGGGTACGGCTTGCGTGGGGCTGCCCGACCTCCGGCCGGGCGTCAACCGGCGCTGACTGGGAGGTCGTAGATCGCGCCGATCTTGTCGCGCAGGTAGCGCATGTAGGGCTCCGGGTCGATCCGCGTCGCGCCGATCGCGCGCTCGAGTGTCTCGCGCGGGCCGAACTTCCGCCCGTACCGGTGCACATGGGTGCCAAGCCACTCGCGAAGCGCCCCGAACTCGCCGCGTTCGAACTGCTCGTCGAGGTCGGGGATGTCGGCGAGTACGTGCTCCCACAGCTGCACCGAGATCAGGTTGCCGAGTGTGTAGGTCGGGAAGTAGCCGATCGAGCCCCCGGCCCAGTGGGTGTCCTGAAGCACACCGTGGGTATCGTCATCGACCTCGATCCCGAGGTACTGCCACATACGTCGGTTCCACTCCTCGGGGAGCTGCTCGAGGGGGAAGGAGCCGGCGAGCAGCTCCTGCTCGAGCTCGAAGCGCACGATGATGTGCAGGTTGTAGGTCGCCTCGTCGGACTCGACCCGAATCTGGGAGGGCGCGACCGCGTTGATCTCGCGATAGAAGCGCTCGACGTCATAGCCGGCGAGTGCCTCGGGGAAGAGTTCGAGCGCGCGCGGGAAGAAGTAGCGCCAGCAGGGGAGCGAGCGCCCGACGAGGTTCTCCCACATCCGGCTCTGGGACTCGTGCATCCCGAGTGAGGTGCCGTGCGCGAGCAAGGTGCGCTCGAGTGCGGGGTCGATCTGGTGCTCGTAGAGGCCGTGGCCGGTCTCGTGCATCGTGGCGAACAGCCCGTCCAGGCTCGACTCGAAGTAGCGCGTCGTGATCCGGACGTCCTGGGTTCCGGCACCGGTTGCGAACGGATGGACGGTGGGATCGAGGCGCCAGCTGAGCTCGTCGAAGCCGAAACGGCTCACGATCTCCCGCTCGAATTGTTTCTGAAGCTCGACGGGGAACACGCGCTCGGAGGGCGCCGAGACGGGCTCGGCCTCGGCCACCTGCCGGATCAGCGGAACCTGGTGCTCCTTGAGGTAGTCGAAGAGCGTCCGCAGCTCCGCGGCTGTCATCCCCCGCTCGTAGTTGTCGAGCAGCGCGTCATAGGGCTCGGCGAAGTCGCCGTCGAAGCATTCGACGTAGCGCCTGCGCAGCTCGAGGTTCGTGCGCAGGACGGGGAGGAATGCCGCGAAGTCGTTGTCCTTCCGAGCCTGGACCCAGACGGGAAGCCCGAGCGAGGCGGCCCGCAGCATCTCGGCACGCAGGTCGGCGGGTACCTTGCGCGCCTTGGCCGTATCGGTGCGAGCGACGCGGATGAGGCTCGCCTCGAACGAGTCGTACTCGTGCTCGGCCTCGAAACCCTCGAGCTGCTCGAGCAACCGCTCGATGCCGGCCGAGGTGAGCTTCTCGTGCGCGATCCGTCCGATCGTCGCCAGCTGCTCGGCCCGCACCGCGGCGCCGGTCGCGGGCATCATCACCTGCTGGTCCCAGCCGAGAATCGCGCCGGCGGCGCTGAGATCGGCGATCTCCGAGAGTCGGGCGTGCAGCTGCTCGAACGGCGTCACGGCCTGCAACGCTAGCGTAACCGGCACCCGGCGTCATCGCGCTCTTCCAGCTCGCCCCGGCCCGAAACCGACGCGGAAATCTGCCGGATGCTCCGGCCGTGCCGGCGTGCGACGGCCGAGAGCACGCCTGGCGCCGGCTCGTGCGCGGGGCGCCGTGGAAGCCGTCCGGGCCCACCCGACGTGCGCCCGACCGAGACTCAGCGCGGGCGCTCGGCGGCTTCGGCGATCCGGCGAAGAACGTCCATCCGGTGGTGAGCCGCGGCCTTCGTGATCGGGGGCCGGCACCTGCCGGCGAGCTCGCCGAGCGAGAGCGCCGGATGGCGGAGGCGGAGCGCAGCGAGCTCGCGGATCTTGCCCGGGAGCACGTCGAGCTCGACCCGGCGGATGAGTTCGAGCTGACGCTGCGCGGCCTGCACGCTCCGCTTGACGTTCGCCTCGTCGGCATTCGCGAGCCTGTTCGCCTGCGAGCGGGTGGCCGCGACCACGGCGTGCTCGTCGAGGCGGAGCGCCCCCTCATGGGCGCCCGCGAGGGCGAGGAGATCGGCGATCGATTCGCCGGACTTCGCATAGGCGATCGCGTGAGCCCGCCGTTCCGCCACGCGAAGTTCGACGCCGTCGCGGCGGGCCACCTCGGCAAGGAGCTCTGCCCCTTCAAGGCCGCTCGCGCGCAGCTCGAGGTGGGGAGCGCGTGGGCCCGAGAGGCTCCCGCCCCCGAGGAGCGCGCCGCGAAGGTATGAGCCACGACAACAGGAGCGCCCAACGACGTGCTTGGGCGGGCGTGCGAGCGGAGCGAGGCGGGCCGAGATGGCGCCGGCTTCGCGGAACAGGAACGCTGCATCGGCGTCGAGGTCGGCGTGAAGCTGGTAACGGGCCGAACGGTCGAGGGCCCTTCGCCGATACGTGCGAAGCTCACCGCGGACGCCGAGCTGGCGCAGGAGCGTGAACGCGCGCCGCGCCGCCGCGGCGCTCGCGAGGTCGAGGTGGATCGCGAGCTCGCCACGGGAGCGCAGATGCCAGACGCCCGCGGCGTGGCAGAGCCCCGAGAGCTCGGCGACCCGGCAGCAGCGCCGTCGCGGGGCAATCGAGGCGAGCTCATCGCGGAGCTCGTCAGACCACGACATCTTCGAGTGCCAGCAGGCGGCGCTTGTAGTCGGGGCCGAGTGCGCCGAATGAGCCGATCCCGCCCGCGGCGACAACGCGATGGCAGGGGACGAAGGGCGTGAGACCGTTGCGGGCGCAGAACGTCCCCGCGGCGCGGGCCGCGCCCGGAGCCCCCGCGAGTGCCGCGAGCTCGCCGTAGGTGACGACCTCGCCGCGCGGGAGCCCGCGCAGGACCCTCGCGCAGCGTCCGTAGAACCCCACGCCGAGCTCGATCTCGACATCGGCGAAATCGTCGGGCTCACCGGCGAAGAACGCAGCAAGCCGCGCCGCGAGCGGATGCACCGAAAGCGGCGAAACGTCTTCCCGACTCGGGCGGGGGAGTTCGGAGTGCAGGACGCGCATGCCCTCCAGCCAGAGCTCGCCCACGCCGAAGCCCGCAGCGCCGTAGCGGTGGTGCGTCGGAACCTTGCGCGGATGTTGTACCGTCGGGGCTCGATGCGCCACCGGGGAGTCATGCCCACCTATGCGCCGATCCTCGGCTTCGCCTACGTGCCGCTCGGCGTCGGGGCGCTGGCGCTCGGAAGCAGGCACCACCAGGCCGCGAGCGCGCTCTTCACGGGCGCGGCGTTCGCGTTCCTGTGGTTCCTGGGCAGCCTTCACGCCAGGATCATCCGCTTCGACCCGGAGGGCTTCTTCGCAAGCATCGTCGGCCTCGGCGGTGCCGCCCTCCTGGCGCTGCAGGCCGCGGCCCTCGCATCGCGCGATGCCCTCGTCGCAGCCCCCGGTGCGGCCTGCGCCGCGACCGTGATCATCGGATCCTCGCTCGCGGCGATCAATGCGCGCAAGGTCCCGCGCTGGATGGGCAGGCTCGGGATCCTCGGCGGTCTCGCGGTGCTCGGCGTCGGCGTCTCGGAGGCCGCGGCCGACTGGACGTTCGTGGGCTCCACCTTCTGGGCTTCCTCGCTCGGCTTCATGATCTGGGTGCTCGTGACGGCGACCTACCTCGTACGGAGCTAACGATGAGCTCCCACGGACTGTTCCGGACTCCGCCGGTTCGCAACGAGCCGGTGCACGGGTTCGCACCCGGGAGCCCCGAACGCGCGACGCTCGCCCGTCGGCTCGAATCGATGCGCGACGAGCGCGTCGAGATTCCGCTCGTCATCGGCGGCACCGACGTCCTCACCGGGGTCACCCGCCCGGCCGTCATGCCGCACGAGCGTTCCCACGTGCTTGCGGATGTCCACCAGGGCGGGACGGAGCACGTGACGGCGGCCGTCGCGGCTGCGGCCGAGGCCGCGAAGGACTGGTCGCGCTGGCCGTGGGAGGAGCGGGCAAGTATCTTCCTGCGGGCGGCCGAGCTCCTCGCCGGGCCGTGGCGCGACACCCTCAACGCCGCGACGATGCTCGGCCAGTCGAAGACCGCCCATCAGGCCGAGATCGACGCCGCCTGCGAGCTCGTCGACTTCCTGCGCTTCAACGTCGAGTTCATGACGCGGATCTACGCCGAGCAACCGCTCTCCGAGCCGGGGGTCTGGAATCGGCTCGAGTACCGCCCGCTCGAGGGCTTCGTCTTCGCCGTCTCGCCGTTCAACTTCACCGCGATCGCAGGCAACCTCCCGAGCTCGGCGGCGCTGATGGGCAACGTCGTCGTCTGGAAGCCGGCCTCGACCGCGACGCTGAGCGCCTACTACCTGATGCGCCTCTTCCAGGCGGCGGGGCTTCCCGACGGGGTCATCAACCTCGTCTACGGCTCGGGCGCCACGATCGGCGATGCCGCGCTCGCGAACCCTGGCCTCGCGGGAATCCACTTCACCGGCTCGACAGCCGTCTTCAACAAGATGTGGAAGACCGTCGGGAGCGACGTCGGTCGCTACCGCAACTACCCGCGCATCGTCGGGGAGACGGGCGGGAAGGACTTCATCCTCGCCCACCCCTCCGCCGACCTCGACGCGCTCGCGACGGCGATCGTGCGCGGGTCGTTCGAGTACCAGGGCCAGAAGTGCTCGGCCGCATCCCGCGTCTTCGCGCCCTCGAACCTCTGGCCGGCCCTGCGCGAGCGACTCGCAGAGGAGATCGCGACGATCAAGGTCGGCGACGTCTCGGACTTCGGCAACTTCATGGGCGCCGTGATAGACGCCAACTCGTTTGCGACCCAGCGGCAGGCGATCGAGGAGGCGCGCGCCCATCCCGAGACCGAGATCGTGGTCGGAGGTGGCTGCGACGACTCGACCGGCTTCTTCGTCGAGCCGACGGTGATCGAGACGCGCGACGCCGACTTCCGGCTGCTGCGCGACGAGCTCTTCGGACCGGTGGTGACGACCTACGTCTACGACGAGGGCGCCTTCGCCGATGCACTCGAGCTCGTCGACGCGGGCAGTCCCTACGGGCTCACCGGAGCCGTCTTCGCCGAGGACCGGGCCGCGGTCGCCCAGGCGGCCGAGAGGCTCCGCTACGCGGCCGGCAACTTCTATGTCAACGACAAGCCGACCGGTGCCGTCGTCGGCCACCAGCCCTTCGGAGGCTCGCGAGCATCCGGGACGAACGACAAGGCCGGCTCGATCTGGAACCTGATCCGCTGGGTCTCGCCCCGCTCGCTGAAGGACACCTTCGTGCCGCCCCAGGACTACCGCTACCCGTTCCTCAGCTGAGCGTCCCGAGCTCTCTAGGGCACATCGAAACTCCAGGCGACGGCCGCCGCGCTGGTCGTCGTACGCGCATAGCCAACGGCGACGTGCCTTCCCGGGCGGAGGGTGTGGGCGGGAGCGCCGTAAATCGTCCCGTTCGTCGGCGTGCCGCCACCCTGCTCCTCGAGCTCGGTCCCGTCGACCCAGAGCGCCGACTCGACGAAGGGCGAGTGGGCGTGGATCTCCATCGCAACCTGCGGCAGTGCCGGCGCTCGGCGGTCACCCGGGTCCGGCCCGAGGATGGTGATGGTCACCCCGCGGGCCCGGTCGGCGCGCCAGCGGCCGTCCGAGAGACGGAAGGGAACGGCACTCGCCCGCGTGGCCGATGTCGACTGCACGACCGACCATCCGCTCCCCTCGAAGAGCATACGGAGCGATCCGGCGAGCCCCGGCTCGGTCCCGATCAGCGCCTTCATCGCCGCGAGGGGGCCGGGTATGGCCGTCTGCGCACCCGCGCTCCCCGCGCCGCAGAGGAGGAGCCCCGAGGCGAGAAGCGCGAGTGCGACAGACGGCCCCGGGCGGCTCATCGCCACAGCGTAGGCCGCGGGCCCGCCGGGCGCCGGCCGGACTAGTCGCGGCCGGCGCGGTGAAGCTGCGCGTAGATGCGACGCGCCGTCTTCGCCGGGACGCCCGGGACGCCTTCGAGCTCCTCCGCGCTTGCCGTCAGAACGCGCTCGGCCGAGCCGAAGTGGCGAAGAAGCGCCCGGCGGCGGGCCGGGCCTACACCGTCGAGCTGGTCGAACATCGAGGCGCGAGCCCCCCGGTCGCGCCGGGCGCGGTGGAACGTGACGGCAAAACGGTGCGCCTCGTCGCGGATCCGCTGCAGCAGCTGGAGGCCCGGCGAATGATCGGGAAGGAGCACGGGCCGTGAGCGGTCGGGAACGAAGACCTCCTCGATCCGCTTGGCAAGCGCGATCACCGCGACCCGCGGCAGGTCGTAGGCCGCCATCGCCGCGAGCGCCGCACCGAGCTGCCCCTTTCCACCGTCGATCACGACGAGATTGGGCGTCGCGTGGAACGACTCGTCGTAGTCCTCCGCCCCGGTCCCGCCGGCGAGCCGTGCGAAGCGCCGACCCACGAGCTCGGCCATTGCGGCGAAGTCGTCCTGACCCGCCTGGCTGCGGATCGCGAACTTCCGGTAGTGCGCCTTGCGGGCGATCCCGTCCTCGAAGACGACCATCGAGCCCACGATGTCCTGGCCCTGGATGTTCGAGACATCGAAGCACTCGATCCGGATCGGCAGCGATTCGAGGTTGAGCACCTCGCGCAGCTCCTCGAGCGCCTCGATCCGCGCAAGTCGCCTCGTCTCGGCGAGAAACACCTCCGAGGAGAGCGCGAGTTCGGCGTTTCGCTGGGCGAGCTCCTGCAGGCGCCGCTTCTCGCCGCGCTCGGGCGCACGCACCTCGACGCGCGACCCGCGAAGTCCCGACAGGAACCCGGCGAGCGTCGTCAGATCGCCGAGACCGCGGGGGACGAGCACCTGTGGCGGGAGCGACGGCGCGGTGCCGTAGTACTCGATGCAGAACCCCTCGAGCACCTCGAGCGGGTCGGCGCCGCCGGCGTTGTCGAGTTGAAAGGAGTAGCGGTCGACCATGCGCCCGCCCCGGAGCGGGAACACCTGAACCGCGGCGCGCTCGGGCCCCACCGCGACGCCGATGACGTCGATCGTCCCGATCGAGGCCCGCTCGACTGCCTGGCGCTCAGCGAGCCCCTCGACCGCGCGGAGCCGGTTGCGGTATCGCGCCGCGTCCTCGAAACGCTCCTCGGCCGACGCCGCACGCATCTGGCCCTCGAGCTCGTTGCGGATCGGGCGGTCGTTCCCCGAGAGGAACTCGATCACGGAATCGATCACCTTGCGGTAATCCTCCTTCGAGACCGCTGAGACACAGGGGGCGAGGCAGCGCTCGATGTGGAAGTCGAGGCAGGGGATCCCGCTTCTGCGTCCGGGTCTCGGGCCCTCGCATGGCCGGTAGCGGAACACGCGGTTGAGGACGTCGAGCGTCTCTCGCACCTTCTTGGCGTTCGCGTAGGGGCCGAAGTAGAGGACGCCGCGGCGGTGGCGTTCACGCGTGAACATCACACGCGGAAACTCGTCCTCGAGGGTCACCGCGATGTAGGGGAAGGACTTGTCGTCCCGCAGGCGCACGTTGAACTGCGGCCTGTGGCGCTTGACGAGATTCTGCTCCAGATGAAGCGCCTCGACCTCGGTGCGGGTCACGATCGTCTCCACGGCGGCCACCCGTGCGACGAGCGTGTCGATCCCGACGCGCGTGTCGCTACGGCCGGGCTGGAAGTACTGGCGAACGCGCGGACGAAGCGACTTCGCCTTCCCGACGTAGAGCACCTCGCCTTCCTCGTCACGGAAGAGGTAGACGCCCGGGGCCGCCGGCAGCTGCTTCAGCTGGCTTTCGACCTGGTCGGGGGGCACCGATCTCAGCCTAGCGCCCCCTCTGTCCCCGATGGTCCTGCCGATCCGGGGCACGTCGCTTGGAGGGTTCCGTGGCTCCGGAAACGCTCCGCGCGGGCTCGCGTCTTCCTCGACCTGAGCGAGTGTCGCGGCGAGCTAGTATTGACGCCGTGAGCGAGGAGAGGAGCGGTCAGTATGTCGCCTACACCTGCTTCCGGGTCAAGCTGGGCTGGCGCCGGCTCCCGGTCGAGGAGCGCGCGGCCGCGAAGGATGCCTTCGCGGAGACCATCGATGACTTCGCCCGCCACTTCGACCTCCTGAACACCTACTCCACGACCGGCGTGCGCCCCGACTGCGACTTCTTCCTCTGGAAGATCACCCCGCGGTACGAGGACCTCGGCGAACTCGGCGCCGCGCTGAACGGGACGCCACTCGCGGGCTGGCTCGAGACGAGCTATTCCTACCTCGCGACGACAAAGGCCTCCCAGTACACGAGCGCACGCCGGGCGCGCCGGCTCACTCCACGCGGGTCTCCCTACCTCGTCCTCTACCCGTTCGTCAAGGTCAGGCCCTGGTACGCGCTCGCGGAGGAGGATCGTCAGCGCGCGATGGACGAGCACATCGCGATCGGCGGCGAGCACCCGTCGATTCACAACCACACCACCTACTCATTCGGAATCGATGACCAGGAGTTCATGACCGCATTCGAGTGCGACGAGCCCGCCGACTTCATGCACCTGATGCTGAGGCTGCGCGAATCGGAGGCGTCGCGCTACACCGAGCGCGACACACCGATCTTCGTCGGACAGCTGATGGAGATCCGGGCCGCACTCGATCGCCTCGACGGCGTCGGCGCCCGCGTCGAGGCGTGATCTGACCGCTCGAAGCAGGCCATCGCGAGCCGTCGACTCGCTCAGCTATAGCGGTGCTGGTCGCGCCAGGTCTTCAGACCCGCGTACACCGAAACAGCAGCGACGACGATGAAGGCCAGGAAATCGCGGCCATCGAGGGCGGTCGCGAAGTACCAGCCGACGTCGACGAGCAGCAGTCCGACCGCTCCGTAGAACACCCACTGCGCCCGTTGCGGCCAGACGCCGATCTCCCGCCGGCCGAAGTCGCGCCAGAGCAGATACGCCGCGAACGCGATCGCGAGATAGAAGCCGAAGCGCACGAGCGTCGCCGCCGTGCTGAGCGAGGTCTGGAGGTTGAGAACGACAACCGCGAGCGCGATGAGGGCGATGATCGCAATGCCGCGGGCAAATGGCGGGATCCGACTCATGTCGCCGTCATGTAAGCACGTACTCCGAGCGCGGCGGCGAGGAGCATGGCAACGGAGAACCAGAGGAGGCGCCGTCGGGGATCGGCCGGCGCATAGAGCCAGGGCGCAAAGACGCAGAGAAGCGTGAATGTCCCGTAGGCGTAGTGGAGCCTGTCGGGCGCACGCCGGTGATCGGCGAGCAGCAGCAGCCCGAGGAGCACCTGGGCCACGACGAGGGTCTGGGCGAGGGCGAGGAGGTGGGTCACCGCCTGGCCGGCGCCGCGGCGGCGCACGACGAGGCCGGTGATCCCCGCCGTGGCGCAGATCGCGATCAGCAGGAACGCGTTGACGTGGTGGACGGCGAGCATCGGATCTCCGGCCCGCGCCACCCTACCTCCGGGGAAAGACGACGACGGGGAGCTCAACGCCACGGGTCGGCCGCGGCGCCTGTGCGCCGCCCTGCTCGGGGCGCGCGTGCGGTGGGCATATCCGACCTGGTCTGCAGGCACCGAGCCCGATGCGAACCGTGGCGACCGGCCCAGTGGTTGTGGTCACGGGCATCGCCCGCGAGGTACACGACCGCGGTTCTCAGCTCCATGGTGTCGCTCCGTGGACGGCGACCCCGACGCAGCGACGCTCCTCGATGGAGCGGGCGGTGCGAACCAGGTCGACGACGTCACGCCTCCGGTCACGGGATCGCGGCTCATCCGGGCGGGCGAAGAGACCCTCGGCACGAAGGGGCGATGGTGATGGTCGATCCTCGCGGCCCCGACTCCGGGACGCTGACGGCATTCTCGGAGCCTCCTCCCTCTCCTCGACCCGACGGTTCTCGGGACACTCGTCGTCGGCACGCAGGCGTTCGCCGCACCCCTCACACCCACGACGTCGCGCCCGCGAGCGCTCAATCGGTGGCAGCGACGGTTCTTCCACCGGGCAGCTCAGAAAATGTCGGCGCGATGCCCGGCGAGACTGCCGCGTCGTTGGCCGGACGCACGCCGCCCACGGCTCCTGGAACAGCGAGGCGTCATCGAGCGAGGCGACTCCCTGCGCATCCGCGGAAACGCGACGCTCCACCCTCGCGCGGACGCGCGGACTGAACAGCAGAGCGCCCCGGCGGCGCGAGCCGCGCCGGCCTGATCGACCGCTTCCCGGATCGCTGGCGGCGGAACATGTCCCGGCGATGATCGAGCTCGCCGCCGCGTACGCGTTTGGTCGCCGCTCACGAAGCTCGCGCGCGATCACGCACCGCCGCCCGCGTCGGCTGACTCGGCACTCCTTTCCGGCCGGCGCCGGCAATGCACCCCGCCCCCCGAAGCTCGAACGGAGACCGTGCGCTGAACGTCTGCAGGATGACACGCGATACCGGCTTGCTAAAAGCGCGGCTTTGGAGTCGGCAGCAAGCTCACACGAACGTCGCGCATCCGTCCGTCGTTCGCTGAGTCATGCTCGTTTCGCCGTCCGGGTGGCGTGTGTGGGTTGGGGTTGCAGTGGTGTGGTGTGTGGGGGTAGTGTTTGGGTGTGCGTTGGCGGAGTCTCTGTTGGTTGGGTGTGTTGGTGGTTGTTGTGTGTTTGGGTGGTGGTGGGTCTGCGTTGGGTGGGGTTGCTGGTGGTGATGTGGGTTGGTTGGGTTTTGGGGGTTCGGTTGATGCGAATCGGTATTCGCCGTTGACTGAGATTGGTTTGGGGAATGTTGGTCAGTTGGGGCGGGTGTTTACGGTTGATTTGTCTCAGTTGGTTCCTGGGACGAAGAAGGGTCAGGAGACGTACCCTGTTGTTGTGGGTGGGGTGATGTTTGTGACGTCTGCTGATGATCAGGTGTTTGCGTTGAATGCGGCGACGGGTGCGTTGATTTGGCATTATGCGCCGAGTAATATGGCGACGTTTTTGAATTATGGGATTGTTGCGAATCGTGGTGTGACGTATTGTGATGGTACGGTGTTTTTGTTGACGTTGGATATGACGATTGTTGCGTTGGATGCGGCGACGGGTCGGCAGGTTGCGCGGGTGCCTATTTCGCGTGCTGTTCCGGGGGCTCAGTCGAATTATGGGTATTCGGAGACGTCGGCGGGTGTGTGTGCTGATGGTCGGTTGGTGGTGGGTGCGGCGGGGTCGGAGTATGGGGCGCGTGGGTTTGTGATGGCGTATGATGTGCCGGGTTTGGCGCCGGCGTGGGCGAATCCGTTTTGGACGATTCCGCCGGATGGGGTGGAGTGGCGTCGGGATGCGCGGATTGTTGGTGGTGGGGTGGTTTGGACGACGCCGACGGTTGATTTGACGACGGGGACGTTGTATATCGGTACGGGTGCGGCGACGCCTCCGTATTATCCGTCGTTGCGGCCGGGGTCGGATCCGCGTGCGGATTCGTTGATTGCGATTAATTTGTTGACGGGGCAGATGGATTGGTGGCAGCAGTTGTTGCCGTTTAATGAGTGGTCGTATGATGCGTCGCAGCCGCCGATGGTGTATTCGGTGAAGATTGGTGGGAGGCGTGAGCGGGTGGTGTCGATTGCGACGATGGAGGGTGTGTGGTTTGCGTTTAATGCGAAGACGGGTGCGCCGATTTGGCAGCGGGTGAAGGTGTTGGATAATATTGAGCATCCGGATTTGAGGGCGGGTGTGCCGGTGGTGGTGTATCCGTCGTCGTTGGGTGGTTTGAATTATTCGCCGGCGTCGTTTGATCCTGAGACGGGGTTTGTGTATAACGCGGCGTCGGAGACGGCGTCGGTGTTGGTGCAGCAGACGTCGGTTGAGGAGGAGCGGCAGGCGTTGTTGGCGGGGGATGTGTTTTTGGGGTTGGCGAATGGGGATTATGGGCAGTATTTGCAGTCGGGTTGGCATGATTATGGGTCGATTAGCGCGATTGATGTTGCGACGGGGAAGGTGGCGTGGAAGATTGATACGCCTCAGCCGGAGCGTGGTGGGCCGACGACGACGGCGTCGGGGTTGGGTTTTGATGGGGGTGGTGATGGGGTGTTGCGGGCGTTTAATGCGGCGACGGGGCAGGTGTTGTGGTCGTTCCAGACGGGGTATCAGATCGCGGATGGGCCTTCGGTGTATTCGGTGAACGGGGTTGAGTTCGTCGCGATCGGGGTTGGGGGGACGACGACGTCGAGTAACGGTGGGACGTTGGCGACGCAGATCCAGGTGTTTTCGTTGGGTGGGAGCGGGACGCAGTCGACGGCGCCGACGATCACCACGAACGGGCCGCGCGTGGTGTATGCGCCGCGGGCCGCCGCGAGCGCCAGGGCGGCGGTCGCGCCGCGGGCGGCCGGGAGCGTGCGGGCGGCTGGGAGCGTGCGGGCGGCTGGGAGCGTGCGGGCGGCTGGGAGCGTGGGGGCTGTGGGGGCGGCGCGGGTGGTTGGGCCGGCGGGGTTGGTGGTGTCGGCGTGGGATGCGAATACGTCGAATACGGTTGGGGTTGAGGGGCGGGTGTTGCTTGGGGGGTTGCCGGTTGTGGGGGCGGTGGTGAGTGTTGATGGTTGGGTTGATCCGTCTCCGACTGACGCGTCGGGGGCGTTCCCCTACCCGGTGGATGTGACGACGGCTTTGCGGCATGTGGTGCGGGTGGTCGGGGTTGGGGATGCGACGGTTGGGGGGCGGCGGTTGAGCGCGGCGCAGCGGGCGGTGGTTTTGGGTGTGAGCGGCGGGATCAGTGTCGGCTACGGGGTGAGTGATCTCGCGGCGCGGCTGGACTCCTCGGGTGGGGTTGTGGTGTCGGGGCGGTTGTCGGTGGGGTCGGCGGCGCCGCCGACGGTGCTGCTTTACAGTTATGAGCTGCGCGGGGTCGTGACCGACGCGGGCGGGAGCCCGGTGCGGGGCGCGGTGATCACGACCCGCACGAATGATCGTCAGTACTGGACGCAGTCGCGGCCGTCGGGCGGGAGCGGCGCCTACGCGTCGTTTCTTGTCGCGGCTGATCAGGAGGGGGATGATCCGGTGCCGATGGAGGTCGGGGTCGCGGTCGGCGGGACGGCCTACTCGATGCCTTTGGGGGCGGAGGTGAACTTCGCGAAGCTGCAGAGTGACGTGTTGAACATCCAGCTGCCGGCGAGCGCGGGCGCGACGCTTACGCCGTCGCTGCTCAGCCCCCAGCCGATCCCGGGCGCGATCTACCAGGGGCTGCTGGTCGGGGTAGTGGGCGGCAAGGGCGGCGTGATCCGGCCGTTGAGCGCGACCTGGCCTGACAGCAGCGGCCGCTTCCGGCTGGTGCTGCCCGCCTCGGCGCGTGGCCTGACGGTGAAGTTCTGGGAGGACAACCGCCAGTTTTTCTCCTCGACCGCTGCCGTCGCGGGCGGCGCGGTCAACCTCGCGAACTACCCCTCGCGGCTCCCGGCTGACGCGCCACAGGACATCGCGACGCTCACCCTCCCCCACTGAGCGGCCGGGCCGGGACAAGGCCGCGGCGCGCGCCCCGCCGCCCGCCGTGGGGGCCGGCGGCGGGCCGGCGGGCCTGGGCGGGGGCGCGGTGAGCGCGACCCGGCCGGCGGCAGCGACGAGCCCGGACGCGAGCGTCGCCCAGCGGCTGCTCGAGAACATCGAGACGGTCGTGCACGGCAAACGCGAGGAGATCCGCCTCGTGCTCGCCGCGCTGCTCAGCGGCGGCCACGTCCTGTTCGAGGACGTCCCCGGCACCGCCAAGACGATCCTCGCGCGCGCGATCGCGGGCAGCATCACCGGCGCCACACCGAGCCGCATCCAGTGCACCCCCGACCTGCAACCAACCGACGTGACCGGCCTCAGCGTCTACAACCCCCAGGAGCGCCGCTTCGAGTTCCAGCCCGGCCCCGTCTTCGCGAACATCCTCCTCGTCGACGAGATCAACCGCGCGATGCCGAAAACCCAGTCCGCCCTGCTCGAAGCGATGGCCGAAGGGCAGGTCACCGTCGACGGCGTCACCCGCCCCCTCCCCGACCTGTTCCTGCTCATCGCGACCGAGAACCCGATCGAATACGAAGGCACCTTCCCGCTCCCCGAAGCCCAACTCGACCGCTTCTTCGTCCGCACCAGCCTCGGCTACCCCGGCGAAGCCGACGAGCTCCTCATCA